>Ga0160427_10000022_pt1 | contig 165934 bp, 145 predicted proteins | sample SolpanmetagenomL_FD_108194 | JGI IMG/M metagenome (GOLD analysis project Ga0160427, IMG submission 108194) | Solar panel surface microbial communities from Lawrence Berkeley National Laboratory, California, USA - L | ecosystem: Engineered > Built environment > Solar panel > Unclassified ...
GAACACATACTGGTTATTGACACGGAAGGATATCTACGAATTGGTCGTGACCGACGAATCCCGTCATATATGGAAAACAATGCTTGCCGAACATAAATTCGATCTAGCTCTTAGTTATGCCACGACACCTGCACAGAAAAATACTGTCTCCATTGCTTCGGGCGATTATTTTATGGAAAAAGGACAGCTTATGGAGGCTGCTGGGACATATGGGCGAAGTGATAAGCCATTCGAGGAGGTGGCTCTTGCATTGATAGACAGAGGCGATAATGATGCCATACGGCGGTACCTCATCGTCAAGTTGTCTCAAACTAAGAAGAATCTGATCATGCAACGTGTGATGATGGCGAGTTGGCTCGTTGAATTGTTCATGGTCAAGCTGAACAGTATCGATGACCAATTGGCAGCCACTACAATGACTGCAACTAGCCCTTCCGCGAATCAGCCTGACGAAATGGCAAGCATTCGTCGTGAATTTCAAGACTTTGTAACGAAATACAAGGCAGACCTGGACAAGAAGACGATATATGAGATCCTCAGCAGTCATGGTCGTGAAGGAGAGCTATTGTTTTTTGCAACATCGATTCAAGATTATAGCTACGTTCTACAGTATTGGATTCAAAGAAGTCGATGGGACGAGTCGATGAAGGTGTTACAAAAGCAAACTGATGCAGAAACGTTCTATCAATATAGTAGCCTCTTGATAGTACACGTTCCCGTCGAGCTTGTTGACGTATTGATGAGACAATCTAACCTCGACCCAGTTCGTCTGATCCCAGCTTTACTAACATACAATCGAGAGACAAAGGTTCTACTCGATCAGAACCAAGCCGTGCGATATCTGCTTTTCTGTATCAATCAAGAACAGTCTACAGACACTATAGTCCACAATACACTCATCTCTATCTACGCCTCTTATCCAGGAAACGATGAAGGGCCACTTCTTTCCTATCTACAAACACAGACAGCAACAGACCAACAACAGTATGATATTGACTTTGCACTCCGTCTTTGCATTACCCACAAACGTATACAATCCGCAGTGCACCTCTACTGTACAATGTCACAATATGCCTCTGCCGTTGATCTCGCTCTTCGACACAACGAGAACGATCTTGCCATTTCTGTAGCAGATCGACCGGACAACAATCTTCCTCTACGACGTAAACTCTGGCTTCAAATTGCCAAAAAGATCATGTCTGAAAGCAAAGGCGTCTCTGCAGCTATGGATCTCCTGAAAAAACGCGACTTTCTTCGCATAGAAGACTTGATTCCACTCTTTCCCGATTTTGTAGTGATTGATGACTTTAAAGAAGAAATCTGCCAGGCGTTGGAAGATTACTCCCGACAGATTGACAATCTAAGGTCGGAAATGGATAAATCAGCACTAACGTCCAAGAATATCAAGGATGACATTAAAGCTTTGGAAGAAAGATATGCAATTGTTGAGCCAGGAGAGAGGTGTTGGATATGTAGACTTCCTCTTTTGATGAGACAATTCTTTGTCTTTCCATGTCAACATGCTTTTCATGCAGAATGTCTGGGTAAATTTGTCATTGAAATGGCTCCGGAAGGAAGAGCCAGGAGGATTGCTGATTTACAGGAAGAGATTGGGAGAGGAGTCGTGAACGCTCGACGAAAGGAGAGATTGATTAGAGAATTGGACGGCTTGGTCGCTGGAGCTTGGTATGTGATACTATAATGAATATACAAGCATAAACTGATTGAGCTTACAGTGTTTTATGTGGTGATATGGCGGTAAAGCAGATTGATCAACCCTTTGTCACTTCTGCTGAAGAGAGAGAGTTGTGGAGGATATGATGAGGTCATGATTACTGAACTACGATTTGTAAATTTATCATACGTGTAGAATTAGAATATATATTCACAGATGATGCAACATAATAGTGACACTCGATCAGTTCAAAATGTGTAAGAAGAGAAAAAGAATTTATTGATATTTGACAAGATAATCTATCTATTTCAACTTCTATGAACAACAAATTTCAAAGCCATGATATGTTCTCATGTCGGTATTAGAAATTGTGCCATTCTTTTTTTATATATGAATAAACGGACTTGAACCTCGATTTTATTTTGTCCTGCTGAGCTCTTTGTGGTGAAATTCCTGACAGTCTGTCTAGTGATTGACTAGACAAACATAAGATATGATTGACATGGCGAAATGCGATTTAGAAACTGGGATAGAAGTGCATGTCGTCATATGACCAAGTCGAGTCTAGATCGAGGAATCATTGGCGATACGTTTATTTCCTATCATTTCAGATTAGTTTCATACGCGGAACAGAAGGGAAATATAGGCTGAGACATACGATCTTGCTCTCGTTTTTCTTCTCTTACGTTTCAGACGTCGAACTCTTTTCTTTCTCCACTTGGCTCTCATTTTCGGTTACTATAAAGCGTTAGCATTAGTAGAGACTCGACAAAGACATGCTGAGGGAGCTCGACATACCTGATGTAAGTCGAAAATGCGAGTTGTTGGTGGGAAGAAGAAGAAAGAAATGTAAAAGAGGAGGGGTAGCTTTAGAAGAATAATGCTGTGCGTGCGTGGGGTAGCACACAGACCAGGCTTGGCATATTGCGGGGCTTAATCACATGACTTTTACCCCACCTCAAATACTGACACATGTTGTTGTTTTGCGACAGTAGTTTAATCAACTTCTAGCTTGTGAAAGATATATTCAGGATTATTCGTGCCTTTGAAGATGATCTCGAAAGACGAACCCCAGGTCAGATTAGAATATCAACTCCTAGATGAAACAACCAAGAAGATAGGTCCGCGGCTTTCTCTAGTCTTGTATGACGTTTACAATCTCATGTTTGAATGTGTTGCAGTCTCTAAAAAGTCAAAATATTACTCTCAGTCTGAACCTTTTGAAATTGGAAGGACAGAGGTCGAAAGGTAGGGAGTCACGTAGCAAAAGTCTCAATATACTAATTAATCAAGTGTATTGCAACATGATGATCCATTCATATCTAGAAGAAGTCTATACTTTTACTTTATCACTTATGAAGAAAACGATCAAAGCATTCCCGTCATGACATATGTCGAGGCTTTTAACAAAAATCGCGTCATAATCAATAAGAGCCTCGATAACTACGTTCAGCTTTCGGGACAAACGTCTAAATCTAACATGTTGACTCTTCAACGGTCTCCAGCTCATCTTCTTGCTGATGGTGATGTTATATATCTTTCAGACGCGGTAAGAATTCGAGTGTTTCTTCCTAGTAATGCGTCCGATGATATTTCTCATATGACAACATGTCAACAGGCAGAACAAAAGGTAGATCTTTGACTTTATTTTGATTATTACAACTCATCATTGCTCGTTAGCTTTTCAAAGGTAGGTACCATATATCTCAACAGATAATTGGTGCAGGTGGTCAGGGTTCTGTGTATATTGCCATGTCATCAAAGTCTGGAGATGAAGAACCTCGTCAACTTGTAGCAAAGGTGATGGATTTGCATCAATTCCCAAAACTCGCCACGGAAGTTGTTGGAAAAGGTTGGACAAAGCAAAAGACTATGAGATTATCACCCTTGATTAGAGCTGAAGAGCACGAAAAGGCAAAACTAACATGGATTGATGTGCTCAAGACTTCATTATTGAAATGCTCTGAAAGATTGAAGATCCAGAGACAGTTAAGTCATGTTAGTCAAAATACAGCAATTCGTGAACAATCTTGTTGACTTTGATAGCCGAATGTGGCTCATATAGAGCATGTCATTATCACTTCTCATACAATGTAGACACGCCTTCCTTTGGTGATGTACTTGGCTGACGTTTGTATTGCAATAGTTATATATTTGAAGAGCTGATGACAGGCGGTGATTTATACTCTTATGTTGCCGCAGTAGGAGCAGATGGTTTACCAGACCACGAAACTGTTCTGATAATCTATCAACTCTGTCAAGCAGTTGACTATCTTCACTCAAAAGGTATTGTTCACCGTGATATTAAGCCAGAAAATATCCTCCTGCAGCAAAAGCATCCAATGACACGTATTGTTCTAACCGATTTTGGTCAATGTCATCAAATCGATAATGACAAAGGCCTTAGTCCTATTGATTTAGCCTTTCAAACACATAGAATGTATACTGCAGTAGGTACTGTTGGTTATTATGCGCCAGAGTTGAAGCAATTCCATAATTCGTTACTACATCCATCCAATTTGACTAATGAGGCTAATAAGGATGGTTATACTCCAGCGATAGACATGTGGTCAATTGGAAGCATCACTTGTTTACTCTTGACTGGTCTTTCAATCTCACAAGCTCTTGGTCCGTTCGATGAAGATGTACAGCCATCACCGTACCCATCTTCACAAATTCCACCACCTTCTTCTCAACGTAGTCATAAATTACCAAATAATACAAATTCAGATGTAGACGAGAATGAAAAGTATGACTTTCTCCGATTGGGCAAAGAAACTCACAAGACGGATCCAATCTGGTCCAGATTCGGCACCATACCTTGCGATTTCATTTCTAGACTACTAGTCATAAAGGCAAGTAGAAGAATGACTGCATCGCAAGCATTAAAACATGTATGGTTTACCAAGTCAGTAACGAAAGAGTGTTTGTATAAATTATACGAGATGATAATTCCGCCTTCTTTGGTCTACGGGGAACAGGTAGCTTCAGATCGAAATATACCCGAAGCGGAGTTTTATAATACAGAACATTTAGGGATCATTCCTTTTAAAGACGACAGTTCACTTGATGAAATATTTGGTTTATCAATTGAGGAAGATGAGTCTGTGATTAATGACAATGCTAATGATGATGATGATGGGGATTATGAAATGGATATTGACAATGATAGAGGGAATGCAAGTCTTATACTTTAGACATATATACATCAAGTAGTGAGGTATAGAGATATAATTATACAGAAAAGATATATACACATTATAATTTACCACTACCTCTTCACTCTCTTGACTCCCTTTTTCTCACCATCTTCCTGTTGACCATCATCAACGTCAAGTTTACTATATATCGTCTCTGGCTGCGTTTCACTCCAAGCATGTGTAAACAGCGGTTCTCGCTTCGCTATATCCGCGTACTTCAACAACGCCTCTCGGGGATCTTCGTTACGCATTCCACTCAGTGGGATTTGCGTCTTGACATAGTCCGTATCTGGATTTGATTTCGAAAACGGCGTTGTGGAGGGTTGATAGGGCCGTCTCGGATCACGGGATTTGCCAGACACGGTGAGACCGACGTTTGGATGACGGGTGGCGAAAGAGGAGGATTTCACGGTCGATCCGCCTGGTAATATAATAGCGTCGGACGAGAGGATTTGCGAATTCACATCGGTCGTCAAGGTCGGGTCGTCGTCGAAATGTCTCCGTTTCGGAGCGCGAGACATGATTGTTTTCGCACCGCCGGTGGACAGGTCTGTGTCCCAGAGGATATTTGTTTCGGCATTCGCGGAGCCGGTTATGATTTGGTTGAGTTTGGGATGCCACAGCACGGAAATCAGTGGAGATGAAGGCGTGACGGGGCGGATTTGGTCAGGTTGGAGGGTGGCTGGGTTGAGAATGTAGAGACTTCCATCGACGGATCCTGTTATGATACTGGTCCCGTTGGGTCCGAATTGGATGTTACTCGTTGGATATTGAGAGCTTGTGCTTTCGTGTTTAGTAGTGTTGATTGGGATTTTGAATTTCCGTATATCCCACACTTTGATGGTGTCGTCTCCTCCGCGAGTCACTACTAACCGTCCGTCTGGACTGATGTCGACTCCACTCGTCCATGTATCGGGAGTATGTGCGTTTTTGATCTCTATAGTCGGACGATAATGTGGGCCGTCACCTCCATACATGACCATTGTTCCGTCTAATGCAGTAGCAACAAGACAGCTTTGTATACCGGTCTCAGAGGATTGAGATCCCCATGACATTGCAGTCAACCTTGTTCTTCCAGCACTACCTGCTTGTCTCGATTTTACCACCAATACCTCCTTTTGCTGTCTTGTGTTTTCTATATCCCATATCCGTAATGTACTGTCCGTTCCTGCAGTCACGCATATTTGTCGATTTGTAGGATGCCAGACTCCACCCGTAACCTGACTAATGTGACCTTTTGTATTATTCATGTCTCGGAGATACATGTCGCCTTTGACGAATTCTGAGATCAATTCTCCATCTCGGGACAATAATTTTGGTTGAGCACTTGCATCGACTACGAGGACAGTACTTGGAGACAAGGGGTTGAACGCAACAGAGGCGATGGGATGGGATTCATTATTTGCTGCTGCGGAAGGTCTTGTATTTGATGGATCTACGGATTTGAATGCTCGAATCGTTGTTGGCGTTATGGACTGTAAGTCGTGGAATTTCAGGGTCCCGTCTAATGATCCCGTTATCAAACGAGCACCACTTGGATCAAGACTTGACGTCGTCACTGCGCGTGAATGTGTAGGGATTCGTAAGATTTGTGTCGTGGGATATTCTGGTCCATCATCTGAATCTGAATCTGAATCTGAATCTGAGTTCGAATCCGAGTCCGAGTCTGCAGACCCTCCTTGAGCATCTGACTTTCTATCATCATCTTCCTCATCGCCATCCTCATCTTCCCTCACACCGACGGCCTTTGCCGACTTTTGATCTTTTTTATTCTGTGTTGTGCCCTGGGCCGATTCATTCTGGCGATCTTGTTTACCGAAAGACGATGTACCTAGAAACTTTTGTAGAGCATCATCATCAACTTCAACGTCATTGGACATCATGTTGCAGAGACGAGGATCTGACTCATGCAATACTACTCAAAGTATCACATGTTTAAAAGATTTTGTTGATAATTGAGGGCTCGCCATGCGCCTGTCATGTTTTGTGCAACGGACCCTGTCGTTCGAACCTTATTATTTGAAGGCATGAAACGGACATACAGCAAACTAATTATGTTTTTCATCTTCACTTTTTAAAATATCCATACCTGGAAGAACTATCTACTATATAACCAATAAAATGCTCAAACTATCCAACTGTAGCATTTTCTTCCGGACACTCAAAGAAACGGTCAAGTTTCCATTAGTGTGTGCAACCCCAGCGTAAACGAATGGCATTTTCATTCATCGAAATGATTTCGATCATTGCCCTCGTACTACCTTCATCCTTGTTTGTGTTTTTGTCTTTGTTTTAGAACGTTCTCCCCCACCCCTCTAATCATCATTCCCGTCTGCTTTTCCATCTCTTTCTTTTCTCCTTCTTTGCTTTGCTCCTCATGATCTACACAATTGAGTCACGTCTTGTGATCTGTTATTCAAATTCAACCATAATATCCAACATACGGAAATCCTTTCTTACTTCTCTCTTATATCATTCTCCTCCCCAATCTACATCTCTGCCGAGTTCCTGTAGTTGGACACGAAAGCTGTTCTCAACTTTTGCCATACTTTTTATGCAATGTACTATACAAGTAAAATACTCTTCATATACTGTACAGCATGATATCACAACTTGGCTCGTACACCCTCTAGTATAATCTTGTACTCTTTCCTTTTCTTCCCAACTGTATCTTCACCCTTTGCAGACCTTTCAGTAGTCATGTTACGTACAACTCCTATCAACTTTGCCAATTTTGGTAAAAACACCCTCTCTGCTGCATATTGTATTGCGAAACCACATACAGCCAGTGCGACGATAAATCCACGAAAGGGAATAGACATCCAAGTCAGCTCCATTAATTCAAAAAGCCATTCTGGAGGGTCGAAGAGCATGTACGTCGAAATTGCGAGCGCGATGATGAATGTTGCGACAAATGGTACTGACATTTATATATTAGATGAGATTGAGGATTAAAGAGTATGTATTACTTACAATTGCGGGACATTGGTTCACGGAAAGGAAATCCTACGCTCAAGACAATTGCTGAAAGGATATATTGATAACACGATGTCAGGAATAGAGCTGAATTTTGCGAGTTTGTCGAATTCGAGTGCTTACGATCCAGTGTTGGCGGAATATACCTACAAAAAAACCAAACGTCAGTATTTTCGTCGTCGTAGTAACATGGAGAATAGAGAATACTTACCAAGATTGTTGTCGTACAAACCACCATATAACACTCTGTATCAGTACACAAATGACAATTTGACCGAGTAACGGTGTAAGTACTTTCCGAGAAACAAGACTTGCAGTTGGTCTCTTTTTACTCAGCCTAGGAAAAGGTTTACTCCAACCCATAAAGATGGCGATAGGCAATATTAAAAATAGATCAATATACAGATATTGGAAATCGCCGAGGTTGGATGCTGAAACATAGAGGAAGCTTACACTTGCAAACTGGATGGCAGAGTATAGTGACATATACTTGAAGCAGCTGAAACTAGTTACTAAAGCCGCTCTTCCTTCTCGAATAACCTGTGGTACACAAGAAATATCAAAGACTCTAGATGTGAACGGTGCTGCTACCGATGCCTCGGCCTCAGAAAGACTTATACCTACATCAGCAGCTTTTAGCGCACCACAATCGTTGGCGCCATCTCCGCAGAATCCCACTGTATAATCAATACCTTGTAATTTTTCGACAAGCTCATGCTTTTCGTCAGGGGACATACGAGCATATATCTGTGCTACGACAAGCATGTTGCGCATAACCTTTGGAGAAGCAAAGTCGATCAACCACCGAAAGACATCTCCACTAACGGCAACAGTATAGTTTCGCAAGTTGGAGACGTCGTAGGGTAAAGAGGCATCATGCTCGGCAGGCGGCGGTAATGGTGTCAAAGTCTTCTCGTCCAATGTATACATGGGATTGTCGACTGATTCCCAAACTATTTTGGACAAAGCTGTTCGCGCATCGCCCTCGACAAAGCGAGGAACAAAACAATGTGCCGAAGGTGAGATTTGTCTACATTCCCGTCCAACGCTGACTGCAGTCAGGATATTGTCACCTGTACACATGATGGTTCGTATCGACGCTCGATTGAGCTCTTCAATAATCTCGGTAGTAATTGGCTTGAGTTTATTTTCGAATATTATAAAGCCAACAAAGTCGAGATCTGATTCGGCTTCCTCTCGCTTCGTCCTACGAATCTGTGAGATTGGGGATGCACTCATAGTCTTGGTTGCGCAAGCAATGACACGAAAGCCTCGATGGGTGTAGAATCCTAGTAATTCCTCGTATCCCGATGGAAAACTCTCCTTTTTGCAGATCAAGGACATGCATTCTGGGGCTCCCTTCACATAGACCGTAGAAACTTCCTCACCTGCTTGCTGAACAATGACACTGGCTCGACGTAGTTGGGAAACAAAGTCGAATTGTTTCAAGACCTGAAGCTCCACTGGATTCGTTTGGTTTTCAGAAGCATACTCATATTCGTGACCAGCTTGGGGTCTCGCGATCGCCGGAGTGGCCATTGCTGAACCTTCCATACCGCTATCGTCTTGTAGTTCGGTGCCCTCTTCATATCGCCAATTTGTAAATTCAAACATGATCATATCCAAAGGATCTCCGACCAATATTCCATCTACAAGCTTTAGCGTATGGCATGTCGCCATTGTGTACAGAATTGCTTTGTTGGCAGCATAATCAATCGTTGGGTCTCTTTCACGTTCAGATACCGGAAGTAAGGTCATTGGATCAGATATCAATTCACTAAATCGATTTGCAGACTGCTGTACAGTCCTCAGACCTAGCACGTCCAAGCCTTCTTCAGTAAGAGTACCCGTCTTGTCAAAACACATGACATCCAGCTTTCCTCCAACATTCACTCTTTGGGGACTAATACAAAAGATAGATTTAGCTTTTAAACGAGATAGAGCAAAGTTTGTGCCTATCGTGAGTGTTGCAGGTAGTGCGGGAGGAACAACTATTGTGATGAGATCTAATGCACGGACAACAATCAAATGCCACTGCAGACCAAGTCTAATAAAGTTTATTAACGATGCAGAGAATCCAATAGCAGCTATACCAGCCATGACCGAAATATAGCGAAATGAGTCTCGGTAAAACTTGAAGCCGGACGGTTTTGGGAAAAGCATCGATCTAATCAAGGCTCCTTTTGTTGTATTGAAACCAGTCCGTACAACGAGGCCAAGGGCTGAAGTCTCATCTCCCTTATCGTCTTGCGGACGTCGTGCACGGATGATTTTCGTGCCGCCGAATAGGAAATGACGAGCTACATCAGGGTTTATTGCAGGTGAACCTGGTTCCAATAGTTCCAAATTTTGATCGCTGCTTGGTGTTTTTGACACTGGTACAGACTCGCCGGTCAACATACTTTCATTGACAATACAGTCGCCGGAAAGCAAAAGACTATCGCATGGAAATTGTGTCAGGTTTGGATCAGTGACTTCATAGACATCACCTGGTACAAGTTCACTTGACTCGACGTGTCTCCAAAAACCACTTCGAAGCACTCGTACGTCACAATTGAAACGTGAAATCTCCCGTAGTCTCTTCATTGTAGATTTTGTCTCGATAAGAGTGCTTGCAATACTAATCACAGAGATGAGCAAGATGCAGCCGGCATAATAGTAGTATTTATCAGCAGACCAAAGTATAAGACTAGCAATCTGGAAGATGTAGAATGGATGTAATGCTTCGTCAACTAGAAGTTGTCCCGTTGATTTCTCCTCGAGATCGATAAGATTATAACCAAATATCCGTGTACGTTGCTCTTGCTCGTCAGCATCAATACCACCTCGTACAGCCTGGATTGACGTCCAAGCTTGATCTTTCCAAGCGTTTCCTAGAACAAATTTATCTCGGATAGGATTATAGCAGAATCTGATATACCTATAGTCCAAGATGCGAAGATCATCCAATACCGGATCGTCATATTCATCGTACTCTCGAAACTTGCGGTTGTTTGTGGTTCCGAAAACGCTCGATAGAGGAAGTTGAGTATGTCTAATACTGAGATCATGCACCGCCATTTCATGCCATTGGTTTTCTACAACAACCCAATCGCATTTACCTAATGGTGCAGTATTTCCAAGCAACTTTACTCTCCATCTTGGCAACCACCTGTAGAATAAATATGCAAGACCGAATGTGCATACACAGAATATCATATAGACAGTATAACCAACCGATGAAGTCGTGAAGCCTGCGATTACGATTGTCATGTCTTCAGTTGCGAGATATATCTTCTGACTGATTCTGCCGTCTGTGTCTCGGCCAACACTTCTTTGTGAGTCGCTAGACGTTCGTCGGTTCAAAAGCGGCGTACTAGTGCCCTGAGAGCCCGTCGTCCGTCTGGATCCACTAGAGTAATTCCGCCTCCTGATTGATGGCCGTATTGAGGCTGATCTTATCGAATTTTCCTCGCTGGGCCGTCTGTAGTCTTCGCTGGGCCGTCTGTAGTCATCGCTGGGTCGTCTGTAGTCTGTCGGCGTGCCTTCTACCAACTCTCCACTCTCCAGCACTTCTTCTTCAACAATCGCGTCATCAAACTCGTAAGCCTCTTGTTCTTCCTCGTTCTCAGCATCGGGTCCGTCTTCGTCATAATATGCAAAACTAGCCGTTGATCCCCCTCTTTCCCTTCTATGACCAAAAAAACTAATCGATGTAGGTACACTTTCTGCTATCGGACCCGAGAAAATCTCATCCTCGGCCATTTCGACATCGGGATAATAGCTCCCCTGCGAAGTTGTGGAGTTTCGACGGAATGGATCATGGCGTTGATGGCTTGAGTTTCGAGTGCTCCTTCTATCGCGAGACCGGGACAAAGAATAACGGTTGAAGCCGGCTTGTTCTTGGTCTGATTGCAGATCATCATCATTATCCATCATCTGCTTCTCCAACTCTATGGTTGTTTTTACCAATCTTCAAACAGTTTCCAATACTGTCATTATGAATGTACTCTACTTGGGCACGGTAGAACTATTTTGTAGAAGAAAAAATATTATAACATGTGGGGACAAATGGCATCAGATTGGCGTGCATGTTTAGAACGGGCAAGTTCCGCTTCACGGAATCAGATACGAACAGGATGTTCACGAAAAGGTACAAGTGACACAGTGAACGGTCTTGTGGGCCAGACATGATCAGGATTTAGATTGCAAAATCAACACCAGAAGGGCTGTCCACTAACGTCTGGCAGTTTTGTGGAACGATAAGTAGATAGTCGAAAAGATATTATGATTGACGACTGCCTATATGATTTGTTGATAGCAGTCTGTGTTCATTATTAAACAACATTACCACTTCGCTCAACAGATGCAACTAGTTCTGATCTGAATTTTTCCACCCAATCAGACATAAATGATCCGGTTTTTGTTTTTACCACCACACTTTTCTCGACAGCTCAACATCTTTCAGGTTCGTAAAATAGGACAAAAGGGTTTATATGGAGGAAGGGTACAACATAATTCGTACGGCGGCACCGAAGGATCGTGGAGGGAGGTTGTTTCGGAATTGAGCACGGACGACACCGTTGTTGCCTATGAGCCATGTCGTCAGTCTCTTAATAATATTGTAATAAATCTTAGTGATGCTTACCGTGTGGTCGGGTAACTTTGCCCCAGATCACTCTGATCTTTGTTCCTCTGACCTCTTTTGACGCTCTGTATACGAATGCGATCTTTTTTCCGAGGTAGAATCTACAAGAACAATCTCAGCCAAATGTTTTGATATTATAATCCAAAATTGGTCCTGCTTACTGTGCGGCTTTAGTGTCTGATACACCTTCGATTTGTATCAAGCTGGTGTTTGGGTTGGTGTTTCGCTTTCCTCGCTGGTAGCTGAGGTGCTTTCCCCTGTTCCAAGCATGTTAGTATAATCGCTTGCGTAATTATGTCGAATTAATGCGTTTGTGATTCAAGGAATCAAGTCGTGCGAGGAGTATGATGAATATCAGTCTCAAGGATGAAACTTACTTGACATATACTACAAAGTTGCGCATTAGTATTCAGTCCCTATAGCAATAATACCAGACGTATGAGGTAATACTTACATCTGTGACTTCTAGTCTCTCCGGCCATCTCGACGTATTTGTTCGATTTGTGTATATGAACAAATCAAAGACAATCCTGCAAGCAAATCCTCAAAACCTTCAAAAGTGAAAGCACTAGGCGAATTCTCGGGTGTGTGTGCGATTCAAATTTGAACAGACTTGGCATTTTATGACTCTCGAACATCTCGAATGTGGGGTTCGCTCCAAATTTCGGTACTGCGGGGTACGCTGCACCTGACAAGACTAAGCAGCTCAGAGAGCATTCTGATATCGTAGAGCTATTGAGCTCTGAATTACCACTGCAATGCTTGACAATGGAGTCCAGTAGATAATCACCGTATCGTTCCCAAATCATTATGCCATTGTACATCTGATACATACGCCATCAGAGCTCTATGCACTTGCTTACGCTAACTTTTTCGTGTTACTCGGTGACGTAATTGAGATCTTTTGAACTTTCCGGCGAAACATTACCAACAAGGGCCTTTCCTTATATCAACCCCACTTGCATACACATATTGCATCTAGCGAGGCTCCGTTTTTGAAAACATTCACTACTTTTGTAACATGGCCGATACTGTCATTCACGATGACAATGGTGGTAGCCCTGGGTAACTCATTCTATATATAGTTTTTCATGCTCATACTAAACTCATCATCAGTACTGTAGAATTGAAGGACAACACTGTAATTGTAGTCCTAGGAGCTTCTGGTGACCTTGCAAAGAAGAAAACAGTGCGTAAAAACGTATAATCAACACATAAGGCTCTTATGCTGATCACATCATAGTTTCCTGCCTTATTCGGACTCGTAAGATTGCTCCACTACTGCAATCTAGCTTATCCACTTGCTGACTTATTCAGTACCGTAATCAATTCCTTCCACGCGATGTCAAAATTGTCGGATATGCACGCACAAAAATGGACCGTGGTGAATTCCTCAAAAGAGTAAAATCATCTATCAAGACTCCTACCAAGGAGACTGAAGAACAATTGGAAAACTTTTCCGGCCTTTGCAGTTATATATCAGGTCAATATGATAAGGACGAAAGTTTCAAAGAGCTCGAGAAGCATTTGTCTGAGCTTGAAAAAGGACAGAACAAAACAAACAGAATATTCTACATGGCATTACCACCGAGTGTCTTCATGACCGTTTCCGAACATCTCAAGAAATGCTGTTATCCAAAAAATGGCATAACACGTATCATTGTGAGGCATTTGACATGAATGTTTGCCTTAAGATTACTAATATTTCGTCTAGATTGAAAAGCCGTTCGGAAAAGACCTACAAAGCTCGCGTGAATTACAATCAGCATTGCAACCAAATTGGAAGGAGGAGGAAATCTTTCGAATTGATCATTATCTCGGAAAGGAAATGGTCAAGAATATCTTAATTCTCCGCTTCGGCAATGAGTTCTTTGGTGCAACATGGAACCGCAATCACATTGATAATGTGCAGATCACTTTCAAAGAGCCTTTTGGTACAGAAGGGCGTGGTGGCTATTTTGATGAGTTTGGTATCATTCGAGATGTTATGCAGAATCGTAAGTTTATGCCCCGCGCATATAGAGTTTGACAATCCTAATTCACATTGAACAGACTTACTTCAAGTTTTGACGCTATTGACTATGGAACGACCAATCTCATTTTCTGCAGAGGATATTCGTGATGAAAAGGTACGAGTACTTCGAGCTATGCCAGCACTTGAACCAAAGAACGTCATCATAGGGCAATACGAAAAGTCCTTGGATGGAAGCAAACCTGGTTACAAGGATGACGAGACAGTTCCAAAAGACTCGAGATGTCCCACATTTGCATCAATGGTAGCATTCATCAAGAATGAACGATGGGATGGCGTGCCTTTTATACTCAAAGCTGGTAAAGCTCTCAACGAGCAAAAGACGGAAATTCGTATTCAATTCAAGGACGTGACATCTGGCATATTCAAGGATATTCCACGTAACGAGCTTGTCATCAGGGTCCAACCTAATGAATCGGTATATATTAAAATGAACTCCAAGTTGCCAGGATTGAGCATGCAGACTGTGGTTACAGAACTTGATTTGACCTACAGAAGAAGATTCTCTGATCTCAAAATTCCTGAAGCCTATGAATCCCTCATTCTTGATGCTTTGAAGGGTGATCATTCCAATTTTGTACGAGATGATGAACTTGATGCAAGTTGGAGAATCTTTACTCCTTTACTACATTATCTTGATGATAATAAAGAGATTGTGCCGATGGGATACCCATATGGTGAGTTTTATAGTCATCCCATGTTAAGACGTATCTGATATACTGACGCATGTTTCTAGGTTCTCGAGGCCCAGCAGTTCTCGATGATTTCACATCCTCCTACGGATATAAATTCTCGGATGCGGCAGGGTATCAGTGGACTGGCACAGGCCAGCCTGACGGCAAATTATGAACAGTCACTTGAGTCATACACATAGCGAAGTAGCAGTATTTCCCAACCATGCTTGATATGGTATGATACGTAGTATGAAGTAAAGACATGAATAAACAATCCACGATGAAGTTATTAACGTTGACTGCTGCCACGTGACAAAATCCTGTACTTTTCACTCCAATGTGAATAATATTGTTGACCTTGATGGTCGTCGCGTGATACACGTCTCCGCTCGGAGGAGTTTGATCGCCGAAAGATGTCCTATATAGTATAGAGATTGGAAGTCTTGCGAGATGCGTGCGCACGCTGCGCAATGGATTGGAACGCCATCAATAAAGGGCTCAAACGAGTCGATACGTATGGGTTTACTGACATGCAGTCTAGTAGGTTTACAGTGAGTATCAATTCGATCCAGCTAATTATATGCGGACAGTAATGTGTTGATATCAAGATAGATTCACATGGAGCGTCGAAATGGCCTACTGCACACCATACCTCCTCCAACTCGGCCTTACAAAGCCTCAATTATCACTCGTTTGGCTAGCCGGACCTCTATCGGGACTCATTATGCAACCCGTAGTTGGCGTCTTGGCCGATAAAAGTAAAAGTAAATACGGTAGACGAAGACCGGTTATGGTAATAGCGGCTGGATTCGTTGCAATGAGTATGTTTGTTCTAGGATGGGCTAGGGACATTGTAGAAGTGTTTATTGGGGGAAATGAAGAGATGGTATGTTGAATTGCTGGAACTCGTCCTTGATGACGAAGCGAGAAGGAAGAGTAATGCTGACTGGACAATGAGAATGCGTAGATGAGAAAATTGACTCTGGTATTGGCTGTTTTGGCGCTTTATGCTACAGACTTTTCGATTAATGCTGTTCAATGCTCTTCTCGGTCGTTGATTGTTGACACGCTTCCAACGGTCAAACAGCAGATTGGTTCTGCTTGGGGTAAGTTCGAACGTCATCAAAGGATTATGCAGATTTAAGGCGACTGATGGATGTATAGCTGGTAGAATGTCGGCTATTGGTAGTATTCTTAGTTATATGACCGGGACTATCGACTTGCAATTCTTCATGGGCAATTTCTTCGGCGATACACAACTGAAACGATTGATTGTAATTGCTATAGTGGCTTTGTGTGCTGCTGTAATAATTACGAGTTGGGCAGTACAAGAACGTGTTTTGATTTTAGACGGGTAAGTCACGTTCAAGTCTTGATCGCAGACCACGAACTGATGTTATAATCACACAGATCAGACTCTACACAACCAGAAACACTATCGAGCATGTTGTTGACAATCCTACAAACACTAAGGAATTTACCGCCCCGAATATATGCTCTATGTATCATACAATTCTGGGTAGGAATTGGCTGGTTTCCATTTGCTTTTTATTCTTCGACGTGGGTTGGTGAGACTTATATGAAATATGACGCTTCTGAACTAGAGCGGAATGCTCCTGATAGTTATACAAAAGTTGCACCTATAGGAGCTTCTGCAATGCTCCTTTATTCTGTCGTCTTGTTATCTTCAAATCTTCTGGTACCATTATTTGTCAAGAGTCCAGAAGATGATGATATCCGTCGGTCTTTCACACCTCGTCCTCCACGAGCATTGAAAGGAGTATTGTCCTGGTTTCAGAATCACAAACCAGATCTCTTGACATGTTGGATGTCATCACAACTCGGTTTTGCTAGTATTATGATATTTGCTCCTTTCATATCCTCATTCCACGCCGCTGCGCTTTTAGTTGCATTATGTGGTGTTCCTGCAGCAATAGCAGACTGGGCTTCGTTTGCATATCTTGGAATTGAAATCAATCGTGTACCGACTTCTGTTGTGTCCATGACTGCTCGTCGACACGGTCGAAATTCTTCTTCATCATCTACCATTCTTCTCAACGCTTTTAATCCAAAAACGTCTAGAACTATACACGACTCAATCGATCTTGATAATGCTAATAATGAAGAAGATGGCACTACTCTCCATCTCCGACAGGATTCAAGCTCATCTATAAACGACTCTGCATCTACTAATCCCCTTTTAAATCCAAATTCTTCACCTTCGTCGAGAGAATATCGCAAAACGGTTCGAAATAATGTAAACAATAAATTACTATTCAATCACGGCTCTTCTGCGGATCAAAATGGCGAATTGGCGGGTATATACCTCGGCATTTTCAACTTTTACTGCGTACTTCCTCAATTCGTAGCGACTGGGATATCAATGGTTGTGTTTTCCATTTTCGAATCTCCAGACCATAATGCTTCTTTATCCAATACTGTCAAAGCGGATGAAAAGGGTACTGGCTCTCGAGATAACGTCGGTCTGGTCACTAGACAAAAAATTAACGCTGGACTGATTGGTAAAGGTAATCAAGTAAGCGGTATAGCAGTGTGTTTGTTCATAGGAGCGTTGTGTAGTCTCGTAGCTGCATGGAAGACTAGAAAGTTTCAAAAGGATACTAGAGGGAGTTATTAACACAAACAATCAATACCCTGAGTATATAAATATTGTATTCACTGTATCATTTAGCAAAATAGAATATAAATTAATTGACGGCAATCTTCTATAATTACTCTATTCAGTCATGTACAAAGACTTGTTGTTTATCAATCTAAAAATGTAAAAAGATTGGTATGAACTACGTTCAAAGCTCTATTAGCCTGTCTTTCTTCAATGACACAAGATATGTTGATTTCACTAGCGCCTATTATCATTAAATGACACGTTAGTATAATTATCTTTGAATGATAGATGGGTGTAGTAGATAAAAGGGGGAATAAAGAGTGGTGTGGCTTACCCTGACTTATCATCTCGACGTTTATCCTCTCTTGACCCAAAACGCCTAAAAACCGTCCACTGATTCCAGTCATGGAGCGGAGTTCTTTCCCTACCAAGCTTACGATAGCCATGTTAGGAACGAGATCTACATCTCCCCACCGACTCAAGTCTTCCACTGCGCCTTTTAACGCGGCGGACTCGATGCGTAGTTCTTCGGCGATATCTTGAGTTTGCACGACCGCGTCGATTCCACTCGCGACAGTGGGTATGTTTAGATTACTGGTCGGAGGAGGAGGATTAGAGGCTGACGAGACTTGTGAAAGCAGGGCGATTTCGGAATGCAAAGCCATTGAGACGTGGACTTCGGAGCTTGAAATCAAATCTACGCTTAGTTTGTGTTTGTCCAGTGTGCTGAAGATGCTCATGAGGAAACCATGGGCTCGGGTACGTTTTTTGCTATGGACGTTTAGGACGGTAATGCCGGATTTGATGGTTACTGCTGTGGGGCGACGAGGATGGGATGGGATGGAAGTAGAAATCTTGGTGCCGTTGGGAGGAGTAGACGGGTTAGGATTGATGAGGTAACGAGCTTGATCTCTTGTGAATGAAGAGGTGCTCAATGTCTTTTTATATGCGAGATTGCCTGTCGAGTCTGGTTCAATCAAGGTTCCTGCTCCACGAGGGTTCTTTACATTCTTGATACGAATGGGAATACTTGCTCGAATAACTTGGTCCATGGTAAATGGATGAATAACTTCGCTGCCGTAAAATGTCAATTCGGCTGCTTCGGCTGGTGTGACGCTAGCTAATAGTCGAGCAGTAGGGACTTTTCTAGGATCGGCTGTGAAAATCCCATCGACTTCTTTCCATATCTGAAGTTCAGATGCTGATAATCCTACTGCGACCAACGCGGCGCAGAGATCAGTATATCCACGTCCGATTTGTGTCAATAGTCCCCCGGGAACATTTCCAAAGTATCCCGTAATGACAGGTACTGCTGCACCGCAATCATACACCGCTTTTGCCAATGACTCTGATAAATCATTATAAAATTCCTCACCCAGGATAGTATCAGAATCTATATTGATAACATCACTCAAATCAACATACGCAGCGTCTACACCGCGATCTTGTAGCACTGCAGTCATATATCGACATGAAAGTTTCTCTCCTTTTGCTATAATCTTATCTTCCGTCCTTGGAGATACTTCACCTAGATGTTGCGCTGCTTCGAGTACTTTTCGTAAAGCATCACATTCTTCAATGACTTCGGCTTCATATTTCTTCCTCACTTCCGAGTTTGAAATTGTATTTTTCCCTGCAGAAATATGATCTTCGCAGATGATATCTACTATATTGAGATATTTTCTCGACTTGGGCTTTTCAGCTTCTCTCGCCGCTCTGAGAAGTCTAGCAATGCTATTAGAAATGGTAATATTGGACTGTTTTATGGATTGTACTTGCCGATTCGTTGTCCCTTCGCTTTTTGTAGAAGTGCTGCGTGCAGAACAGACTACCGCAATATTATGATTCTCTAACCCACGCCTATATTACAGCATTAGTCTATATCTGCTAGATCCTTCTTCGTGATAGACATACAGTATAATATCTTCTGCTATATTGACCGGTAATTTCCCAAGACTTGTACCGCCATACTTTTGTACAACCCAATTTGCATTCCCTGGGAGGTCTTTTTCTTTACTGTGCGGTATCCGTTGACCAACTGATTCTGATGTGGGTGTGAATGACATGTTTTGGTTATATTACGTTTGACTCCAGATTGTCGTTCTCAATCTTCTATCTTTTATGTCGAAGAATTTCTCATGTATTGGAAGCAGACTGAGCGATATCAATGTATCAGGTTATGGCGTATTGATCGAATAATGAGAGGGGAGAATAGTAGGATACTGTATATATGTCTGATCTAAAAATATATTTTTGGTGGGAGAAACAATGATTTTTTGGGTGAAAGAAAACAATAATTTTTGGATTCACTCCTGTCTGCATATAACGGTCATGACTCAGCCCATGTCATAGCATAATAAGATCAACATAAACAAAGACGAGAAAGTTATTGAGTCTAGACGGTATTGATACATGTAGGAAACTATTACACAGTAAATCTACTCCTTTTGTTACTTCTTTACTTCAACTCAAAGTACAAACAAAAGTAGACGTGTCTATTCAGTAATGTTGGTCTTTCAATGACTATTCCAAATCATCACCATCGTCACCGCGAGGACCAGGAGTCAATCCTCTGGAAGTTTTGATCCCATCATCCTCTCCCATTCCATTATCCTCATCTTGGCCCTCAATCTTACATCCTGCACCAATTTCCGCCTCCTCTTCTTTGGTCTCTCCCATTTCATCTCCATCTTCAGACTTGACCTTTTCCTCTTCGACTTTTACTTTCGACTTTCCGTTTCCTTTTCCCTTGCCCTTTGCTTTGCTTTCCTTCTCCACCTCACCATTACCGTTTGTTTTATCGTCTTCGTCTGACATTTCATCTTCACTTCTAACCTCGACTTTTCCCTTTCCTTTCTTCGCGACTCCACCATTTCCTTTTCCTTTTCCCTTTCCATTATTCTTCACTGGTCTGGCGACTCCTTTCTTTCCATTTGCAGTCATGATTTTTGCCTTTTTAGCCTGTCCCTTCTCTTCTTCTTCGTCGGCATCATCAGGTTCGTTATTATCGTTACTAACTTCTTCATCCTCGTCATCGTCTGATTTCCCGACGGCTTTTCTTTTGCGGCTTCTGGCAGCACCAGGAGTTGATGGTCCAGTGGTGGCTTTTTTGGGACTGTTTGTAGCTGTAGATTCGCCTCCAGTAATTTCACGCTTGAGTTTCTGAAAGCGTTGACTACCATTACGAAACATTAATTAGTAAAGACTAAACACGACATGTCCGAAAGATGAAGACAAGACAGAACCGAATTGAGAATATGACGAGGGATTTGATAAGATAGAAACAGTAAGAATGATGTAAAAGGTAAGCATGACAGGAATAAAGATAGAAAATAATACATGGACGATAGGAGAATGGTAATGCATTGAGATGTAAGACTGTAGAGAGGTGAGTAAAAGAATGGAAGAATATACCGAATAGCTTCTGCCGTCTTGCCAGGAATACTCTGAGCAACTTTATCCCATTTCGGAGTAGTGATTTCGCTCACTGCGATACATTGTAAAAGAAGATTTTTATCTTCGAGGTCGGTCCAGGTTCCTTTCATATTTAACGATCTCAATAACCACTACTTTATCAATGTAGGTTGAGATATCAAGTCAATGTAGATATGATGGTTGTGTAAAATGATATTTATTTAAAAAGATATACGAATGATGGCTTGCAAAAGATGGATAAATGTTTACAATAAATGTGATAAGAAAGGATGGAGAGAAGGAAAAAAGATATGTCTACTTATGAAATAAGATAATGTGTGAAAGTGAAACTTGGCGAAAATAAAAAGTGAAGGTGAAAGTGAAAGTTCACGCTTGACGATTGAACATGATTTGATAATGTGAATAGTCGTAAAACATGTACATAAGAACTACAACATCTAATTCACTACTCCATAAACGTTTGCTCGTGAGTATAGACAAGAATAAGAAAAATCTAGATAGATGGTTGGCACAATATGGCCTGCTATACAGTCAGACATCATCCAAATTGATTCAAGAAAATTAATAGTCATTCTTGTCCCTTGATTCAACATTTCGTATAAACACAATTATTTCGCCTTTCATACTATGAATTTGGATGTATAGGATTGATTTGATTTACTGCACCATTGGCTCGTGACCAATCTTGTACACGATTCTTCAGATCAACGTCCGTATTGTGATTGTTTTGATCTTGATTGGCGACTTGATCATGTTCGTGTCCATCTTCATTCATGAAATGACCATGCTCTTCACCATTGAAACTGTCGCGATGCTCTTTGTCAGCGCCAACACCACTGTCATTCTCTTCGGGTGGTATTCCTCCATTTTGTTGCATAGATGCTTGTGCACTGACTATTTGAGCTAGTCGTTTAATTCGTGGAGTTTGAAGCCATGCAGGTGCATATGTTTCCAAAGCAGTAATGGCACGAGGCTCGGCGATCTCATATGGTCCACTGTCATCCATATCAACGGCCGGAAGAAGTAACATATCAGTCTTTGGATCTGTCACTCGTGATGCAACAGCTTTCATGATTTCTCCATTGATCGGCAGTTCATAATCGGCGACCAAGTATTGATTTAGTAATTTCTGGATTTGATTAGGTGATAACCTGTTTGATTTCAATCAGTAAAAGTGCTGTACTAATAAGAATTAACGGTGACTTACATCCAACAAATATCCTGTATAATTTCAATATCATTTAGTGTTGCTTTCTTCAATTGTAATAATTTTGTGGCTTGCATAAGATGTTCAAGTTGAAGAGTACCTTCGGGCATGTCATGACTTTTACACCATTCTTCGATTCTCGTAATGTTGTAGTTGATCTGTAAACCACGTTTCCAACTCAAAAAGTTTCTACGCATGAGTAGATCATTGAAAGCCGTAACCCCAACAAGTTTGAGTAATTCTGTAATGGTTTGGACAATAATACTATCCTCCAAGAAGAAAGCCTTCATAGCTTTATATATGTTATTAAACAACGAAAGTAGATTATCCATGCTGAATGCAGGTGTTTGACTTGACTGTAAAAGTTTACCGAGAAATCTATTAGATTCGTTCGTCACAAAGCCTGGCAAATTTTGGGATTCAATTATAGCTGGTACAATCATCTTTTGCAACTTCTTCTTAAGAACTTTGAGCCAAGTGTGATAAATATTGAACTCCAAACTTTCTAGATCATGCTTGACGATTTCCAATAACCGGTCATATTCAAAATTATTTTCCTTTTGTGTTTCGTACCAATCTTCCGCCAAAAAGACGAATGACAACATTTCGTGTACGTTTGACAACCAGAATGCACCAGGAGTGACAGCTTCGTCACCGTCATGAGCCATGACCTCTCGCTGTATAGATTGCATGACATTCGCCAAAAACCGTTCTGATTCTTTCACAAAGCCATTATTCCACATTTCAGATGTCACGAGGTTTATGAGATAAGCAGGGAACAATACTTCCTTGTCGGTCGCAGGAGGCGTTGTACCGGGCGCAGGTATTCGTATATTCCTGATTAGTCCCATTGTTATTTCGTCGTTCAATGCCTCTTCATCCGCGAGAATACTTTCCAATTCAGATTCAACATCGTCAATGTCGGGTCTGATTGGGCTTCGAGGGAGTGGTTGGTTGTAAATATTGTTACCAGCACCAAACATCATTGACACTGGACGAGGATTGAATCCAGCCGCAAATCTTTCAGTATCAATCTTTTCGAGCTGTGCTGATCTTCGTTTAGGCTTCTTAGCTGAGACAAGATTGATGAATCCAGCGTTATTGCCTGGGGCGGCGGATCTATCAGCTCCGTTCGCGACATCACCATTGATTGGACCCGCACGTTTGACCACATCCAGCTCGTCTTGTAGATCAACCAATTGTTGTCGCAAAGATAACTTTTCCGATTCGGATGAATCATGACTTTCTCTACTATGTTGTAAATCTTCACTTGTCACCCGCAACGATTCGCGCAAAGTCTTCTCTTCCTCTTGTAGACGCTTCATATGCGCTGCAGATTCATCAAAGCTTGCCTGTAGACGAGACATTTCCTGTTCCATCTGCGAGAGTTTGGCGGCATGAATACCTGCTTGATTAGCCTCGGCTTGTAGTTCTTTTGTCCTTGTCTCGAGTGCTTGAGTTCGTGTTCGCCACTGTTTGAGTTGATTTTCATATCCTTCAACTTGACTCTTGAGTGCTTTATTTTCTGTTCGCATACTTCCCAGAGTCTGTGTAAGCTCGACAACCTTATTCTCCAGCTTGTAAGATATCTGTTTGAGGTCCCTAGCCTCTTGTCGTAGTCCTTTGTATGCTTCTCTAGCCTGTTTTCCGCGCCATAGCTTCTGAATAGTAATAATCTTCTTCCTGTATGATCGCCACGATTGTAGACCTTGTCTCTTTCGCCAATTTCGTTGAATAATTCGAGCGGCATTACCAAGTCTAGTATCTAAGATATGTTTTCGACGTAGCCAGCCCTTTGCCGCTGCTTCAAAGACGATGATATCGTTGCGGATGAGTAAGAAGTTCTTGCGTTCTTTTTGCCCTCTCCACACTCGCTGGATAGTCGTAGCGCCTTTGACACGTCTCGACTCTTGGGCTTGTGCTCTTGCAACAAGGCCACGAAAAAGATTTTGTGCTTTGATGATCGATTGGATCGTCTGTAAATAACGTTTACGATAGTACCTGGCGCGAGCATTCTTCTGCATAATGATTGCTGCGTCGTGAAGTCGTTGTGTACGGAGTCCTTCGAGGAAAGCCAACATACCAGCTCGGAAGAATATCTTTGTCAACCCAAGCTGATATTTGTCGGTTGCATCTTTCTTAGTCTCCCCAAGAGCTTTTCGTAATATTGCATCACCCATTTTTCGGACCTCTGGACTCCACTCGGAAGATGGCACAAGCATGTAGTAACGTAAAGCGAATTCCTCATATGTCCATCTTGTAGGATATCCGGCACAACTGATACGAACTGTTTCTAATACACCACAAGCTCTTAATTGACTCAAAACCATAGGTCCTTCATATTGCCATGCTTCTTTGTTCTCGTTAGGTTTGATACATCTAATATAGTGTACATCGGTTGAATTGATCGTATCCATGAGCTCTATAAGAGAAGATTTGAAAATACCACCGAGAGTTGGCTTTCTGGCAGTTGCTGCTCCTCCGACACGCCTACCCGGTACTGGCGTGATTGCAGCAGCTGATTTAGTCTGAATGGCAGCATTTTCCCTCTCCCGTGCTGCTGTAGCTACTTCCAATACTTGTTGAAGAAAGGCATTGGAAGTGCCCTTGAGAACTTCAAGATGCTCGTCAGGAACCGTGTCCCTGTTCTTCTCGATGAATCCATCAGATTCATATGTGACATCAACAGCGTAATGACAAACCGTAAAGGCGGATTTTCCAAATCGAGGTTTCTTGAAGAACTTTGACTTGTCGGCAAAATTTGTATATAGCTTGTTCACAAACGATTCATCGGCGCCCATCGGAAGTCTTGACTCTTCGTCGAGCAATGCTAATACACCCATCTTATTCTCAATCAAGTCAATACAAGGTTGATTGTCCGAAAAGTCGATGAATTTCCAATCAATCTGTTCTCTGACATATTCTTCTTGCTCAAGTTTAAAGACATGTTGATTGAATTCTTGTTGTAGTTTCTCATTTGCGTAATTGATACAGAACTGCTCGAAAGAATTCTTTGTAAAGTGCTCGAACCCGTAGATATCTAAAACTCCTATAAAAGACTTGACGGAGCTCAGGATCTCTTCTCTGGCTAGACTGCTATTTATTGTCTCTACCAACCAGTCGAAGAGACTTGAATAGATATACTTTGCTACAGAGTCTCTCACAACAATTGCTTGCGGTTGAGATAAGTTTGATATTATCTTTTCACCTCTAGTGATAAGCTGTTTTTTAACGGTCCATTTTGCAAAATCATCGGGATTTATGCCGAGTAGGGCACATGCCTTGACCAAGGCAGGTTCTGCGGGTGAGATTTGGGAGTCAGTTCTGGAAGCTTGTATCTTGATATTTCCGATATGCAACAACGCAGCAAGGATGCGGATGATTTGTGCTTGCTGATCATCCGTGACCCCTATACGTGTCAAGGATTCGCGAGTAGCTTTAAAGTCTGCAGCATCGTCAACTCCTTCTATCCGAGCATTACCACCTTGATTTAAATATTCGTAATCGTCTGCGCTTTGAAGTCCAAGCTCTTCTCTCTCTCGATTATCAGCCCCCGCAGCTAATTGGTAAAAAATATGGTAATTTCTCTCCTTCAAAGGTTGAAACACCAATCTTGATCGTTCTAGCAGATAAGTCCTTATCCTTGCGCCTATAATCTCAGTCTTGTCGTTAAACATAATCTCAATATATTTCCCAAATCGTGACGAGTTGTCATTTCGTGTAGTTTTTGCGTTTCCGAATGCCTCCATTATCGGATTTGTTGCCAAAATTTGCTCTTCAGTTTCGCTCATTGCATCTGCTCGTCCTTTTGCCCGGCTGCCGCTTTGGTCTGGCGACTCTCGCGTCGCAAAGTATCGCATGATATACTTTGCGCTCACTGTTTTTCCAGCTCCTGATTCGCCAGATACGACGACTGTTTGATTTCGCCCATCTCGTAACATGTCACTATTTCTAATTAGAATGTTACTTGTAGTCTAGGACTGAAATCACATACGCAAATGCTTCTTCAGCGATAGCAAACAAGTGCGGGGCTTGTGATGCTCTCTGCTTTCCAGCATAGACTTGTACCATTCCCGGTTCGTACAAAGAATCGACTCGCGCAAAGGGATTGGTTGCAATAAGCACAATTCCACTGTAAGTATATATTTCTTTCTGGGCATATCGAAGTTTTATTGCCTGTAATACTATTTTGTAAAGCATCAGTGGAAGCCATTGATTTCAACAATCAATCTGTCAACATACCTGCGGGTTCGTTAAGATGTGAAAGATTTGTAAGATCATCACTAGCTTCGAGAATCGCCGGGTTCATTAGGGGTGGGAGAGTCGTGTCAGATTCATTCTGAAGAGTAGAAAGCTTTGTGACCAGCTCTCGTGTCTATAATACCGTCAGCTGTGATTATGTTTGAACTGCTTCTTTGATTGCATACCTCGCCATTTTCTAATTTAAATATCAATTTTACTTGATCTCCTTCCACCGACTTCCGTTCTACTACTGACGCTACCCATCCTTCGTTGGTGTCCGGCTGCCACGCCCTAGTTCCAACCTCATATGCGAGAGCCATAGTTTCCACTTATCTTCGAAGCTCGTCCGATAATTTTCTGGACCAGATTGGTCATATATCAGCCGATCAGTCCATCTAATTAAACAACGAGAGCCTTTGAGATTGTTCCAAGATTCTGCAGATCTTGGGCAAGCTGAATCAAAGCTGTAGTATGGTAAATTAGTAGTCACTCGTCGCGTTGATTATTATGCAGTTGTGTGAACGAATGGCGAGGTCAACGGTTACTGTAATCTGTGTCGGACCGTTATGGGTAACTTATTTTTTATATGCCTGAACGTGTCGTGATGAGGGCTGCCGTTAATGTATGCAAATGATTGATTCGTATATGCTATGTATGTTAGGATTATCGTATCTATTTCCAAAATTGATTGGTCACTAACACCAAGCTGTCACATAGAGTTTTCAGATTTCACAGGGCCAACAACGATGATCGTCTCCGCATTATGTACTCCGCAATTCTGTCCTAGAAACAGAGCGCAATAGTCAACCATGGCATGAATTTGGAAACTTCTAGCTATGATGATCATAATGTTCCCTAGCTAAAGCGAAGATAGTCTACAAGAGAGAGTATGCAACGATAATCTATCGTATAGAATTGCGTCTACTGTTGAATCGTCAAGTGATCGTTAACTTTTGGATGTTGAGCCCAAAAAGATTTCAAGTCATAACTATGGCCGAGCGTGATCAATACAGTACTCTAGTTCGAATGCATGATGGTAGTGACTCAAGTCGCTCGTAGACGTCCTTCACCTCAGTCACATTGACGTCACTGATATCAGCCATCAAGAAAGCAACCTCCCCGCGAGAATCACTCATTTGCTTGTCAACGTTGTGATCACTGAGAATGTCATTTACCCGTTTGAGTACACCAGGTATGTTCTTGTGTATGAAGATGACCTAAGTATAATAGATTTAGCGATGTGTTGTCAAGTCGTACAAGAATTGGAACTTACCCTAACGTGATTTGCTTCGTCAGCAGTCAAGCTTCTTAATGATACAACCGGCATGTTGACAGAGCCCTGAGTTGTTCCTTCGTTCGCATAACGAGATAATGCTTCGCTGACTTCAAGACCAATTGCAATCTGCGCTTCTTCGGTACTCCCTCCGATATGTGGTGTCAAAATCACGTTCTTCAGAGATCGTAGATCTTCCGCCCAGCGATTCAAATCATTAGCAAAGTAATCTCCATTACCCGACGGCTCATTTGGATATACATCTACGGCTGCACCTGCTATTTTACTTGTTCTAGAAGCATGAATAAGCGAGGGTATATCAACCACACTTCCTCGAGACGCATTAATCAAATAACTTCCATCTCGCATCTGTTCAAATTGTTCAGCACCAATCATGTTCTTTGTCTCAGGTCTTTCAGGCACATGAAGTGTGACAAAATCAGAATTGGCAAGTAATTCCTCGAGTGACCCCACCTGTCGTGCTGTTCCCATACTCATAATGTTGATCACATCATAGTAGAGCACCTTCATACCCATACTCTCTGCCAACACCGACAATTGGTTGCCGATGTGACCATATCCTACTATTCCAAGAGTTTTACCACGAACCTCCCAACATCCAGCCGATACTTTGTTCCACGTGCCTCTGTGCATTTCCAGGTTTCGATCGCCTAATTGACGTGCAAGTGTGATTATTTCACCAATTATTAATTCGGCTACAGATCTAGAATTTGAGAATGGAGAGTTGAAGACGGGTACACCAGCATATGCTGCAGCCTCTAGATCGACCTGATTTGTACCTATACAATAACAGCCGATGGCGAGTAAGTTCTTAGCATTACGTATGACCTTGGATGTGATTTTTGTCTTTGATCGTATACCGAGGACATGTACATCTCTAATCAAGCATAAGGTTAATTCCGGTATACATGTCTTGTAGTCCTTTATAATCATACGTTATCTTTTCCATTAATTGCTCTTCTGAAAGACCATGCGTCAATGCCTCGACTTGATATCCCTGCTCTCGGAGAATATTCTGTCCAGCAGCGTTTATGTTCTCCAAGAGCAAAACTTTTATATCTTCTGTATGGTATCGTCTCAATTGTTTAGCAGGAATAGGTGGTGTTTGTGAGTCAAAGCTTGATGCTGTGCTATCAAAGCTGCCACTCCTGTCGGCGCCTGCGAAAGACAGATTTGGATCATCGCTATTTGATCCGGCTACTCTTCTTCCAAAGCTATTTTGCTTCGAGCGGGTCGGTATATCCCTGGCAAGTGACATTTCAGTGAAGGTGGTGATCAATACCAGTAAAAGAGATTGTGGAGCATTTTACAGACGACCATGGTAAATTTATTTTTGGATAGACTTCGTCATGATCCACACATGATCCGACATGATAACAATGGAGCACGTCGCATATGTACGTAAGAACGAGTGATAAGAATGGCATCGTGAGTCCTGCTTGCTTCCTCAGAACCACGTCGCGTGGTCTAAAACTTGTATATAGTGGGTATTTTCACATTGTTGTCAATCCAAAACCAGATAATTACACATTGCCTGTGTTTCCAAGTCTATACTGGCCATTTCCTGTTGATGGTCGTCAAACGCATTACTTGTACGATGCGAAACCAATATGGCGATTCACGCTTTTATGGACGCTCATTTCAGTCATCGGAATACACGTCGTCGCGGCATCGTATGCGGTTATGACGCATTGGAGAGAATGGAGGTTTATTTGGATTGTGCCAATTGTCTTTGGTGTCATTGGTGGAATCGAGGCGTTGATAGCAGGAAACGCGGTTGGTGGTCTGTAAGTATATGTATGAAATGCACGAGTACATAACACCTCTAATGCAGAGTATAAAGATTGGCCGCCGTCTACACATCTGGACACTTTAGAATGTCTACTTGGATTCCGCTTTCATGGGGGCTAATCAATGCAATGACTTTGATTCTGTCATCTTTTGCGATACAGGGTGGCCTGTAGAATGGGAGGCACTTAGACCGGATGGGTACGACGTAACGAAGACACAAACGAATTGACAAGAATCATGATTGTATTTTTAGAGTCATCTACATACTGTTGTAATATTATTGAAGAGCGCAATGTATAGCAAAGTGAATATGACATGCATAGCAAGTCGAAATAAATCAAGTACTACATATCTGCATAACATCTTTCTACCATAATCTTTAGGTAAAACTTCTAACTCTGCTTACATTCAGCAGTCTCCTTGTTTGGCTTCGATCCATCATCCTACTAGAAAGGTCAGAAATCAATTTGGATGATCAGTATTATCAATGCCGCAGCTCACTCACCTCAGCCTCTGAATCGTCCTCATCATCATCTCCACGGAAATCCTCATCATCTTCATCATCTTCATCGGCAAATTCCTCAGACAAGAGATCTTCACCAAACTCAGCTTCAAATCGTAAAGCTTCACCAGTGAACCAATCTACTGCTCTAGGGATTAGCTTCTCTTTAATGTCCTCACCGAGTTGGTAGTCGAGTTCCAGCTTAGCTTCAATGTCGTCGTCAATCTCATCGTCGTCATCTTCTGAGGGAGGCTTGGCGGGATCAAAGAAGTCGAAGAATGACGGTGTTGGAATTGTTTTCTTGACAATACGGGTTTGCTTTGTGTCTGTACAGTGTTAGTTCTTGATTTACATCGCTCACAACAAGAAGATGAATATACTTTTATTTCTCTGTTTCTTGCTTTCTACTGTCACGGTCAAATCCTTGCCAGCTTTCCAGTCAATCTTGTTACCTTCTGCATGGTCATAGATGAAGTCACCACCATAACCGCTCTCTTCTTGGTAGAAATAGGTCTTTGAGATGGATTTGTTGCTGAAATATTCGTTCTCGGCAAAGTCAAAGATAAGGCGGAATCCAGGACGGTCAAGATACTCCATGCGGATATTTGTCAAGGTCTTGAGAACAGCCTCGTCACGATCTGTGATTGTCTCTGCAAGGGAGGTATTCTTCAAAGCTGTCAACCAGAACTCTGGAACACCCTTTGTTGGCTCAGCAGGCTCTTCGGTGTTTGTCTTTGGCTGTGAATGATCATCGTCATCCGCGTCTTCTGCATCCTGCTCATGCTTGACTGTTTCACCAGTGGTGACTTCAGCATCGGTAGGCTCAGCAGAACCGTTGATGATATTGGCTCGCTTCTCATACAAGGGACTGTACTTGGCGAAGAATTTTTTCTCCAAAGCAAGAACCTCTTCTTGAAATTGAGCCTCAAGGTCTGAATGTTCTTTCTGAATACCTTGAAGTCCTGTGATACGCCTGCGAATTGAGGGTGGAAGACTTTCAACATATCCCGATGGTTTTCCAACAAGATGCTCCAGTTTATTTTGCATGAGCGACACAATCTGAGGATTTGCTTCAAAAATGGATTTCACCTCTTCTGTAGAAATATTAGGACATAAACATGAGAGTGACATTCACTTGAAATCGTACCTTCTTTGATCGTATTCACGCCAGGTTGTTGGGCGCGAGAAGATATAGGAGCATTATTCAGTGGTGTATTTTGTGGAGTTCTTTTGACAAAAATTAGCATTGACTGAGGCGAATAAAGAATGTTTCTCTGAAGAAATTTCGATGAGTATAACATACGGGGCAACTGCAGCCTCCTTCTTAATGTTGGGGATAGGTTCAGCCATGACTGTTTGCCTCAATATCTATATTGAACAGAATATATGAGTATGGACTTTGCTCTGCTTGATGTTTAGAGGGAGGAAGCAGGTTCTATGGTGATCGGGAAAATATCACTATTCACGATCGTACAACTTTGGTTTACAGAAAAGTTTCATCCTTTTGGAGGCTTCTGCACGGACCATAAACTTTATTCCCGCCAAGGAATTGTTATAGTACTAGTAATAAGAATGTGAACAGCTCAGCTCAGTCAACTTCTTGGTATGTCGAATCGATGAAGTGAAGTACAGATATGAGTATTCCATATGGGATGATGTTGTTCACTTTCAGCACAAGTATCTACTGGATTCTCGCTATCGCTTAGTCATTCATATTGTGCATTTCTGCGATTTCACTTTCCATCTTTGCTATGCAATCGTGATCAATTGATTTCCTAAGTTATTGAAAAACGCTACTATTTTTGTTATTGATCTGAACCTGCGTATCATTCGACAATATATCTACATACATCCTTACCATATTTCAAAATGAGCAAGTATTCTTACTCAGTCGTTCAGGAGACCTTCACAGATATTGAAAAAAACCGGCTTATCGCCTGCTATTTGACCATTGCAGATACGAACAATGTGGTAAGTACCGTGAACATGATTCCGATTATCTGGAGCAAACGTTATTCCAGGTCAATTTTGAGGCTGCTGCACACGAATTCGGGGCCGCTTCAGCTGAATCATTCAAAAAAATGATCAACAATGCTTTTAAGAAGTTGGACGGTAAGAAGGCAGATGGCAGTGCTTCTGTGTCTAGCATGGCAGTGGGATCCGCAAAGAACTCTACATCTCGAAAACGCAAGGCGGAGGATAACGAGAGCAATGGGTTGCAGATCGGTCTGGATAAACCCACCAAGAAAAGTCGCAAGTCTAACAAGAAAAAGGGCATTGAACATGAAGGTTTGTTGCAGTGTTATATATATAATAATTGCCTTATCTAACAGATTATAGACAAGGTTGTAAACAATGATGATTACGACTCGACACCTTGAAAAACAGACTGTAAATAAAGCCAGGCAGTGAATGCGCTCAAATAATGGGTACATGCGGCCTTCAGATATGTTATTATGTAACAATAGTCTTTCAACAACGGTCTACCTTTATCAAAATTATGGTTATTCCCTGCGCTTGTTGATACCAATTCATATTCGTTCTTATCCTTTTGCTTGCATCGGACATAAATGAAGTTACCACACACGTAAATGTGAAGCTAAATGTGATGGACAGGAATCTGTGGCGACAAAGTGAATGCCGGGGATTTCCTATGCACTTTTCACTTTCACTTTCCACCTTATATTACAATCACTTATATGCTAACATATAGATTTGATCTTCTTTTCTGTATTCTTTATTTCTGTCTATCCAAAATACATATTTCCAATCGGCATCCTTAATATATATCATTTTTTACACAATCAAAATGTCAGCAGAAACTAGCCTCACATCAGCATTCTCCAGTGGAGAGTCTAAGTTACTCCTTTCTATGCTCGCTCACCTGAAAGGAGATATCAATGTAAGTGTCATCTATGTCCACTCCTTCTACACTATATCATCGTAAAGATGTTCTTGGACTGACTTTTATGTCTTAGACCAATTGGGAACTTGTAGCGAATGACTGCGGTTACAAAGACATCAGTATCGCAAAAACACGTTGGGGTCAAATCAAACGTAAAAGAGGCCTTGGAACTTGTACTACAGCTGTCGGTGCTGGAAATGGAGTCAACAAGGTCAGAAAGGAAACTACACCAAAAAAGAGAAAAACAAAGGGTGGGAAGAAGGATGATGATGTTGTAAAGAGCGACGATGAGGAAGATGGTGCTGACAGTGGAGAGATTGAAGTCAAATCATCGCCTGTGAAGAGTGAAGTTGATGCTGATGAAGGAAGTTCAAATGTGAAGTATGAAGAGGATATATGAATGAGAGTGTGTGAAGATTAAGAAGGCGCTATGAGATAGGATATGATCGGTTAAATGAATATATCGCTAAGCTAAATACCTACATGTTTTAAATGTAATATATCACCGGTGTGATGGGTGTTGTATCGATCCGAATTATAATTCTATTAAAAATTACATTTTGATTTTTCCAAAAATAAAAAACGTCACAGCCAAATCATCATCGACTTCCCACACACATCATGTGCAATTCAATGTGGTAAAGACATGTCACCACACTTTCGAGCATAGTACCTTCCACAAACGGCCAACGAGTCTTTTACATTTTGAAGGACTGAGATAATGACCACCTCCCTTCCCCGCCTCTCCACTCTTTTCCAAACCCAATGCCGCATCTTCGACACAATCTACAACCCGACCCGCGCACGACTCGGTAACAAAATCCTACGCCAGCGTCTCAAAGGTCCAGCGCTGGCAGCGTATTATCCCCGTCGCTTAGCCACCATACAAACGTTAGAAAGGGCATATCCTGGGTATGAATTCGCAAACGAGGAAGAAGACGATAGATTAGAGAACGTGCAGGTTGCCAAAAGTCGAGGCAAGGGAGCGCCGAAGAAGAGGAAAGGGAACGAGCCGGTGACGAGGGGAAAGAAGGGGGCTGCGCAGAAAGGAGTGGATGGAAGGAGAAGATAGTGATACGCTTCAATAAAGACGAGAATAGGCACAAGGCTTTCATATCAGTGGTGAGAGATGGATCACTTGTAAAAGACGAGAAGAAGATTGTATATAAATTCATGAGATATTGTATCATACTACCACTATTCTATAACAATTCCAACTACAAAATGGATAACTGTAGGCATATTTGAATAACCTGTTACTAGACGACCACTGCAAAGAATGATCAGGTGGAGAGCTGCAGAAGAAAAAGACTTGATTCAATAAAACTTGATACTCAACACTAAGAAAATATAAAACTATGCCATGGATATCATTAAAAGTTCCTAAACCTCTGATTGTAAACAAAAACGCCATAATAAACTTGTATGGCTCTCCATGATGAATATTAACGCACTATCTTACAGTCGTTTTAACACATTCCAACCCTGCATATTGACAACTTCATCCTAATCCACCCCAAGCCCCTCTTAATCTTCTCGCAAGCTGTATATCCTTTTGCATAATCGTGACTCGTTTCGCATGTATAGCGCAGAGGTTAGTATCCTCAAACAAGTGCACTAAAAACGCCTCTGCGGATTCTTGTAACGCCTGTATAGCTTGAGATTGCCATCTACATATGTCAGCCCCAGGTGGAGCCATTGTGACGCATATTTCTCGCACCTACGACAACATTAGACGATATATTTTTGATGTAGAGGGTGGGAATAAACATACAAGTCTCGAAAAAGGTAATTTGAGAAGAAGCAAATCTGTTGATTTCTGGTAATGGCGAATTTCTCGCAGCGCTACTGTGCCGGGTTTATATCGTCGTTGTTTGGCTTGATGCGGTTGTTGTTGTTGTGAATGTGGATATTGTTGAGAACCTATGATTATGTCAATTACATGTTGATCAGGGTTTGATGTTATGTAGATGTTTACTTTGCCCTCTTTGTCCGGGTATTGTTTTTCCGACAGTCTTTCCTGCTCTTTTGGGTGTTCCAATTGGTCGAGAAGGTTTCATTCTAGTTTGACCGCCCCCTGTACTCCCTGTTGATAATCTATTTCTCCCTACTGGTGCCATGTTGAACGAAAGTAAAGGTCTGAGTGTTTTGTTATGCACGACCCTTTCAGGTCGGGTCCGCAAGGGACAATCCCTATGACCTAGTCCAAGCCTTTCGGACGAGTAAATCAAAGATGAGAAGGGTTATGAGCCGAGAGGAAATATTTATTTATAAATTTGTTGTTTCAAACACAAACAATTGCGTCAGTGTTGAGTTATGGTCTCGATGTGCAGATGAGAAGGAAATACTACTGTCCCAAAAACCAGTTCGATACCGTGTATGTTATGGTCTAAATAAGGTCACAGGTAGATTTACTATGAACTACTCTAACACGCGCAGGTTTGTTTACTTTTGATAGGAAAAACCATTTAGGGTTCGCATCGGCCCGAACCGATAGTCAAAATTGGAATATGACGTTATTCGTTACAAGCTGTTCTCATTCCACCATCATATAACCACCTCTGTCCCGATAAGATATTGCTCAGATGAACTCTTAAATCTAGAAGGAAAAACAGAAGACTCTTCGAAATGGATGCAATGTTTGGAGGTGGTGGATTTGGCGGTGGAGGCGCAGGTGGAGGTGGTGGTTTTGGTCAAGTACCAATTGAGCAATGGTTTTTCGACATGCCACCGATTACAAGGTGGTGGACAACAGCTATAGTAGCCTGTGGTGTAGCCGTGCAATGTGGCTTTTTATCTCCCTTTCAATTGTTCTACGATTATCAAGCTGCAATAGTAAAGGGTCAGGTAAGATCATTATATACTTCGAGACTTTATAATAGGAGTTGAAGCTAATTACATGACATGCTGTAGTATTGGCGACTTGTTACTACCTTTATTTATTTTGGACCTATTGGTATCCAACTCATATGGCATGTTTTCTTCATCCAGAGATATGCGCGCATGTTGGAAGAAGCATCACCATCTATAGCCCATTTTTCTTGGACCATTGCTTACGCAGCAATTAGTCTAATTTGCTTATCTCCGTTGTTTGATCAACCATTTTTAGGAGGCACGTTGAGCTCTACCTTGACATATGTGTGGAGTAGGAAGAACCCCGATATTATGCTCAGTTTCCTGGGATTATTCAATTTCAAAGCGCCTTGGCTTCCATTTGTCATGATCGGGCTGAGCGTAGTTATGCATGAGCATTGGCCCTTGGATGAACTATTCGGAATTGCTGTTGGACATGGTAAGTAATCTTGTCATTTGTCCACGTTGATATAATGAAAACCATCTAATTCATTATATCTTAGTATGGTATTTCTTTAATGATATATACCCTCAAACGCACAACAATCAACGACCCTTGGATCCTCCAAGATGGTGGGTCACTATGATACAAGGCGTTCCTTTTGATGGTACACAACAAGAGATACAGCCTCCACGGGCGATACCAGGTATTGATGATGGTGTTGCTGCTGCTCCAGAAGTCCGGTGACATGCTCGCAACTCTTATCTGTTATATCTGATAGAGAGCTGCAAATATAGCAAGCAATGGTGAAAGATTGAATGAATACTCATTTACGTGTTCGGTCCGAAGAATGCTTGCCTCGATGTGAGCGGTTTTCATCACGTTTGCGTTTATCACGCTCTGATAAAGCAATGTCCTTTGCTTTTTCTCGTGGATCAATCACTTCAAACTCTTCCATCTTTCTTTTCCATTCTAGGTCTTTTCCTAACAGATCCTTGGCAAATGATAGTTTATGGTTCATCCAGTTTTCATCATCATCATCTGCATCTTCCATAGTACCATCTTTATCCCAAGCAGTACAAGACTGACAATTTACGATGAAATGAAGATCACAGATATTCTCTTCCTCATCGTCAGCTGCATTAGTGGTAGATTCGGGCTGAATGTTTTTTTGATCTAATTTGGAACACGACTTGGAATCGGAAAGTGGTTCAGTGCTAGCATTCTGCTTTAGCTGTTGTTTGAAAGCATTGAAAAGAGACAGGTCGCTATCATCATCGGCATTCCTACCGCGTTTTCGACCTCGAGTAGAAGTGGATGGTATCATAGATTCAAGTATTGATTTTGGCTTGTCATCCTTTTTGTCCGTTACTGAAGGATCTTTTTGCCTTCGCATGGATTGCTTCAATGCTGCTATTTGAGCATTTGTCTTTTCCAATGCGGTCATGCGTTTATCAGCCTCCAGGTCATCTGGTGAAGGAGACTTGATCCGATCATTCACCTCATCTTTAAATCTTGTTGCAGCTACTATTACGTCATCTTTGGACTCGGTAATCTTTTGTTGCTTGTTTGGAATTGATGGAGAAGTTGGGTTCTCCTGTTGATATAAGGACTCTTGATCGTTGATTTGAGATTTTGGTACGGAATCTTTATGTTGTCCTGGCATTGTTTTAGTCTGAGATGGAACAGAGGCAGACGCGGATACATTCGAGGACTGAAAGTCAGGGTTGACTTTTGCTTTCTTTATTATAGGAGCCTCATCATCATCATCTGCACCAAAACTTAACAAAGCTTTTCCACCTTTACGTTTCGCCTTTGTGCTTGACTTTTCATGTATTTGTGATTTGACTTGAGCAGTGATGTTTCGTTTCACCATGTCTTCAAAAGGATTAACAATTACTTCTGTAGCTGTTATTCGTGTAGGATACATCGGTCTATCACCCCCTTCTTCTGCCAAATCAGCATCTCCCATCTTCATGAGATTATATATCGTGTCGCCCTCTATCCTTCCAAACATGGTATTCTTTCCCTGTAACTCTGGCGTTTTATCCAACGTAAAGAAGAATTGTGAAGCATTATCATTCTGCCCTCCCGAGTTCGCCATACCGAGTAACCCTCGACGATTAAACCGCAATCGGGAATGGAATTCATCTTCAAACGGTAATCCATTATTATATATCGACTCACCACCCGTTCCTAAACCCGTGGGATCTCCACCTTGTATGATGAAATTAGGCACTAGACGATGGAAGATTGTATTATCATAATACCCGTCTAGACAATGTTGTATAAAGTTCCGAGAAGCCAAGGGGGTTTGTTTGGCGAATATCTCCACCACCAAGTCTCCAGAAGTGGTTTTTAGTAAGATTTTTCCCGTGGGTTGGGGTTCGACGTTGTATGAAGTCGACATGGTTGATCTCTTTTGCTTTGGATATTATTTACATCCATTGACGAGGTGTGTAGTATATAATAAATTATAGGCTGTAACTATTTTGTAACTGGAAATAATATATGAAAGAATATGTTTGCACCCCGCTTTGCAAACATCTACTTTCCCGCCCCCACTATCAACATCATCATGCTCCATCATCCTCCTTTGTTCTCAGAGATTCTTTTCGGTTTGGAGAATAATGTCCGAACTCCAATTCGCAAAAACCTTTCTCGCCGTTCTCGATAAAAAACCAATCGTCTTGTCGAGCGACTACGTTTCCGATCCAAAGCTTTATCCCTCTCAAGTCCCCGTACGTTTCCCCCATCTGTCCCCCTTTCCATATATTTTTTGTGATATATGTTGATTTCCCACGCAGTACACGCTTCCTAAACCATCGAAACCTTTTCCCAAAACTACTTTATCTTCCAATAAAGCTACAAATGGGTTCGTGAATGTAGTTCTGAAACCTACGCGTTCGACTCTTCCTTCTTTGAAACTACAAGTCGATACGGAGACGAATACGGTGTATACACTCAAACAACAATATTTGGCTCACGTATCTACGGTCTTGAAGACTGATGTGTCGAAAGTAAAGATCTTGTTTAGGAAAAAACCGGTCGGGGATTTGAAAACCGTAGGAGAGGTTTTGGCTCAGAATGGACGTGACGCGACGGAAAAAGAAGAGGTGGAGTTTGGAGTCATGATTCTCGGTGGAGGTGTGGAGAGTCCTGTTGTGAAACAAGAAGAAAAAGACGGGGGTGAGAGTATGGATGTAGATACTGAAAAAGATCTAGACGGGGTAAAAGGAATAATGAAGACGGAAGAGTTTTGGATGGATCTACGGCAGTTTCTGATCAAGAGATTGAATGATGAAAAAGAAGGGGAGAGGATGATGAATAATCTAAAAAGACTCGAATGTGGAAATGTATAATAGTAAATGAATAGATATGATTGAATGTCATGAATAATAACGTAGCGTTTTTAAATTAGTCGTACGCTTTATTAATCTTTACCTAGAGTTCTTTTTTTATTCTAGTTGTACTGTCTGAAAGAGTCTTGTGACCAAGCTTCTCTCTCAATTCTTTTGTTATAGGTTTACCTTCTGCTCTTCGTCTATCAATCTCTGCAGAAACTTCATCCATCATTTCGTCCCATTCTTGACCCGGATCATTGGGAAGACCAAGATATGTATCAAGATTGTCGTGACTAGGCTTCGCATGAATTTCTTGTTTGGTGGTCGTATAATCTCGTACTTGCTTTTGTAACCATGGTTTAACCGGCGTGAGCATCAACAGAGAAGATACAGCAATAGCAATTATACAATAATAGTAAACTCTATGCCAGACAAGAAGACTGTCACGAATGTCTAAAAGTATAAAAGGGGCAACCGTAAATGTAAAAGCGAGCTGGGTGACAAGAAAGGAGAAAAGATCGTAGTATATTTTCCTTGGGAGGGGTGTTTTACCATCTTGTGACATGAAGAATGGCCGTAGTAAACGTCTCGAGTCTAGATATCAGTTAGTCATATGTATTCTCATGATACTGATCAGATCAACTCACTCTTGGCAGTATTCTGAAGGAAGCTTCCAAGTATAAATGTTAGATAATAACCAGGATAGAATCCATGCCAAAACGCACTCGTTACAAATGTTGCCATTGTCGCTCGGAATCCAGGTTTTTTACCTCTTGGTGTGACTCGTAGATAAATATAATTCTTTAACCAATTGTTCGTGTTGATATTCCAACTAGCGAGATATTCATGGCTATTCTGAGCAGATTCTACCTGAAGTGGTCTCACATTCACCAAGCGTGACCAATCTGCCTTTCCAGTGACTGGATCCAATCCCTTGAAGCCTATACCGGATAAGATACATGCACCTTCGGTCAAAGTCCAAACGCCATAATATTTCATCCTGCTGGTGAATCCCAACATGTAAAGAACCCAAATTCTTCTCAATATTCCATACCCCTTGTAAGTTTCACCCAGGACGACTCCAGCATTATAGAATCTTGAAAAATTCAAAAACATCAATATCCACAATAATCCCGTCACAGCTTTGAACGCAGCAGGCCACCCGGATCGCGGTATCCTCCTCTGCTTTCTGGTAGCAGGAGCCTTTTTCGGATCCGTGCCAGGCGGCAAGTCAAACATACTCGTCTCGATCCACCTTTTATATTCCATATAATCAAACGCCGGACCGGCCATCAAAGAAGGGAAAAAGAATACAAAGCCGAGATAATCCAACATTCCCGGCAGATCTACAACCCTCCTATCCTTCTGATATTCATCCAATGTTTCGACCTTTTGCGTCCCGTCAAAGACATTGAAGCAAAACGCCGTCAATTTCATAACCAAGACCATTTGCGCACCCGACACGTCTACGATTCCGTCGTCGTTGACAGTCATTCGGTAAATGTGACTTATTGACATGTATCCCATGAGAAATACAAAGCCTACCCAGGGCATGTATGGTCCTTTTATGGTTGAGCATATTATATATGTCCCGACAGCACAAGCTAAGAGGACAAAAACACCCGACCAGAGAGTATAGAGACCAAGGAGATAAAATAAAGATACGGAAATTATAAAGACGTTCTTGCGCCAAGGCGATCGGTCGGGAATGCGCTTGAGTATAGCGGCGAAAGGATATGAGAGGCAGAACGAGGTTATAAGTTTCAACTCATCGGGTGATGCGCCGGTTATTCGGGAGAGGTATAAGAAGGGAATGTTGATGTATGGCAACATCTTGCTCCTACCCTTGGACACTGAGGTATGTTAGAAGTAAGCGCCAGTAGAAGAAAAGTGTCAATTGCAAGTGGACGACATTGCTGCGTGATGATTGCAAGGATGAGGTGGGATGATGGGTAAATTAGAGAAATGACGTGAACCCTTGGTAAAAGGCGGGGTTAGCTGAATAGCACTTGTTTGTTTTTGGCAGACATTCGCAAGGCAGGCTTATAAGAAGAAAGGCTACCTCATTTACATTTCCGTGGTATGATTTATATCTATACTATCAACAAGACCTTTAGAATCAAAAGAAGAGTGTACCGAAATTACAGTTAGTTCATTATTTACTAAATCTTGCCTTGATCGTTTCATATTCGATATCGTCTTCGTCATTAGCTTGTATTTCTGCACCAAATCCATTCAATGATGTTCTGAGTGCTTCTTTCGACGTTGAGTACATCATTTTCTGTTTCTTCAAGATAGTTAGCGTAACGTAAATGATAAGTCACTGTTCCAGAATCACTTACTACAGCGGCACCTTCTGGAGACCATGCAATAAAAAGAATTTTATTTCTACTCCGATTAAATCATTAATACATGCGCAAAGATCAATGGCTTCAGTAATCCATCGCATCATGACGTACCTTAATCCTTCACCATTCGGGGCCTCGTAGTCAAAGTCGTAAACCGCATATCGAGGCAAGGGTTTACCACCTTCTTGTGCCGCGAGTAACTTCTCTCTCATTTGATCCCATCGCTCTTCAGCTGTAAGCGAATCATCCTTGGGCTTGGTTTCTTCGACTACAATCTCCTCGCCAGAATCGCCGATCTTGAATATAATGTAGCTTATTTGTTTGCCCTTTTTCAATTCATTGAACGTATCGATACATTCCGAACTTGGCTTGACACTAGGTTTTCATGCCAGCATTAGTGAGTCATATTAAGCATATAATGCGCTCTCGTATTGGTGTAAGTCGTGCGCAATGTGGAAATGCTTACCCTGAAGCAGCCTAGAATAAATTAATCAATATGTTGACCCAGAAGCTCTAGCAAAGCGTCACTTACCATGACTTTTTATATATTTTACTCTACAGCTTCTAGTATATATAGACTCCTTTCTTGATTCGGTATTGAATGAGGTTGAAGAGAACGAGTATAAAAAGAAAGTAATCTACCTTTTAAAGCTTCGTTGATAATACAAACAATTGAGATCCGTAAAACAGCAAAGTCTTGGCATTATGTACATTTCACTATCAGGTCGTGCATGTATTAGTCTCAAGCATGATAAAAAAAGCCCACTGATAACTTATAAGCTAGAATTCTTGTTGAGAGGAGATTATGTTTGAATTTTCATGAAAGTACAAAGGTATATAGTAATGTTTTACATGCATAAAAGATTCAAAAGTCCCTTACATCATTCCACCCATACCGCCCATTCCTCCCATTCCTCCCATCCCTCCGGGCATACCACCTGCACCCTTTTCTTCTGGTGCTTCTACGATAGCCACTTCAGATGTTCCCAACAGAGATGCAACACCGGACGCGTCCATCAAACCTGTTCGGACAACTTTGAAAGGGTCTAATATACCTGCGGCAATCATATCAACGTATTTACCATTCGCACTGTCGAATCCCTTATTGAAATCACCCTTGTACTCGTCCATCAATTTACCGACTATTACACTTCCTTCATTACCGGCATTTTCGACTATTGTTCGAGCCGGTCGGGTTATAGCATTCTTAATAATGTTGACACCGAGCTGTTGATCAAAGTTTGCAGTCTTGATGTCGTTGAGAGCATTAGCAGCAGCTTTGAGTAAAGCAGTACCTCCACCAGGCAAGATACCTTCTTCTACAGCTGCACGAGTAGCATTCAATGCATCTACCATACGATCCTTTTTCTCGTTGACTTCGACTTCTGATGAACCTCCAACCTTGATTACGGCCACACCTCCAGACAATTTTGCCAAGCGCTCCTGTAACTTCTCCTTTTCATAGTCTGACGTTGATGCATCATTCATTACGCCACGAATCTGTTCACATCGTGCTACAACAGCATCTTTGCTGCCTTCACCATTTAATATGACTGTATCCTCCTTTGTGATTGTGATTGATCCAGTAGATCCGAGCATGTCAACGGTAGCCTTTTCCAATTTGATATCGAGTTCGTCAGTGAAGACTGTAGCATTAGTGAGGACACCCAAGTCACCCAAGATAGACTTTCTGTTGTCACCAAATCCAGGTGCTTTTACAGCGGCAACTTGTAATTGTCCACGTAGTTTGTTGAGTACACAGACAGCCAAAGCTTCACCATCGATATCCTCGGCAATGATGACTAGTGGCCGACGGAGCTGTTGAGATGCTTCGAGAGCAGGTATTATGTCTTGGACAGCAGAGATCTTTTTCTCGGACAGAAGGATCAGAGGCTTCTCAAATTCAACCTTTTGTGTCTTTGCGTCGGTGATAAAATAAGGAGAGATATATCCACGGTCAAATTTCATTCCTTCTGTAATCTCCAACTCATCTTCAATTGTCTTTCCTTCCTTGACAGTGATGACACCCTCCTTTCCGACCTTCTCCATTGCACTTGCAAGAAGTTGACCGATATGTTTGTCACCGTTGGCTGATATAGTAGCGACCTGAGAGATCTCCTCGCTAGTTGTGATATCTCGCTTGTGCTGTGTAAGATATTGTACAACGGCCTCGACTGCCGCTTGTGTGCCTCTTCGAAGATCCATAGGATTGCATCCAGCAGCTACGTTCTTGACTGTCTCGGAGAAGATTGCTCGTGCAAGTACAGTAGCCGTGGTTGTACCATCTCCAGCAACCTCATTCGTCTTTGAAGCGACATCTTGGATTAAACGAGCACCCAAGTTTTCGAATTTATCTTTTAGCGTTATAGCCTTTGCGACAGTCACACCGTCTGTTGTTATAGGTCAGTGCTGCTGCCACATCTATTAATGCAAAGTCGCAAACCTTTTGTAATCTTTGGTGATCCATAACTTGATTCAATCAGTACGTTTCGTCCTTTGGGTCCAAGAGTTGTAGCTACAGCTTTTGCAAGCGTATCTACACCAACTAGAAGTGACTGTCGAGCTTCGACTCCAAATCTCAGTTCCTATTGGCTTTCAGTGAATGTAAGCATACTAATGAATTGAAACATGAATTTACCTTGTGAGCAAATCGCTGTTGAATCAAAGAAGACCCTCGAATTTTTGATGCGTTTGACAAGGCCGAGGCTCTTGATGTGGCAGAAAGTGTTCGCTGCATGATTCAGTGCTTTCTTCCGAGAAATGGTGGCTAAATCAGGGACGGAGGAGCAGCAATTGATCTCCGATATTGCGACTAGGCGGGTTTCTTTTGTGAAGTTCAAGAAATATTTCTTTGCACTCCAGAAGCTTCGCCAGCTCGGCTGTTCTTGTCCCATTTCGGTACCACCTTCATAAATATACTGATAAGGGTACATCAATACGGAAGGCTATACAAAAAGACGGATCATAATCATAACTGCAGTAATGATATTTCACGCAAATGAATGTACTAATTATTGCAAGTCTAATATAATTACTAATATTTCCGACGTACTAATCATAGTGTGTAAATCCGCCTCGCAATGCAGACTTTCGACAATGACGACTTCTCGAAACTAACATTCAAAGCGACCGAAAGGTGTCATAAATGCCGTTTCAGAGATCGATAGATGGGGAACTTCCGAATGTTGAGTCAAAAGCACCGTAATAATCGGAAATTGCATCGCATTGTGCAGATCCATCATCTCCTCCATACCCATAAACATTACAGTATTCATGACCAACATCATTCTCATTGTCAAGCATTTTCGAAGGGAGATCACCAATCAGCTCTCTATGCTGGCCAATAGACACGCTACTTGCATGATCCGCCTTGCTATGAGTTGTGCTGGTGAGAGCCTGTGAGTGATTCGAATGGATCGAGGCAATGGTACTTCCTGCTCCCGAACTCGAAATGGAGTAATTGTTTTGGTTTTCTGCAAAAGCAATATTCAGCGCTTTGTCGATTGATATGCCGGAATGCAACAGATCCTTGATGTGATCACCAATGTGTGCAGTATCCCACTTGAAGCTCTGAGCTTTCGGAGTTACGGTATAGCCACTGGGTGCATCCGAAAAGCTTTGTGATTTCACAATTGACGGTGACGAAGAATGATCACTCGAACTTGTATTATTGAAGTCAAGACTTCCATGATCCGACAAGCCGTGCCACGGTTGAATGATCTGTGTCGACTCCATTATGGGAGGACTGCTGAGTGTATTTGCTGCCATCATGTCGGCGTTGTTGATACTGGAGTAAGCTTGATTCAAAAATGCTGTTGGTTGATTTGCGTAGTGATGATATTTGGTAAATGTATTTGTCATGTGTCCTGGAATCAGCAGCGGCAATGTACTGTCTTTTTCGGAGACAAAAGGGTCTGGTGGGGGAATACTGCGAGAAGCTTTTGACGCCGAGTTAATTGATGTCAGGACTGATCCAGCTTTGAAGTTATAAGCATTGTCCAAACTCCGCAACATTTCACGGTCTATTGCCATCTTGACAATGGTACGCTGTGGTGATGACTCGAAGTCAGCCTTGACTGCTGCAATTTCTGACACTGGAGCTGCTGCTCCTTCACCATCATCATTCTCTTCTTTGATCCGCGGTTCTGCAGTCATCTTTTGTCGTTTGGTCATACTTGACTCGCTGTCAGGAGAATCGGAAAGGGCACGAATCTTACGCTTTTTGTCGCCAACCACACGAGGCTGCTCACTATCGGATTTGGTGTCGCTTTTGTCAGATGCGCCAATGACGGCATCTTGTAAAAGGTCAGCCTCATCATCTTCATAATTATAGACCGTGCTGGCTTTCGCCTTTCGTAAGCGTTTTGTTGGCTTGGTTGTCGAACATGGATTGTAATCGCGAGCGAAGTCAGTCAGCTCGTCATCTTTTGATTTGTCTGTCTCAACTCGAGACCCTTTTCTCTTCTTCTTGTCAGCTATGTAAATCAATTTCGAGATAGGGGTGCCATCAATCTCGGTCGCAGTGTTATCAAGTTCAAGTTTATTGCGACACCTCTTGGGCGGTGGCGGAACTTTCTGACCACGTGCTGCTCTGGCAGCTCGTACTTTCGTCAAGTGTTGACGTGCAGCTTCGGCAGTCGAACCTTCACCAATGTGTTGAACCGCTGCTTGCAGAGGAAGTTCGATACCAAGTCGATCTGACTCATAGATAAGTGCGAGTAATAATAATTGATCAGCGGCCACTGATAAACTAGGTTAGAGCTGAATTTGCAATCATCAATGATGGAATTGACATACGGTCCCATGTTATGAGTTTGCGTGGCATGCTGTAAGAAGCACGCTTTTTATGCTTCACGTCTTTCGATTCCATCTTGTAATTGACTGCAGTTTTTATGAAATTCAATCGAGGAAAGAAAGGCAGCTCAATGACCGAGAAATACAAAAGAGGAACAAATAGCAAGTTTTGAAAGAAGAATGAGAAAGCTCAAGTTTGCAAAATTTACCACAATTTCAGATACCACTGAGCCAACTGTGAATAAAGACTTATCAATTGGTGAACAGTTCCTGTAGTATGGAGCTGAAGAAGTGAAAGACCAAAGAGGTTTCGAGTTTCAGAAAAGTGAAAGTAATCTGATGAAATGATGCGGGGCCGCGAATGCCCGCTTTCACTTATATTTGAGGAGATTCTGGGAGACTATTCAGCATGTTTACTAATGTTTGCAGAGCATGCAAACAAAGACACCGATCGCGGCGTTATACTTGGGTCATAGATATAAAAAGTAGTAATGAGCTGTGCAAACAAAAGATAGAACAACGCGGTTGATGGAGTAAGTCTTGTATGAGGTAGGTGAAACGACATAATGACACTTGGAAATGACATCAACCCCTATACATTTCCAACATGCATGTGAGATTGTCTTGGGTGTTCCTTCAGGCCAATGAATTCTATCAACCATCTGTGCATGTCTCAGTAGAGGATACCTATCAAGGCAAGTTATGGTTATGAGTATTTACATTGTCATTCAAGTGATTATGCGCTGTCATGTCTATTTTTCAACTTCCGTCTCTTCAATTTCATCCTCGCTTTTCACTACTTCCTCCTTGACCTTTTTTGAAGTCGTTTTGGCCTTTTTATTCTTCTGACTGTCTTTACCTCCTTCATCAACTTCAGCAGCAGATCTTTTATTTGGACTGCTTTCAGAACTTCTAATCCATATTTTCTATCAGTAATCTGCCACAAACGATAAATATGACAGAATTACCCGTTGACCGAAGATTTTAATTTGGCCATTTGTCTAATAACGGCAATAGTAGTGCAAGTGACTTGATCAGTGGACAATTCTTTCGCAACGGCTTCTGCGTCGATTTTGACCTTTGTTGTTTTAAGAATCGCTAATAAGAGACGACGATTCGCTTCAGCTGTTTGAAAGTCAGTGCTATTGATCTATTTACGCTCAATGAGGTCGGAACTTGCCGTCCCAAGTCATTTTGGAGGCCATAGTGATGTTGATGCCGGTTGAGAGTGATGCTTGGCTTGCGTGAGTAAAATTTGTATGATAATGGAGGAATATGTTAATTTTGATGATATATCAAATCAAATACGATATAAGTGATGAATGTATAATGATATATCAGGTTACTTTGATGCCTGGATGAAGGTAGAAGAATATCAGCAGTTGTGCGATGAGAGAAATAAATCAAAGTGTAGTGTCATAAGCAGTCAAGTGAAGTGAGAAGGTAAAGTTATTGTCCTATTACATTTCAAATCTAATAGTCAACACTGGTTATATATCTCCTCTCTAAATGACATATAGGGTACTTTCTACCATATGTAAGCCTATTCCTATCATATTCATATTATATAGACACTATCAACCATTCAGTCTTCTGTTTCCTCTTGTTTTTCTTCCCCCTTTACCGCTTCCTTTTCAGATTCGACCTCTCCATCTTCAACACCATTGTCTTCACCAGAATCATGCTCTTCTTCTTCCTGATAGTCTTGTTCCTCATCTGACTCCTCGACCTTTGCCGCGCTTTTACTCTTCTGCTTCTTTGCCTTTGTCGAAACTTTCTCTTTTGCAGCTTTACGCTTTTTACTTGGTGGAGTTGCATCCTCGCTACCATCACTGCCATCTCCATTTGTATCGTCTTTTCCAGCCCCGGTATTCTTGCCATTCTTGTTGTTCTTTGTAGGTGTCTTGGGAGCTTTGGCAGGACTGCTACCGCCATCACTTCCCTGGACAATATTGTGAGATTTGAGAAGGCGGGAGTAGCGTTTCGACCTGGGATCTCGTCAGTAATTGATAGTGGAGAGTGAAATATGAAATATTGACTTACGCTGCTCCCGGACTGACAATATCGCAGTCATTAGCAACAACTGACCAGTCGGGCTGGAAAGAGTGTTAGTGGATACTGAATGGGATGATCCAATAGTGTGATGTATACTTTTCCTTCCATGAACTTGATGACCGATAAGAGAAGTTTGGTGTTTTCTGCACCTGCGTTGGATTCCGTTGCAGACATGGTGATGAATATAGATGCTGGATAAAGATGTGTCGATAGATATAAAAGGAAAAAGGAGATGAGAAAGAGTAGTAGAAAAAAAAGATGAGATGTTATATATAAAGTGAGGAATGAGTTGTCAAGAAATCAAAAAGTGATAGAAATTTCGAGGGCTGACAAAGTGAACAGAGTCACAATTCTTGCGGTGTACTGTACCTCATGAAACAATGTGGGACCCGAACAAAAGTGAAAATCAATTTGAAAGTGAAAAAATGCAAAATTTTGTACATGGTCGCTAAAAATGAATATTACGTTGACTTTTCCATTTTCTCCGCAAGTTTCTTTTTTGACAATGCTTTTGGATTTATTCCTTTTCGTTTCAGATTATTGTTCTTGGATCTTTCAAGATATTTGGCATCTTCCTCATCATCAAAGCCACCAAATTCACCATCTGCATCCTCTTCGTCGTCTTTCTCATCGTTATGTATGGGTGCTCTATCTACGTGAACGTCTACCTTATGTCCATTTGTTTGTTGTGAACTTCCATTCTTTGTTTGCGCTTGACCCTGTGCTCTTACAGCATTTGGAGGCGTGGGTCCAGTCTTTTTGAATTTGGCCACGAAAAAGCCATCCACATTGTAAGCATGAGGGTAATATCTTCTTGTAAAATTCATAGTAGGATGGAATTTCTTGCCTCTATAATTAGTGAATCCTTCTTTACCGAATATCAAACCAGTGTCGACAAGTTTGACATTTGGTCGAGTGTTGAGCACATATTGTACAACCTGTTCATTCTCTTCCACCGTGACACTACATGTCGAGTAGACAATGTATCCACCAGTTTTGCTCGAATGATCTACTGAATCTACAGCAGCCAACAGCATCTGTTTTTGAAGATGTGGTAACTTCATAAAGTCTGCCTCGGTCTTGTTTGTTTTTACACTTGCATCTTTCGCGATAACTCCTGTGCCTGAACATGGAGCATCTAGAAGAACTCGATCAAATCCACCAATGACCCGCGGGAATTCCAAGGCAGAGTAGTTGCTCACTATAGTGTTCTTCACACCGAGACGATGAATGTTACCAATCAGAGCCTTGGCTCGATCTTTGTTACTATCGTTTGCGAATACACAACCCGTATTCCTCATCAATGCAGCCATATGTGTCGTCTTTCCTCCTGGAGCTGCTGCCATGTCTAGACATCGTTCTCCTTCTTGTGGTGCGAGTGCCATGACAGGGAGAAAGGAGCTGGCAGCTTGTAGAATATAATGCCCAGCCAAGTATTCCGGTGTAGCTCCGAGCGGAACTTGTGATTCAAAGACCTGCAGTCCAACTTTTGACCATTTACCAACAGGTTCTAATGTTACACCACGATTGATCAGCGAATGTGCTAATTCTCGTCTGTGTGTTCGAAGAGTGTTTGTGCGAATGACTAACGGTCTTGGTGTTTCGTTAGCATCGAAGAATGCAAGAGCTTCCTGTGGTGAGAATAGATGCCATAGCTTTTCCGCCAAAAAATGTGAATAACCGTAATATGTACATATATCTTCGAGTAGTTGATTTGTATACTCTACCCTGGACTTTCCTTCTTCTACAAGCGTGCTAAATGACATGAGAACGCGAGTTGTTTCAGTCATACGACTTCTGATCATTTGAAGATCTGGTGCTAATTGTCTGGCTTTTGCATCGTCACCGAGATCTGCAGCGATGTTTGTCTGTAATGCTGCATCCTCGAGTTCAGCTTGGGCTTCCTCATCTACCTGAGCAGCATCTGTATCTAATTTTCGTGATAGACCTTCGATGTTTGCTGCTGTCAGAATCTGCTCAGCGTCTGAGGCATCCTCGTCGTCTGACCACATAGCTCTTTGCACATCCGGGTCATCCGAGTCAATCACATCCTCGTCGTCCATTATAGATTCTTCATCAGTACCTAGGGCATCCATCTCACCATTTGCAAGGTCAGAATCATCAATGCCTTCACCATCAAGATCCTCATCTTCAATATCATCGTCTGATGCAGCATGAGATTGTAACGAGACCCTTGACTTTGTTCCTTGAGACGTAAACTTTCCATTTGTTGTGCTTTGACCGGCTGAATTCTTTGATTTCCCATTTACGTTCTTTGTAGCCGGAATTATGCCCTTTTCTCCACCAATCTTTTGTTTCTTTGCTCGGAAGCTTTTCTCTTCCGACGGCCCATACTTTCTTTTTTGGGCAGGTTTCACTTCATCTAAAGACTGTGGTATTCCCTGCTTTTGCATACGCCGACTAAGGGGCTTTTTTTGACCCATGATGCGATTTATCTGTTTGACCTGATTTGTAAAATTTCCCTTCAACGCATATAAATTTTCTATAGAAATGGATTGCCGGTCCGACATGCCGAAATAATTCTTCTCCGTCGAAGCACGTGAAGTTTCTTGATCAAAGCTTAATTTACGGGATCATCCGACGCTAAACCCACAAAACTAACATTGGTCAAATTTCTGTCAAAATCGAAAAGCTGTGGGAGAAATTTTGAAGATTTTCCTTTTTCGAATTCGACGACTCAATACCACGACAACACAACAATGGCACCAAAAGCAGTAGAGAAGCCCACTGAGGCCGGAGCTCCCGCCGCCACCAAGAAGACTGGAAAGTGTATGTACATGGCTGTCTCCACAGATCATTCGAGTCTGCAATCGCGAAAGCGACAAGAATTAATTATACTGACGAGATATTCTATCATAGCTGCCAAAGGAAAGACGTCCAAGACGCAAAACAAAGCCCACGCCGCTGCCAAAGCCACACTCAAAGGCGTATGTCCATCTCCCTCCTTCCCTTTTATACCTTGAGGCGTGTCAGCTCGCAAAAATGAAAGAAAAAATACACATAGAAAATTGCATCGCTGACGGCTTGTTTTTTTGCAAAACAGGTCAACTCGCACAAGGTTCGCAAAGTCCGACAATCGACTACTTTCCACCGACCAAAGACTCTCACATTATCTCGCGCACCAAAATACCCTCGCAAGTCTGTCCCGAACGAGTCCACTTCGATCGATCAACACAAGATCCTCAGACATCCTTTGAACACCGAGAGTGCAATGAAGAAGATTGAGGAGGACAACACACTTGTTTTCATCGTCGATACAAAGGCAAACAAGAAGCAAATCAAGGAAGCTCTTAAGAAACAATACGATGTTGATTGTGTCAAAATCAACACTATGATCAGGTAATTTATCATCTACTCTCGGTTGTTTATGTTGATGAGACGCTAATATTGAGATTATAGACCGGATGGAACGAAAAAGGCTTTTGCTCGTTTAACTGCCGATGTCGATGCTCTTGATGTTGCTGCTACCAAGCTCAACATTGTTTAAATCAATTTAGAGTCTATACTTGATGAAGAACAAGGTCTCGTATACTTGTCGGAGCGTAGTTATATAATGTCAATATAATGAATTTCGAATATACAAACCTGATCTAAAAATAAAACTTGTTATAATTTGAATAACGCTATGCTACTACATTATTATATCTTCATCATGTCATATCATAATCGTAATCCATCGACTCTCAATACTGCCCATGCTGTTGTTCTACAGGTGTAGCAATCGATAATTCATGCAACGCCTCTTTAACCTCCATCTTCATAGCATCGTCTGTCAAATCATTCAAATCATAACTCAAATTGATAAGTACAGTCGCTTCATGTCTTGACATTAGTCCTGCATGATATCCCTCCAAGATTGCTGCTGGATGTTGTCCATACATTTGCCAATAAGCCATTGATCTACTCAATGACGCCGACTCGTCCATTTCCTTTAGGCCTTGTTGAAGGACAAGGATATTCAGAATCAATTTTTCTGATCCGAACTGGTCCATTGCTTTAATATGGTGTCCAAATTCGATCAACGCTATATCCAGCAAGGTGTCCAGATTATGAACGATGATGTGATATTCTGTTTTCGGTAAGCGATTTCTTAGATCAGTATTGAACGCAGACATTGCTTCTACTATCGAAAGAACAACCGCATCAGGCGTTGTGTGTGCTTGATCGAGCTGGTAGAGACACGTGAACAACCTCGCTACTCCGGACAACGCTTGCAGCCTATATTCTATATACAAAGAGCGAAGAATCAACGAGGCCAAATCGGAGTACGCCATCAGGAAGTTATCAAACCCATTTGCAGTCTCTGAAGTAAGAGATAGATACGGCTGTTGTTGATCAGACACATCCGACCATTGTTGAGCCTGATAGACTGCGAGGGTGGTTGTATTTGCTGCAGCAGCTTTATCATCTACTCGTTTGAGTGTTTTCAATTGGTTTACCAGCCATAGACAAGAACTGTAAATCAAAATTAATTGACGGATGGTTTTTGGTTCGAAAAAGTCCTCCGTTGCAGATGTGGCGTTTCGGTTGACAAACATAATCAACGAATTGCATGCGCTCATATCTTGCGCCTGTACACTATCAGAAGCCTCAATGATTTGTTTTACCGCTGTCATCAGGTCACCGTTCTCGGCAAGAGCCACGGCTTTTTTCCTCAATTTTGGAGATGCAGCATCTAGTTGGGCCTTAGCTGCTATATTGCGAAAGACATCGTTGACCCTATCATAATTGGCGCGGATTTGGACTAGAAGCAGCTCAGCGAATGACGGTTTAGGTGGTAAAGTCATGAGCATCCGACAAACAGTCTGGAGCAAAGTAAAGAGTTCAAAAGTACTGCGAAAGATTGGTCGGGCAGCATGACTTTGCCAATCGGGGTCTTCATGGAATGCATTTGTTCTGCTATACGCCATAGTACAGGAATCGACGAGTGTTTCTTCCAACTGGGGTTCGAATACGTTGACAAGAAAGTCGTCAAGAAATGATGTCAGAGTACTAACAATGACATCTGAATTTGGAGGTACAATGTCCCGAAGTCTGGTCAAGAACGATAAAGATGGCATGAGTAGTGTGCTCATATTAAACACACTTGGCTCGACCAATAGCTTATGTCCTGTGGCCGACATACCAGCCGACTTGTTATTATCCTCTTCTCTAGTAGCTTGTGCAAGACCACCAGCCATGAGACCGGGTACGGTACTCTTTAGTATAGTATCAAGTGCATCTCTTTCCCGCGCAATGTTTTCCGAATCTTGCGAACTGTTTGCTAATTTAAATAGCCGCTATCATAACAATCAGTATAGGACCTTAAATATTCGCACGCATGACCGCTCACCTTGGTCTTGTCTCTCGTATACGGACGGAACATATTCATAGCTAGATTACCTTCAGTTCCTGCTCTGGCATCGAGATTGTTGCTGCTCGATAGATGATCATGCAAGAGAGATCTTATCTCGCTCTGATATAGCTTCCATAATTCATTGAACGATCGTAATAGCATCGGATCTCGTTCACCCTTCTTACGAGTGATGGAGTCGATGACATCATATATTACACGATGTGCCTCAGCGATAGCCTCAAATCTAGCAAACAGAGATGACAAAACATACTCGACAACATCTCTTCGACTCTCGTCCTCCTGCCAATCTACAAGGCGATCTGATTTGCGAGCGCCAATCTTCCGCGTCGCCTTTGGATGCTGTTGTTCGACTTCGCTGTAGCACTTTTCAACAACCTTGAAAATTTCAACCGGCATTCGCTGTTCAATTGAATCTACTGCGACATCCAATTGTGACATTCTACCCAGTGCTTCGATGATTAATCGAAGGTAGTAGAAAGAATCAGCCTCCGGATTCCGAATTTGATCATCCCGAAGCGCTTGCGGAGAATCTAACAAGTTTAAAAACCTGAAGAGCTGATCTCGATCCGTACCTGCAACAACGGCTGTTGTTTGAGAAGGTCTGGTCAAGTAAGGCCTCCAACGATCCTCACAGTATGCACTTTTAAGATAGAGATGGTTATGTAACTCTTCAATCAGAATGTCGCTAACGGAATGTTCTTGATTACTTAGATATACTTTCAAATCACTTAGAGCACCGATGCCATCCAATTCCGGTCGTCTGGTCATTTTCAGAGCTTCCTGGAGAGAATCTACAGCGCCCAAGAACCGTTTCTCTGAGACTTGCGACTCGATCTTCTGAGGCATGGCTTGTAAATCGTCGATAAGAGATAGAAGCTGGAGCATTTGATCGTAATTACTGCTGGAACTAGCAAAAACCTTTAATTCCGGTCGTGATGTATCCATACTTTGCTTTGCATCAACTAAAGATGCTTTCAATTCTCTTACTCGGTGTTGGGATGTATGTAAACTGGCTTGAATCTGGTGAAATGTCCCTATCGAACTGTTGAACCCTTGATGATGTTCATTCACTATCTTCTTCAACGCACTCTGTAATTGTTTGTGTGTAGCCTTGAAGTCATTCAGTCTCTCCGCAAGACCTAGAGAACTGGAATCCATAAGCTGTAAGGCAACCTTGATAGGTGTACATGAATCTGTAGTCATAAATGGCCATTGTTGCACGATAGATCGCCATAAATCTGTAACATACAGTCAGTAGAATATATGCCAGCTGTATCTCGTTTTCCTTACCTTCGACTTGTTGATTGCTTGAGCTCATGCTGCCGCCAGTCCGACTTGACATCTGTGGCACGCTAGAAGTGGAATCTTGTCTACCATCTGCATCGTGACCCCATCGTCCGTTTCGACTACTTGTGCTTCTGCCATCTATTCTCGGTCGTCGTTCTGAGTATGCCGGAATCGGGGTTGCGGTAGACGGAGCCCCACTGTCAAGGCTGTTCTCTCTGCTACTCATACCATCTCGACCTCCATTAATTGCATCGCTTCCATCGCGTCTGCGCGACATCTCATTGTCGTCTTAAAAACTTCATTCCAGCTTTCTTTTTGTGGTTGTTAGCAATATGGAGATATCGCGATTGTGTCGGCGATGAATAGCTGCAGATACTTTACTTCTTATTTCATTCCGGATTTCGAATGATCTAGGGACATTCCTACAATTTGTTTGTTGCTTGCTGTCGATGAGGTCACAAAATCACGTGCAAGCCATTGAAGATATGAGTATCGCTAATAATTCCGATCAATTTGACGTCAATCAACATGAAGTCATCAAGTGTTGATCAATAACGAACTCGGGGAGAGGTGTACATTCAAATATGACTAAAAAGAAATACTCTGATCTGACGTGATAACCGACTTAAATTGGGAAATTTGGTGTTCAATTTGGAAAATATCAATTCGAGATCGAGCACAATGATTCCACCGCGAACACCTACGAATGGTATAGCCAATGGCACCAGCAATGACCTTCCTGGATCTAATGTTTCAATCCGGTTCTCTCAAATACCTCGCGCCCTTGATATTCCGGTATCTGGTGGAGATAGTGAGGAGGCTGTCGAAGTAGATCTGGAGGACCTCATGGATGATCCAACTGAATTATGTACATTGCTAGAAAATGAGAATGTCTCAAAGGCTAACTGGATGACCATTGCGCTTGCATACGCTAAGCAGAAGAAGATGGAGTTGGCAATAAACATAATAAACAGAGGAATGGGTGCATTGCGCTCATCCAAGTCGGAAGATCGATTATCGATGTTGTCGTGTCTGTGTTGGATGTTGCTTTGGCAGTGTCGTGCTGCACCTCGATTGCGTCCAGGTAGGATTCTTTAATACCTTGTAAAAGCATACATCTCTAACCTTACTTTTGCTTGCAGCATCGCACAATGATTCAGAGATACAATTGAAGGATCATTTCGTACAGTCTGCGACAAGTGCTCTGAACGATGCATCGAGGATTAATCCAACATATCCGCCATTATTCTTAGCTCGTGGAACATTATATCTGCTAAAAGCTTCTTTGTTGATGACCAAAGCTGGACTTAGTCAAAGAGCTAACATAGAAAGGATTGAAATGTTACAACAGGCTATCAAGAGTTTCGATGACTCATTGAAGTCGTCCTCGGGACGTAACATGATGGCCATGATCGGTAAAGCGCGGGCATTGTTCTCTCTCGGTCGCTATGCAGAATCATATTCAGCGTATCAAATGACTCTCGAGCATGCGCCTGATCTTCATGAACCAGATCCAAGAATCGGTATCGGGTGCTGTTTGTGGCAGCTTGGCCACAAAGAGGATGCGCGACAAGCATGGGCAAGAGCTCTGGAAATCAATAAAGAATCCAAAATTGCAAACGTATTACTGGGTCTCTACCATCTCGATCACAGCTCCAAATTCCCAACGACAGATGCTGCATTTCACGAAGAATACAAGAAAGCAATGACACAATATAACCAGACAGCATACAAATTAGACAATGCCTTCCCTCTTACCTGTGCAACTTTTGGTAATTACTTTCTACTCAGAAAAGCATGGCCAACGTTGGAAAAACTAGCGAAACAAGCGGTAGACTTCACAGACGTCAACGCCATAGCAAGTGATGGCTGGTATCTCTTGGCCCGAAAGGAGCATTACCAAGAAAATTTCATCAAAGCGGTAGATTTCTACAATCGCGCGGATCAAGCGCGAGGCGGAGACGATGCTGGTTATCTTCCCGCAAAGTTCGGGGCTGCGCAGTTGAAAGTCCTTACGAACGATCTGGCGGGCGCGAAATTTAAACTTGAGAAGATTGTGCAGCAGACTAAAAACATAGAAGCCATGACATTACTCGGGATCATTCACGCAGAGGAGTCGTACAATCTCGGCGGAATGACGAGAAGTGTAGAAGAAATACAAACAGAAGCAAAGAAGGCTATCGCATATCTGGAACAGGTCCGAGTCGCATATAAAGATCCGAACAAAAAGTTAACGCCAGATGCAAATGTACTCCTTAATCTGGCTCGACTTTACGAGCACGACTATCCTGACCGCAGTCTGCAGTGTCTTCAACAAGTAGAACAAATGGAGCTAGACCAAATATCTGAGAATGAGCAAGGAAATAGCCAGGAAGGTAATTCTCGAGAATCACTTCCACCTCAACTACTCAATAACATTGCTGCCTTTGACTTTCGGATGGAAAGATATGCAGCGGCGCGAGAATCGTTCCAGCTCGCTCTCAATGCTTGCGTCAAAGTCGGTGATAACGAAAAGGACGAAGCGATCGACGCTGATGCCTTAGTGACAACAATTAGCTTCAATCTTGCTCGAACATATGAAGCGGAGGGTATGATGGACGAAGCACAAAAAGTGTACGAAGGTCTACTCGACCGACATCCATCGTATGTTGATGCAAGACTCCGATTGACATATATCTTGCTGAAGAACGACTCGGATAATACGGGAGCAAAAGCGATCAAAGCACTAGCTGAAGCTTATTCGTCAAATCTTGATGTTCGTACCCTTTATGCTTGGTACTTGACAAAACATAAGAAAAGAACGCTTGACATAAATGCGGATGATGAACATCGATATCACAAGGTGACCCTTCAAAAAATAGACCAAGGGAAGCATGACAAATATGCTCTTACGGCAATGGGTAATATACATATGCAATCAGCTCGGGAGATGCCGCGAAACAGTGAGCAGGAAAAAGACAGGAGGTCTAGACAGTATCAAAGGGCTGTAGAGTTCTTTGACAAAGTGCTGCAGCTAGATCCACGCAATGTTTATGCTGCACAAGGTCTGGCAATAGCCTTGATTGAAGAAGCCAAGGACACGACAACAGGCATTCAAATATTAACAAAAGTCAAAGAGACCATTAAAGACTCCAGCGTCTATAAAAATCTAGGCCATGTGTATTGTGAGGTCAAGCAATACGGTCGAGCTATCGAGAATGTACGTTACCGTTTTCTATAAATGTGCACCATGACTAATTTTGAACTAATTTTGGATAGTATGAGATCGCCCTTTCGCGAGAGCGCGAACACGATGCGCAGATTCTTTCTTGTCTTGGAAGAGTCTGGTATCTTAAAGGCAAGGCGGAATCGAGTTTACACGATCTTAAGCGAGCGCTAGATTATTCTCGAAGTTCATTAGCTGTAACACCAGGTAATCTTCATATGCAGTTCAATATTGCATTTGTTCAGTCTCAAATTGCTACTACCATAAATAGCTTGCCCGAAAATGCTAGATCCGTGGCTGATCTCGAAGCTGCCACTACTGATTTAGAAGAGGGTATAGACATATATACGAAAATATCCCAGGCGCCAAATCCGCCATTCCCTCGTCATGATATCGAGCAACGTCTGAACATGGCCAAAAATACACTGAGAAAACAACTCGAACGAGCACTTCAAAGTCAAAAGGAGTTTGAGAACAAAAACGCCATGAAATTCGAAGAGGCCAGAAAGGCACGTGAGGCTGACAAGCAAAAACGCGAGGCAGAACGAAAATTGGCTAGTGAGCAGGAAGAAGAACGACGACAGAAAATCAAGGAGGAAAGGGAGAGAATGAACGAGCAAGATCGAGAGATTAGCAGCTTCCGCGAAGCCGAAGAAAAGCTACGTGCAGATGCTGAAATGACTACAGATGAAGAGACTGGCGAACGCAAGAAACGGGAGAAGAAAAAGGCTGTAAAAAGAAAGAAGAAGAATGAAGATAGCGATGTTGAATCACAAGCTAGCTCTGACGAGGAAGATCGCGACCGTAAATCGCGAGACCCAGATGCCAACGAGCAGGACGGAGAGGAAGCCGAGGAAAATAGGCCTAGTAAGAAAAAGCGCAGACGTTTGGAACAAAAGTCAAAACCTTCAACCAATAACAACTCAAAGTTCAAGAGTGCAGAGCGAATTGTGGATAGCGACGATGATGTTGGGGATGATGAGAACGTGCACACTGCAGTGGGTGGGGTTGAGGATGACGTAGTTGGAGATGATGTAGCTGGAGCTTCTGTTGAAGATGTTGAAATGGCGGATGACACTGACATGCAAGATACTACTATACAAGCAAGCAAAAAGAGATTTGCAAGGGTAATCGAGGACGAGGATGACTGATTGACGATTTCCCTTTACAGTCTTGTCCTGGTCTCTTCAATTGAACCTTCACAGTCCTGTCCTGGTCTTCTCAATTGACCCTTCACAGTCCTGTCCTGGTCTCTTCAATTGATATGCAATGCGTCTTCGCTTTTTCTGCACAAACTTAACTGAGACATTACATGCATATTAAATATCCACTTTCCTCAATACTTTCACAAACTCAATTACAAAATGACCAGTAACTTGCGACATTTTCTTCTCTAAACTGTAACATAGTTCAACTAGACCGCGACAATGGTAAATCCCTCTAATCAGGCCATGTATATCTTTTATTTCTTATCAACATATCTATCCTCTGTCCTCTCGCCTTTTCTTTTATATTTATTTTCCCATTCGTCTGAACATTCATCTATCTTGCACCATACCGACTATCGTGGCCATAAAAATGCATGGCAATGCGCGTTATGCGCTTGCACTTTTACTGACACTGACTGCATTCTCACAGATCTGTGCAGGTCACGATCAGCCGCCACCAGAAGAGAGGCATTCGAGTATAACTTCTACCTCGTTCGCTGGTAATCATGTCGCGCCGACAAGCAGCTCGACTTCGAAAGGGCCTGAAACTCACTATCACGGTACAAGCCCATGTACGACTGTGCATGAATCCACATTTGCGGAGGAACCTTCAACAAGCCCAACTCATGTGGTCACTACCCCATCTTCGCACATCCAGTCTGGTTCAGGTACGACTTTGCATAGTAGTACCGCAGTCGAGACGGTAAGTCATGGTGCCCATATTACGTCCAGCGCCGGAGTATCCCCAACTACTAAGCGCGAATTTACGACTACCACGACCATTCAACAATCTTCGTCACCAAACCACCATGAGACTGAAGATTCTTATGAAACACCTGGTCAGCATCTTCACACAACATCATCGTCGAATCAGCATGGAGACTCACATGGAACTCCTGGTCATCAAGATCCATATGGAAATCCTGGTCAGCATGAAGAATCACATGGAACTCCTGGTCAGCAGGAACAGTCTCATGGAACTCCTGATCAGCATGGAGAGTCACATGAAACTCCTAGTCAGCAGGAACAGTCTCATGGAACTCCTGATCAGCATGGAGAGTCACATAAAACTCCTGGTCAGCAGGAACAGTCTCATGGAACTCCTGATCAGCATGGAGAGTCACATGAAACTCCTAGTCAGCAGGAACAGTCTCATGGAACTCCTGATCAGCATGGAGAGTCACATGAAACTCCTGGTCAGCAGGAACAGTCTCATGGAACTCCTGATCAGCATGGAGAGTCACATAAAACTCCTGGTCAGCAGGAACAGTCTCATGGAACTCCTGATCAGCAGGAACAGTCTCATGGAACTCCTGATCAGCATGAAACCCCCTATGAGAATCCTGGTCAGCATACTCACACAACATCATCGTCAACTCATCGTGCGCCTCAAGATCCATATGAAACTCCGGCTCAGCATCTGCAAACGAATAGCGTGTCAAGTAGCGTTACAGCATCACCATTAGTTACATCAACTTCGACCTCAGCAATTAGTGCCAGTAGCAAGACCTCAGACTCTGCCGTTACACGTACAGTGACCACCACTTTGACGGAATCGACTTCCAGTCCGGAAACAAGTACCAACTCTGTATTCTCCTCTGCCATATCTCGTCAATCGAGTGTGCCAATGACAACGAGCACAACTATACACGGTTCGTTGCAGTCGAGCCACTCATCCAGTATATCAACCAGCTCGACAAAGCCCACGCAAACAGCACCGAATAATGAAAGCAGTATTACCTCTCGTCGATCAAGCACAGCCGTGGAGTCTTCTCCGGATACTGTTGTCACGAGAACGGTCACGACAACGGAAAGAGCGTCTGCCACCATACCACAGCAGTCAAGCACTTCGAGTTACACATCAAGTCAGATTTCTCCGTCATCGATGTCGACCTTACAAACACAGAGTACATTAAGAACATCGACGACTGCGCAATCGACCAGCGAGCCTAGCGTCGTTACACATACATCCAGTACAGCTTCGCACCCGGATTCAACATCGAGACAGTCTACCGATGAACATACGACTGTGGTCGAGCCTTCCAGAACATCGAATACCCATCGTGAGGCGAGCACAAGCCATAGCAGTACTACTCTTGGGCCCGAGCATTCTGAAGAGCCGCATCACAAGACATCCACTGAACACCAGCACACTCAAGAGTCTACGAGCTTGCACTCTTCTTCTCATTCACTTGGGGCAAGCTCCTCAGCAGCCCACAGTTCTTCCCATGCCGTAGCCACTACCACGACGAGTGTACATACTACTGCGCAATCAAGTGTAAGTCAAAGCACCAATACTTTAGAGACAAGTGCGACACCACAGCCGCCACCGCCAGCACAAAAAATTACCGCCACAAGGACCACCACAGCTTCTACACAAAGCGCTACGAGTTCAGATATCACTGCTGCATCTAGTTCCATCTCAACATTGGCAACTCCGGTCACCTCGTCTACTTTGGCTGGAAGCAATTCTCAAGGGTCATCATCTGCGGTACGTACAACATCGAACATTGTCGACACTACTTCCTCGCTTGATAGCACTTCTTCGAGTGTTGCTCAATCTACAACCAGCGTCGGTGTGACAAGCTCATCTGCCGCTAGCGCAACGACAGTGACAAACACAGCTGGCGTCTCAACATCCACGACTACTATTACTCCATCGATATCGTCATCTGCCACTTCTACCTTGAGAGCCTTTACCACTGTCAGCAGTACAACAACGCAGTCTTCGACTGGAACATTGAGCTCATCAGCGATCTATTCTACCACGAGTAATTCAATCAGTAACACACCAGCGACAACATCCTCTTTGGCTTCCTCTACTGACTCGCGCTCGAATACAAGTATGGTGACAATAACACCTTTATCGACAAACAAGTCAACAATGACTCTGCAGGACACATCTTCATCAGCAACAGTCCAAGTTCAACAAAGTAGTAGTACGCAGACAACGCTGACTTCGACATTGAGTATGACTGTCACATCAACGATCACAATGACTTCATCCGTATCTAGGGAGTCAATTACATCTACCTTCACGACATCTATTTCATCGGCATCTTCCAGTTCTAGCAGATCAAACTCGACAACATTTGGCACATCCACTTTGTCTGGAACAACTACATCATCGTCTTTTGTACCTACCACATCAACTTCTTCCTTGTTCAGCACATCCAGTCCATCTGTTATAAGCACGTCAACTTCATCCGCAACCAGCACATCCAGCCAGTCCGGGATAAGCACATCAACTTCTTCCTTATCCAGCACATCTAGTCTATCTGTAATAAGCACATCAACTTCACTCCTAGTAAGCACATCAAGTTCTTCGTTGTCCAGCATATCCAGTCCATCTGTGACAAGCACATCAACTTCATCCACAGCCAGCACATCGATGTCATCCGCACCCAGCATGTTAAGCTCGTCCATGACCATAGCACCAACAAGCCAATCACTAGCAGTCAATGGATCGAGTATGACAAGTAGTCAATCTACCATATTCGATTCAACAAGTTCCACACCCTCGAGTAGACGTCATCATCTTTCTCGTGTTTCACGGACAAAGACACCGCAAACATCCCTAACCGTGCCAACACCATCTTTCACAGCGATGATGTTGACCTGTCCAGAAGATAACGGAGACATTTACACTGCACAAAATGGAGATTATTTCGTGATAGAATGTGGTACTGATCACCTCGGAGGTAATCTAGGCATGACGTATGTCGGCAGCTTCCAGGAATGTGTTGAAAGATGTTCTACCAATCCTCAGTGTGTGGACGTATCATTATCCGGTGCTGCATGCTATATGAAAAGTTCTGTTGGCAATGCTGTCGATGGCCCAGTATGGGGCGCACGACAGGTGTCTCAGGAAGAAGCCTGAGCATTGGAAAATACACGGCCGAGCACTACGTCATCTCAGTCTACTGCGACGGGATCTGGTGGGGGATCGACTAGTACCGCAAATTCAATTGTTTCTGGGGACAGCTGTCAGCAACTAGAAGCCTACGGCTCGAGCTATGTTGATACGAATGCCAATCGTACTTACAGTATCGCTTGTAATTCCGATCTTCTGGGGCAGGGTGATCTTGCCGCAATATCCTCGAATTCTTTCCAGGGCTGTTTCCCTCTTTGTGCATCCGAGCCTGGCTGTCAGGCATTTGCTTACCTGGGTGGAGTCTGTTATCTTAAAAAGATTATCAGTTCAAATGTCAAGCCTACGTCTCCTTCTGGTGCTGATCTAGCTTACTTATTTGATGCTGGCGTATCTGCACCTGCTCCGCTAATTGTTGGCAGCTCATGTCAAACATTCAATTCTACAACATATAATAGCACCAATATTCGGACTTATATCATCAAATGCGGTCATGACGAACTTGGATATGGTGATATCGGTCAGGCAGCCTCGGATGGTTTCTCGAATTGTTTCGATCTATGTGACAAGTTTGAATCACAAGCATGTGTCGGATTTGCCTATGCAGCCTCTACCTGTTATTTCAAAGGCTCTATTGGACACATTAATAGCAACAGTAACGTCGAACTTGCCTATCTTGACTCTATCAAGCCAGGTAGACATGGAAATCAAACCTCGACAATTGCAATGTCCAGTTCCTCGTCAACGGACTCTACTGCATCTGCCACTCCTGGGTCATGTAGTGCAGTCAAAGCCTCTTCGTCAACTTATAACACTTCAGACGGTACAAGCTTTTCTGTCTCTTGCGACTGGGACTATTTCGGTGGTGACTATGCCAGTGCTCAAGCACCAAACTACAAAGCATGTTTTGACATTTGTGCAAAAGATAGATCTTGTTTGGCATTTTCATTCGCAAGTTATACTTGTTACCTGAAAAATACGGCTGGAAAAGGTGCACCCCAACCTAATGTCGATTCTGGTAAGATTGTCGGACGCAAATCCAGTCAGGACAGTTCAAGTATGGCCAGCTCGACCATAAATTCTGCAAGTTTGACACAGCAGAATGGAAATGTTGTAACAAGCGGTTCGGCAAGTGTAAACTCTTTCTCTTCCACAAGCGACGGTGAAACAACCGTGACAATAACTGTCAGTTCTGTATCAAATGGGGCATCTAGTAAGCCAGTATCGACCCCGAACCCATCAGGCCCTGGTCAGTCAGGACAAGCTACTAGCACCAGTTCTACAGCCGCTGCAATAACACAAACACGAGCAACAGCCTCAGCCTCAGCCACGGGCACAACTGCCAATTCAGCCGCGTCGGCACCACTTACAACTGCTGGTTTGATAGTATCATCCACTGCAGCATCTAATAACTCCATGAGCTCCACAAAATCAAGTTCAGTGACGACCGATAGCAACGCTTCTGCGGTGGTCACAACTTCAACGCCAGAAACTACATCCATGTCATCAACAACGAAAAAGCATAAGAGCCGAACAAGTACAAGCACCGGACCCCCAACGGCTGTTGGCACAGATTATTCCTCAACATGTTGTCGAGCTGTCGATAGTGAGCAGAAGAAGAAGAAACAGAATGGTTTCTGGCTGAATTGCAAGAACACCACGACTACTTATTATAGCGATGGTAGCTCGACATCAGACACGGAATCTTCCAAGAAATATTATGATAAGAAGAGTGAATATAGCGTTTACCCCTATTGTGCTCAACACGAATGCAATTCTGGTCAAGAACCTTTTGCCGATTCGGACAAAGTCAACAATGATGGTTCTAGCTCAAAACAAACACAATCTGGAGGTTGGACACAGCCAAGCGGAGGGCCATCAGAATATCACAATAGTGATGTGACTTCCAACAATTCTACAGCAAATCTCCATCGACGTGACGCAGTTGAGTCGGAGGAAAAATCAAAATACAAGGCACATGAGAATAAGGGAGCTTACGAGGCAGCTATCAGACGTCAAAGGGAACGCGAATTTGGAAGAGAGAGTAAAAAGAACAGGAATAACAGGATGGCTAACGAAAGAGTATCGGAGGATGTTGCAGATATCATTCACAAGCAAGATCTCGAGAATAAATACAACAAAGCTCAAGACCAAGAAATGAATGCTTACTTGTCATCAAAGTCATCATCCGACGAAGCACCAACATCTAGTATTGTGGATTACAAATTAGTTCCTGCCGATGCTATCGTTGTTAATCCAGCGACTAGAACCCTCAATCCCTACATTATTGCTACCTTTGAAAGTACTACAGTTGTGGCTACTGCTGCTGTAAACTCAAATTCGATCAGAACGAGCAGACGCTTAAAAGTCGACAAACGTGAAGCGAAGGAAGCAAAGAAACACGAGAGGCAAGGGGAAGTTCAAGACTTCAAGAAAGCCATGAAAATCGAACAAGAGAAAAGGAAAGCGATGAACAAACAACGAGAAAAGGATATCAAAAGGTTAGCGAAAGAAGAAGGAGATCGTATAGATCAATTACGTAAAGCAGACAAGGAGGAGAGAGCTGCCCGAAAGGCAGAGTTCAACGCATGGAGCATACAATATGAGGAAATGGCGAAAGAAGACAAATCTAGAGAACAAGAAAAAGCAAATTTTGACAAGCAAAGAAAGAATGCTATAAAGATGGCAAATGAAGCAGCAGATGAAGCAGAAGATGATAAGATTTTTCATAGAGAATGGAGTGAGTTCTTCTGGTAGAGGCTAAGAATGAAATGATTACTGACTCTTTCTCACAGAAACGTCAAGACATGCAGACAAGGTCCCTGGTGTATTGGCAATGAATATGGATGATCCTGATACATATTTTAACGCCCAAATACTTTCGAAAGATTATGCAGAACCGTGGCAAGGTAAGAGTGTAGACATGCAAAAGAGATTCGCAGCATCGACAACATTCTCTACAGAGACTATCAGCATTACTCCGATAACAACAACAACAGCAACTACAACGCCACCAACCACGATACTAACAGAAGCGACAACACAAACAGCAAGGCCATCAAGTAAGTTTCCTTTTCCTTATTGGTGGAGTGATGAAACAGACAATGCTCGTTTTAATACGGAGGTTCGAAGATATGGCGAGAATGGTATCAATGAGAGCCACCAAGCTAACCACCGAGCTGCAGCTCGCAATATGAAAAAAGCAAAAGCCGCAAAGAAGTTGATTGAATCAGAAGGCGGCGTCAAAGTCAATCTGATCAAACGAACAGACCCCGATTTGCAGGCTATGGAGCAGGTTAATCCCAAAGATGTGCCTCGACAGGCAACCGAGCTCGAATTCCGGCCATATGATAAGAACGATGTGACCAATCATGATGATGCAACAACTTATAACATCAACTGTCCTCACGACGCCGAATTGTTGATCTTTGAGAAAACGGGTCGTCACTCTAACATTACCGGTCACAGAAAGCCTCCTACACGCCCGGAAAGGTTGGAAGGGAAGGGAGGAAAGAAGTGGAAGCAGAAAAAGAAGGAGATGGAGAGGAAGAAGCAGGAAGAGCAGAGGATGAGGGAAGAAAAGAACGCAGAGGAGGAGTACAGGTTGCAGGAGGAAAAGAAAAAGATGGAGGAAGAAAAGATCAAGTTGGCCCAGGAGAAGGAAAATCTGGAGGAGGAAGAAAAGAGAAGAATGGAGGAGGAGAAGAAAGAGTTGCAGGAGGAGAAAAAAAGGTTGAAAGAGGAGAAGAAAGGGCACGGTTCGATGCTTTCCAAACTGTTCAAACGCTCTCACCATCGTCCACAACACTACGATCGCAAACAACGCCACAAAGATGCCACTCGTAGGCGTAAAGCAGGAGAGTACATAAGCGCGTGGAACATTGCTCACACGGAAAGCAAACAAGGCGACGCTCGCAAAAAGATCCTTGCCGACGGTATGAAACTCAAAAAATTTGACAAGGCCAGCTCTGATCCCGTCTACAATGGCGAGCCCAGAGCGCATACTTTGCCAAACATGGACGCGGCCAGTAAGATGAATGCAAACGGTCATGCAAGCACTGAAGATCACCACGAGGGTGCGTTGCCCGAGACCGACGGCGTGGACAAAGCCGTCCCAAACGCTCAAGTCAAGCCAGATCGTGCGACTACTTTGCAGCAAAAGAGAAGTTCTTGGATGGTCGTTGCAAAGAGGACGATTGTGAAGAAGATTCTGGAGGCTTGGTAGACGTCTTGTTCTTTCTCGTTTAGTATTCCATCTCCTTGTCGTCAATGTCAAAATGTTTCAATCTAAATTGCTTTTTTTATTTCCTTTTATGTTGCCTTGATCGTATTTATCAACATTATCATTATGATCATCATCTTCAATATACAAGTAAAAGAGAATCGCAGAAGTTACAAAGAATTTCTTCTCATGGAAACAATGAATATATGACAGTGGTAATGGTGGTGGTGGATATAAATACTCGACTTACTGATATACAATCATTTTGTAAAATATGTTTTCAAAAAAGTTATACCTCTCATTAATTAATCATTTCGTTGTATCAAATCGGTTGTGAAAATGATTATGATGGTAATGTGTATTGACTATGAGTGTGATTATAATTACTCTCCCAGCATCCCCTGGATTTCCCCTGCCAATACCTGTAAATCACCTTTTGAAAACGGGATTATCAATCTTTCCTCTCCGCCATCTCTTCTACTTTCTACTATCCGATGGTCATAAAACTCTTTCAATAATGTTCTAAACGACATTTCACTCGTACAGACGAATTCTTCACTTGCTTTTAGATACAAACTTCTGTACTCCACTCCTGGACAGATCTGTCTATTATTATTGCTGTTACTGTTACCCTGCCCTGATGTCTTTTTCTTTGATTTATTCTTACGAGGTCGTTGTTTTTTAGTACGTGGTGTTTTACTAGGTGCGTCTACCTGCATCATATCTTCATCATCATCATCTTCATCAAATTCTGTTCCTAAAAGCTCATCATCATCGTCATCGTCCTCCCTATTAGTATTAAAATGATCGTTCGTGGAAATATTATCGTCTCCCATATCTTCCATAATAGTCAATTGCGCTAAAATCAATATTCTAAACAATTTACGCGCGTTTTCGGGTAAACTTCTCAAAACAAACGTCACGCCATCTTTTCCAACGACCTTTCTGCCGGATTTGTTGAGGAGGGTGTTGACTTTATCGACTGTGAATACCTCGACTCCGTCATATGGTATAAAAGTTGTGGTATCGTGGTATAAGAATCGGAATTGGGATTGTAGAGATGATGACCATAGAATGGGAAAAAGTGGTGTGTCGACTGTAGATATGAGATGGATTGATTTTGAACAGGAAGCTAGTCGAGCAATTGCAGATTGTGATTTGCGTAGAGATGAAGAGTCGAGGGAGTGAATAATTAGATATATTTCTGGGAAGGACGAAGGGTCATTTGAAGAGAAATGATTGATGATAAACTCTAGAAGAGCAGAAGGATTAGTCGGGATTTTTGTAATAGCCGTGTCTCTGGAAGATTGTAGTAGAATCGAACATAATAAAGAGAGGATAGATTTGAGAGATGTCAATTCGTTGTAACCATTGACAATCATTATTGTCGGAGGATTGGAGTTATAATATTGGTGAATGTGTTTTGCAAAGTCATTGACAAGTTGACGTTTCGATCCATAACCATATAAACATAATGAAAAGTTACATTCGAGTTCGAAAATCCACTGATCAAAATATCGTTGATGAAGTTGAGAGAGATATTTGATATTAGATGCATGGCTATCTGTGTATGTCGTTATCTTTTCATTATATTTTTCATGGTCCAAAAGTGCATCAGCAGATAGAACGTTATTGGAAGTTTTTGCTCCCCCAGTCCTGTTGTGGAAAAAGTACAATTCATGAGGTGGAATATCTGGTGGAGGAGATGGCGTACGTTCTTTCCGCTTTCCCTTTGGTCTTCCTCTTGGTCTTCCTGTCTTTGTTGGGGTTACTGTCGTCTCGAGTGCGGTTTCCTGTATAGATTCATCACCATCGCTATCATCTTCTGCTTCTTCGTCGTTCAATATATCTTCTGCAAGTTGTTCTTCTTGTTCCAATCCTTCAAAATCGTCATCGCCATTATCCAACTGTTCTAATAATCTGTTATTACTTTTACGTCTAGCCGATCGATCGAGATTATTGGCCTTTGTAATTGGTGATTCGTCAGCCGGAGAAATTCCATTTCGATTTTGAGGAGTTGCAACATCCGTAAATAGAACTTTTCTTATTGAGCGTAACGGAGTGATACTTTCAGTAGTCACAGGATTGACTTTGAGAATCGATCTGTACTTTGAAGGCGTCTGTATTGGTGTGGTTTGTGATTTGCTAGGAGTGCCCTCGATTGCGATTATATCCTGTGTACGCCGGGCTCGCTTTGGCGTGTTTTGATCTTCGTCCTCCTCATCGCTTCGATTACGCTTCGCCATGATCAGATCAACCCTTGTACGATCGGTCCTCTAACTATATAGATGGACTGCGAAAATTGGACATGTACGACTAAATGCATCTGCATATTGCCGAATCGCATTTTCCATCAAAGGATAGATGAGCAGCGCCGTCATGCATGAAAAACTTTCCCCGCATTTTTGGTTCACATTCTATTTGTTGACGTTGTATTCAGCCTTGTCGTGAATAGCCGGACTGTTCAGAACGGGATGATATTGGAGACGCTTCTCCCAACTTTTATTACTTTGATTATAACCGAACTTTGAAGGAGTGGGTCGTCATGTCTCTGAAGGCACCTGTACAAAGGAAACAGGTCCTGAAAGTGCTATTCATATCTTTGCTACTCGACCTGGTACGTCATACCCTCTATCCATATGAGCTCGTTTACTAACCAAGAAGACAGATTTCATTCACGTTTATCCTTCCTCTATTTCCAAAGTTACTAGAATTCTATCGTGGTATCGATGCATCACGAAGCGATCCGAGTCAAAGATCTATTCTTACGAATGTTCTCAACGTTTTAAACACATATAAGAACAGCTTTCGAATACCTATCAACGATCGTTATGATATCGTCCTCTTAGGAGGAGCTCTAGGCTCGTTATTTTCATTATGTCAGGCTATAGCATCACCTGTGATAGGAAGACTCTCGGACCGTTATGGTCGTAGAACAGCGTTGATGTGGTCGATGATGGGAAATATATTGAGTGTGGCTCTATGGGTTGTTGCGAGCGATTTTAGCATGTTTCTTGCAAGTCGTATAGTAGGTGGATTAAGTGAAGGAAATGTACAGCTTGCTCTGGCAATTGCAACAGACATTAGTGATGAATCACAGCGTGGTGCTACCATGGCTCTTGTCGGCGCTGCTTTTAGTATTGCTTTTACGTTCGGACCTGCATTAGGAGCTGCTTTATCAAACGTCTCCATTGTATCTTCAAATCCCTTTGCGGCAGCTGCAGGCTTTTCATTGTTCCTTATAGTTGTTGAAACTGTCTATCTATACTTTAATCTGCCAGAAACGCACATTGTCAATAAAGATGTCAACAAGAAGCAGGATACGGCAAAGGTCAATGCAACTACTTCTTCACGCCGCACGAATTCTCATACTCTACTAAATTTGACACATTTCTTCTTCATCCTGTTTTTCAGTGGAATGGAATTTTCATTAACATTCATGACATATGATTTATTTGGATATGGTGCCAAGCAGAATGGAAAGATGCTCGGGTTTATTGGACTTGTAGCAAGTATATTACAAGGTACCGTAACAAGAAGAATGAGTCCTCTTCGTGTTGTACAATTAGGAGTGCTATCATGTACTGCAGCGTTCCTTTTATTGGGTCGACTCGAGACGGAAAAGACACTTTATATCGCTGCGGCCTTGTTGGCAGTCACGAGCGCAACAGTAGTTACAGGTTTAAACAGTCTAAGTTCATTTGAAGCAAAGGATGAAGAAAGAGGAGGAAAGCTTGGAAATCATCGTTCTTGGGGTCAAGTAGGAAGGGCTATTGGACCTCTTGCATTTTGTTCATTGTATTGGTGGGCTGGAAGGGATTTTGCATACGCTGTAGGTGGAGCAGGTATGTGTGGAGTTGTCGCTCTCGTTTTTGCAGCACTACGAATGCCTATTGTTGCAAAATCTTGATGCAAAATTGATGTACGTTTTACATACAAGGACGATTGATATGAGCATGTATGATTGAGTAGTCTACTGTACAATAAGAATTATAAGGTATATACGTAATGCTTAGGATACAACAATCCTTATCTTATCTATCTTTGTGTAACCTTTAATCACCCCAGATTATTGATATATTACACTGTCCATGACTCATTTGATTCACCCTTGATAATAGAAGGCAAGATGTTTACGAAAAGCTAAGTAATATCAATGGCTGTAAATCTATCAAGAAACACAGCAAAGTGTCTCTTCAGACCTCGAACAAGTAGAGTATATTCCTCATTATCGTCTGATTCTACCATACCCGCATCGAAACAGAAACTCATACCAGAGTCTGGCACATATCCAAAAGGATTTCTGATCGGTACTGGTCATGCTGGAGTAAAGGCATCGAATAAGAGTAGGGATGATGTAGCAATCGTTGCTTCTCCGGAATTATGCTATGGAATTGGTCTTTTCACATCGAGTCATTTTCAAGCCGCACCAGTGACTGTTTCAAAAGCCATATCGCTACGAAACACCGGCAAGAACATTAGAGGAGTAGTGGTCAATTCAGGGTGTGCAAATGCGGTGACTGGAGAAGAAGGACTAGATCATGCGAAACAAATGTCACAAGCGGTGGACGAACATTTCTCTAACCTTTCTCCAAACTCACGACCGAACGATGAAAATACTTTTGTCATGAGTACTGGCGTTATAGGACAAAAGTGAGTCATGTCTTTGCTCACTCTTCCAGACATGCATGTTAATATGAATATAGACTTCCCATTGATAGAATCATACCTACTATCAAATCCATAGCATCCAATCTTTCGACAGAATCATCCACCTCTCATGAATCATGGCTGAAACTCGCCCGAGCTATAATGACGACAGACACTTTTCCCAAACTAGTGTCCAAGACATTCACACTCCCTTCCCATCCTTCTACCACCTATAACATTGCCGGAGTAGCAAAAGGTGCTGGGATGATAGCTCCCAACATGGGCACGTTACTCGGAATCATCTGCACCGACACGGCGATCAACCAACCGGCATTACAGATGCTTTCTCGCCGGGCAGTAGGACGGAGTTTCAATTCGATATCCGTCGACGGAGAAATGTCTACCAACGACACCATCATCATTCTGGCCAACGGCGCAGGAACGCCTACGGACGGAACTGTCAAGTCGATCAACCATACCGAAGACGACGACGCCAAAGTCTTTGGGAAAGTCCTGTCAGACGTCATGGAGGAATTGGCGAGGTTAGTCGTGCGAGACGGAGAGGGCGCGACAAAATTCGTGACTATACACGTCAACACAGACATGGGTTCTAAATTCGCCAACGCAGTAGGGAAGCGGATCGGCCGGTCAATGTTAGTGAAAACAGCTCTTTATGGACGAGACGCCAACTGGGGGAGAATATTGAGTGCATTGGGGGATCTTAGAGACGTAGTTCCCGAAAAAGTAAGCGTTGGACTGGGAAGAGTCGTCAAAGAAAGCGATAATGTAAAAACGACAGATTTGGAAGAAGTCAGATTAGTAGAAAACGGACAACCATTGGAGGTGAACGAAGAGGAGATTACAAAATTGATAGAAATGGAAGAAATTCACATTATGATTAGGATAGTACAAGGTGGTCTTGCGATGAAGAAAAAGGCCAGGAAGGATTATAGGTTCTGGACTTGTGATTTGAGTCATGATTATGTAACGATAAATGGTGATTATAGAACATGATTCACAACCATCTCCTGTAACTGTGACTTTTTCCCTCCTTACACTTTTTCCCTCCTTACACTTTTTGAGACGTAGCTCGTGATTGACGTATCGTGTTGAGTCAGGGGAAAAGTAGCATGTCAAGAAGAACCACTCCCGACCGACACCTCGACAACGCCGAGACGAACGAAGCAGCATGGACAGCAGCGAAAGGAGCCGTCATCGGAGCAGCGCGCGTAAACCACCCCCTTCTGTTTCCCATCTATCGTTCTCGAAATACTAACGTTCAAAAGTGGGGCTTATACGGTCTCCTCGCCGGTGGGGTCGGATATGGATTCTCGCCTATATACCGCGCTCTGACGATTCAATTCAAAGTGTACGTCTCCCCCCCAATTCTTTTCGAGTAGACGTCATGTTGATGATGAAAGATTCATACAAACGTCATTCATGACGCTGGGGTCTATGATTGAAGCAGATCGAAGTCTACGACAGCACGAAGAGATGGTGAGGAGGAGAAAGAGGTTTGAAAAGGAGCAGGAGATGTGGAAGAGTTGTAAATGAAAATTCATCGAGTGGGAATGATATGATATAATACGATGAAAGGATGTAGATGTTAGATATCTTTGATGGGTAGTGGGTGTTAAGATGAAGGATTCTATAATAGCTTGTTCGAAACTATATATCTGAAAGACGACATGGGATTGAAGAATTGGATCGTCAAGGGTTATATTCAAAAAGTTTGGGTTAGATCAAAGCTGAAACTCGTTGCTTTGGCTAGATTGTGGTCAAATAAATGGAAGGGTTTAAGAAATAGAGCAGATCCTTCTAGCAAAGAGTAGGACAAAAGCAGAGAGTAGGACAAAAGCAGAGAGTAGGACAAAAGCGGAGAGATAGGTGATGGGATTAGAAGACGAAGCAACACGTGGCAAGAGTCTACCCATGATTAAGCTGATCAGATTGCCAAATGTCATGGAGTTGCAAGTCATATACAAAGAATCACAGTCGCTGTCTAGATAGATAGATAGGATGATATTTCAGAAAAGGCAACAAGGAGAAATGACAATCCTTCAACTGGTAAAGAATTGACAGCGTTAATGCATGTAGTACACTGATGCATGAGTATAGAAAGCATACTCCAAGATTGAATATATAACTATACTACTATATTCTATAATCATGATTAAAAATTACAATGAATTACTCAAAACAAAACATGTCGAGAGTAGTAGTCTTTACCTTTACGACTACATCCTTTGCGACGTGACATTACAACATCTGCTACTCGACTTTTTTTTCAGGACATAGTTCTATATCATGCCTTTCCAAATTACCCATGCTCATCATCATCTAAATCGTAAATGAATAAAAGAGAATTTCTACATGGATATATATATATATATATATATATATATTGATGACAACCTAATATTCAACAAGAATAAAAAGTATGGATATTTGTCATAGTCTATATCTTTAGTTATGATGATAATAATCATGATAAAACCTCTTCAGCATTCTTTTTATCCAGAGATTCATCCATCTCTTTCGCTTGTCCACTATTAGGTCGATTATTCTCCTTGTTAGCAGCTCTTGCTTCACGTGGAGATAACAGTTTCGGTGGTTTGAGACTATTATTGTCCGAAGATCCATCCGTCGGACTATCAACACTTATCAATCTATCCTTACGAAGAGGTTGGGGAGAAAACGAAGAGTCTGTTGTAGTATCGACCGATGGACTTTTAGAAGATTTTGATTTTGAATTTGCTTCTTCTGCAACTCTTGATAATGGACTTGGTTGGGAGCCGTGTCTTGCAGGAGGAGATCTTCCTCTTTCCGGACCAGTTAAACGATTTGGAGATGTTGATAATGGACTTGCATAAGGACTAAATCCATTCAAAGATGCAAAGTCATTCTTGACCTGGCTTTTATTGACAGGCGATGATTGTTGTGAAGGTCTCTTTGATAGACTTGGTCTAGGTCTTCGACCATATTTCTGATCAGCTCTCCATCGTAAAATATCCATGTAAGCAGGTGCTACATTCTGCTGTTTTGGAAATTCTCTCAGTTTCAACTCTTTAGTTTCTTCATCGAGATACCATTTATCAGTAGCCATATCATCAGCTACATTTGCTAAAAAGGCACTCCAACTCCTTGCAACAACGTATTTACAATCATAATCTCTTCCCATTAATATAATTTGACCCCATTGACCAGCTGGACCAGGCGCCAAGTCTACACAGATGTTATTACCGCCCCAATCTCGAGCCAAAGGAATCCATCCGGCATGTATATACGCTTTTTGAATTGCATTTGGAGGTTGACTATCTTGTTTAGTATGCAAGTCGTATCGCCAATTTGAGCCGGTCGAGGAAGTCGGGGAAGGAGCTGATGCTCCAGCCGCAGATGATGAACTAGCTGCAAACGCTTTTGATGGAAGCTGTGGTGATCTTGTAGTTGTAGAATCATCTTCACGAAGATATTCATCATTTGTTCTTCGCCATTGTTTCCATTCCTGCACAATCTCTTCACAATCCAACAACATACAGCCAAAAACAACTCCAGTCGGACGTCCACCACGTTCCTGTCCATCATGGATTTGTATAGATTCCCTGACATCTTGTGGTAATGTGCAATCAAGTTCGTGCTCTAATTCATTGATATCATTCTGTGTACATCCTTCACATATGTTTTCAAACAGCTCTTCATAATTATCCTCCATCCATCTGTCTATTCTTTTCCATGAATGAGAAACTGGCGGCGGTGGAGGGAGACCTGATTGGAATTTCTGCATGGGAACATCACCGTTCGACATGCCATTTCCAGAATATGAAGTGTCTACTTTGCTCGAGCTACGTTGCATGGAAGAGCGCATGCCAGGAGAATATGGCAAGACGGGTGAATGAGGGCGGTTTTCATTTGAAATAAAACCATCACTATTACTGAGATCCAATCGAGAATCAGTTGCGGCTGTAGTGACGGTCGTGAGCGGAGAATGACGGCTTGTTCCAAGAGGTACATGACCTCCTGTACGATATGGTGAATCATGAGACGCGTGTCGGTCGTTGGAAGTCATTGTGTGCCAGAAGGATCGCCATGATGAAAGAATGCTATTCCCAGATGAATATTAGTCTAGTTTCCATCACTTCGCTATCGCAACGGATTTCGAATACATACGAGGTCGTCATGGTTGGTGTAGTAAAAGTGTCGCTATGGTTATATGATATTGATGAGCAGGTGGAATTAAATAGATGGGAGAAGTTGATTGGAGACTAGCTGCGCGTCATGAAAAGACCTTGATCAGTATCATGACATCCAGTTTACATGCACACTTTGATGAGTAATCTTGGAGTATATAAAGTGCTTGATACAACGAGACGCGCAAATGTCTAGATATATGCAATGTTGTATATTATTGACGTCCAAATATCCGGGCTGTATTGATGAATGGTTACAGAAAAGGCAATAAAAGTTTAAAGTCTTGACATTCGTTCTCTAGTATTTAGGTTGGTTTTTTACATGTCGCAGTGGGCATCACACATAACTTATTGCTTATAGAAATACAAATACAATCATTGTCTATGTTATTAATTATAACTACTATTCTACGTAAAACATACCTATTTAAACTACATGAAAATTAAAATATCTAATCTAAACCCGTCGTCCATCATTATCCATCATCTCTAATTACCTGGAAAATAAACCCTCTGAACCGCCACTCAAAAACTTCCACATGTTCTATCAAACGGAGCTCGTAGAGGGAGATTTACTCGTACTTTCCAAACTTGTGGTTGTCGACGAAGAAATAGTCACACTAATTGAACTGGGAAGTACACTGCTCGTTGTCGAAGACTGCGAAGTACTTGTAATGACTATGATGGGAGTGGAAGAACTTGTAATACTGGAGAAAATACTGCTCGATGTAACTTCGACCGAGCTCGACGATGTTGAAGTCAGTGCGTCTGTGGCCTTTGAAGACTTGGACTCTACGTCTTTTGTCGTTGTTGTACTTGATGAAGAGGATTTGACGGGCGAGCTATGCGGGTGACTCGGCTTGGCAGTTGTCTTTGGTTTCGAGGTATGTGGAGAAGATTTGGTTGACGTGTGTTTTGAAGCATATGGTGATGTATGTTTTGAAGAATGTTGTGACGTATGGCTAGACTTGTGAGATGAACTTTCGGTGGATTTTGGTTTACGAGAGCTAGAACCCTGATAGACAGTAGTAGGTTTGCCCTTGTTTGTAGACTGCTTCTTGGTCGTATGCTTCTCAGGCTTGACTGTTTGTGTTTTATTGGCCGAATCTGCGGTCTCAGAATCACCGTAAATAGTAGTTACGCTCGGTTTTGCTGGAGTCTTGTGAGATGATGTGGATTTGCCGGTATGTTTGCTCGAATGAGGTTTCTGAGTCGTCTCATAGATTGGTGAGCGTGTCGAAGGATGCTGAACTGATTTACTCTTGGAGCTCGTCAAATGATGTGAGGAATGGCTCGATGGTTTGCTTTTCGAAGTCTGTGTCGACAAGGTTGAAGTTTTGACAGGACCAGACTTGTGTGTCTTTGAATGGCTGGTGCTATGTTCCTTGGTTGATGACTTCTTCGATGTAGAATCGTGTGTTGAAGTTGAAGAATGATTTTTCGGTGTGTGCTTTGTAGATGATTTGTGAGCAGAAGTCTTTGTGCTTGAAACAGGAACGGACGTCTGAGTGGACGTCTTGTCCGACTCAGAGGTTGTAGAAGTTGCTGAAGTGGATTCTGGGGTCGATACAGAGGTAGAAGAAATCACAACGTTGGTCGTACTTGAACTCGAGCTAGATACTACAGCATCATTTCGAGCTTGTATGTCAATCACACTAGCCAGGACACCGGGCATCATAGCCACGGCGGCTAAAGCAGAGATTGTGATCTTCATACTGTCAAAAGGATATTCCTATCGAAAATGCTTGACTGTACTTGGCACGAAATCAAGATGATATGAGAATTATAAGAAAGTGCGTTGAAAAGAAATGAGAAAAGATCTTGGCCCTTACATGGAAGCTCACCTTGTAGATATATGCTCTGCCTGTAAGCTTATCATATTGCGCGTCCTAAAACGTTTATTAATATTAGCACGCCAACCATCCAGCGTTTCAAGAGTTTTGTAGAATTTGTATTTGAACGTAGGGAAGTTTTGTGAGACTGGATTCGTAACGGGCCCCTAACGAGAGTGCTGGACATCTAACGGCGTTCTTCCAGATTCTTGATTGCCATCTCAACGGCAATCACAACAAATATTGTGGAATCGATGTAGAAACATTGCACTAATATTGCTCTTTTTATTTTTGCGAATTGATGTCAAGATACCTCCTGATGAGAAAGCCGTCTATCACGTAATCTGCGTTTGTATAACTGAAGAAATTATACTAATTGCGAGTGAGCACGGGATAAAGATAGCAATTTGACACAAAGCATGAACGATAACGTTCGCGACTTCGATGTGATTGCCAGGTTGTATGTTGGTGGCGGGAAGAACGTACCTTGTAGGGCATTGGAGGAGAACTGGTTGAGCCGTGATGCAATTAACTTTCACAAAATAAGCGTTGCGAACATAGTAATTATGGTACTTTTATAAGCATATCATCACTCGTAATCTATCATCAGTGTAAAATGCTACTGCACAAATCTAGCAGGTCCTAGTCCAGACCTTATCTCGTCTAGTTCTCGTAAACCTTCTCCATGTACGCCTCTCCGACCTTTTCGTCCTGGTGCTTGACCCGGATCTCGTCTACCTTTGCCTCCTTTATCTACTTGCCCAGTCAAAAATCCATCCATAATGCTATCAAAATCACTTCGAACCAATTGAGGAGCCTCGCTATCTGTAGCACGGCTATAGGTGCTGATTCCCGAGACTCTACTCATTCCAGACGCTACAGTATTTGCCTTTGACACTTTTGAAAACTTAGAAGCGCGTGACATGGCGCTCTTTCCAGAAGCCAGTGACATGGTATCGTTATATTCATCATCATACTCTTCATCATCATTGTCATAAGATTCCATTACTTTGTCAAATCTCGCATCGAGTAATGCCTGAGGGTCTGTTCTGGCCAGAATTGATGAAGTCATGGAATAATTTGTTGGGTTCGTCAACGCACCTTTGCGCTTCTTTTTCCTACCTGTTGCTAGAGATGACAACATTGATCTATCTGCTTCGGACATTGATGGTACTGCATGTGGATTCGCCTTGGACCCAGTCTTGAATTTAGAATACTCTGCGATCCATGCGCCATTAGTCGGATCCGCTATAGGAGTTGCATTTGGTTCGTCGAGTGGTAATACAAAGTGTTCCTTTGCACTAGGAATTTTAGCTTCAGCCTTTACCGTACGATCTGATTCCCATCCATCATCATTATCACCCTCTTCGGCGTAATTCTTATGATTTACCGAATATGAATCATCATCTCCCCAAAATTGGTCTTCAAATTCATATATATCCACTTCCCCGGCTTGACCATCCTTTGTCAATTCATCAAACAGATCCTCCTCCTCTTCCACATACGCTTCATCCTCCAACGCTTCCAACGCTTCTCTAAGTCGAGCATCCATATCAGGCTGAAATCCGGCAATTTCATCCGGTATATCCTGTTGATCTTGGTACGACCTTCTTGTTACAAACTCGCTTGGGAGCACTTCACTTGGTAGTAAGCTTCTCGCCGTAGATCGAGACATCATGCTTGCATTATCCCCGTCGTCATGTTCTCCGACTTTGAGAGAAGCAAGCGCATCCTCTAGTCTCGTTTTATTCTTGGCCTTTGATGATCTTTCGTCACTTTCTAACCACGTTACTGTCCCTCCTTGTACGTTTCCCAAGTCGCGCATATGTTGCATGTAATCATACTGTGTGTCATCGAAGAAAACGCCGTGTTGTGCAGCCTGGCCTTCGTTCTGCCTAAAGGACGTGCTAAATTCATCTTCCAGATCACCCCTTTGCTTTATCTTGCGCTGTGAGTGTGTTGTATTGGGATAATAATGGTGATCGTCTATGGATCCTCCATTTTGCTGTTGCCGCCGTGTGGTATCTGTAAATACCATCTGCGGGGCTTCATCGGCATGTATGAGAGGATCATTTTGCGAGCGATGAACGAGGGTGTAAGTTGTGGCATCTCTTTTATTACTGGAGGCTACTTATTAGCATATCTATATTTCCGAACTGATTAAAGTACTCACATGAAATGTTTCTTAGGCATATTGGGCGAGCGAGTTTCAGCTTTCACATAAGAGTATCACTGAGGTGACATAAGAGGATGACTTTTTTTTGTCAAAAATGTTGGGGAAATTATGGGAAAGTTTATTTTGCATGATTTGCACTTTACAACCATTGGTATCAACATTCGTAACATCATCAACACTATTTACATATCATGTACTGATTTCGTCGATCTTGCTATTCGACGGGAGTCTGTCTCGTAACATATGACTCTCCGGCTGCTTGTGTCGGCCTTTCCTAACTAGTGCTAACAGTCTTAGGATACCCGCAGATGTGACACCTTCTACTCTTCTAGCCTGACCGATACTTTCAGGTCTCGTTTCACCGAGAACCTTGCGCTCTTCGAGACTCAGACTCACGATACTATCATAGTTGATGTCAACAGGCAGTTCTAATTCCTCGTCCCTTAATAAAGCTCTCAAGGAGGATTCTTGGGCAATAACATAGGGTGCATAAACAGCATCAAGGTATGTTCTTTCTCTCACTTTGCGATCGAAATTTTGAAGAGTGGGTATTAGTTCCATCAAGCGATCGTCAGCGTCAGATGTTTGTAGTCGTAGAATATCGAGAGCCGAGCGGCGGGTAGCATCAATCCGCACTGGAAATCCAAAGCGGGTCCACTCTTGCGCAGAATGTTGTATAGATCCCAGTAAGGACCGGATCGTCATCATTTGATCATTGACCTCGGTAAATCGTTGCCACCGCGCTAGACTGACGACTCCGGCTTTTCGCCCCAAAGATGTAAGTCTAGTGTCAGCGTTATCAGCACGAGTTGACATGCGATATTCACTACGAGAAGTAAACACTCTATAAGGCTCAGTCACGCCTTTTGTGATCAAGTCATCGATCATGATCCCAATATATGCATCGGCTCTCGTCAGTACCAAAGGGGGTTTTGATTGTGAAGAGAGACCAGCATTGATACCAGCCACTATACCCTGGGCTGCAGCTTCTTCATAGCCTGTAGTGCCGTTAATCTGTCCTGCCAAATACAATCCTTTGATGGATTTTGTTTCGAGTGTCGATCGCAGTGATCTCGGATCAATGTAATCATATTCAACTCCATAACCAGGTTGTAACATTGTGACATTCTCCAAGCCCCGTATTGTACGGAGCATAGCCAGTTGCGCTTCGGCAGGAATTGTTGTAGAAATTCCGTTTGGATATATGACATCTGTAGAAAAGCCTTCTGGTTCCAGCCAGACAATATGTGAGTCTTTGGAGGTAAAGCGAATGACCTTTGACTCGACAGATGGACAATAGCGTGGACCTTTGACGGTCTCGCGAATGTGGATCGAATTCTTTAGATTCGCACTAATGATGGCGTGAGTTTCCAGATTGGTCTGGGTGCTGAAGCAGTCAAGCTGATTCTCGACTGCAACAGCATCATTCAAGAAGCTGAAGGGTTTGGGGGGATTGTCTCCAGAGTGTGGTTCAAGAGTGGAAAAGTCAATCGTCTTTGCACTCAATCGTGGTGGTGTCCCAGTCTTCAAGCGACCCATCTTGAAGCCTGCTTCTCGTAATGAATTACTAAGGCCAGTCGTAGCAGCCTCTCCCATTCTTCCCGATGGATATGCTTCTAAACCAATATGTATTTCACCGCCTAGAAAGGTGCCCGTGGTAATTACAACGTGATTGGTGGGAATCACCTGGCCTGTTTCCAATCTGACTCCTGTTATTCGCCCATAGCTTGCTTCTTGATTCTGTTTACTGTCGCGATCGATTATGATGTCTGCTACTTTTCCTTCTAGTACATTCAAGCCAGGATAAGTCGAAATCTCTTCCTTCATGTATTTCTTATACAAATCTCGATCGATTTGCGCTCTGGGCCCCCAGACAGCAGGTCCTTTCTTCGTGTTGAGGACTTTGAACTGAACTCCCGCCTTGTCTGCGATTCGTCCAACTAAACCATCTAGTGCATCGATTTCTCTCAACATGGTTCCTTTTCCTATTCCACCAAAAGAAGGATTGCAGGAACATACTCCTAGGTTACTCATTGATGGTGTTATCAAAGCTGTCTTTGCTCCTGCCCGTGCTGAGGCTGCAGATGCTTCACATCCAGCATGGCCTCCTCCGATGACAACTACATCGTATGGTCTGCAAATAAAAATGTTAGAGATATGTTGGAGAGTCTAGTTAGATTAACGATAGATTTACTTTGTAAATGGATCGGTGACAGTTGCAAGTCTCCTCAGAGTCCCTGGCACTTTTGACGTTCGTCCTACATGACCGACGATCCTCTGCAGCATCTCTCACAACCGCATTGATGACGCAAAGTTCATCAGGTGAATAATGCCTAATTATTTTTACAGGGCAAATCGGGCCGGAAATCCGTCCAGCGGGCGAGATTTCTCCAGCATGACGTATTTTCTGTGGCTCCGAAGAGAAGACGACATTGATATTTTCACATCTTCGAGACAATATTACGAGAAGACCGATATACAACCGCCAACATGGTTCTCGCAAAGTCAAAAAATGCCGTCGGGCTTGGAAACTCGCTCATGAATGATCGCTTCGGAAAGGGTAAATCTTCTATGCATCGTGGATCCGCGGCAGGACAAGGAATCACTCGAGTGGATGAATCTGGTCAACGATATATCACAAATAACAAAAAAGATGCTGCATATATGAAGATGCGATCGGTGACGGAACAAGCTGCCCTTGATGAATTTTTATCGACAGCAGAATTAGCAGGAACCGACTTTACTGCCGAGAAATTGAACAACGTTAAAATCATACATCGCGATCAGAAAAATCCATATCTATTGAGTGCTGCCGAAGAAAGAGCAGTAGTAGGAAGACATAGACAGAACAAAGATAAATTAACCATACCTCGGAGGCCGCACTGGGACGAGCAAACAACAAGAGAAGAATTAGATCACAAGGAAAGGCAAAGTTTGTTGGAATGGAGGCGAGGTTTGGCAGATCTACAAGATAATCAGGATTTATTGATGACGCCGTTTGAGAGAAACTTGGAGGTTTGGAGACAATTATGGCGAGTTATAGAACGAAGTGATCTCGTTGTGCAGATTGTTGATGCCAGAAATCCTCTTTTATTTAGATGTGATGATTTGGATAGATATGTCAAGGAGGTGGACAAAAAGAAGAGAAATCTATTGCTTATTAACAAGGCAGATATGATGACTCTCGAGCAAAGAATAGCTTGGGCAGAATATCTCACAAAAGTCGGCATACAATTTAGATTTTTTTCTGCAGAGTTGGCAAAAGAAGCTAATGAAGCACGAGATCTTGATGAAACCGAGACATTGGCCAATCAAGACGAGACGGCAAATGAGAAGAATGAAGAGCATATTGATGGAGAGGAAAAGGTTACAGAAGATGTAGATGAAAAAGAAGTTGGTGACGAAGAAGATGCTGGAGAGGTTGATAATGATAATGATAACAATGACATAGAGGAGAGTCTTGATGAAGATGTAGAGGCAGCGGACGACACACACCTTCCACAACTTTCTTTAGAAGAGCAAATTTCCATATTAACAGTTGAAGACCTCGAAAGTCTTTTTCTTGCTCATGCCCCACAAGCTAACTCCTCTTCCAAATCCCCCGCTGGACAACAAAGAAAAATCTCAATCGGGTTAGTAGGTTATCCAAATGTGGGAAAATCGTCCACAATCAATTCACTTTTGGGTGCGAAGCGTGTTTCGGTCTCGTCAACTCCTGGAAAGACCAAACATTTCCAGACGATCCATCTTTCTCCTCGAGTCATATTATGTGATTGTCCTGGTTTAGTATTCCCTAATTTCGCATCATCAAAAGCGGAATTGGTAGTCAATGGAATCCTGCCTATTGATCAATTACGAGAATGGTCCGGTCCAATGACTATCGTCGCACAAAGAGTACCAAAAACATGGTTAGAGAAGCTCTACGGTATCAACATTGAGATTAGAAGTGAGGAAGAAGGTGGGACTGGTATTCCTACTGGTGAAGAAGTTGCTGTGGCATTGGCTGTGGCAAGAGGTTACAGAGCAGGAGGAGCAATGGGACAAGGAGATGGTAGTCGTGCAGCTAGAATCGTCCTAAAGGATTTTGTCAAAGGAAGGTTACTATATTGTCATCCTCCTCCTGACAGTAATTTAACTGGAGTGGAATTCAACAAGGACACATATCAGGATGAAAATTCTATGAGATCATTGGCTCTTCTCCAAGAGGAACATGATGATGAAGTCGAAGACACAGACGATGGTCATGTCGTCATACCAGTAGGAGGTCCCAAAACACAAGCACTCGATAAGAAGTTCTTTGCGCCAGGACAAGGTAGAGGACAGATGAACATGCCCTTTCACCATAAATACACCGAACAAGGACAGGTTCAGCACGAAGCTCTCGCCGAGATGTCCGGACCAGGAAAAGAACCCAGTGGAAGAAAAGCCAAAACGCTCCTCGCGCTTGAAAAAGATATGAACCCTGAAGAAGTGCGATTGATGATGGGAAACGGTAAGAAGCATTACAAAGGAAACAAGCGCGAAGCAAAGAAAGTTAGAAGTGAATACGACTAACCAATAATTACATTTCTGTCATCATGATTACAATATTTATTATACATTCAATGTCTGTTCAGTTATCGTTACCTTTTGTAACTATCCGCCCCGCTTTAATTTCTCCAAAACAGTCTTTGTCCCGTCCATGAATCGATCCACGCAATTCTGCACACACTCCCTCTCGCTCCTCTCTAATCCTCCAGGAGAGATTTTATTACCGATCGGAACGCATTTTGAAAAACAAACGTCTGTTAGAGAATGTATAGCTGTCCTATAAATTAATTCTTTCCATCCCTTTTTTTCTTTTTCTTTTTTCCAAGACATATATATAGATATATAAGTCGTGAAAGGTAAGGGGGGACTTACATCCTTGCAATTGTACTTTCTGAGCCTGTTCCGCTACGAATTGCGAAAGTTCCTTCTTTTCTCCCTGTGTGAGATTGTCGTCGCCGCTAATGTCGAAATCTATATTCGTGGGACTGTTCATTGCCATTGTTACGACTTTATGATTGTTGGTCGTAGAAGGACCAGAAAGAAATATTGTAGATTTATTTTTATTGTTTTATTACGTCATTGTAGATTTTGTTCACTTTGCATACCAGACTCATGTATGCTTCACTTGACTATCTACACCGAAATGTTCATAGCTAGACAACATCAAGACGAAACCATTTCCTTTGCAAAAGACGAAAGTCCAAGTTGACAGGACATTACCATTCACTAAAAAGAAAACCGAAAGATAACATAATAAACAAGACAACGTTAATAGGTAGATATAACTATATAAATTATATATACCAATATGCTCTTTTAAACACAAAAAAAATATATAAAAACAAAAAGATTCCTGTTTACCATCCTAATCTTCATCATCATACCATTAACATACCATACCATATATATCATCCCGATCAAGAATATACTTGTAAAAAAGGAAAAGAAAGAATATATTCATAGTCCTTCTTTATTCATTCATAGCAGTCGTACGGTTCATCTGATATTATTATAACTGTATCTAAATCATAAAAAAAAGAACGGTCATCTTTCCTTTTCTTTCCCACGTAAATTCCATCATCTCTTCCATACAAGTCATCTTTTTTTTTTCTTTTCAAATTTTCCATTTTCTTTCTTTCGATACTAAGTTGCCTTCCTTTTTTTATATCATATCATCCTTCGTCGACTTCGTTCAAAAGCGTAAGGTTGTAGAAATTAGGTCAAGGATTAAGAGCGATTTATTACAAAGACATTTGTTCGTTAAACTGTAAAGCAATATTTTGTGTTTCCTGAAAAAAGAGTGGGTTGTTTTTACAAGTGATCATAAGTCAAAAACATTTACATGATAAATCATTCGGAAACAGTAGAGTGGTCAATCGGGGTGGCTTGTCTTGACGGATCATCGGTCTCTGGGCCAGATGTACCATTCTGGCGAGTGAAGCCTGTGCTTGATGTTCCTACAGGTCCTCGAGATTGAGATTGTCGAACTGTAGCTGATTGACCTTCTGGTTGATTTGCAGTGAATGATCGGTGGCCACCGATAGTACCGAGATTGTCTGTTGGATTACGCTCCCATGAAACCATTCCACGAAGAGTCCGAGGATTGTTTCCAAATGTATTACCCAAATTCATACCTGCAAGGCCATTGACAAGGAAATTCTCATCTCGCGATCCAAAAGCATTGATTCCACTCGTCATGGTTGGTGTAATTGCAGAAACAACTTCACGACCTTGTTCTTGTAACTTTTGTCCATTGTTAGTCATGCTCGCTGGGAAACTTGCAGTCGATTGCGCCGGAGATGGTGTATATGACCGAAGATCGGCAAATGACTTGGCTGCTCTTAAATTAGGGTTTGAGCCTAGTGCAGAGGCTTGACTGTTTGGATATTGTTGAGGATAAAGGTTATTACCTGCTTGTTGACGGAGACCAAGTAATGCACCTTCATTACCTCTAATATCATTGAATTCGGCAGTGGCAGATCGACCCATGTTGCGTCCTGCTGGTTGTCCCGTCATCTGACTCTGTTGAGCTAGAGGAGGACTTTGTCTTTCACCAGCCGGAGCCTGCTTGAAAACATGAACAGCTCGATCAATACCGTTACCCTTGGACATGTGTGCAAAGCCCATATGGTGAGCCAATGTATGGACAATGCGTCTTTGTTGAGGAGTAAGGTTAGGTGACAAGACAAGTACGTCATCCGGACTGGACTTGAAAAATGCCAATTTGGTATAGAATTCAAGTGTTTCGGGATCATTCATATCGACAGCTAGGATATTAATCAATTGTGATGTTTACTTATGATTTTCAACATATATGACTTACCTGCATTGGGAGCGCGCGCAGAAACTGGTGATGGAGATGATCCGGGCAAGTTGGACAACGATGTCAAAGATGGTTGAGTCTGTAGTGCAGGCATTGTCATAGGTCGGTGTTGTTCTTCTAACTGACCTCTTCTTTCCCTTTTTTCTCTTTCAATGCGCTCTCTTTCAGCGACTGGCAACATTTTCTTGTATTCGACTCGTAATTTTCGTCCTTGTAAATCGTAATGGTTGAGCATGTCAATCACTTGAGCAGTTTCATCTGCAGACGTAAAGTTTGCAAAGGCAAGTCCTCTAAAAATGCCATTGTCAAAGTGGTAATTAAACGCGTATGGCAGAGGTAGACCTAGATCAGTCATTATCGCAACGAGCTGTTCTTTCTTGACTGCAAAAGGGATATTTTTGATAACAATAGCGGTAGGTATCAAATCATCGTCGGCTTCGGACCCGCCAAAGTCGTTGAATTTACCCAATGGAGGTCCCATGCCTGCATTACCAAGTCCAAGGAATGGTGAGCCTGTTGGCATTGGTGGTGCCTGTTCCATCCAGCCCTATTATAAAAGGTCAATATTATCACTTGCGCGATACAAAATACAATGAATAATGACCCACCATTGGAATCGCGCTGCGTCCTCGACTTTGCGATTTCATCCTCTGTGTATTTCCTTGTCCAGCAAAAGCACCTCCACCCCATGTCTGGGATCCCATATCATAAGGCGCGAAATTACCTTGCATCGTAGCTGCAGCCATCCTATCGTTATAACGCGGCTGTTCAAAGCGACTTGATTGATCGTCTGACGAATAAAATCCTGTGATCGAGTTGGCAGCCGAATCGACAGGACGAGGAGATAATTGACTATGAAGTGTACCTTGAGATTGCAGGCCACGAGGATCAGAAGAATGATTGAAATTCTCGTAGCTCATGCCTTGACGAGGAAAATTCATCGTAGCACCGTGCAATGATCGAAAGACAGCCTTGTCCCACCAAAATTATATCCAACCTCTTTTGAATCAACCGCGAGAAGATCGGGGTTTTGCTGTTCTGCAGCGCCGGAACGTCACGCCGTTGAGATTCAAGCGCGTAATGAGCTTTGTTCAAACTGTTGGAAAAAAAAAGTTCAAATGGTGCGAGAACGTGAAGCGATAAGGACGACGTCAATGGGGAGCTATGCTGTCCCTTAAGAAGCTCGATGACCGATCGAAATGAATGGATGCTTACGCTTCAAGATGATGAAGAAGCAATGTTACAACGTATCGAATATCACAAGTTAACAATAATGCGTGCAAGAGTAGTTCGTGACGAGTTCCGCCCGGCTTTTTTCGCTTCGGTGCGAAAGTGTACGAGGTAAGGTTTGAGCTCCAGAAAGATTTTCTGGTAACTTAAGGTTACAACAATTGATTAAAAAAATGGAATCACAACGTAAAATACGATACAGGATAGCATAGCATGATAATAGCACAGCATATTCATAAAATTCAGTTGACGATAATAGTACCTATATCCGTTAATGGCAGATATATCTGATTTGATATGGGGTTGCGAAAAGACTTGCTGACATTGTGTGTGGTCAGATCCGCCGGAGATTGGATACTTGATTAGGCTGACCATAATTTACGACTGTTCTTTTTACAGATAAACGAGTGGCCATGCGTCTTGTGACTAGATGTTGATATATATCCTGGTGCGCCATGTGGTTGTTTACATTGCGGAAAAAGCTCGAGCCAGGATTCTGACTTTTCGAATTGAGCAAAGCACACTAAAAAGCCATACTATTCTCGAATTATTGTAGACACTCACATTACAATGCCATTGCCAAGTCGGCTTACTCGTGACAAACACTAGACATGTATCATCCAAGTAAGACCTCACGCTTGGGAAACAATACCTCAAAGCAATCTTGGGTGCTTGCTCGTATGACACATGTGGTCAATGCTGAGCTAGAATTCAAAAAATAAAAGGTTAATCATCTCCGCATTTGCGTCATTGCTAATCGTGCTACAGTAATAAATGAATGCTGCAGTTCATATTCCTAGAAGTTATATTATAAGATAACAACTTACGGCAACACTCACCATGGCCGAAGAGCTGCTCTCACCGACCCAATGTGTTGGTCCCGACTATCGAGAAGATCGATTCAAACCCAAAGCAACAATATCTCAGACCGTTCAGCATGATAATGTCCATGTATTACCTCAAACTCCTCAACTGATAGCTCTTCTTACGTGTGTCTATTCCCAGTAACTCATGAATAACCAATTAGATTACTAATACGTACGGTCAAGTATGATACGCGATAAGAATACCAAGCGTGCTGATTTCATCTTCTACTCCAATCGGATTATTCGTCTATTGGTTGAAGAAGGTCTAAACCACTTGCCAGTCATACCCCGTGATATTACCACTCCAGTCGGGAAAACCTACAACGGGGTAAAATTTGAAGGACAGATATGTGGTGTGAGCATTATGAGAGCTGGAGAGTCAATGGAACAAGGATTAAGAGATTGTTGTAGAAGTGTACGGATTGGTAAAATATTAATACAGCGCGATGAAGAGACTTGTAAACCTCGATTGTTCTACGATAAATTGCCTGATGATATCAAGGACAGATGGGTTCTGTTGTTAGATCCAATGCTGGCTACAGGTAAGTCTTGACACTCGATTTATAACAGTTTCGACAGCTGATTGTCATCCAAAGGCGGTTCTGCCCTCATGGCTGTGGAAGTATTACTCAAGAGAGGCGTCCCTGAAGAACATATTCTTTTCCTTAACATCATAGCCAGTCCCGAAGGTGCACAGAATTTCGCAAAGGCATATCCAAAATTGCGGGTAGTGACAGCCTTTGTCGATCAAGGGCTTGATGATCGGAATTATATTATACCCGGTCTTGGTGATTTTGGCGATCGCTTCTTTACTTTGTAAACTTTTAAAAATGTTTGGATATCATAACATGACAAAATTCCTGATAGTCATTAAATTTCTGCTGTGATGCTTGTTTTCAATCCGCAAAATCAGCCTCCCCGTCCAATTCATCATTCTCAATAAATGCGTCATCTTCCGCCGTCCTATGTTCGTCTGCTCCATCCTCATCTTCATCGTCATTACGAGCTCTTCTAGCTGCTGCAGGGAGTGGTCCGTTTGAGCGCGCAGAGCGACCTTGACCCGAGGCGGCTTCCTTGGCTACTGCTTCACACGCATCAACCCAATCGGAATATACGTCCACATTCTGGCTTAGATCTTGTTATAGTTAGTCACCCATCGCACTATTGTCTTCAAGGACATCTTACAATTCGTTCCCGTCTGATAAGACTGGCCACAGATTTTACACGACAATTCGCCGATTCCTGCCTTTTTGTTGATTTTTACCGTCACTGAATTGTCATGATTGCAGAACAGACACGTGAAAGCTGTGGGAAGGCCCTCGCGCTTTTTGGGACCTGTAGGTTTCTTGGCTGCACTTCTTTTGCCCTGTGATGATATTGTTAGCTGCCAATCACGGCTCAGCTAGACTATACGAACCATGATGTATATGTAGTATGATGAAGCTTTTACGAAATTATTGTTGCGAAATCTAACCGATCGTATATGATGATAAAGTTAAAGTTTGACAGAACCTGGGGAGTCGGAACAATCCGGGGTTACGATCAGCTGCCGTCAAAAGCCGTTGGCTATAAAGCCGAGCATAAGTATCGTCTACGAAGATTGTTTCATATCTCATCGCTCAGTATTACACCACACTACAATGTCAGCAGATTCGGCGATCCTGCAGGAAATATTATCAAGTCTCCAATCTATACGGCAAGATCACGTTCAACTTGCAGCTACTGTTGATGCTATTAGCGGCAGAGTGAATGTGCTTGCTGGTGTGAAACAAGCGCAAAACGGTGTTATAGTCTCCGAAGACACAATAAACAAGAGAGAGGATGCATCGACTACTCATAAAGCGGAAGCTAGTGAAAATGGGGCCGATAATATCACATCCGAATATTCATCATCACCTCCAACGAGTTTCACTGAAAGAAAAGCTGGTGCTATCTCGAAGATCATCCTCACTTCATATCCTGGACAGGCTGGTGTGGATCCTGCGCCAATGAATTGGGGAGCAAAAGATGCACAACATCGAGGTCCAGTAGTCGTTTCACGTCATCCGAATACGATTCGCCGGCGAAACGCTATCGGCGCACATGGAGGATCTTATAGCATTTACCATGCTCTTGCAGTTGCTTCCAACAATCTTGATGTCAACCATAAACCAGACTTTACAAATACAGAACCGGCTGCAAATATAGGACCCTTTCCGACATGGTCAGACCCCAAAAAGATCGTCGCAATGGATCCATGGGGCCATCTCGCGCCATGGCTGTTTTCAGAGTATATTTCCAAGGATGGTGTAGAAATTCGACCCACTATCGCTATAACCAAGGCTCATATGAAGCTGCCTGAGATTGAAGAGAGTGTTCGTAAAGGTAGGTTGGTTCCAGACGGAAAGATATGTCTTAATGCACAAGGTGAATTGGCCGTCACAAAAGTAGCCGTGGAACCAGTCTGGTATCTTCCTGGAGTTGCCGAACGTTTTGGTATTGACGAGGGTATTTTGAGGAGGACTCTTTTCGAAGAGACTGGAGGTTCTTACCCAGAATTGATTACAAGAGGAGACATCAAATTGTTCATGCCGCCCATTGGAGGATTGACCGTATACATATTTGGAGATCCCGCAAAGATGTCTGATGCGAACGTTCGTCTTGCCTTGAGAGTACATGATGAGTGTAATGGAAGTGATGTGTTCGGCTCCGATATATGCACGTGTCGGCCATATCTTACCTTTGGTATTGAAGAAGCTGTAAAAGAAGCACAAAAAGGTGGATCTGGAGTTGTGATCTACTTTAGAAAGGAAGGACGGGCACTAGGTGAGGTTACTAAATACCTGGTCTATAATGCAAGAAAGAGAGGAAGCGATAAGGCTAGTGAATATTTCAAACGGACAGAAAACATTGCAGGTGTCAAGGATATGAGATTTCAAGCGTTAATGCCTGATATTCTCCACTGGTTAGGTATAACAAAGATCGACAGAATGTTGAGTATGAGCAAGTCAGTAGCGTCACTTTTAATCATCTGCGAAACCTTGTACTAACTTTCCAATGTAGTATGAAACATGATGCAATAGTGGAGCAAGGAATACCGATTTACGAGCGTGTTGAAATACCGGCCGAAATGATTCCAGAAGATAGTCGTGTCGAAATCGATGCTAAGATACATGCAGGATACTGTAAGCGTTTCAAAATTCTTCTATAAGACATCATACTAATGCGAGTTCTTCATTTTAGTCACAAAGGGAACTATAATGTCGATTGAGGAACTTGCTAACGTTCAAGGTCGCGCGTGGGAGGATGTAGATCATTAGTGACAACGTGATAGAGCATAGCGAAATACAGATTCATTTTGCATAATATATATACATTTCTGATACATAAGAGTATTCAGATTGTTTGTATCATTTGTAGTTTTCTTTAATATTTGTGTTTGGAATGAAGTCACGATGAAGTCATATTTGATGTTTTATTTAAGCCGGCAATTGCCGAGCAGCTCTGTGCAAGCAGCTGATCAGCTTGTGAAATTTGTATGTACAACGCCGCGATCACGGAGTACGTACACTTGACAAACACCATCTCTAATAACTTACGGCGACTATTCAACTGATAGAGAATAACATGATCGTCACGTTTTGATTATTACAGTTCTACCTAAATATATTTGATCCTGCAAAGATGCCTTGTCCTGTTTGTAATATCCAGCATAAACATGATGACAGAGAAAACGCTCGTATCATACTTTGAAACATCTTCCCGAGGCGCTCTCTGGGCAAGGCAAATATGCAGTGAAACACAAAAGCTCTCCATCAAATATTGCGTGTCATGAGATTTGACAGAGAAAAGTTCAGAACGACAACAAAAAAACTTATTTCCTGGTCCAAGTGCAAATGACCAGCCAGCGCAACAAACATTAGCATTGTTTTCACGTCTATTACATCCAGACCGAGCGTGATACAAGTCCGTTAATCAGTATAAATGTTCCATGGTGCCGCTACTCTTGAAGCTGGAATGATTCTTCTCGTATATTTTTATCCTTGTCAAAACTTCCGTACCTCAAAAACCTTTTTTATCCACTCCCCGGATTTTATTCCCCACCAGACTAGTGGCCTGTTTCCCCATCATCGGCTACTGCATGCGTCTGCCTGCATAATATTAAGATCTTTTTCCGATCTGTGGAGTAGTGAACTTCCCTGACGAAACAAGATATAAAACCACCATAAACGCCGTCCAGCAATATTGGACTTTTCTGTTTCTATTCTCCTGGCTCTCATCAAGCTCTGATCTTAGAATCGCTTGATAACTTTTTTCTAATACTACAATTCAGCTACCGCCACAATGACGAAACCCAGCCCTATAACGCCACCAACTGTTTCATCACCATGGTTAGACCGTCGCAGTTCTGATCCATGTCGGAATTTCTCAGACCAATCGACTTCGCATTCAGCTACGGCGGTTCTAAGTCGTATGATATCACCGACTTCATCATCTAGCAGTAGTTCGAAACAATCAACGCCGGCGACGATACCTTCAACACCAATGTCTACAAAAACGAGTGTGGAGAAACTGAACGAGACGATTGCTGCAAGAGATAGTCATAACAGGAGCGATTCGACGTCAACGTATACTTCACAGGGTATGGTTTACCTCTTTGATCTTAGATTTTCTCTTGCTAATGTGAATTAGAAGGTGGATATGTTTCGTTTCCAGATTTTGATCATTTATCGTCTATAACGAATAACAGTGCTGAGACAAGTAGTAGTAGTAGTAGTAGTTGAGACGTGATAATGATGATGATATTATGAAGGCATACGATATATATATAGCATTTGATATGAGGATTTGTGGAGACATTTTGATGGAATTGACGAATATTGATGGAATGCATAATATTTGGGAAGGGACAAAGGAGATATTGAACATAATTTCAGGATAGATTATACACATATCGATGAGTTTGAGAAGCTTTGATGACTCAAAATATCATCGCACAATACTGATCCGATACAAGTTGATTCTATCCTTAGCCCTGAACGATACCTGTGATTAATGGCAGACCACAAAATCCGGGGATGGTTCCACACTTTATGTGCCAAGTTTTCCGGCCCGGGCCGATTTGAAGCCTGACATGACAGCTTCGATATTGGTTTCTTGTACCACATCCCCATCTTTTGTCGTCGGTCGGCTTCTTTTCGGTGTCAATGTTTTGACGGATACAGATCTAAATTATCCGTGTATGATATATCTGATATCAGCGATAGATCATATAAAATATCACGTCCCGAGGAAAACGGCAAGTCATGACTTTCTTACCCCGCAGCTTGAAAGTATTCTAGAAACCTCATGGCTGCCCGCTTTGTGTGATGAACATGTGTGGGTAGGATTTCTAGACGAGTTCCCCGTCTCCCTATATGTTTCGTTCCCTAGAGTTTTCTCCTTTACACTTTCTTTGTCAAACTTCTGTTGTATCCTACCATGCGGTATACTAAAGTCGCGGTCATCGCTCTGATAAGTCTCGTTAAGAATGTAAGTGCACAGGCTAGTTCCGGTAGTGATGTGATATGTCACTACGGACAAATCGTACAAGGAGGTATGTCGGGATGGTCAAGCCCTTCATTATCAGGTGTAGAGCTCGGCGCACCAGAAGCCAACGGAGGTGAATCTACCGAGACAGGTTCTATCCATCCAGGTGATTATGGATATACAGTTCCTGCATTCCTACCTGCTACAGCAAACGATCTCACTCCGCAACTGAAACAATCTCTGACTAATGGGTTGTCGTCTTATGGACTCTTGAACGCTTTTGAATTACCGGCATGGCAGGTAAATGATAGAGGACAGCCTAAAACATCACCGTGGTCATCAAATGCTGCTTTGATAGATTACCGTGATCGTACCAAGTTACCAAAACCACAGACTACATGGACTTGTAAGTACCTCCATTATTATCCTCTGAGAAGACATATCTGACCAGATATACAAGATAATTTTGAGATTACCAAAGGTCAGTTAGCTCCTGATGGAGTGTTGACAGATGTCATATTAGTTAATGGTCAATTTCCGGGTCCTCCTATAATTGCTAATTTTGGAGATATGATCGAGGTGACCGTCGTTAATAGTCTAGATGATGAAGGAACTGCTATACATTGGCATGGTATGAGCCAATGGGGTAATCCGTGGAATGATGGAGTACCTTCGATCACGCAATGTCCTATTGCTCCAGGTTCGTCGTACACGTATACTTTCCAAGCAGACTCTTACGGCACGACATGGTATCACAGCCATTACAGTGCACAGACAAGTTCTGGAGTATTTGGACCGATCATTATTCTCGGACCAATTCATCCAGATCCCGCTGCCAAATATGACCTCGATATTGGGCCAGTAATGTTATCTGATTGGTATCACTCGACTTATGAAGAACTCATTGGGATTTTGACAACTCCAGGAGCAGATCCACGTCCACCTGCAGCTAATAATAACCTGATAAATGGAAAAATGAACTATCCTTGTGCTGTCAACCCTCATCTTACCTGTACAGAAGCTGCCGGGGTGTCGAAGTTTTCATTTACATCTGGTAAGAAACACCTTCTTCGTTTGATCAATACCGGTACGTCTGGTATACAAAAGTTTTCTATCGATGGACATCGAATGACTGTCATTGCTGTTGATTTTGTCCAGGTAAATCCGTATGACACAGATGTCGTAACACTCGGTGTTGGACAACGAGCTGATATTGTAGTTGCTGGCGACGTGGCAGATACTGAAATTACATATTGGATGCGATCGAGTTTAAGTACGGCTTGTTCTTTTGTCGACGGTATAAGTCCAGACGCAGTCGCCATGATTGTCTACAATAGTAAAGAGAACCTCATACCTGACACTACTAGCATTGTTACTACCGATGCCTTGGACAGTTGCATTAATGACGAGATACAACTCACTAATCCAATCGTACCGAACGAATCAATAATCGATGATCACGCGTGGAAGCAAGAATTCCATCTAGATACAATTGTCGATAATTTAGGTATCACTCGATGGACGGTAAATGGTAACACTTTCAAAGCAAATTATAACGAGCCCGTCTTTCAAGACTTGAGTACCAATTCTCCAGTCAGTTGGTCTAACAGTTTGAATCTATATAGTGTTCCTTCGGGATCCACCACCATGCTGTTTGTATTCTACAATTACCTTCCCGTGTCGCATCCGATGCATATGTAAGTAAAACCCTCCTTTTATCATCATTAGTACATCAACTAATATATCCAGGCACGGACATGATTTTAGGATCCTCGCCGAAGGTTACGGCGTGTGGAACCAAGGAGGCCCAAAAGTACCTAACCCGCTGAGAAGAGACGTTTACCTTCTTCCACCTGCACTAGCTCCTCCACCTGACTCGTCGCCCACAGCTAGTGGTCGGCCGGCATTTACGCCTTCGTTTATCGTCATTCAAGTAGATGTTAATAATCCAGGTAAGTCCAGCATTATGCTCCACTACTGATATTCTTAAATACTGATATGTTGTGAAATAGGCGTATGGGGACTTCATTGTCATGTCGTCGCACACATGTCTCAAGGTCTTTGGGCTAACATCGATGAGAATTCAATGCAGTTGAGTACTCGTGACTTGGCTCGTGCTGAAAGTCAAACTTGTACAAACTGGGCGAAGTGGGCTGCTAATAATGTAGTGGTAGAAGCTGATTCTGGATTGTGATGGTTAGGACTTGAGACCTTGCATTCGTCATATGTAGTGTAGTTGAAACTTGTATGATTATAGACGTTGTGGACGTGACATTAATATAGAAAAGTCATCTCACCGAGCGTGTCCAAATCGTGATCGTCAAAGTTTTCTGTGTAAAGGCCATGATTCTCATGACTTTCGAAGCACTCAACCATCAGTATAGCGTTCATATGCCATGACGCCTGCTAAAAGTCCTTGATCTAGTGGCGAGTGAGTAGATTTAGATAAGACCTATACTCGTGTGACCGAGAAGATCAATCAATCCACAATCAGCTGGAAGTGCGAGTAAAGGGAATTTGTGTGTGAGATATGATTTGAATGATACGCTAATTCATATAGCACGTAGTAATGGATGTAGGTATAAAGATATGATTAGGAAATGCGGCGTGACTATAATATAAAATGATGACATGCGAATGTTCTACCTTTCGACATACAAATCTGATACAGGATTTGCAAAATAAGACAGAAGCGGTGCCGATCGCATTACAGCCTTTTGGACCGAAGCTTGATTCATGCTTCTGCCCAGACTCAAATCGACATGTGAAGACTGCAAACACTCATTTCACCATAATGGCTAGCATCGACTTGATACGGATACTTATGATCACCTACCGTGGAATGATCCACGCTAACATTTCCATCACAAAACAAACTGACACCAGTCTCACTCCACATATATACTTGAGCAAGGAAGTTTCTAATGCTTACTCGAGTCATCAATTCGTTATACAATTTAGATTGTATCATACAGGTTGCAAATAATTCAAGGAAAATCACAAACGTACCGAGTCATTCCAGAGTCATTCCTATGAACGTTTTGAAATGTTCAGGGGCCTTGGCCAAGATATCTTTCGCTTTTGCTTCATCGATGTCGATGCCCATAGGAACCAACGATTTGAACTCTTTGTTTTTAGACAGCTTCGCACATGCTATTTGGTATTGTGGAAGCAATTTTGATAAGATTTCAAGCTTTATGGAGTCCTTCGCAGCTCGCGCATTGTCCTGAGCTATCACCTTGTTTCTCTCCTGGATACCATTGCCAAATTTGCACGCATTTTCTTCCATTTCTTTGAACGGGGAGCTGCTGTCACTATCCGACAAGAGCTCCAAACCGTCTTCAGACTGAATCGCTTCTTCCATGCTTGACAATTGTGTAGTAGCGTAGCTCCGAAGCTCTTCAATGAAAAAGGAAAGAGTTTCGAGTCTGCCATCGATCTCCTGCAACATTGGGATGTTGGTGGCATCCGGTTTGCCAATCGATGTTAGTTTTTGTCGATGTCATTTGACAATAGTGAAAGGGTGTCGCTTTGTACAAACAGAAAAAGACAATCGACTTCATGTGGAGGCCTCTAAAGGATGTTATCCCGAGTAGCGGCCCGTGCCGAAACTCAAATATCGATCGCAAGATTGGCCAATACGCTTACTACACCTGTTGGGCCTACTCTTGACGACCAAGAAATCTGATCAGGGAGAGTTGATTGTGAGATACTATGTAATCAAGTAAATAATCAAAGTGTCGTTCTTTACCCCATGAAACTGATAAGAAAGTGTTGTGTCGTACAATGATCAAAATAAGCAAATTCACATTAAAGACTAGGATAAAACATGTCTTTGGTAACCGCACCTATATGTTCATAGTCTGCATAGTATTTCATCGTCAACCTGTATATTGGGCAAAGTATTACTGAAAGAACGCTTTTCACACCGTTTATTTGACACGCTAGAAAGGAAGAGATTGCAACATGATACAATTTTATAATCATCTCATCTACTGTAAACCTTTACTACCCCATCTCCTCCGGCAGAAACTACATATCTCCCATCAGGACTCCAGACTACGCCACAAACACCCTCTCCCCTCATGGCTTTATGAGCGGCAATGTCCTGCGTGCAGATTCTTTTATCTAACGACCAGAATCGAATACTCGCGTCATGTCCGGCAGAAACAGCTTCATGACCGTCGTGGGACAGTGACAATGAAGAGATCGCAGCTGGATGGGCGAGCATCGTATAAGTACATTGACCTATTTATAGACATTAGTTTCACAATGTAATCTTAAAGGGACGTAGAGGATAACGTACCGCTATTCGCGTCGAAGAATCGTATATATCTATCCTCATGGCCTGATATTATCACCCCTTCTACACCCTGCGCACTCCCCGTCGGACCTGCACCGACTGCATCTTCTTGTTCTTCCGCCCATGATGGATTGCCTTCAGCACCTAATGGAGCGTTGCTAGTCGCTGCTATGGCGTTTATACTAGTCGCTATCGTACCGTCATATGTATCGTTACTAGCCATTGTTCGTATTTCTTCACCAGTACGAGTATCGTATATAATTATCGATGCGTCGGTGTATGCTACGATAAAGTTGTCACCATTTGGGGAAAGCGGACAAATACATGTCGGAGAAACCGATTTGTCAGTGTTACGGACTATATTATGCACGAGTGTATGACTGAATGGAGTGTTTGTCGCAGTATTGGGTTGTGGAGAGCTGGGGTGATTGGAGCCAGATGTGACAGAATGGCGTCGACTTCCTCCGACTCCTCGTCTAGAGTTATTTACTTGAGGAGAGGAAGATTGCGGAGGTGATGATACAGTCCATACTTTGATTGATCCATCTGCAGATCCAGAAACGAGAATGATCCGGTCTGCGGCTCCATACTGGGTTGATGTCGTGCCGAAAACAGCCCCACAAGTGCCGGGAAGAACACATACAGACCAGACCACATCTGTATGACCATCTAACGTTGCTTTAGGATCTACTCGACCTCTTTCCCATACTCTTACTGTAGCGTCTTGACCACCAGAAAAGATCCAGCCATCTCCAGAAACCCGACCACCGGTGGAAAAGGATGAAGATGGGAATGATGCAAGAGATGTCACCAAGCCTTCATGACCTCGATGAGTAAAGTACGCAGATATGTCCAGATCATTTACAGAACCATAGGTGGAAGGGATAATCCATCTCTTGATAAGACCGTCATCTCCTGCGGTGCATATTTCTGGTTCAGATGGACTACCACCTCCAGTAAATATGACTGATCTTACAACGTCCAAATGCCCACGTAATGCGTATTTTACTTTGAACAGCGTCGGATCCTGTAATCCAATTCCACTATCTTGTGTATCCTGCGAACCGAAACTCTTACGTCTGAGACTACCAGGGTTAGATAGATTGGATGATCTTCGTCGATGAGCGATTGTTTCTTTTCTAGGCGAGAGCAACGCTAAAGGAGAAGCAGTGGGGAAATCATCTGTATCAGGTCTACTGTTGGAGATTTGTTGTGATTGGTCATCAAAATTCCACGTTTCTCCAGCTTGTTCATTAGCCTTGATACCTTTTTCTGAGCCGTCAACCAATCGTGGAGGCACATATATCCCAACTTGTGCAAGTCTCTCTTGTTGTGCCATGTCTGAACTTCCCACGTCATCACTAGTCGTCAAATGATTTTCCATTTCACGAACTGACTCTTGTCGCGTGGACTTGGACTCGTCGCGATACTGCTGCTGTCTCTGTTCTTCAGGTCTTGCCTCATATGACCGATCAGGTAGCGAGACAATCCGAGAACGTGGAGTATTTTGTTGATTTATTGAATGTAAATGATTAAAAGGTCTTTGTTGTCGCAAAGATGGAGGATTCTGGATTGGAGGAGGCAATGCTGGCGGTGCTTCGAGGATACCCGAAAAATGCCCGTTTGGTAAGTCTATTTGCGGTGGAGGAGGCGGATGCGGTGGTGGTGCCAATAAGTATTGTATTTCTTCCATACATCGTTCCAAATATTTCTTTGACGTGTCACGATACTCATCTTGTTGTTCTATTGTTTGATCAGGAGAAAAGTGATCGTGTCCTGAATGTTTATCGACTGTTGTATTTCAGCATGGTCTCTTCAATTCTATATAGTCACAACGTACCTTGTTTATTCTCAAGATTAGTCTCTACTCGACCAGATGCTGACGATAGATCGGTTTTGGCTGTATCCTTCGTCTTACTCCTCTCATTACGTAAAGCAACCTCTAACATTTTTATTTGTCTTTCGAGTTGATCATTTATTCTCCGTGAACATCGCAATTGTCCTTCTTGTTTCGCTATCTTTGCTATCATTTCTGCTCTATCTATATCCCAAGCATTCCGCGCTCTTTCGTGACTATGCCATTCTAATTGAAGAAAGCGCATAACCCCTTGTGAATGTTAGATTCGAGAAGCATTAATACTAGTGTTAACTTTCGCATACCCTGAAGTGTATATTCTGTAGCGGGAGGTGGATGATCCTGTCCCTGCGCCTGACCGAAGCCCAGACCGCCTTGCTGTTGAACTGCCATCTCGAGCTATCCCACACAATATTGTCGTGTTTCCAGATCTTATCGCATGTTTGCGAATATCGAATTTAACATAATTGCGCACTCTAGTACGCCGCACGAGTCTAGGTAAACTATAAGTTCGACAGCTTGACAGGTCCAGATATTATTCATCCAGGGATATAATTTAACCCTCTTATATAGTCGTGTGTATCGACGATAACAATAATTCAAGAAATAGTGTGCATAGAAGCTTTGACATGCGTTATTGTTATGTCTCTAATTATGGACGTCGTTCACGCTCAAGGTGTTCTCCGTCTCTGATTGGCTGGAATCAACCGTAAACTTTAAATCCGCCCTCGACTATTCTTACTTTCACATGTATCGACATCTCACAACGATCAAGGACACGGGCTCTTTTGATGGGGAGACAGCAAAAGTCTTCAAAAATCAAATCACTACAGTCCGGTCGCGTGAGTGTTCCCAATGCTACATCTCGACTAAATCCCACTCGGTCATCGACTCGTCTTTCCTCCAAGGCCAGTCGAACCATCATCCGATCTCATCACCGACTCTCAAAAGCACTTCATGATGCCGAATCCGCAGGCGATCATACTACCTCTAATCTACTACTCCAGCGTATAAACTCACAAGGAGGTCTTCAGTCATATCAACATGCTAGTTTACTAGGACAATCTGCCGAACGAGGCGGCGACAGTTCAAAAGTCCTTGTGGAATGGATAAAATCCCATCATCGTGATCCTCAGGATAAAATACTGCGAATATTAGAAGTAGGTGCTCTATCAATCGACAATGCTATCTCAAAGTACAAGTCTGCAGATGTGACGAGGATTGATCTGAATTCTCAACAAAAGGGGATTGAGAAGCAAGATTTCATGGAACGGCCACTACCATCAATTAATGATGAACTTGGACATGGAGGCCGTTTCGATATTTTGTCTCTATCGTTGGTGTTGAATTTTGTACCTAGCGCTATTGGAAGAGGAGAAATGTTGAAAAGAGTAGGTTCATTTCTTGACTTGAGAGAAGAAGACAAAGGAAATGGAGACGGAAAACGTCCTTGGTTGTTTCTAGTATTACCTGTGGCTTGTGTGGAGAACTCTAGGTACATGGATCAGGCTAGACTCGGCGAAATCATGGAAAGTCTAGGTTATAAGTTGGTTGAAAGAAAACTGACAGCTAAATTAATATATGACCTATGGGAATGCCACGGAATAACCGCCAACAAGGATTTCAAGAAGAAAGAAGTCAGACCAGGTGGGTCTCGGAATAATTTTGCCATTGTATTATAGATCTGGCTCCATTGTATTATAATTTTGATATTTTATACATCATAACTCATGAGCTACGAAGCCATGGACGTTGTACACAATTACTAAATCCATATACAAAAATGGAATCATGATGACGCCTTCTTCGTAACTTCAAGTGCCCCGCGTTTCGCGTCTTTTGATATATTGAAAAGCCGTTCACATTCATCTACTATTATTTTGCTTTTACCATGCATTGCATCGCTTGCTGCTCGATTACCAGCCTCGAGCTTACTACTACCAGAACCTCTGCCCAACTCAGAATAATCGTAGCCCCAACCACTTAAGCTTACCGCAATGAAGAATTTGTTATGACCTTTGTATTGAATTGATTTTCTATATTCCTTGTAATAAAGACGGACATTATTGGGTGCGATGCGCTTTTGTAACAAGGCTTTGGCATTAGAATCATACTCTTGTTGAGAATCATGGTTGGGTTGAACGCCTTTTGGTTGATTTACCTCTGGAGACGTCGCATCCCGACTTGTACCGGCATCAGGTGCATCTCGACTTGTACCCGCATCAATTGCATGTCGACTTGTACCCGCATCAGTTGCATATCGACTTGTACCGGCATCAGTCGCATCCCGACTTGTACCGCCATGAGCTGCGTCCTGACTTGGACCAGCATCCCGACTTATACCGCCATGAGCTGCGTCCTGACTTGGACCAGCATCCCGACTTATACCGCCATGAGCTGCGTCCTGACTTGGACCAGCATCCTGACTTGGACCAGCATTAGACCAAGGCAATGCATTGGTGAGAGAATCGTTGATTCCATTAAAGTCACTGTCTTGGGCTTTCATCAACATTGGAGTCCATAGCTCATACAACCATTGCTGCGCTCGAGCATAACCATTTTCACGATCAGACAAGATTACAGCAGCAACATATGCTTCAAAAACATCTGCTAATATCTTATTCATACCTTTGTTTCCTGGTGCATCTCCTAGTGGCTGAGCATTATTGACAGACGCATATCTGCCGCGAGATGATCGACGATACTCACGTTCACATGTTGTACTTGGCTTGCTATGGTGTTTTAGTCGTTGGTCAAAGCCGTACGCACGACTAAATCGCATCAGCGTTTCATTGTTGCATAATGCTTGTTTCAATGCTGTTTGTGGACCAGGAGGAAGAGTAGGGAAGTGAACGAATATGAGGACACTTGCTATTTGAGTAATAAAAGCATCTCCGAGAAACTCTAATCTTTCATAATTATATTCCTTCGCCGGCCCTTCATAAAGTACACCGGGAGTGACATACTTGAATGTAGAATTTGGCTTTAGGATTGGAGCGCTAGAAAGATCTGATTGTGTTTGTGGTTGTCGGGTGGTCGTCATTCTTTCAACAATTTGTTGCATTGTTCGTGGGTTTGTTGAAGGGATGTAGGCTTTTCCAGTAACTCTATCCGTATTGATCATGGATTTATGAATAAAGGGTGCTTCCGAATATGGTCCCTGTGCAACTTCTGGCAACGGCGGTAAAGAAAAACTCGATGTAGGGACATTATTCCACTTGAAAGCCGGTATTGTTTTCGTAGCCTTTTCTCCAGCAGCAAAACTTGTCAAGAATGGCTTCTGTATCGATGAAAACTGTGTATTCAACATGTTTGATACGCTATTTCCTGTCTTTAACAGGTCGAGTAATTTTCGCATCGTCACTTCGGGCTCAGAATGTGGTGTGTCAGCCGTATTCCTTGTCAAGTCTTCGAGCAGTTGCACAAGTTGTGTGAGACGATTCGCATCCACTATGTGCTCTTCATTCTGCCCAGTACTACTATCGTCATTCGTTGTATCCAACTTTTGCTTCTTTGCCGAATAATTGTGCTCTTCTTCACCTTCTCTCTTCATTGTCACATTTCAGCCCGCCTTCTCATCATTATACCCCATGAAGAATTCTCAAGACCATCGAGTGATGCAATCCACAAATATTTGCGGAGTTACGGACCGCTTCGCCGTAGTATGTTTTTTCCATGTTATGACATAACTATAGTGCTATGACAGTATTTGACGGGAAAATGCAGTGCCTGCGAAAGACAGCTCTGCCATCATATCTGGGTAGGTGTCATACAAGATGTGTCTCCCAACTCTCAAACAAGAATTCAACACCGTTGGATTTGTCCTACGACCTCCACGTATCGCCATCCAACACTGATACCAAAACCAATTCCATACTGTTCCTCCATGGCTTGTTCGGTTCAAAAGCCAACAATCGTACAATGAGCAAGTAAGTACCCCTTCTCTACCAATAACACAATTTTGGAACCCCAAATAATGACAACGGCAAGAGAGTTCTAGCTCGCGCACTCAATCGACCGATTTACGCTCTCGACCTTCGAAATCATGGCGCATCCCCTCATTCTTCTTTGCATACATATACTTCCATGGCTATAGATGTAGAACATTTCTGCACGACTCATACACTATCAAAGCCGGCTATAATTGGCCATTCAATGGGTGCAAAAGTAGCGATGACTGTCGCTTTACGCAAACAACTTTCTGTTTCTAGTTTGATCAGTGTAGATAACGCACCGGTCGATGCGGCGTTAAAGAGTGGGTTTGGGAAATATCTAAATGGAATGAAAGCGGTTGAACGCGCACGGATAACAAAATTGACTGAGGCCGATGCTATAATGCAAGATTATGAACAGGAGGTGGGGATAAGGCAGTTTCTACTGGCTAATTTGGTCAGAGATGGAAATGAGATGAAGTGGAGGATACCAGTAGAGATATTGTCGACAGCGTTGGACCATATGGGCGACTTTCCTTTTAACAATCCCGACGAGGTCAGGTGGGAAGGCAGGTCATTGTTTGTACGAGGGACAAAGAGTAAATATGTACCAGACGAAGTTCTGCCGATCACTGGTAGATTCTTCCCAAGTTTTGAGGTAAAGGATATAGATTGTGGACACTGGGTAATCAGTGAAAAGCCGGAAGAGTTTAAGAATGCAGTGATTGAATTCTTGTCACCTGAAGAATGACAATAATCGAAATTCAAACTGGTCACATTACAAATCAAGTCTTTGATATTGACTTTTGTTTATAAATTCATCCATGCATGATATCTAGACTGACAGTAGTTAAATGATGATATTATTTTTCAACAAAACTGCTGCTTTTATATAAATCACATTTATACCTCTTCCAAAACTCTCTCTTTGAATTCACGCTCCACCTTTTGTCCTGACTCATCAGTCGTTGATTCTCCGTGGAGAGTTAGAAGGGCACCGAGGTCGAATTTGGGTTGTTTGAGAAGCTTGACTTTACGTACGTGAACCTATTAAGACAGCATTAGTACGTGATATAAACAAGATCAGGAGATAACGGTATGACATACGTTTTGAAGAGGGTAGATTCCTTGTGTGCTCTTTTCGATCTCACGTCCGATAACCTCTGGAATCAACTTGTTTGTAAGTTGAGCCAAACTGCAAGCACTGGCTTCTCTTTGCATAATCTCAGTCATTTTCTTTCTGATTTGTCTGATTTGTGAACTTCTGGCATAGGTTGTCTTGCGGATCTGGTTTGGTCGTCGCTTGGTGAATGCAATGGCGAACATTCTCAAGAGATAATCATCCGTGGTCTTGACAACGACGTTTGCTTCGATCAATGTTTGCCATTTACGGACGAGTGATCGTAATTTGTCAGAGGTAAAGTCGAGTCCGTGGAAGTTGGTCAAACAGTTCTTTCCCTGTACTTCATCGACTCTTAATTTGACCTTTCGGAATGCGTGGTCTTCATCCTTTTGTAAATCGGCGAGGGAGACTTCGAGAATACGACCCTTGAGGGCGTCGTTGGCGTTCTTCAAACCAGTTGTGCGGTTGACCAGGGTCTTTCCGACACTATTGAAAACGTCAACATGTATTCATATGTAAGTCGTATATTGAAAAAGCATACTCTCTGATGGCAAATGTCGACGGTGCTTTGATCGAGAACCAGTCTTTACGTTGGAAGGGATCAGTTCTCTTCTTCAACCCCTTCTTTCCTTTTGACAGTCTTTTGTTCTTGCCTACCGCCATGTTGAATTGTCAGATAAATTGAACGGTAATGAATCAAACTATTGTAGACGTCTGATCTGATCTGGAAAAGTCAAGAAGAAGTGCGCAAGAGCACGGGCCACAATTTTTATTCCCCGAAGAATTTCCACAAAAAATGTTTACACTGTGTGTGCTGACTAAGCATTGATGTTTTTCTGCCAAGATTTGTTTTTGGCCTCATTATAGTAATAAAGGTTTTTACATGCGTGAATGGCTACTAATTCTTTGTTCTATCTACAACCTGTTCTTGTCCTGCTACAGTCGAAACGGGTTTCTGATCCTTCTCCACCGCGGGCGTAGCTGCTTTACCTTCCTTCTTATCTCCTGTTGTTTGCTTTCCTTTTTGACTTGTAGTATTCTTGGGCAATTCTCTAGTATACGGCAAGAAAGTTGGATTGCCTGGAATATACTTTCTAAGGACTTCGGGCACTTCTATACCATCCTCACGTTGATAGTTCTCTAAAACACAGCACATGGCTCTTTCTGTAGCACATAATGTACAATTAAGAGCGTGCGCATATGTCTTTTCGTAACTGTCTGTCTCCTTTTTTGCACCGTAGCGAATCTGAAGTTCACGTGTTTGGTAATCGGTACAATTCGAGCAAGAAACCAGCTCTTTATATTCTCCTTGGAATGGAAACCACGCTTCCAAGTCGAACTTCTTTGCTGCGGCATTGTTGAGCGCTCCTGACACGATTGCAACAACTCTGTACGGAATATTCAATGATTTGTAGAATTCTTCTGATGATCCAATCATTTTGTCGAAAAACTCCCATGATTCTTCCGGTTTACAAAAGACAAATTGTTCGACCTGCAAGCCTTTTTAGCATCTATATTGAATAAAACGGTTAATCTGTGCAAACCTTTTCGAATTGATGCACTCTGAAAATGCCCCAAGCATCTTTACCATGTGAACCTGCTTCTTTTCTGAAATTCGTACTGTAACCAGCATACTTGATAGGCAGTTCTTCTCCCGTGAACCATTCACCAGCATGAAGAGCTGAAATTGGTTGTTCAGAAGTAGCGATAAGATATTTATCGTCCTCGGGCTTTCCTGTGTCTGTTACCTTGTATAACTCCTCATCGAATTGTTCCAATTGAGCCGTTTTGGCCATTTGATCCTTCAACATGAAATAAGGAGGTTGTATGACTTTATACCCCTTGTTATAGAGAAATTCCACACCATAGTTGATCAATGCCTGATTTAAGAAAAACCCGACGTTTGTGAGACAATATCCACGATGTCCGACGATCTTGACACCTCTTTCTGAATCATATCCATCTAAACGAGTGAGAACTTCATGATGTGATAGACAGTCCTTCTTCTCGACTTTTACTCCTTCAGGTGCCCAATCTCGAATAAGTCCATTGTTGTCCTCGTTATCACTGACAGGTACTGACTCATGCACGTAGTTGCCTACTGACTTAACCTTCTTCATCAAATTTGCTAGCATTTCTGCGGCTTCTTCTTGCAATTTCTTTTGTTCGACTTGAAGCTCATCCTTCTTTTTTATTTGTGCAGTCGCATCACCTTTGTTCTTCTTGATTTGGCCAATTTCCTTTTGTAATGTGTTGATATCAGCTCCTTTTGCGGTATGAGCTTGATAATGAGCTGCTTGATGTTCCTCGAACAGCTTCTTGATTTCGTCAACAATTTCGACCGATGCGTGACGTCTACGTTGACTTTCTTTTATCTTCTCGGGATTGCCTCCTCGAGCTGGAATAAAGTCATTGATGTCAATCATTTGAAAGGATTTATGTTATCAATTGAAGGAATTGTATGGTGGATACGATTGCTAGATAGTTTACGTTATCAATCCAAAAGATAAGACAGCACAAATCATGCCAAGGATTATGACTGGAAAAGTTACCCCTCCAGTTCTGCTTCACTTACAGTAACCCAGTGTTTCACTCCAAAGTTATACGAATATCTTTACATTTATAATACATGGCAATATTGGTAATGAAGAATGAAAAGTTATCGCATATGTCTATTTACGATTCTAATAATTATAAAGCTGAATGATCGCTGAAAATAAAACTTTCTGTTTGTACATCGTCGCATCATTCATCATTGTCGTCCAAAATACATGGGAAAGAAAACCAAAAACAGAGTTAACCCCATTGGGTAGAGTATGTCTGATCGAATAATCAGAGCCGATTCTTACATTATAGTACAGCCTTTTGCTGGTTGTTCCTTTTTCTGAGGATCTTCATATGCCTTGACCATTGCTGCCATTACTTTTTGGAATGCCATTTCTACATTAATTCCTGATTTGGCGCTGGTGGTGACAAATTCGCATTTGTGTAGTGCAGCATAATCTCTGCCCTCTTTTTCTCCCTTTTCTCTCACGTCATCTGTAACCATATCGTCTTTATTTGCCACAAGCACAAATGGTGCATTCTCTTTTGGAAAGTCCTACAACGTAACGGATTAGGAGTGCATTATTGTGCTAAACGTGTCATTACACATACTGTAAAAGCCAAGATCTTTTCTCTGATATCATCGATTTTTCGAAGTCCTTGATCTGCGGTCATAGTATAAACTAGCATTATTCCGACTTGCTTTCCAACATAATGTGAAGTATTTAAATCAGTATATGCATCCTTATGATTATTAGCACATGATGATCTACAGTAACAAAACATATCTTACCATTCCAGCAGCATCTATGACTTCAGTCTTATACATGGCAGAGTTGTATTCCATTTCGACATCAGTAGTATTTTCAATGGTTGGGTAATATGCATCGGAGAATGTCTTCTTGGTGAAGCGATGTACTAGCGACGTTTTCCCTAGACTTATATTAGCGTTTTTTCCTCATTATATGTTTTATATGATTATAATATACCGACTGCCCTATTTCCAACAACCAAAATTCTACGCTCCTTCGGCGGACCTGCTGCCGACATGATGGAAGTAAATATTTATATTGTTCACCCAAGTTGGATTATGGAGAATGGTATCTCGTAAATGTCGTAATGTCGTTAAAGTCGTGTATTACAGAACAAGAATGAACAAAAAAAGAAAAATAGAAATCTTCTACAGGTTGTAAAGGCTTGTGAATAGCGAGCGGCAACGAGTGCTTCACAAGGTGGCTACTAGATTATATTTAAATTTACGAGGACGTTAGCTTTATTTTACAACTATGCAACCAGAACTCGGTCGGCGAACTTAATAACCAGGGCTGAATGCATATTTAAACTCTAAGACCGGAGACTACCGTGGGGACGGGAGAAAGAAAGAGGGGGATTTCTAATTTCTTTTTAATGGGAAGGAAAAGAATTGAGAATATTGTAGTCATGGCCTATTACACATTGGGAACTCGGGATCTGTACCAAGTTACGACAATATTGTTTACAGTACGGTAGAAGGAATTTTCCCTCGCACTTCTGACCGTTTATGAGCCAGACATGTTTATAAATCTACAGTACATGGCAATGTGCATAAAGCAGTACTTTCATCTCATAAACTTGAAACACCTTGTTTTGTTCTCACGTTTTATTGTGAATATCGAGTACGAGCATAAATTCAAAATTGTGATAATGATGATCCCCGGCTTGGTATCTCGGAAGAGGATTTAACCCGCACGTCACAGCGTTTCTCGCTTGCGTTCATCCATTTAAAAATAATCAACGGGGAAAAGAAAAGATTTTACCCCACATGACAGAATCAAACTCCACATTTCTGCTCGAATTTTGGTCGACGATCCCTCATACCCAAGATTAGCAAACGTCTATCTCCACAATAATATTCTACCAGATTTTAAATATGGAGTAAAAATGAAGGAGAAGCTACTGTACAAGTCACTCTAATGTTATTTTGGAGCACAGATCACCCAATAGTACTATTAACTTCGGAATTTTATGCTCTTTCCACGGGGACAGCCGGTTGTGCCAAATCTGGTACATTCAAGAAGTATGAATACTGTAGTACTACTGTATATTTCTAATAGTTTGTTGGATAAACAAAATCTTCTCGGCGTATGATTTATATTACATCATAATGCTGATGAGCTATTGATTCCTATAATTGTGGCTCGGTATACTCTGGCGATGGAAAAAGGGTCTTTGGTTGTAAAACCATGGTAAAGTCGACTCAGATGCAATCATAACATCACAATGTCACTCAAGTAACAGGCCCGAATGTCAGAAATAAGGTGTCATGGCTTTCGATCCTTTCCGATCATTACTATTTCGATAAAAATAAATAACTGTCATGCGCGTGTTTGAATTCTGCTGACGTGGACCCTAGAATTTGTTTCAGGCTACCATCCATCTCGTTTGATTTGACTGTGGTGCGCGCTGTATAGTTCTGCACGCTCGCTACAAACGATCAACGTTGTGTTTCTCCAAGAGAAAAGTCAAGGTTTTTAGTGCAACTCTACACGTGAAAGACTTTGAGGATTATTATTGGATAAATTTCATTATTTAAGGGTCACGGTATACAGATCATCGTCGAATTGTGGATCAGGTGTAGCGATCATCGTTGTGTGCCATGACAAATGAAATTCCAAAGTGACCCAGTCGATAGGCATGCTTTCTTGATATAATCGGACCGATTGAAAGATTTCGAACAGCATTGCAGCATGAGTGTTGACAATAATCTCCACTCACTAGGGGAGGAGGATTGTTATCTGTCTCGACACAGAGTTTTGTTATATACTTGCAACTTGTCTTATCGCACGAATTCGATTGGTTAAGATATTCGTCCACGTATACAGTATACAATTTATCATCCTATATCACCGCATAGTCATAGTCATAGTCTTGCCAAGCTTGATCCCTCGAGTTTACCATGCAAAGTTACTGTACTGTAATCAGCATAGAAAAAAAATGCTAAAGTATACGATTACCCGCTAAACAATAATCATAATGATACAGTTGAAATAAACTCGACATTTTACATGTTAGCCTTGAAGTCATAAATCTGTCACATTTGGTTTCATGTTCCAGACTCATGATACTGTTTATTCATGTTTCGTCAGAAGTCCTTGTCTAACACAACTAAACAAGCCATTCACAAGAGTCTATCACAGCTTTCACCATATTCGAAGCAGTACTCGACTCCGACATCATCATGTCTCAAAAGAGATCTTTCTCAATTACAAGATCTCATGCTAAAGCGCAGAATCGCGCCTGTGTATGAAGATTTGACGTCTTTAAATGCACATAGATTGGATATTTTATTATCCGAACATGTATCATGGATAAAGTAAGGCCCCACATCAATGACCCTTCTCTTCCCACCTCTCCTATATTTGCTTTCTCTGAATTATCACCTCTGATTATCGTGGTTTAACATCAGACCTTCATATTTCCCTCCTTCACCATCTACTCAATCAGTCCTAAAACCACCGTATCATCTTGTATATTTTGAACCATCTCTTCCGACCTCTGCTTTGTTATCAGACGGTACGAATCCCAACCATTCTCCACCGACAGATCTACCATTCTCACGCCGCTTATGGTCCGGCGGATCCTTTACGATCAACGACTCTGCACCTCCACTTTATCTGGACGGTGCGAGAGCGGTATGCGTAGAAAGAATCTCTGACGTCAACATCCACTCATCCACATCTCGAAACACCACGACAGTATCAGACGAGAACGACAGGATTATCGTCCGGCTAGAACGACGACTTGCACGACTGACAACTTCTGAGCAACAAGCGTTAGATGCGTCTCGTCACGAGGGAGAAATTTCGTTAATCGAAAAGGATATCGAGACGCGTCTGTGGGATAATGAAAGTACATGTCCGGTGATTGAACAACGCACGTTGACGTTTCTCCACGATGAGAGTGAGCACGTTCAACCAAAGGGATCGGATGCACGACATCAAGACGGAAAAAGGTCGGATGTCATTTTTGAACATACACTCGTCCCCTCCCCTGCTTTGTTGTTTCGTTATTCGGCCTTGACTTATAATGCACACGCCATCCATCTCGATCCAAACTACTGTCGAGAAAAAGAAGGATTGAAAGAAAGATTAATGCATGGCTCGTTAGGTATCACATTTCTCCTCGTGTATCTAAAGAAATATCTATCATCAAACGAAAGAGTGAGAAAAGTAGAGTATAGAAACCTAAGAAAGATCTATTGCGGGCAAAAAATCAATTGTTACGCGTCAAGACTCGATTCTGGAGATGGAGGAAAGTATAGAATCTGGATCGAAGGACAGGATGGAGACATGTTACTTCGTGGCACAGTATGGACTATAAAATAAGAATGAATAAATGATCATCATCGTCCAACTTCTCGTCTTAATCTACCGTCTGCTGTAGCGGGAGCTTCCTCAGGCCATGCATCTACAGCAGCTTCCATGTCGGCTAAGAATGAAGAACTGTTATGTATAGAAGTACTTCCCAACACAATTCTCACTCCAGGAGTATTTGCATTGATCGTTGCAATGGTCTTTGCTTCTTCGTATGTCGTCCCACCAATCATAAACACGATTATATCTTGCGGTTTATCTTTTGTTACATTACCCATTCCCTCCACGAATGGATATTGAGTGTCTTTCAATCGTCCTTTGATCATATCCTGTAAAGTTGATTCTAGCCTTGGAGAATGTTGTGTATACACGTTTTCTACTCCTTTGAGACCTTTGTTGAATCTATTTCTCGCTCCAGCTAAAATCGAGGACGTCTGGAATAAGTCTGGAATGGCTCCGGGCTGAGGAACTGATTGTTGAGATTTTGCAAAGGTCATTAGTTTGTTGACGAGATTGATTTTGTTTCTTGATACCTGTCCGGCTACGGAAAGTAAATCTAATAAAGCCGGAGTAGAATTTGAAGGATGAGAGGCATATTTCAAGGCATATATTGCAACCAATCGTAATTTATTGGATTCAGGTATTTTCGTCTCTTGTATTAATCTTTGTAAATTCTTCAGGTCCGCATTGTGGTTGTCGTTACATGCTAAGCTTTGTTCGAGTTCACTGACTTCTAAAAGATCATCCCCGCCAACTCTTCTACTTAATTCTGTAACCAACGTCACATGTTTCGTCACATTACCGGAAAGCTTTCGAAACTCGGGATACTCTTCGATGAATCTCTTCATGTCCTCTACAGACTCCAACTTATGACCTGACTGTTGTTTAGATGCGAATTGCTCGACGTATTCTTTTGCATTCTGCCCTAAATCTCCGAAATTCAAATACATATTCTTCTTGAAGAATGGATCTTGGTCTTGCGTGATGAGTATTTCCTAGATGTGATTGTAAGCAATTGATCCCAGCTATTATCATGGATGATATATACTTTATATTCTGGTCTGATACCAGGGACATCTGACAAATTGACTTTACCGTTCTGAATTCCTATTAATTCATGTACCATGGCTTGATAGGTCCATTGGGTCAATAATGGCGTCACGGGATCATCTCTTCTATCAACTATGAGTAATATTGGAGGAGTATCCGTCTTCTTGAAATCAAACAACTGTTCCTCTTGTGTTATTTGATGTCTCAACTCTGTAGCCAACTTCTTTGCTAACAAACTGCTCTTTTGATATCGAATCATGGGTCTTTTCTTGAGTGATAGTAACAATGCAATGACTCCTTCAGTAGATCGTTGGAGAGAATCCTGATTCCACATGTCCGAACTTGAACTCCATATTCGGGTTTGTATTGCAAGATCGACTAAATCTGGATTCACGACAAGATAATCTGCAAAATATTCTTGAACACCCTTGACAACCTCATGATCATCTGCTTCCGCCAGTCTTTCTAGGGCTGATTTTTTGACAATGTTTGTGAAGTCTGAGCTAATATATCAGTCAGAAATGGTAACACGTTGATGAGATGGGACGTACAGATATAATATTCACCATATTTCGGTTCTCGAAACTCGTCGATGAGGAATTGTATGGAGTCCGGAGACGGACGTAATAGACAGAGACAACGTAAATGCCTTAGTTTCTCCCGATTGGTGTTTTCTATCCGGCTAATTTACATCAGCTTTCAATTTCTAATTTGATGATACGAATAGGCCTACTCGGTAAGGTAAACTTCGTGATTCAAAAGTGCAGATTGAGTTGTCGCAGCAGATATTATAGGCACCTGGTCATGGTTGTGAGATCAAACAGCTCTACACTGCTTCAGACATATACATACAGTTTCACGATCCAATAGTAGGATCTTCATCTTAGCTGCGCTGACCCCAAGAGTTGTGCCATCTCCTCCAGAGACCAGCTTCGTGATATATCCAGACACAATCTGTTGAATGTCCATCGCGCATCAAATTCGAGATTCAAGTCATGGTTGGAGTTGAACACTCATCAACATGCATGTGGTTCGCTAATTACAGTACGTACTATAAACAGTGCCAAGAGTCAAAATCATACACCAATCATTCTTCACATAATATATTACAAGGGTATCATGAACAAAAGACATCAAAACTCCAGTTCTTCCACCTCCATTCCACATTCTATACACGTCTTGACCGAAAGTCCTGTCTCAGGATTATCCACCGGTCGACCCCATTCATGCTCGTGCTTCCCGCCTGTTATTTTATCACCAAACTCTCCACCTTCCATCCCCGCTTTCTGACGTCGGTAAGCCTCAACCCTAGTTCTTCGCTTCAAATCCGCTAATCTGTTCTTGAACTTGGTGACCTTTCTTCTCTTCGTTTCGCCCTGTCTTTTCTCAAATTCGGCATCTAGAGCTTTTGCGGAACCCCATTTTTTATCAGAAAAAGCATATTCTTCTATCTGATACCGTAAATACAACATCATGGGATGAAATGTTGATTTGTGTGGGTTCGGTCGATCCATATGTTTCAAGAGCTGTTCGTCTTTTAGTTCTGGTTCTGTCAATAGATAGTCCTCTCTCGCCTCTGTCTTTGTCAACAACGAATACTTGTCTGGATACTTTTCTTTACACGCATTGCAAACTTCGCAATCAAACGCTTCAACCCATTTGAAGTCAATCTCAAGACTTCGACATTCTCTACATTTCTTTTGATCTCTGTCGAAACCAGTAATGCCGGGTTCAAATGGTCCGGCCTTGGCATCGCGCATACGCCGTAGTAATTGTTGTTGTTCCCATTGTTTTAGTGTCATGTCCCCTGGTATATCTTTATCCCCAGCTTTATCATTGTGTAGTGCCTTATTGAACGGATCATCTGTTTGTGACAAAAAACCTCCTTTGGTATCCGTCATCTTGGAAAAGTCGTATTCTACATATTTTTGGAATTTTTTGGCCGGCTGAATGCCATTCTCTTGAGCCTTAGCCGATGTGAAGGCCTGGCGCGGATCACGCTGAGCGCTGTCATCAGATGAGATAACGTTTGCTGGTCTTTTATCACCAGGTTTGTACTCTAGAGGGTTATCGTTGGATGTTGTCTTTACAGCCGCAAGTTGTTGTGCTCGAAGTGCTTTTGCGCGTAGCCGGCTCTCCTCCTATGATGCTGCGTTTAGTCATGATCTGATTTACATACACCAACGACAGATATTACCATACGCCGAATTTGCTCCGGAGTCATAGGATTTTTGGGAAGATTGCCACTATGACGAGGTGGTGTTGCTGGAGGCTCCATTGCGGAAATCGATATCTAAGATATCTAGACTCGTACGTACTCCTGGGCGATCAACAATCAAGATATCGATAAGACGACTCGGCAACTCAGCAGACCATTTGTGATGTAATAATGCTATCCCAATGTCAACTCTCAAATATGATATCATTGTTTTTCAACTGTGGGGTAACTCCAGGTTAACTTCGTCAGCAGTGAAATTGTTGAGTACTGATTCCATGACTAATTTATCATAAATTAACATTGATAATAAAACTCGAAATGGCAGTAAATGCGACGTATTGAACGTGACTCGGAGTGTTGTTCATATCCCTGCAATTGTCGCGTCATCAAAACTCAGTGAAATGATAAAATGACGAATAGCGCTACGGGCTTATCACTCGTGCAAAGTCAAAAACGACCATTAAAACAATATGGTAGACGAGGATTGGTAGCATCATCAGCTGCTCAGGTTGATCAGAATCAATCAAAGTCAAAGACTAGACTGCAGTCCAAGCCACAACCCGATATTAAGCCTGATATCAACACGAAGACATCTACAACAAACATTCAAAGAGAATCAACTCCAGACAACTTTGATACGAATTTAGCCATAACACCTGGTAAACTACCACGCATACAAAAGAAATTACCTGAGGCTGATGACAATGCTGGCGGATCATTGCTTGGCGACTCGAGTTGCCCCAGCCTCGACGATAAGCTTGCGAACTCACCACCGAAGGGGCTCATAGAAATAAAACAAAACGGAGATGTCTATGCAAGTCCGCTGGGAAAGAGGAAGAGAATACATGATGCCGAAGGTCAATCGCCGAAAATTGTGCGTCACGCTAATGTCTCGAAGAAACCAGACGCAAAGCCGAGCAAGGTCCCAAAGTTAGATCTAAATCATAGTAAACCAGATGGGACCTCGGATGGGAACGTAGTAGGAACAACAAGAGTCTCTCCAACTGAGATCAGTGCAGATTTTAGAACAAGTGAGGAGGACCCTGGCACAAATCGTGCTCTCGTCAGTCTGGCGCAAGGATCAACATCGGTGAAAACAGCCGAGGCTACTCTTCATCGGCTCACTTCCTCTTCTCAGGAACAGCTATGGAGTAAACTCCTCGGGACGAAGTCTCCGCCAACGGATTCAACAGTGACTGTGACAGCTCTTGATATAAACGAAACTAAGCTTGACACTTCATCGTCTAAGCGCAAAAAACCCGGCCGATTGGCTGACAGGCTGAAGCAAGATAGTCAACCAACAACACAACAAGAATCTTCATCAGATGATGAGAGAATTAACAGACGACATTCGCAGCAGATCGTTCCCATCGAAGACGCCAGTGACAGTCGTATTTCAAAGTCTCAGTCACAAGGAGACAGTCAACGCAGACAACAAACATATGCTAGGTCTCGATCTTATCTTCAAGCTACGAGCCTTGACGATTTACTGTCCACTTCTTTGATACCCGAAGACATAAACATATTCGAAATGAATAAGGATATAGATCTAGAAGATGGTGCTTCACAAGGATTTCGGAGCATCCACGAGCTACGTGCTGTAGGCACAAAAGCCCGGATTTTGGATGAAATGAATACTCTGCTCGACGAAATCAAAAACCGTCATGGCGCACGAGCGTTGTCCAAGCGATGTCTGGCGATAGATGAATTGTCCTTGAAATTGAAAGATATTCAGTATATGAAACAATTTGTTGGAATTGGTGGTGTAAAAATCATCCTTGAAGAGTGCTCAAGGAATCAAATAAAAGATGATTATTCAGGAGATTCAAAACTTCTTGACCTGCTAGACACTTTATTGTCGTGCGATGCAGTCGGATCTGCAGTGTATATACTATGTTGTAAAGATATGGCGCAATTTGTCGTTCGATTTATTGGAAACCCGAATCCATTGATTATTCCTACAAACGACTTCCCTGCCTCGGCTTTGCAGGATGAGACTGAATCGACTTTGCAAGATCCTCAAGATCCCCGATACGGAGACCCGAAGGTCGAACTTCTGGCGCTCAAAGTTCTGCATTCCATGATCTCTGACCATCAACATGAAACGCTTCTAGATGCGGTTGGTATCAATAAACTTGCAGCAGTCCTTCTCAAGACAGTCGTGCAACTTGTCGACGACACGAAGAGCAACGCTCAATCTGCTATTTCTATCCTTGAGATAGAATCTACAACATTTGCCAAAGATTTAAGCTCCAAGTGGCCGAAATCTGCACTTACAGCAATATACAGATCTTTCGATTATCATGCACGAAAAGTATTGAACTCGGATTGGACATATCTCCATGCAGCTGGAGAAAATATGCTAGAATTGATGATCCGACTTCTTATCAGCACGTCAAATAACATGCCGATCAATTGTGATTTGTTTTGCGTACTTTCAACTCCAGGACATATTTTTGAAATAATTACAACCTTATTCAAAAGCTTTTCAACAAAAGAGTCTGTAGACGACCGAATGTTTCAACTTCTCCTTATTAGTCTAGGACTTTCCATCAATCTGACCGAATGCTGTGATGCAGCCAGAGCATCTGCCATGCAGCCAAACAGCATTGCTCTTGACGCTATGCTTGACGAATTCGTCAAAGGACAAGAAACATCCAAAAATGCGAGATCAATGCAACAAGGATCTTACAATGTTGCCTATGGTTATCTATGTATTCTACTTGGAAATCTCTGTCTCAACGATAACGTGAAATTACATGTGAAGTCACGACTCCAATCTGACGGTATACAGAGCCTGATCATGGCTATTCAAGAGTTTCTTAGATATCACAAGCAGATAGATAGCAGTGATTTCAAGGGAGGAGCCCGTGACTCGAAGGAAACGTGGGAAACGTTTACAAAAGGTCTTGAGAGTATGTTACAGAAGCTTGAAAATGCTTTGTAGATTATGATTCGTTGCTTTTGCATGATTATGTCAGTTTACTGTGATACCCCATTATGAATATCATGAAACGTTAGCACTCAACCAATCGCTTAACTTTTTGAACGCGCGACCACGATGTGAAATCTTATTTTTTTCCTCCTTTGACATTTCGGCAAATGTTTTGCCTTCATACTCGAAGCATGCATCCCATCCTATCGACTTCGTCAGTGTCGAGAACGCGAGGAAATACACCAAACATACCAAAACTCGTTTGACCTCGAGCTTCTACGATCATACCATCTGTACGTCCTTGAAACAGTAAGATTTCCTTTCCCGGACCTTCACAATATCCAAATGTGCAAACAGATTGGGCTGAATGATCATCAAATCCGATCAATAGTTTGTGTAACTGAGCGACTCCTAGTGAATCTACAAAATATTTACTTGACGTATTCTATTTTTAGTATATCAAAGATATAAACGTTGTATGCACTACCTACATATACGGACCGGGCAATTCTTTGAAGGCATTAAAGCAAAGGCATGTATCTTCGACTAGCACAGGTCCTTTCACCTTGTTTTGATCATGAGTAAATCATGTGGGTTACAACTATTGCATGGAATGGAATTAATAACTAACTAATTCAGCGGCTCTCCGGCATTTGTCGGTTGTAATTTGCTCGATAGTGCCTTGTAATTCCGGTATGTCCAATGCTTGATTTCTCAGGATAATGCCAGTAGGTTCAAGGATAGCAGCAACCTCGGCAAGTTTGTTCTTGTTTCCCGTGATAAAGTTGAGCTCTCGTGGTGCCATCTTTTGTTCGGTATAGGACTGTTTGGATGTGGAAGATGAAATCTAGAATCTGACACAATCATAAAATATCTCTGCCAAGACGTTTCCAATCTCCAAAACCCTTGTTATACTTTTTCGGGGTGAACTACTCTAATTTCGAATGACCAAAGCTGAGAATATTGATTCCAGTATGTTACGTTCATGTAATATTATGCATGTCTACGAAAAGATTGATTATTACCATATACTATTCTTAATAAACAATTTTTATTCGATTGACGGCTTGTATTAAACAACAGCAGGATGTCCTCGGAACATATCCGAGACAGATTTTTAGCATTTTTCTTGATTGTGGCACAGACCCAAGGTGGAGAGATCTTCACAAAACTTTATTTTCCACGCGCATGTGGTAACAACAGAACTCTCTTTCCATCAGTCGAAACCCGTTTTTGGAACACGAACTCTCATTTTCAACAACCTTCAATTTGATATATTTTCTGTATTTGTGAATTTCTCACAGCTCCACGTTATCAACGAATAGTCGGGCTATATTAAAACACGCCATGTAATGTAATGTTATCGTATTGACTTGATATATCGCTGGATGTATTATATAAAAGCCTTTGACTCATCCCTCTCATCAACTAGACGATGAAGAAGTGAGATGTCACAGCGTTATCAATCATTTCAAGATTCACGCTACGAGCCACGGAACAGATCACGATCTCGATCACCTATACGCTTTGGAGAGAGACGTGGATCAAGCAACTTCGATTCACAGTTTTCACATCCCGCTTACCGTGGACCTCCAGCTGGACCTCGTGGCCGCGTGTCGTCATTTATTGACGGAAGCGACGCATCATCTTATTTCAATCAATCGCGCGATCGAGTACCGTATAAGGACTTCGATCGCGAACGGCGCCAAAGTGCGCAACCGTCACAGTCTATAGGAGCAAGAAGTAGAGATGTTCAAGGATCATCCAATAATGATATCGCATCATCACGTGGTCCCTCCCGGGATGGATCATTCAATCCGGAAGACTCATACGTGACGTTCTCTGGAGGTAGAGGCCGTGGCAGAGGACGTGGCAGAGGCGGTTATTCCTCTCACAATGACTTCGATTCAAGAAACAGGCGATCTTTCGAATCGCCACGAATGTCTCCTCCGCCTCCAAGGTGGCAGCACGATGACAACGAGTTCCGTAGTGCTCCTGAACCAGATAAATGGGACAATCGCGAACAGAATTGGTCTCGTCCGCCGTCCGTATCATCTCGGTTTGAAAGTAATGGCGTCGAGCCTGTCGCACGGCCGGCGTCCCCGTTGCAGACTCGAGCACCATTTGAGCGTAACTCCTTCGATTCAGGTAATCTATCGATGGAAGTACGTAGATCTTCTGCGCCCAGACCTTCCACAGATACTACTCAAGCTCTAGATAAAGCAGAAACGGCGCAGTCCAGAGTTCGCGCATCATCTCCACCACAAGCCCCATCCGTGCCTGCGTTTGGCTCGTTGACTTTCAAAGCGCCTCCTCCACCATTACAAAACTCCTCCCACGTTTGGTGTGCACCTCAAATAGAATCGAAAAAAGCTTCGCCACCTCGGGCTGTCTCAGAATCACGTACAATGCCGACTAGTTTGGATACAAACCCTCAAGCTGTCTCCAGTACGATACCGAATCCAGCTCTTACGTCTGCCATCGAGAGAATCATGGCTTCTGCCCCGAGGACGGAATCCAAATCTGTAGCACCCAAATCTACCTCGGATGCATCAAAACAAGATAAGCTGCCTCCGCGAGCTCCCCGTGCCTTTGAAAATTCGCCCGAATTGGCAGGATCCGCTATGTCGACCCCGCGAGTTCCAACAACGGCCACGAATTCCAGCCAGGTCGCTACGGCTACTCCAATACAGGCCCTTCAAGGATCGTCTCTGTTCCGACGAGCTTCGCAGGCTCAGATCGCTCAAGCTGATGTGTCAGACATTCGCCGTCAAGCTATACATGGCACTTCTCTCTCCGATAAACGAACACATGATACACGGGCAATTCCGACCGGACCAAGAGTTCCAAACGCTGCGATTTCCCCTGTGATGCAGTCAGCGCAGGCTGTGATCACTGCGCCGATTCCGACGGCGCCAAAGGCTAATCGAGGGTCATCCTTTGCACCACGGAATGAACGTGGGCCAACATTGATTGGTGAACGGGCAGCCGGCACAACTCAATCAAGGTTTCCACCTGTTGCGCCAAGGGCTACATCATGGAATCAATGGCGAGCACCGTCGTTACAAGAAAATATAGTACAGATTAAAAAAGAGATCGAACTCAAGGAGAAGGAAGTAGCGCCGTCGATCCCTGTACCATCCAGTCATGACATGTCAGTTGTCAAACCAGTGGCTCAACCACCAGAGATGGAACAAAGCGTGGCATCTGAACAGCAAGTTCCATCGCCGGCAATTGTCGATGACACTGACGAAGATGACGATGATATGGATTTGGATGACACTGATCTCGACACAACGAAACGGGAATTCGAAGCAAAGAAAGCCAGGTTGGAGTCTCAGCTAATTGATCTCAGTCGTGAAGAGTATAGACCCACGACCGTATTTCCAGAACTGGAGAGGTTATGCTACATATTAAAAAGTTCTCTTAAAATTGAGATCTTGCAATCGTTTGTCGTTGATCCACCAGAACTAGACGTGGAGATGCAGTCTGCACCAACGTCAAATGATAGTGAGCATGTACCTCCCACTCCTGAAGCTGAAGCGTCCAACGATGTTATGGTAGATGTTATACAGTCGGATGTGCAGTCAAGAGTCGGAACTCCAGAAATTATCGATCTTCCATTCCTGAACGCCAATTTACCGAGTATTTCTGACATTATGTTGGAAGATAGAGATGACAGCAAGGACATGGTGTTTGAATATCTCCACAACCTCGCTGATAAGCAACATAACGACAGAGAAGATGCTTTGGAACAGTATCGTATACATTATCGTAATCTTAAGGAAGTGAAGCGCAAGGTGGAAGAAGCAAGAGCTGAGCGTGAGAAATTGGAAAATAACAACATAGATGATGCGCCGGGGGAGCCGGATTATAGTTTACTTGCTGAGACACCAGCCATTGAGGGACCTAGACGTCTTCACAAATACGGAAGTGAATACGACATTCAGAAAGCATTAGAAGAGTCCGTGGAAATGGCACGACGGGAGCAAGAAAAGATTGAAAGGGATGCACAGAGGAGTCGGGATTCTTTGGAGAAGGAAGCAATAGTACCAGACTTGCTGAATGATATTTCAGCACAAAGGATCATGTTCAAAAACGTTAATAATTTGAGAGCGCCTGAAGAAATGCTGTCAATATATGGCTTCAACATAGCCTCTGATAATTTCTCTGCTGAGGAGCATGGAATCTTCCTCGCAGCCTACAAAGACAGACCAAAGAAATGGGGTGAGATTGCAGCGCTCTTACCCGGAAAATCGTACCAGGATTGTATACATCATTATTATGCATATAAATGGGATGGACGGTTTAGAGAGACGAAGAGCAAGAAGCGCAAAGGTATGGCTCGAGTTCGGGGTGTAAAGGTCACAGCACGGGTTCGAGGTGCTGCTCTCATGGCTGATCTTAGTCGGGGTGAAGATGATGTTACTGAAGATAACCCTTCGTCACGACCCAAACGAGCTGCTGCTATCAAATCCGTTGAAGTACCGGCGGAAGCACGAGCTGTTGAGACAAATGTTAGTACCTCTGTGACCCCGGGTCGCAAGATCGTCAAGACTGGTGGCAACATCAATGGAGAAAAGGTCATGAAACGTCGTAAGCCTGTACAAGGACAAAATGGTGAAAAGCTCCCGCGAACGTCCAAAGTAATAAGCAACAAATCACGTACTGGGCCGGCAGATGCTACGCCGCCTCCACCAGTACTGATTGCTACGAAAGCGGAACCAGACATTGCTCCCGAGGAAGTAATTCGGCAAGATGAAATTATACCACTCATGCCAATTTACCAGCCAGAATCTGATGTGGCATCGGATGTGCCAATGGCAATGATTGAAGGACAAGAGCGTGGACGGTCTGGGACAACAAATAGATCAGCGACATCAAGTTATTGGTCGGTACCGGAACAAACAGATTTCTTGAGATGTTTGGCATATTATGGTACGGATTTTGCGGCCATTGCTAATGCAATGGGTACAAAGACCCAAACAATGGTAAGTCATTTGTGTAAATGCCTGCAAACATTAGACTGACAGAAATTCGCTAACAGGTCAAAAACCATTTTCAACGTGATCAAAAGGACGAATTCACTCCTGTAGCAGAAGCAGCAAACTTGAGGATAAAGAGAGGAGAAGAACTTGGTCCTCCACCAATTCCAACACCACTTGTCAAAAGACGATACGATACGACTACTACTCGGGGTCGACCAGGCGGAGTTGATGCAGGCGAGGGAGAGGAGAATGTAGGAAGGATGTCCAATTCTCCCGGTCTTTTGAAAGCTGCTCTTGCCAATACAAAAGCTGGTGCATCTCCTGCAATTCGTCCACCTCAGCCTGCTATGCCTCAGAGGGGATTCTTTACCGATCCTTCAGACATGACGTCACAAATGTATCGGCCGCCGGTAGCTGCACCTATGGGAGAGTCCCAATTCGGACACCAACCAGATATCTCTGCTGCGTATATTCAGAATCTAGTACAGGAACGAGAAAAGGCAATATATCTACAACGCGAACAAGATATGCAATTTGCTCAAACGCAAGATAATATGATACAATACCCTCGTCCTTATACTCAACTTGATAATAAACCACAGGACAGACCACCACGCGTCATGGACGACCGTTCCCCGGCCATTTTAGTTGCACCACAAGCTCGTCACTTTATGCATCAAGCTTCCCAGAATCCAGGTTCGGTCCATCAAGTTCTGGGATCACCTACAGAGAATAATAACGCTTGGTCATCGGCACAATCAAGATCACCAGTAAAAGCTGCCGAGTTTAGACCTGGTTCTGTACCTGGTCTCACTCAAGCATCAGCTGTGCCTGTAGTTCCAAAGACGTCCAACATTGCATCAATCCTAAATTCGGTATCAGAGGAACCTCGACCTAGGATGCGTCCAAATGAGACTGGCAACCCTTTTTCGGGTCAGACTGCTCAATCACCAATTGTACCTCGAAATTCGACGCCTTCGAATGTTTCAGAGCATGGAAGACCTATATATGACCGGCCGGGTCACTCACCACTTGTTCCAATGGCCGCACCTCAACTCAGATATGATCAAAGTTATACTCGGAGGGATGAGTGGCCAAATAGACCACCTACGATTACACAAACCACCTCTCGACCTGCTTCTCCAGGTCAGAATCTTACAGATAGGGATCGTCCGGGTTATACTGTACATCGTAATCATCTTGGAAATAGGGTCAATCCATCTCCACCTCCTCAGCAGACTAGAAATGTCCATTCGAGGACTTCGCCGTATAGTACTCCGACTTTAACACAACCACAAATGTCAGTCTTGAATCAACCACATGGTAATATATATGCTCAGCAATCACCTGCTTTATCTTCCCATCTAAATCAAGTTCAAAATTACTCCCCAAATCTTTCACAATTTCAACCAAGTCACAGTCGCCAATCTCCCCGTGAAGACGTTTCACATTGGCAGCGTCCTGTGGAAAAAGGGTTTGATCGTGAAAGGGATAGAGAAGGAGATAGTCAGTATACAGACCGCAGCAGAGATACAAGGCATGAAGGATATTCAACGACCGAGTCTGCAAGATCAAGGACTGCTAGTCTTCAACAACCAATAATGCAAGCTAGTTCTATCTACAATTCGGGCAACCATGTACCTTATGCTGGCCGACGAGCACTTGAGGACCGACCACCTCCGGGATTGGTTCCTGATGCTGGTCAATGGCGTGATTATAGAAGACCTCCATCTGAACGACGTGGTGGTCAAAATGATGTAGATAGATTTAGAGAAGAAGATGTACGACAAAGAGATAAGCAAATGGACAACAGGAGTTGGACACATGATCAACAACAACATCAACATTCAAACCATCCAGCAGGAGCTCCACAGTCATTGAACTATCCTCGTCGCATAAATTCACCATCTACGCTGTCTTCATCCACTGGTTCGGGATATACAAAAGATTACGATCAAAGAAGACCGATGGAATATAATCGTGATCAACAACAGACGTCTTACAGTTCAAGACCTTCGTCAACAAGCGGTCCTTCTTTATATTCTGTCGCTTCTACGGCACAGAATCCGGCTTTTACTGGTTATCCATCATCTACAAATCAACAACAAGAACAACAACGTCCACAACATCAACAACAACCCCCACCACCACCACAGCAACAACAACATCAACAGCAGCAACAACAATATATCTCACATCCTCTATCCGCTCAAACGTCACCTATAAATACCAATTCTCTACCTTTTACTAACAATAATTCATCAAGGGGTACTACGTCCGGATATCCTTCTTGGTATGTACAACAAGGTAATAATAACAACGACAATAACAACAACAACAACAACAACAACAATAATGGTGGTGGTGGTGGTAATAATGGAAATAACGAACAGCAAGAATATCGTCAACGACCTTGAAATAAGTACCTTAATGTCAGGATAAATCTTGAATTTTTGTTATTGTAACTTAGTATATATAAGATGAAACAAATGTTTTATGTGTATATAATTGTACATGATTGAAATTATAAAGTACAATAACAAGACTTGATTACCCAAGCGTACTATTCACAAACACTGTGGATGAGGCCAAAAAGTATTTTTACTCCTGATTATTCATCGTCGTCATCGTCGTCGCTGTCTTGTATTATTAAATCAGGTATATCAAATTCTTCGTCGTCGTCTACTTTATGAATCTCCGTTTTATTATAAGACGATATATTTTGCTCGTCAAGACTGTGATTTTCAATAGTCATGATATCGTTATTCATGTCGGTGTTAGTTCTTGTCTCTACATCTCCAGCTCCTCCGTTGTGAAGCGTAGTCTGGATACCATCGTCAGTGCGGGTCTTTTTGGTAATGCTATCGTCGATACTATCATGAATGTCTACATGGTTATCGAGTACAACGTCGACTTTTCTCTTTTCAGGCCGTAAAAGTTCTTGTTCTCGTTCTTCTATTTCTTCGGCAGGGTTGGTTACATCCTGCTCAGTGATGAGGTCTGGTTGAACATCCATGACCGTATTATCTTGGCCATCTTGTTCGAATTCAAACCCTTGATGAGTACTCTGGTTTTGAATGAGTGGTGCTCTAGGTCTACACAACGCTTCAGTAACAGGATCTCCGGGGAAATGTCTTGCTAAAAACGGTAATAAACTCGGAGAAGACTGTGTTATGTTTTTGGATTTGGGTGGGTTGAGAATACTAGCTATCAAAGTCTCCTTCAATGCTGATTTTAGGCTTGGAGTGGGGTGAGAGGAGAGGGAAAGTAGAACTGTACGGTCGAGTAATGTTCTAAAAGAAGTTGGTAAGAGAGTTGGCGTGGTGGATTGTAGTATACTAGTCAGAAAGGAAAGGGCTGCATGAGCGTGCTCAGAACTAGATGTTGTGATTGGTTTGATGGTTTTGGAACCTAGTGTTGTTTCCAAGAGTGTGGTTGAGGATTTTGATTTTGAAGGGAGGGCCTGCGATGTTGATAATGTATATTGTCTGATATCTTGACAGCAGTATTGTATTACTGCATATATCCTACTCATGGATTCTTTACCAAATGATGTTCCTATTTGTTTTACCAAAAGTGTAAGTACGCGATAACATATAATTCGTAGACTTGAGTGATCCTTCTCGGCATCAAATAACCAACAAACTTGTTGGAAAATAAGTGGTCCTAGACTTATCAGAACTGCATCAAATCTCTGCAAAAGACTCTCAATTAGGTGCAAGGTGCGCACATGAATCAATGGTAAGATTTGGGTACACATATCACGCTCATCTCTTGACAATTCTGGTACAAAATCCAACAAGTTGGTTTGTTTTGATCCTATTGGTACAGCTGCTGTTACAATTCTCTGCACAAGTTGGTAGAGCTCTCTGATTTGAAAGTTGGTGACAATGGAAGAGTCTGTAGAAATGTAGATCGTCAATACCTCAAGAATTCGCAACATACGCTCTGAATTGAGATTTATTGATTTTATACGAGAATTACTCGTTTGCGAAAGCATATATTTCTTTGCATAATCTTTCGCAGAGAGCTTGACAATACGTTCGTCCACATGCTCGTTGACTCCAAAAAGTATTGTGTCCAGAGATCGATGACCATTCTCAATTAATTCCACCATCTGCTTTTCCCAAGAAACAGCCGAGCCTTGTTTGATTTCGCAACAATGTGATAATACCAATAACTTGGCAGCCACCTTTCTGATAGATTTATTCAAACATGCTTCTGTTTTTCTGGTCAAGGCTTCAGCAGAAATTCCCAACTCTCGCGAAAGAATTTTTCCCAGTTCTTCATTGTGTGTACGGAATATTGTAGGATGGCTTGTTATCAGGACAAGAAAGCTTTCCAGAATTGTTCGCAGCTCTTTCTCTGTTCGATTAACAGTCGAAATACTTCCCAAGCAAGTCTTGACAAAAGTTGGAAGTGCAGGTGTTGTGATTTCTCGAATTAGATCGACATACGGTCGGGTCAAGATGAAGATTCTTGTCAGTGTCGTAATATATAATGCTCGACATGCTGGAGGATCTTGCTTCCGTAAGTTGTTCAACAACCCGGTCACCCAATTCTTGCTTTTTGAAAGGATCTCGTAACCTCCAGCTTCTACAAGTCCTTTGATGAGGACTGCTGCAGACCATCTCTCTTCAACCGATCGACCTTGGAGCAATGCCACAGCCTGTGTGTAGAGACGATGAATGACAATGTTTACTTCGTTATTCCCGGGTTGACTTGATTTTGGTTGGGAAAGTATGCCTTTACATTCTTGAAAGTTTTGTACTTGATTCGCAACCGTTCGTGGCAATTCTGCAGTCTCGACTGCCGACAATCTTACAGAAATGCATCTGAGCACAGACAGACTCGTGGAATTGTCTGGTGCCATGTTATTAACTGGCATAGATATTCATGATGGGTTCTCAAAAATGTCCGGAGTGATAGAAAAATAAATTTACGGTTGCCGAGATTGAACATCTTCGACGTCATAGTTGATGGCACACCTTGATGTGCTGTAGAAGACATAGAACAATAGTAAAACTGTGTCTGTTGCGCGGTACACGATGCGGTTATGATGTCAAATTATAATATCAAATACCGATAACGATACCGCATCATGAAGGTCAGTCCGATTGTGTTACGACTACCACATATTCGGCTAATGAATTCTAGCATACCAATTCTGCTAAACGCGATCAATATGCCGATGCCCTATACACTGCCAGACTCAATGGCGATTGGAACAGTATAGAAGAGTTGGTGCGGAGATTACGTAAATATGTGCCGGAACGAAAATGTCTCGCTTCTGTTTCGATGATAGAGCGAGAACTATTACACAACGCCGAATTGTTCAACCAAGATATCGATACTTCTACAGCTGTAAGATTGGGGAATGCAGCAGATGAGCTAGTTCCGACAATTAATGATGAAAAAGATAAGAGTAGTGTGAACGCTCAGGACATTATTACAGCGCAAGTCTGCTTGGCTCATATTCGATATTTATCGAGTCAATGGAAACAAGTCATAGAGATATTAGAACCCCTCTTTTCAGGATCTCATAGTAATAGCCATCCTAACACAACCAATGAGGCTGGTGCAGAACTTAATGAAGTTCAAGGTAGATGTTTACTTGGATCAGCATATGAAAAGATAGGATCTTCGACACAGGCCATAACAATCTACAAAACATGTCAATTGAATGGTGGTGAAGATTCTTGGTATCCCGAAATCATTCGTTGGCGACTCCGTATCCTGGCTCGAATCTGCATTTTCAGTAAGTTGAAGTTTTCGTCAGAGCAATCGCTCGAAAGCTTTTGCAATGCGCTTACAGACTTTCGGTCATGGGCAAATTATTGTAGAAATGCTTCGCCAGGTGACAATTGGTCAATTCGATCAAGTTCGTCGTGGCATATGTATCATCAATTATTATCGGATATCCTCAAAAGTAATGTTGTATATGCAGAAAATGGAAATATACCGCTTTGTATTGGCTCTGAATCAAGTCCACCAAGCCAACAACAACGTCACCTTCAATTTCAAGAATTGAGAACAGTGGAAAATGCGTATGAGGAATGTTTGATGCAAGAGACGAGTTTCCCAAAGGCGAATGAAAGAAACGAGCGGTATGAGGCATTTGCTGATCAAGTTATCGGTAACTGGAATATTATTATACATGATCAGCGGACTTACAATGAGCCTGCTTGGGGTGGCAAGTCGGCCTATACTCGTGAAGTGTTGCAAATGCTATATAGAGCAGCGTCAAAAACGTTTCATTCTACATCAATCTTGCGCCATCTATTCACAGTACATGCCTCGATCGCTGACTTTGATCTGGCTATGAAAGCTTACAACTCATATATGCAGATAGTAAACAAAGGTAGAGCCAGAGCAATGAAGACTGGAGTCAAGGATGATGGTATGGACAATGACGATCAGATCTTACAAACTTCAGCAGAAGCTATCAAAGTTTTGTGTTTCTATGGAGAGATTGGAGAGGCAGAAAAAGCATATGGAATCGGTACTGACATGAAAACGTTTCTTATGGAGGCCCAACAGAGTCATGATCAACTTGCTTCGTCACATGCAACGTCGAAACTGTGCAAGTCAGAATCCTTGGCGATTGCTTACCGAGCTATCGGTCAAAGTCGAGCAGTCTGGTCACGTTATACACCTTACCCTACTACGCGACCAGATCTTCAGCAAGAAGCTATCGAGTACTACGAAAAGAGTGTTCTCCACGATCCAAATGACCTTGAAAGTAGATATGGTTTAGCTCAATTACAAGCCGAAACGCGACTAATTGGAGAAGCAATACAAACAGTTAAATCGGGTATATACTCGGATCTGATAGAAACAGAGCAATCACAATCTAAGCTTCGACATTTCACATCCCTACGACAGCAACTGCCTTCATTACATCTGCTTGTTTTATTGTTGACGGCAAAGAATGATTTTGATACAGCTTACCAAGTTTGTGAGACTACTATAGCAGATTTTATAAATGCCGCAAGAGATTGCGATCGGACATGGAGCGTAGATTTACAAGATAATCTACAGGTAAACAAGTTGCCAAAATGCATCACTCATTCCCTGGTAGACTCGGAGAAACAAATCTTGATCGAATTGCTAATTACCGAGATTGAGTTGATCACCATACTCGAGAACATGGCACGTGCTATAGAGAAATGTAAGGAACTTTTTAGCGCATTCGAGCAGCTCTTCGGACATTCGCAGTCGGACGTCGATGCGAGATCAAATGTTGAAAGTAATGCAGTCATGCCGCAGGCTCAGAATGGGACCATCAAAAGCTTTCTTGGACGAAGTAGATCAGTCCGCAAGACTGTAAATGGCAACGTTTCTCAATCTCCGCAACCTGGCAGTTTGTCTATTAGTCGATCATCAACACTGCTTACAACTCCTGAAGTTGAGCAAATTACTCGATTTGATGACAGATTTGTCGGCAAAGAGCCCAGGGAGCACCACTTATCAGCAGAACACAAAAGCCTTAGAAGTCGTTTATCGATGAGTTTAAGAAAGGACCGAAATCGACGCTCACACGAAGTTACAAAAGCACTACCGATACACCAAGATGATGCTCGGGGCAAGCGGGCCTCAAGTAATTCGTTGTCTGTGCTTGAAGATCGAGCAAATAATTACAATGATGAACATCAACATACTCTGAATAATGAAACAATTCCGCAAATACTCAATTTCGATGCTCATACCCCAAATAACAGAGTTTCTTCGGCGATTCTGTCAACGTTACAGAGAAACGTACATCATACATCAATCTTGATCAAGATATGGCTGTTTATAGCAAACATATACTCAAAAGAAGACTCTTATGATGATACTGATGCTGCAATTGCCGAAGCTCTAAAATTAGTTCAACAATTACAATCGGAAGTGTCAAAGGTAGATTCTAGCGCTCAAGCATGGCGAAATCGCGGTTGGGGTCTAGGGAAAAGTGTTTCGAGGTTAATGGCCGACGTTTGTGTAGAGGTATTTCCATCTGCTCGATATAATGTAATATTATTATATACTGACGTTTTGTTATAGAAAGGAGATGTGTTACAACAGAGAGGATCGCTTCATCCTGCTATGGAATCTTATGAAAAAGCATTATATTATTGTGCATATCATCCAAAGGCAGTAATCCGATTGTCGAATTTGTTGATGGACATTTACGAAGGTAAAATGTCCGTCTATCCTCCGATTATTAATGAATTGTCCATCCATATGAATGATCAATCGAACCCGTCGAAAACCCCGTCTTCAGACGATGCATTACCGATACAACAAGAGATACCTATCCGAATAACTCAGTCAAGACGGAATATAGATCCTACACCAAAAGAATTGGATAAAGTGACTTGTAGAGATCGAGCATACCTTTTATTAAGCACCTTGACTAAAACAGGAGAATCAGGATGGGATAATTCAGAAGCGTGGTTTGAATTAGCTAGAGTCTATGAATTGATGGGACAAGATGACAAAGCAAAGGAGAGTCTATGGTGGGTCGTTGAACTGGAAGATACCAAACCCTTGCGAGATTGGAATGTCACTATATAAGCCTTTCATAAAACCCTTGATTAACTGGCTCGTCATATAAACCATGTACATATCATGTATTTTTATCCCATCTCTCCAAAGCATCCGTGAATAATTTCCTCGCAGGAACAACACTTCCTAATCTAGCACATAGAAGAAACGCCCCGCTTAGTTTTCTATGTAGAGAATAAGTCTCTTCGGGAGGAGGCGTGAGTCGTTCTTTAACCATGAGCCCGATTTTAGCCGTGACTCTATCAGTAATAGTCTGGTTTGAAAAATCATACTCTCCCTTTTTATCGAGCTGGGTGTTGTTTTTCGCAAAAGGCTCCGCGAGGACCATGACGCTGTCGACGTGCGCGTCTCTCATTTCCTTTCCTTCAAGGCCAGTCAAGTATCCCAGCTCGACACTCTTTGTCACTACACCGTCGCGATGTCCATCCGCTGCATGACGGAGGAGTTCCACGTATGGTCTGACGAACGTATCGCGGTCGAAATCCCGACTCGCGCCGAAATCCAACAGTTCGATTTTCTTGTCGGAGCGGTTGTATAAGAAGTTTGTCCAGTTGGGGTCTGTCTGCATGAATCGCCAGGTCATTAGTTCGTAAAAACACAGAGTCAGAATAGAAGTGCCGATGTGGTTGCGTTCGGATTGAGTCAGGTCTGGGATACGGGTGACGGGAGTTCCGGCCATAAAGGACGTGGTGAGTATTGTTGGGCCAGACGCGTCTGAATAAACGTGTGGGACGGAGAAGATGGGAGATAGAGCCGGAGTGGAAGATACAAGAGATTGGAAGCGAGATGTACATTCTGATTCCCGGATGTAGTCGCATTCCCAACCTAATTCAGTCCGCGCATTGGCGATTGTACGATCGAGATATAATCCTTTGGGTAACAGTCGAGATGCAGTTAGTAAAAGGGAAAGATTCGACAAGTCGGATGAGATCGACGTTGCTACTCCTGGGTATTGAATCTTTACGGCAACTGGTTGGTTATTGGATGATAGAGTAGCTTTGTGGACCTGTCCGATGGACGCGGCTGCGATAGGTATGTCGTCAAAGGAAGAGAATTTGGATTTCCAGTCTGGACCGAGGTTTGAAATAAGGACCTCGTCACGTTGTGAAATAGGCATGTAATCTGCACTAGACTGAACTCTTTGAAGTACTGCGTTTAATTGTGGTGGGAGCAGTTTTGAATCTTGAAAGGACATCATTTGACCTAATTTCAGTGCAGCTCCACGCATACGTGATAATTTGGATACCAAAATGTTCATATTTCTTTCGCTAAGCATTAAAGATCCATCTCGTCCTTCGCTTGAACCTGTCGCTCTTCGAAATGATTCTGACATTGCTCCAACCGCCATACTGGTCGCTAATCCTCCAAATTGCCAGATACGTGACAGACGTGACGAAGGTACTCTTGACTCGTTCAATTTAATCTGTTCAATCTTTACTTCTTGTTCTGGAGCCTTCTTCACTTCCGCATCTGTGATTTGTGGTTCTTTTTTATTCTTATTTCGAAAAGCGTTCATTTCTGCGATATATGCTTGTCTACGATCCTCTTGATTACCATTATGAAGCATACTTCCCACCTTGGCACTTTGGAATATGTCCGGATTGACGCCATCCGATATGTCGTCTGTGGAAGTGATCTTTACCTGTCCGTTCTGATTTCCACCTCCATGTGAAGAGATATCAGCATTGATACCTTTACTAGTCACATCGTCGACTGTTGTATTGAGAGGAATGTTGGATGTATCTCGAACATTTGACGTGACGTGTTTAGATCGTTTGGAATAGCTACTGATATGTGTCCTTCCATCCTCTCCATCTACAATCTTCGATGGTACAGTAGCCGAAGCACTTGTATCACGCTCTAAATTGTTGCCTTTTCCCACGTCTCCACTATCTTTTCGTATAAACGATCCATCTGGAAGTGGTCGACTTATTGATCGCTCTTGATGTATTGTCAAATTTCCATCCCTAGAATTGTTATCAATTACATCATTTGCCAATCCCGTCTTTGGTCTAGCAGAGTATACATCCTCATTAACGCTCCGAGAGGCATTTTCCTTGTCTTTCACGACTTGAGTCCCATCTGGAAGAACATCTCTTTCTGGTGCACTTTGTTTTATGTCGAAATCTTGGACAGGAGCGGCATCATCCGTAGAATTATCTGATGAGGGTCTGTAATGATGGTCTTGATCAAGTCCAACCACAGGGTTTGCAGCGTAGCTCACGTGTCCATTCGGATAAATACTGGCTGTCACTGATATATCAGACCTGGACGGTTTGTTTCCTTGCTTGATGGTCTTGACAAGTGAGGATGTTTTGATCAAGTCGTTTATTTGGTGATTACGAATCGCAAAATGATGACTCGCAATCGAACGGATGGCACTGTAAAGTCCAACGGCATCGAGCAGTCTCCTGCCAAACATGCTTGGACTTGTTATAAAATTGTTATCATTCTACAATTGGACATCCGACATGGGTACGACTAAAATGTAGAAATAGTGAAGACAATATTTATCTAAAAGTTGAGAATTCAGACAAATGGGAGTCGTCAGGTGAAGTTACACAAAATCATTGGCTTCATAACACTGGAAAAGATTTCATAAGGAGTGTCCATATATTGCCTGAACTACTGCTCTTTGATAAGATATGCACATGATAGATAACAAGACTTTTTCATATAATCCTCCATCACTGACAGATTCCATATGATAAAAAGAGCCACACTCGGTAGAGAATCCAGCTCTTTCTTTTCTCATTTTCCATCAAACTACATGCCGTATTTTCTCTCATTCCTTTTTCGTTCGAAACATGCTTGAAAACAGAAAATAGATTGTAGTATTGGCGAATTGTCTAGATACCAATACGAGTCTTTCTCCAGTGTCGTCTCTTTGCGTTATATCTACATTACTTTGTGAGTAATAATTCATGTCTCGTTAATGTATGGTAACATACCTGATTGTGTTTCCTGTTCTTAATCGAATCCATTGTGGAATAGGTCGATTTTGCTTTTGAGCTTTTGCAAGCTTTTGCTTGACGCGAAAGGTTTTGTGAGACTGTTATATGATTGTTAGTAAGGTTGACCACCAAGCGACAGTGATGTGACTTACAGGCATCGTTATGTGTACGTGCCTCGATATACAAGTGATCGTCAATCCAAATCTTCAAAAGTGTGTCCAAATTTCGTGGGATTCGGCTTAGTCAGCTTTTTTTATTCCCCCCGAGAATATAAACTTGGCATCCATCTGGTCTTGGCATTTACAAATAAACATTTTTAAACGCAAACATCATCGTCATTACGAATTGGGTGGTGTGGAAATGGGTAAAGCAGAAGCAGGTTCGACAAAATGGTTGAGCAACAAGATGAAAGCCAAAGGCTTGCAAAGGCTCCGATGGTATTGTCAACCTTGCGAGCGACAAATGCGTGATGAAAATGGTTTCAAACAACATTGTCTATCTGAAGGCCATGTTAGACAAATGCAACTCGTTGGTGAAAACAGTAAGAAATTCATCAGTGACTTTTCCGAAAATTTCAAGCGAGATTTCCTGCGGTTGTTAAGGACAGCACATGGAGAAAAGACTGTGGTCGCCAACCATTTCTATCAAGAATATATTTCTGATAAAGAACACGTCCATATGAATTCAACTAAGTGGCCAAGTCTAACAGAATTTATCAAATATCTTGGAAGAGAAGGGATATGTAGAGTATCAGAGGGTGAAAAGGGTCTCGAACTTGCTTGGGTAGATGACAGCCCTGAAGCATTACGAAGAAGAGAGGCCGTATTGAAGAAAGACCGTATGGAGAAGGGAGATGAAGATAGGCAAGCGAGGATGCTGGAAGCACAAATCAAGCGAGCGAATGAGCAGAAGGATGTCAATGATTTGGTCAGTGTAGAAAATACTGTACTTGACAGGACAAGCGCGACTCCCGTCGCATTCTCTTTTAGTACCATACCCGCGGTTATTCCGCCCGAAAAGGTTGATAACAGCTCAGAAGATGCTCAACAGCCTTCAATTCCTCTAAGTTTCAGTATGATATCGGGCTCTGCTACCACGAAGCCTGTAAATGTGTTTTCAACAAAAAGCAACACATCAAATGTGAACAAACCCGTTGTGGAATCAGAACCGAAAAAAATGAGTGAGATCGAAAGAGTCATGTTACAGGACAAAGAGGAACAAGATCGGAAAAGAAAACGAGATGAAGAAAGAAATGAGACCAAGTCTAAACGAATAAGATTATGATATAGTACGATTGAAACGATAATGATCCAAATTGTATATTAGTATACCCAACATGCATGATTTATTGTACATTTATATATATTCATTACATTGATCAATCGCTGTCATTGTCTTCATCCGAGATCCCATCTAGGAACCGTCTTTTCCTCTCAGGTGTAGGTTCCTGAATGGTCATTTGCGGTAATCGATTTCTCCACGATGACGTCGTCATTGTTTTGATTCCATGTGCTTTTCTATATTCCTGTGCCGTTGGAGCATATCGTACAGGCTCTGAGTGCAACCCAAGTAGTTTTACAAACATCCGACTTCCTGCAAACAAACATGACCCAGCAAAGACGCCAGTCAGGATAGCAAATCCAATGTAGATATAAATCGTCTGTTTTACAAGTTAAGCAGTTTACATACATCAAAGCTGTCAGTACATACCTCAAATCTCGGAATTATTTGAAAGGGCAGGAAAGTCAGATATAACACAAAGCTAACGAAATAAAAGACGGGCCGAAACACAAATAGAACGAATGAAGATATGGGATTGAATGTTGCCAAAAATACAAGATATATTGAATGTATCACGAAAAAAATCGGATACAAAATCCAATAGATTGCCGAACCGAAAAGTCCCGCGTACATCTCTTATTGACTAAGCGATATAACAAGAGGGAATCGGGAAGATGGGGGATACCGGCAGTCAGCCCGAGCACATATCCATTGATGTATTCAAGCGAAGAAGAAACCAAGATGATGATGTTCGTATTTTTTGACTTTGCGATATGCACTTGACTTGCTATCTATAAAATATGTAGTTCCTAGCTCACGGAATACTTCTGGATTATTCATTGTAGAACATGGTTGAATTGATATTCATGACTTTTGCTGTCATTCGGTGCGGTAGTGTTGTCGTGACACGTGAAAAGTATTGTTGAGATGAGCAAAGGAGATAGCGATCATTATATCTGAACCTTAAACTTTGGTCCAAGCTTTTATGATATCAACCTCATCAAATCAGCATATTAATAGCAGTACCAAATCAATTTTGTCGGGCTGCTGAAAGGAGACTCTAGAGTCTCGGGTGGCCATGGGAAATGCTCCATCGAATACAGCACCGAAACAGACATCGACAACCACAAATAATAATGATCAACAAAAAATAATAACCGATCGGCGAAATCAAAAAAGAAGGCAGTCTATTCATGCATTAGCACCTACCTCTTCAAAAGCCGTCCCAGTACCGCCTTCCGAGAGCCTGCACAGTGCTATAGCACAACCAAACCAGCCCAATGTACTCGCTTCCCCCACGTCTTCGGATCGAGGTGGATCTATTCAGGGTGGAGGTAATCAACCCCGTGTCAGATCAAATACTGTCGCGACTACTCCCCAAATTCGACCTCAGGACGCGAAACAAAACATGGGGAACCAGCCGTCATCACAACAAGGTAGAGCTACTTCAAGGACTAGTAGTCTGAATAATACACCAGAACCTCCATCTGCAGGTCTTGTTGCTATTCCGGATTCTAGACAGACGTCAACAATGCTTGATACAGCAATACTTTCTCCCGAAGCATATAATATCGGCCCAGCAGGATTCCCCAGACCTCCAAGGCTACCTTTGGCGATAGATGAAGAAGTACAAATACCTGGATCGCCTATAATTTCCCCAGCCCAAGCCCCAGTCGACGATATCCCTGTCTTTGACACGCCCCCATCAGTGACTGGTTCAACAAGAAAGAATCTCTTGAGTGCCGGTGCTGAAGACGAAGATGCAGAAGATGAGGAAGAGGTAGCCGATGCATTCGCGACATATATGATGCCAGAATACGGTCCAAATGTACCAAAAGTTCCGACGATAATTGAATATAGAGATGCAAAGACTACAGACAAAGTCTATGTTACTGGTACATTTGCCGAATGGGGCAAGAAATATCGATTATATTGGAAGTACGTTATCACACAGTGATCTCTTGTTTTGTGTTTAGCTAATTCCTTCGTTAGTGGTCCATCCAAGAGACCGGGCGTCCTCTCAGCCACGTTGCAATTACCACCGGGCACTCATCATATTAAGTTCCTGGTCAATGAAGATATGCTATGCGCCAGTCATATTCCTACTACTGTCGACTTTACAAATATACTTGTCAATTACATAGAAGTCTCACAAGAGCCTGTCATATCAACTTCTAGTACCCCTGTTCCTGTACCGACCAAGGCGATGGAGATAAGGAATAGAACGGGAACATCCGAGACTGCATCACCGAATCGACCTTCTCCAAGAAAGGGTGTAAACTTAACCCATTCTCCTGTCACTTCTGCTAGATCTTCGCCTAGACCAATCACTAAGGCTGATGAGAAAGTGGTACAACCAGCGAAACATTACACTACGGCTATACCCAGGTACTTGGTCGATATTGATTTATGGCCACAGCCAACAACTGATGAGTCGGAATCAACAATGAGATATCAAAGAGCTGTTGCGGCTGTTTCTACGCAACCTGCACCTCCTTCTTTGCCATTATTTCTGACAAAATCAATATTGAATGGTACAACACCTTTGAAAGACGATTCTAGTGTGCTTCTTTTACCAAATCACACGGTTCTGAATCATTTGGCAACTACAAACATCAAACAAGGCATTCTAGCTACCAGTTGTACAACAAGATATAAACAAAAGGTATATGTCCATCAACATTTTTGTTATAACTAGACGCTAACTATGATTTAGTTTTTGACCACAATCATGTATAAACCTCGAAGTGAAGAAAATGATTAATGATGAAATGCATGGCCGGACCATAGGATGAGAATTGATGTAACGAAGTTCTTTTTGATTACATAGAGATGACATACCCTTAATAAATAAGCTTTGTCACTTCTTGCTTCACTTTGGCTGACTCTTTACATTTCACTTTTCTCTTGTATAAACCGAACCCTTACTATGGAACACTTTTTTTTGAATTCATCGACAATTCAGAACTAGGATAACCATAACTGTATATTCGTTGTATTTTTCGCATCACGCAATCGATATGTCAGACAGTGAATTATCATTACCTCCCCAATCACCATCTACACCAAACAACAGCACTTCTGCCGTCAAGTTTACTGAGAAGGAAGAACGTGTTCTAAAAGCAGTATGGCAATGTATGAAGTCGGTTCCAGAGGTATATCTGACATTACGTCTCCTTGCCATTACCTCGTTAATTTGTATAGGTCGATCTCGCAAAGTTGACCGTTGCCGCTGGATTCCAGACACAAAAGACCTGTTCTAATACTTGGGGCGTAATCAAGAAAAAGTTAATGCAGGAAGCCGCGAATAACGGTATGTGATCGATCTGGGACTCCATCTTCCACGTACTAAATGATCATGCAGGTATTGTTCTTACCACTCCTGCAAAACCAAGCAGTAACTTGAAGAAACGTACGGCTGAGGATATATCGACAGAAAATGGTGAAGGAGGTGGTCCTGAAGCAGCAAGTAAAAAGGCTCGTAAAAGTCGTGCGAAGAAAAGCCCAAAGGTCGACCCAGAGGATGAATGTGAGCCTTTGTAGATATAGAAGTGTAACTTGAAATCTGGATCTTATACTAGTCATCTCTCCAATTTATCAGTACCTCGTCTGTTCTAAACCTCTGTGTACATGTACTTTTATCCATTTCTGTCTTGTAACCCATTTTATATGCTAATAATCCTGCATGCGCAATCATAATACCATTATCGATACAAAATCTCTCATCTGTCGCAAATACACTTCCACCTCGATCACGAGCCATCAGGCCCATCATTTGTTGTAGTCTCTCATTACATCCTACACCACCAACAATCAAAACCTGATTTGCACCAACATGTGCCATTGCTCTCTCTGTAATTTCAACCAACATTGAGAATACGGTCTCTTGTAGCGTGAAACACAAATCTTCTCTCGTTATTACCGCTCCTGTATCTTCATCTTTCCAATCTTTGTCCATGTTCAAGCGTTTTCCCATCTCTTCAACCTTTCCTAATATGCCTGAGAAACTAACATCCATACCTTTTACCGTATACGGTAAATCCAACAAGATTTTACCCTTTTTAGCCAACTGTTCGATATTATATCCAGGAGCAGGATCATTCGATATTTCCAAAACTCTCGCGAATCGATCCAAGCAATTTCCTACAGCAATATCTAAAGCTTCCCCAAATATCCTATATCTTTGAGCAGAGTAGGCTATAATTTGCGTATTTCCTCCGCTGACATATAAAACTACAGGATTTTGAGCTCCGGTTATTGCCCTTCCCATTTCTATATGTCCTACACAATGATTGACTCCTATCAATGGTTTATTCCACAACAACGATAATGTCCGAGCAGCTATCGCCACGGAAGAGAGCGGAGCTCCCATTCCGGGACCTTGAGTGAAACAAATACATGATACTTCTGCTATAGAGATCCCAGACTGATGCAGAGCTTGTTTCACTAAGCGTACAACATATCGCCGGTGATGAGCGGCTGTATCTTTTGGTAAAAAGCCTGTTCCTGGTGGTGAAACATATGTGTGTCGAAGATTGGCAAGGATCTGGACTTGAGAGCGATCAGCAGGGTGGTAGATTATTCCCACTCCGAGTTTGTTGGCTGAACCTTCGAGTCCAATCGCTATAGGCATGATTAGGGATATGTTGTGATTGGTCAGCGGAGATTATGATGAAATTCCATCGGCTCGTCGGGCCGTCATAATTTATCACAAGAGTGTTGTCGACCCCGCATGAATTTCATATTTCTTTCGTTTCTAGTTCACTATTACTCTGTCATAGATTTACATACATCATGGTTGCAGATCAATTTCAGCAGGTCACCGATGCATTCACTACTTGGTTTTCCAAGCATCCATCTTTCCTTAGCCCAAAGATCAAGCTTGCTGATCTAAGACCAGAGGGAAGAGGTCGTGGAGTCGGTAAGGCATAGAACTACTTATAAAGTCTTGACAGATTCTGAGTGGATATTTTAGTGGCTTTGACGGATCTCGAAGAAGACGAGGAAATTCTTACAATCCATCGATCAGAGTTCCTAAACACAGAAAACTCTGACTTGAAAAGGATAGCACCTGATCTATTTACAATAGATATCGCAGATCCATGGTTGGAACTCATCTTGGTCATGATCTATGAATATATGAAGGGTTCGGATTCTCATTGGAAGCCTTATTTTGATATCTTGCCAACAACATTCAATACATTGATGTTCTGGACTGACAAAGAAGTACAACAACTACAAAAGTGTGCAGTCAGAGATAAAATCGGGATAAATCCTTCAAATTTTGCATTTACCTGGAAAGTTATTCCCATAATCAGAGCGTCGCCTAATATCTTCCCTATGAATTTCCCGGACGAAGATCTTCTAGCACTCTGTCATAGAATGGGTTCAACCGTCATGGCTTATGCATTCGATGTTGAGTCAATACCTGGGCAGAAGGAAGTTGATGAAGAAGGCTATGTGTCGGAAGACGATGAGTATGACTTACCAAAAGCAATGATACCGTTTGCGGACATGCTCAACGCTGATGCTGAACTAAACAATGCTCGATTGTTTTATGACGTTGACACGGTGTCAATGCGGACGATCAAACCTGTCAAAGCGGGTGATGAATTGTATAACGATTATGGTCCATTACCTCGCGCAGATCTATTGAGAAGATATGGGTATATGTCTGATCGATATACAAAATATGACGTGGCTGAAATGTCCTGGACTTTTGTTATAGAAGCAACTCACTACTTCTTTCCAGCGTGGAAAGTTCTTCAAAATGATGAGCTTGGCGAAGCTCTTGAAGATGCTGAACTATATCAGGATGATTACGTAATATCAAATGACAATGAAGAGGAAGAAGAACCCATGTTCCCTTTTGCGTTACAGATCTTATTAGCAAATATTGTCCGATTGAAAAATGGACAAATTGTCAAGCTCATCAGAAAGGTAACCCCAGAAATGCGTCAAGAAATCAGTAAATTATATATAACACTGTTGGAAGCTAGATACAGCCAATTTGACACGTCGATTGCCCAAGATCGACAATTGTTGTTGAATAATCCTGACAAGACTTCTAGACTGAATATGGCTATTCGACTTCGACTTGCAGAAAAGATTATCCTGCAGACAGGGATTGAGCGTGAGAAACAGAAAGGCTTGGCTTCAAATATGGAAGAACAACAACATAAACGACAAAGAACCTCGTAGAGGAGCACAGAATATTACATTATATACAGGTTATATACAAAGGTTAAGAATTACTTTTCGGGTTATTGATCCAACATGGCAGTATCTGTATCGTTTGGTCTTTGTTCACCTATTCTCATTATTGCAGCTCGATAGTTCATGTTAAAATTACTCCAATAATCAATTGGGCATACTATCACATCATCCGAGTCTTCGCTATCGGAATCATACACTACGCCACCAAATTTCTCTCGAGTATACTTCCGTTGACGTATCGAATCAATATGCAACCTTCCACCCCGGCCATATCTCCGACGAAAGGTTGGCAAATTCTGCTTCTGCTGATTTGTGGGAGATTTGAATTGAAATGCGATAGGGGCTGGTTTCGTTATCTCATCATCAATCTCCATTTCATCACCTTCGATACTAGCGGGTGGTGTTGGTAATTGGATGCCATGTATTACCGGCAGGTAATCTGAAGAAGCACCTTTCTCGATCGGCTGTGGCGGACATAAAGGTAACCAAGTCTCATCGTTGTATCCATCATTCCATTCACGATGTTGATGTATTTTAGAAGCAACACTTCTGCGAACACGCGATTCTGCTTCTTCTCTTACATCATTGAGTTGAACAAGGTCTTGTTCGGGTCGGGCAGTTTCCAACCTCGAGGTAAGTTTGATCGTTGCCAATTTTTGATGCTGTGTATCTAATTTGATCTTAGGCTTGATCATTGGTCTTTGGTTAATAAGTAGTTCGTCATCATCATTTTTGATGTTGTGCTGGATCTTAACCCGCTTCAACTCTTGTCGCTGTTCAAACACCTTTCGGTCTATTTGAATACGATCAAGCTGTAACTTTTCACGAAGATTTATACTATGAACCAATTGCCGCGCATCTTCAAGTTCTCGACGTAATTTACGAAGTTTTTCGGTAACTTGTGCATCACGACCACGAGTCTTTCGAGCTTGACGGACTTCTCTTCGGCGGAAACACACATATGCATCCGTGTCATCGGTCTCCGCTCCTGTCTCGTTCTTCAAGATCGGCATTAGCGAAGAGTTTAATCTCTTCTCACGTAAATCATGCCAGTAAGTATATATCTCTGATGCATGACCTCTTCCCTCAGCAGAAATAGTCTCATCATAGGATGATTCTATCTCTTGGAACGATAACACAGGCGGTTTATCGATATTGGCAAATGGTTGACTTGTTGATGCGGTTATTTCAAAGAATGATATAATTTCTTCAAACAGGTCAACGGTTAAAGGTTCCGTCTTGTTCTGATTGAACTGGGTGAGAAAGATGTCATCGTCAGCAGAAGCGCAATACGGATCTCCAATACTGTCTTCCACGGTCGATGAAAAGCGAATATATGTAGATGGTTGAGCAAAGTGTTTGGGATACAAATCATCATATTTGATTTGTGATGATTTGGTTTCGGGAGTTGGAATAAATATCTGTGAAACTTTACCACCTAAGGATGCTGCTGCAGATGCTGATATCACGGCTTGTAAGTGATGTTCCTATTCAAAATCAATATTGTCTCGGGAGATCAAATATCTGATAAAAACTCACCGTTTCCTCTGCTCTCTCTACACCGGTCTCAACCCTTGGCACCTGTCTTGTTATATCATCTTCATCAGGAAGACTATCAAGTAAGTCATCTTCTCTTATGATTTGTAATGACCCTTTTGTGTTCAATTTTCGCTGTCGCATACGAGCTCCCGCCGCGCGAGAGGCCATGGCGTGTCACACCTCATGCAGTTATAAAAGGTGGTGTGAGTAGACAATCACACCCGATCAATCATACGTGCATCAATGACTACAACAGGCGTTGTGAAAATTGAAACTTTCCAAAATTTTATTTCCGTAAAGTCCGGTTTCGAACTGAAAATTCTGATACGGGCGCAAAAAAACTACAAAAAACCACGACAACAATAATAAAAGTCGTCAAACCGTACCCTTTGAATGGCCGTAAATTCGTAAAAAATAGATAATATAATACAACGTGATGATTCGATTTATATTCGAATTTGACCGAAAATTTTTGGATGGATTTTGGATATGATTTTGATGCTTGAAGTTACGGGATTGAGAGCTTGTGACGAGGTTGCAACCGGAAAAAAAGCGTTTCTGGGAGTAGCGCGTGAGAGGACAACGCCAAGACGTCATAATATTTTACCATTTCGAAAAATAGAGTTTGTAATCAAGATAGCAGAACCACCTCCTGGAAATCATTCATATACTGACCTCTCCTAAGAATTACAATCGAGATTGTAACAACATATCGAAATAATAATGGTGTAGATTTGTTAACAATAACACTTTTTAAAATAACTTCACTTCGTGCCATTGATTGTCTCACTCACTAGAGCACTGTGGATCTATTCACCTCACATATATAACTGAATACTATAATGAAAAATAGAAATATACGTTAGATGCGGTGTTCTCCATGATAAGCAGTAGTTGTGTATGTGCCCACATGATTCCATCCTGTATTGATGGTCAAGTGATCAGATCATTAATATATAACAGCAGTTTCACCATTGATGTACAAATTCTATCTACAACATATCTGAACCCCATTATCATCGTCGTGAATGAAACTGACACGTATCTGATTGTCCATACCACGGCCTCACAGTTGATTGACATACACCACTTCCAACCAAAAGCACTGATTGAACGATTACGCAGAGGTGCGAAGAGTGAGGATATATCACCATGTCATTTTCTACAAACTACGAAAGCATCATTCTACACTCTCAAACGACTCCTTGTCAACCAGTAGATAATCAAAAACACATATTAATATATTTCATCCCTGGAAATCCTGGTCTTGTAGCTTATTATACGAACTATCTTGAGCTTTTACATAAAGAGTACTCTGAGATCTGTACTTCAAGTCAGGATATCGCAGGTGTGCATATCTACAGCGCGAGCTTGGCTGGGTTTGAAACTCCCACAACGCAGAGGGCGGTCGAGAGTATCACTGCACGGTTGAGAGATAGATACGGTCCGCCTCCATATGGTTTACTGGACGAGATAACTTTTGTAGATGATGCCATTGAGGATGCCGTGTTTGATCTTAAAAGTTGGTTGAGAGGAGAAAACGGTAAGAGTCTGAACATTGCGCATGAGAATGAGATTCGAAATGTAGAGCTAGAGGTTGAAATCGTGTTGATCGGTCACTCTATCGGTAGTTATATCCTTCTCGAAGTAATACGTCGTGGAAAAGATAGATTGAGCAAAGATAAAAAAAGGGTCGGAATTCTATTGATGCCGGCTGTAGTAGATTTAGCTGAGAGTACGAGAGCGAAGCAGATGAAGGTGTGACGCACTCATATGTTGATTTATTATTGACTGATAAAGTGATGACTAGTCTTTAATACTCCCAGACTGGGGTCCAAAAGTATTGGGTGACGTTTTGTACGTTATGGCTAGAGTATGCTATTTCCACTGGGTCATTGAACTGGTAGTAAGGATGACAGGTACACCAAAAGGCGTAATTATGAGTACGCTGCAATTGGCAAAGAAACCAGGAGGCCTGCAACAAATATTTCGATTATTACAGACTGAATATCATATCGTCAAGGAGGATAAATGGGACGATGAGGTATGGGGCGTCATAGCCAATGAAAGACAATGTCCAGTCACCAAATTGTTCTTCCTCTTTGCTGAGACAGATGGTTGGATAGCTGATTCCGTTCGAGATCATCTTATAAAGACAAGAGCTTGGACTGATCAGCCTGGACATGCAAATAGGCCTATTATGGAAATCGACCGAACGGGAATACCTCATGCTTTTTCTATTCGTAAGTTGATCGTCAATTTAATGTGATAAAAACCACCATTGATGTATCCTAGATCACCATGAGAGTGTTGTTCAGAAAACCATTGACTATCTTCAGAAAGTATATCCCTAGCTTTTTTTGAACAGGGATAACAATGTCTGTGCCTGTGTTGGTTGAGCTACAGGGTGTGAATGTGAAAAGGCTCCATTGGAATACGTCGATGACTGTTGTAATAACATAGCTCTACTTTCCTCGCTCCTTTGCGCACAGTTCATGATAAGTTTAGCATGGACATCTCTTGTATGACTTGTACTTCCACCTTGCTCACTGAATATCCAAAGTCCATAAATCCCGTTGACAGCTGCAATTGCGTTCTTGTTCTCTGCACCATCATCGTTGACCTGCAATATGACATATTCATCCGTAATCTCTACATCTCCTGTAGCCTTTAATTCTGTTCGAAAATTCTCAACTCCTTTTCTATTCAATATAAATACAGAATATCGCTCCGATCCGCTCGTTGTCGTATTTAACAGACACACAAATAATGCCCCTTCGACCCCATTCTTCACCCACGATTGAGATTCGGAAGAAAAAACATAGACTACAGCGAATGGTGCGACTGATATGATTGATTGGATTTCCGGATCATGTCGACGTAAGACAGTCAGATTGAGCTCTTCATTCGTCCGAGGTACAGCTACTGTATTGTGATCTACATGTTGAGCTTCAGAGTCATAATCGGACTGCTCCTGAATACGCGCTGGTGTCATGCGTCTAGATTCCATGAATGAATGCTGTAGTAAATAAGACGGAAAGTATTTTTTTTGATAGAAATATACAACATGTCAAATAAACTTCACCAGTTATCAACGTCATGTATACGTTTCTTGCGACTAGGGAGCATTGTCAGACCGATGAGGAATGCAGCATAATTCTCTATATCCGCCTATGGAATCAAATGAATCTTCACTTACAAAAGGTATCAATGCTAGGAAATCAGATTTCATAAGGTCAAAAAGCATCAGAGTAAAAGTTGGGACTTGGAATACTGCAGCGTTTAAGAATACAGTCGAGGATATTGGTTCTTGGTTCTTTGAGGGCAAGGGATTTGCTAGAGAGTTTAGTGGTTTGCATCTTGATGATCACAATCATGCATATGACGACCATGCTGCTAGATCACAGCGAGCGGACGATCATGATTCGACCTTCGAACCGAACGGTCAAGAGATAGACTTATATCTGCTTGGTTTGCAAGAGATTGTTGATATAGGATCGGCTACAGAAGCTTTTCGACCTTTTACAGATCCAGAACCAGCTTTAAGATGGAAGTCCGCAATACAATCGGGGCTACCGAAGGATTATACCTTGATTGCAGAACAGCAATTGACAGGACTACTGTTGTTGATATATGCATCGCCCGATATAGCGAAGGACATCACGTCAGTCAGTACGACAAGTACCGGTACAGGACTAATGGGATATCTTGGTAACAAAGGCGCTGTTGCAGCTCGAATTGTGCTTGGAGAAGGAACAAAATTGGTTTTTGTCAATTCGCATCTCGCTTCAGGGTCGGACAAAGCATCTCTAGAGCGGCGGAACTGGGACTACGCACAAATAGTGAATCGAATCAGGTTCGACATAATTCCGGACGCAGAAGATATGTTTGGGAGTTCAAGTGACGGTATAGACGAGGCAGATTTTGCGTTTTGGGTGGGAGACCTGAACTATAGATTGACTGAAATGTCTGGTGAAGATGTTCGACATCTACTGTCTCATCATATAAAAGATATTCAAGACTTTAAACGACCCTCCCGAGATGACTTCTCACCAGATGATGGAAGTCGATCTGCGAGATCATTTGGTAAACCGTCGAATAATAATATAATCGATAGTCCGTACACTGATGATGATGACGACGATAACGCTGATGATAGCTTCCAAATGACTATAAACTCATTATTATTACATGATGAGCTCCATCAACAAATGAAGGCTCGAGTTTCTTTTCATAATGGCTGGCAAGAAGGTCCGATTACTTTTCTTCCTACATACAAATACGATCCGGGTACAGTCAGTACATTTGATACGAGCGACAAAAAGAGGGCTCCAAGTTGGTGTGATAGAATATTATATCGTACTAAAAAACACAAATTAGATCATGAAAAGAGGTTACTTGAGGAAGCTGAATCGCGCAAAAAGGATGAAGAAATGGTAAAGAATGGTGTTGTCGAATCAACAAAAGACGAGGAATTGCTCTATGATTATGATCCTGATGAAGACGGTGACAACAATCTGGTAGAGGAAAGACCTGAACTAAAGATCACGACGAATCAAGATGAGAATGACTATGGTATACATCTCGAACATTATGCTGCTCATCAAAAAATATCGAGCAGTGATCATAAGCCTGTAGATGCAATAGCAATACTGAAATACGATCATGTTGTACCACAATTGCGAGCCCAAGTACACCAGGAAATAGCTCGAAGTCTCGACAAAGCGGAAAATGATACGAGGCCAAATATTACCATCATAATAGATAAACATTATAATGATGACTCTAGTGATCCGACTTATGATGGTGTTGATTTTGGTACAGTTCGATATGCCATACCTAAATATCGAAGTCTGACACTTGCAAATACTGGACAGGTCAAGGCTTCCATTTCTTGCATAAACGATGCCAGAAGATGGTTGGAAATATATTTGGATCCCGTGCCGGTATCGGTGATGTCCAAATCATTAGAGCCTGGTGAAACATGTCATGTCGAGCTGCATTTAAAGGTAGTCGACGTATCCCTTGTGAAGGAGTTGAATGACGAATTACAACAGCTTGATAACAATTTAGTACTCCGAGTAGATAAAGGTAGAGATCACTTTATTCCCATACGTGGTAGATGGGCAGAAACTTGCCTTGGTAGATCCATCGACAAACTCCTTCATCCGAGTCAGAGTGGCGTAAGAAAGCTGCGACATCAAAGTTCCATTGATAATTTCCACGAAAAGGGTCGAAATGGTAGTAAAACCCGTCAAAACCAGTCAAGAAGTGGAAGTAGACACCGAGATATAAGTAACAATCGTCGGAACAAACGCGGTAGGTCTGGGAGCTTCTCGGCTCCTAGAGAGTTGTTCCGATTGACCGAGGCGGCGGAGAAGCTTTTGGAATCAGCAATTGCAGAATGGGAGATGATTGCTGATAACAAACAAGCACCTTGGATTCTTTCACCCGGCTGGCCTTTTCTTGAGTCTTCGTATACTTTTTCCGACCATCTACAACGTGAGGAACTTTCAGGAATCTTCTGCGAAGCCCTTGATCTTAGTCTTGCTTTGGAAACCTGTATACCACCAAATACTTCCAAATTAGCAACCTTTGAGGCTTTTGCGTGTTTCTTACTACAATTCTTGACTCTCATGTCAGAGGGTGTTGTTACAAATAACTTATGGTTAAAGATTGTGGAGAAACAAGAAGAAAGGATTGATCAGACTGTCGAGGATGTACGTGCATCTATGCAAGAGATCATGTCAGAATCACCAGCTCATAGCATTTCATTTATCCTTCTGACATCAATGATCGATAAGGTCATAGGTGAAGAATGTTCATCTACTCTGCGATCACATCCGAGTGACACTGCACCATTCCAGGTTGTGTCAACATTGTCTCGGATGGGATCTTTGAGACGGAAATCACGAACGACGGAATCGGAAAAGGTATTCAGACAAGACGCTACAAAGGCTATGGCTGAGATATTTGGCAAGGCAATTGTACGGATAGACGGACTTGATGACATGAAGAATAGGATAGAACTACAAGAGAGACGAACAAAACTAGTGCAGTTGTTTCTCTCCTCACAAGATTTGTGTATATGATATACTGTATATAAACATTATTTTAACCCAAAAAAATATTTTTAATGATTTCACCTCGATCATAAAAAGACATGGCCGTAGATCCACCATCATTGTCTTCGATACAATTCTCCTCGGCAACGTCGCAAATATCACAATTCACTCGAGCAACACGTACCTCATCCTTGAGCACAATTTCAGGTCGACTGAGATCTATCATACACGACAGTCAATGGATTACCGACAAACTTTTACCATTTCTCGAAACTTCACTTTCAGTCCCACCAACCTCTGATAACGCCAGAAACAACACCGATATTAAAATCATAGTAAACGAAAGAGCAGGATCATGGTACATCTCCCCATCTATCAAACACGACGGTGTTTATTTCAAAAGCACCGATGGACATTTCGGCGAATGGAGATTTAGTTCGAGAAGACTAAACCTGCATCTACTAGACATGCTCGGCAACGAAAATGTAATGCTTATGATAGTAGATTCTACAAGACGTGGCAAGACAATGCCCGATGCGCTGAGCAAGACTATTCCAATCTGGTGTGCTGTCTGGAACGAATTATTATTCGGAAAACCTCCGTCTGGAGAATGGCTGAGAACGCCGGAGAATGTAGTGTCGAGATCTGAACACGCGCAAATATTGCAGAAAGTACCCTTGTTAGTGGAAGATGTGAGACTTTTGGATTTGGATCTGAAACGCTATTTAAGGCTGGTGAAGAAGCCTCTGCGGCCTCTGTGGGTTACTCAAGGGTCGAACCTGATGGATTTGTCATCTCTTTTGGTCGGTCGAGATGAGTTCCATCCTATCATATTGTGCACTGCTTCGGGCTGCGATGTCAGATTGGATAATGACATGTATGTTCAAGGAGCTGCGGATGATGCTGAATCATGGGCTTGCGGATTGACTCCAGAATTATTCTGGTCGGAGAGAGTTGTACTTCTAAACACTGCAGAGGATGATTTACCAGATGTGATAGCGGGGTTATTGTCACGATCTACACTTAGTAATGTAAAGGCGATAGAGGGATCGTCGTGTCCGACACTTATCTCTCCAACCAACCAATTATGGATAAGTGACAGTGCTGATGCTGTTTATTCAGCAGAACAAGAATGGGATGCAGTCATAGAATGTTGTCCTGATCATAATCAGGATAGTGATAGAAAGGCATATCTCCATATTCCATGTCAGAATGGCAAAGTCGGCAGTCGATCCTTACGACATCACTTATCGACCCTTCTCCTACCATTCCTTGACAATATAGCACTTGATGCGAAGTCAAATATAGCAGTAATTTGTCCTACTGGCAAAGATCATTCTGTCGGCGTAGCACTTGCTATCCTATGCCTATATTTCAACGATAAAGGTGAATTGATACCAAGAAATAATGATCAACCAATCAACAAAGATATAATCAGACGAAAATTGACATGGATCATGACAAGCGCTCCTCATGTTAATCCTTCAAGAACAACATTACAAAGCATCAATGCATTTTTGATGGGATAAATACATACAATAAAAAAGAACTATGTGCAATGTAAATAAAAATAGTATCTTTGCTCGTCATGCAAGTACTATCGGCATAGTATCATTCGTACCAAATGCTCTACTACAAGCCGGACATTTCCTTGATCTTCTCGATATCAGATCTTGTACGCAATCGTTACAAAAGACGTGTCCACATAACCTCATTGCTGTATTGCGTAGATTAGCATTACACACTGGACATATTGCGATTCGCTGTGTCAAAGTCAGTAAAAAAGTATACCGAAAGAAGAGTTGGGCTGGAAACTTACCCGCCAATCATCCGTCTCGGCCGAATCTCCACTTTTCAAGGATCTCTTCTTGAGCTGCTCAACATTCTTTACCGAATCCTCAAGCTTCGTTTGAACTTCTGACAATTCAACTTCAATTTTGCGTTTCTCATTCCCAGCTTTACTCGCCGTGTCATCCTTGGTAGTCACCATCTTCTTCAACTCTAATATTTCCGTCTTGGCAATTTGGACGGCCAATTCACTTTCGCTGACTTTCAGCTGCATCGCTCGGTTCAAGCTTTCAAGACGGGTGATTCCTTCCTTGGCTTCTCCAACTTGTTTTTCGAGCCCAACAGCCAAAGCACGAGTAGCTTGTTCAGTATCTTTAAGCTGACTAACTATCTCACTAGTTTTACTGTTTTGCATCTTTAGTAAGCGAAGTTCATTTTCTCGTGCCTCTTTCGATTTCATGGCAGCAAAATATTTCTGATCTGCTTTTGCCTTTTCAGCAGATAACCTTGAAAGCTGCTCTTCAGATGAGGAAATGTCGGCTATTTTCTTGTTTGCGACTGTATTGACTTTACGATATGCACTTTCCATGGATACCATCTCGTTACTGACTAGCTTGTACTGAGTTTCAAGACTTCGATATTTGGAGGCTAGTTCTGCCAAAGACAAATCCTCGACTCCATCAGAACTGCCCGGAGTAGACTCCGACTTTAGTCTTTCGCGTTCGAGTTCTGATTCTAATGTCAAGATACGAAGTTCTTGTGCTGACGTCAATTCTCGTAAAGCTTCGACGGATTGACTTCCCGAATTCACTCGAGAACTCTTGAGTATGGACATCTCTGCAGTAAGCTCATCTCTTGCATTCCGTATCCTCGACAAATCCGTTTCTGTCCGTGCAAGACTGCTTTCATTTTCATTTATTACCGTCCTGGATTCATCATCAACTTGAATCTTGTATGCTGTCCGATCTGCTTGCATTTTCTGCACTTCATCCTTTAAAATATTGTTTATTGCCTTGAGATCATTGACCTTCTTGATCATGTCATCGAGTTGTGTTTTGGCCACCGTGAAAAGAGTCGTTTTTGAATAATCTTCGTCATTCATGGCTACCCGCTTTAATTTGATTTCTGTCGTTTCCTGCCGTAGACGTTTATTCTCTGTTTCCAACTGTTCAACATGTAGCTTGTGTTTTTCCACTGCAGCAAGCGCTTCTCTCCGTGCAGAATCCAACATCGTAGTGTTCGGGGCATGGACATCTCCGTTTGTTTCTACCTTTTCCGTCTTGGTTTGCTTTTCTATGGTTGAACTTGAACTGTCATCTGTACTTTTGAGTACAGCTTGTTGTTCAAGTTTCTGGACCACCACACTTTTGGCGCGATCGAGTTTCCTCTCGGCCATGAGATAGCGATACGACGCATTTTCCAGTCTTTCTGTTAATTGATCCTTTTCAGCTGAAACTCTCTGCAACTCTACCGTATGCGCCTTTTCAGTTGCTAAAAGTGCTACTATCTTCTCTTGTAATTCCCTAACTTCTGGTGCTACACCAGGTACTCGCGAATAGATTTCCTGTATCAATTGTTTGATTCGAGTCGACCTCGATGTGAGATGATCACCAAAAACAATTGCATTTTCCGTCAGGAGAGAAGAATGTAATGTGTCGAGTTCTACAAAGTATTCATAAGAGTCATTCTTAATCATCATATGACAGAGATAAACTCACGTGGAGTCGTTGGCACGATACCGACGACCATGACAGATATCTCGTCTATTAATTGCGCAAACCAGGCATCTATTAATTTCACATGGTCGTCATGAAATGTAGCTCGGCGATTCAAATCAGAAACTTGTGATTCAAGCGCTGTCTTTTCACGCTTATACTCGCGCATTTGTCGCAATATAGCGTCCTTTTGATAATTCTATCTCGTATCGTCAGTAACTTTATCCGTGAATTCGCAAGCATATCATACTGACTTCTATTTCCTTTTCTTTATCTGTATCGAGTCGCGATGACGGTCCATTTACACCAGTCGCTTGCTTTTTCGTCGGAGGACCAGCATCGTCACCATCATTCAAGATGGACCTTTTGCGATCCTCCATTGTTGTCGGAATCGGGTCTATTTTCGAAGTCATGGCCTACATTGGCAGTCACTCATACATGATCATCATAGCAGTCATTGACTCCATAATTATTTGCATGTCGGTTCATCATATCATCGTTAATGAGTTGTTATCGAGTTCACACTGAATCGCGTCAAGTTGAAAGTTCGACATTTGCCAAGTTCTTTTCAATGTCTTGGCAATTTTTTGACAGTCATGATTATCCATCTTTACACATGCTGATTGTCGAGATTACACACTCGACGGTCATAAGCCCATGATTTGGAGATCTTGGATATCTTGGCTGGCCTTTGCCATCGAAATTACCTGACACTCGCTTTGACGTCATGTCGTCAATCACTAGTTCAGCAATCAGTAAGTTGCCCTCTTATGCATGAGAAGAAATTTATTGACTGAAATTGTAGACAAGTCCGGAAAGACCGTTGCTCCCAGATCGGTCGTAAGAAGACGTGCCGTCCAGACCAATGTAGCCGATCGTCAACCGCTTCCGACCCCCGAACCGTCTCAGCAAGATCTAGCCGATACCGCGAGCGACGCAAATAATGGCACAGACAATGGCGTTTACCCGAATCCTGAAATCAATTCATATGCGTACAACACCCCGCCTTCTTCAGAATGTATCACACGAACGAATGGCGATACAAGTGCAATACCACAAGAGCAAGTCAACCAGAACGCAGCTGCACAAGAGCAAGTAGTGAATGGAGAACAAGGAATATCACAGGTCGCCACCGAAAATACACCGGATAATGCCGAGATTCTGGATCCACAACTTGTAGCATTACAAGATGCTATAACTCGGGATAATAATTCCGGACCCTCGCAAGAGATAAGTGCAGCCACGACTTTCACTGAATCTTCACCGCCCGAGTCTCGTCCGAAACGGCGGAGAACGCAAGGAAAAAATGCTTCTACGCAGAATGAAGCAGGGGCGAGTCAAGAACCTGCACGTAAAAGAGCACGAAGACAGTCTCACATAACGAATGGACAAAATGGTGGAAATACAAATGGACAGGAAGATGGAAATGCGGAGAACCAGGGTGAGGATCAGACAGCAGCAGCTCAGGAACAAGAAGAAACAGAACTCATGGATCCCGAAGATGTCGAAATCGATCCATCTTCGACTACGATGCTAGAACTTACCCGTAATCGAGCACAAGGAAAGACTTCTGAACGCGAAAAGAAAATGCAAGAAATCGATTGGACTGAAGTTGCTCGTCGGCGGAGAGATGGTACTCCTCCCAAGACGGTCAATCAAAGCACAGAAACGAATGATCAGGCTGGAACGACGACCGGGGAACAGACAGAAGACGCTCCTGCACCAGCTCGACGTACGATGCAACTTCGAATCGTTAATGGTGAAATTACATTTGATGAAAGTAGTCAACATATCGATAGACAAGCACAAGCACTTGCAGATGCATCAAGCATGACCGTCGATGAAAACGCAGATCTTACAAAACGAATCAATCGCATGACGTGGATTAACGACAAAAGACGTGATCCGGCTGATCGAGTGTCGGTATACAAAATGAAGTCCGATCCGTGGAACGATGAAGATACAGATCGCTTTTATGAAGCGTTACGTATGTTTGGAACGGATTTTTCTACAATTGCAAACATGTTTCCACCCAGAACGAGAAGACAAATCAAATTAAAATACACTCGAGAACAAAGAATCGATCCACAGCGACTCGAGACGGCTTTATCTGGAGGTCAGATACTGAAGATGGATCTATCGTATTTTGCCAATGCTGCCGGAATCGAACTGAGCGAGTTCAAAGATCCAGCAATCGTCAATGCAGAATTGGAAAAAGACGCCGTGGAGAAACGGCTGGAGATTGAGAAGAAGAAGACCGAGACGGACGAAGCTAAGAAACAAAGGGATATCATGGATCAGCAGAGAGATAAAGACCAAGAAGAGAGAGACAGAGAAAAAGCCGAAGCTATGGCGAGAAGAAGAGCACAGAAGAAAAAAGGAAGGGGGTTCGTTTTTCAAGGAACTGGCTCGTTGGGATGAGCATCTTTCTTGGCATTGCTTGGACGAGAAACATGACTATTACGACTTGATGGAATTTTGATGTCAAAAGTGGTAATGTATATGATTATTTGTATTATATATCTTTGTAATATGTTGAAGATACTAGTTTGTATTGTTGATATTGTGATTTAACTATAGTTACATTTATGATGTTTTTATCATGCTTATTCCTACATTATTACACTATCTCACGCACTTAATTTATTAAAAAAATGCTTCAATTCACTGGCGATTTCATCGCTGTTTGATGGTTTCTCTGACTTTTCGATGGCTATGTACATGTACCTTGGTTTGGTTAGATATAATGTCGGCGGTTTTCTCTACAAGCATTCTTTCAGCCAGGGCCAAGAGTAGAGAGAGAGTGGAGAGTAAAACGCTTTCGGCGATGAGCTGATGACGTCATTGTATTCTTTTCGCGTAATAAGATGATACGGACTTTTCGACGCATGCATCAAAACATTACACATCATGACACCCACTTTCACACCAAAGTTATCGAATGGTCATACTTTATAGATTAGACACATTATCATCAATGGCACTTTATAATACTTGTACATGAATCTGTCAATAAAACAAAACGTGAACAAGGTATTGTAGATTATAGGAATGTCACACTTGGATGTTTGTTTTTTCCATTTGCATTCCATCATTTTGTCACCGAACATTATAGTCTCTTACTTGTGACTATCTTTTATCGTACTTTTCTATCCTTCATTTGTTTCTTCATCAATCATTTTTGCTTGCAATAGTCACTCGTTTTCAATTCGGTCATTACACTCGTTTCTCTTTGTTTTATTCCCCGGCGCAAGTAATACCCGACGAAGATTTACCCTGCTTGCGGTCACTATTGTCATACATTCCTCCAATCATCTGACCAGTAGTTGTACTGGTCGAGAATACATACTTGCTCGGATTTCCAGCTTGACATCTTTTGTTTTTTTTTTGCACTTTTGACGAGTAAAAATAATCGAGTCATGGCTTCAATGCTTAGAAACATTCTGTTCTTAGCAGGTACAACACATGCCTTTTGGCGAATGAGCTGTGGTGTTATTCAAACAGGTCGAGTAGATCCAATCGTCAATCCAGGAGCACTAGCCGCACACGCACACACCATTGTTGGAGCTTTCAACGTTGGCGTAAACGCAACTTTTGACACTCTTCTCAATTCAGAATGTACAAGTTGTGAAATAACTCCAGATAAATCAGCATATTGGACACCAAATTTATATTATCAGCGACCAAACGGAACATTTGAAGAAGTCTACCATACCGGTAGTGTTATATATTATCTCGGACGTGGTTATACTCCAGATGGAAAACAACAATTCGTTCCTTTTCCAAAAGGTTTCAAAATGGTATCTGGGAACAAAGCAGTTCGTAAATACAATGCTACTGGAATGACATGGGGAAATGCAACTTATTACTCGAAACCTATTGCCGATGCTGTCACTTTTGCATGCTTATCTGTACCGTTAGGCCCGGAAACTCCGAACATGGTCAATGTCCCTTCTTGTGTCAATGGTTTACGTGCTCAAATACATTTTCAATCTTGTTGGGATGGTAAGAATCTATATAAAACTGATAACAGTCACGTTGCATACTTGAGTGGTATCGATAACGGAGTATGTCCTCCAGGATATCCAGTTTTGTTACCTCATATTTTCATGGAAACATTGTATTCTGTCAGTTTATTGGCAAATACAAGTGATGGAGGTCGTTTTGTATTCTCTCAAGGTGATCCTACAGGTTATGGCTTTCATGGTGACTTTCAAAAGTGAGTTCTAATTATATATCATGACAATGGTATTTCATTGACTAATTTATTCTATTTAGTGGTTGGGATGTTGCTGTACAAAAAAATGCGGTTGCCAATTGTATCTCTGACACTGGATTTGGTACCGTAGAGGAATGTCCGATTTTACAAGCTAATCGAGATGTCTCTGCCGAGATCAATTGTCCTGAAAGACCACCACAGGTTCGTGAACCTGCTAGAGGATTGTTGAATAAATTACCTGGATGCGTTGTTGTCACTCCAGGTCCAAATCCAGCGACACCAGCAGATCTGGAATGTGCAGCGAGTGTGACAAAAGCATCCATTGTCAGTACTGTCAATTCAACACCTTTACCAACAGCAAATCCTGCCATAGGTAGTAAATTTGGTAATGTAAACCAAACATATCTTGGATGTGGTAATGATACGTATGGATCGATAACTCGTACTTTGAACGCTCATATGATTGCAACCAATAACATGACTGTCAAATATTGTCAATCTTATTGTACCGGTAAAGGATATCGGTATAGTGGTGTTGAAGTCAATGGATGTTGGTGTGATCATGCAGTATCACCGTATACTAAATTCTACCAAGGACTTAACTTTTCAACAGGTTGTTCTATATTATGTCAAGGTGATAGGACGCAAACATGTGGTGGACCTTTTTATATGAATGGTATTTGTCATATTCTTCCTTTCCCTGGTTGGTTATTTACTGATTCGTCAACTTATAGTGTACAACAACACCAATGCAAACTTTATATCAAACACAGAATACACCAATTCCAACCTTCAACTAACAGCACCAATCGCACCGTTTGCTCCTGGTTATGTATCATGCATGTCCGAACCAATCAACGGTAGAGCTTTGAACGCCACCTCTCTTACCCAAGCCAACATGACTGTTGAAATCTGTGCATCATTTTGTTCAGGATACAAATACTACGGAGTAGAATATAGTTCACAAGTAAGTTTCTCCCACTCTTTCCCTCCCTTCTTCCTTTCCTTTTCTAATCGTAAAGTCAGTGTTTCTGCGGTCTAGCTCCCATAGCATCGTCCAAAGTCGTCGACGCCTCGTTGAAAGGCTCGCCCTTTTCACCATGCAATTACCGCTGCACGGGCAACTTTTCCCAAATCTGCGGCGGGGCCGGTACTATTTCCGTATACCTCAACAAAAACTACACTCCGGTCGTCATCCCACCTTTCTCAGGGTCTTATAGTAACAAAGGTTGTCTTGCTGATACTGGGAGTGGGAGTCGGGCTCTCGACGGAGCAGTGTTGAAAGACGATAGTATGAGCGTAGATGTTTGTGCATCGTTTTGTAAATCCGGAAAGTACAAGTATTTCGGGTATGTCTGCCGTTATCCAATTGTCAAAAAATGAAAGACACAATGTGAATACTGATGATTATGAATAGCGTCGAATATGGAAGGGAATGCTATTGTGCCAAATCACTCAAACCGGGCGCAAAAGTTACGGCTTGTCCCCCTGCGGGTAATCTTTTGCTTTGTCCAGGTAATAAGAAACAATATTGTGGTGCGGGTAATTTGTTGGAGTTGTATTATTCTAGTAATCCTTGACGTTCTATATTGATATCATAATGTAATGATGAGGTGGGGGAAGAGGATATGTTTTGTTTTAGTTTTGCGATTATTGATTGTTTGTTTTGTTTGTTTGTTAGTCTTATAATATTACCGTTTATTAAAGAATAGGTGTTCACGTGAAGTGAAGGATGTGAACATGTCATTACATTTTCGTCCATCATAATTCTATTGTATACTTGTTATTTTAATCATAACCGCAATTCACATAATCATATTACATATTCATATCTCATTAATAACATTACATGACATGTGCTTGGTCATCTCAAGCCTTGGCAGCAATCGGACTATAATCCTCCTTGACGCTTCTTTTCTCTTTGGTCCTGAGACCTTTGTCTCCTTTCATCATCTTCTCACCACCTACAATTCCCTGCTTACTTTTCGACATAGTACTCTTGTAAAATATCATTCTAATACCATCTTCCACAATTCTGATGGGTAGCATAATGAGAGCACAAACCGCTTCAACTGGCATCATGGCAATACGTGCAAAATAGGTGACTGTAGCAGACAACACACTTGGAGTTTGACTAGATTGAGCAGCCACTGCAGCCAGACTTAATGTATCTTGTAATCTATTGTCGAGATTCAGGAGACGTTGGTCGGTCAGCATTGTAAGAGTGGTGACTCGTTTCTCGTAACGACGAACTGCACGTTCAAGTGCGTCGATGCGAGGTTCGTAACGTTTACGTATATCGCTAGATAAAGTAGCTACTTCTTCTTTGTGTGAAAAGGCGTTTGATCCAATCGGTGAGATTGATGGGTCAGATACTTTAGCTTCTAGGATTTCTAAACGAGACTCGTATTCTGCATTACGTTCAGAAGAACTTGTTGGAGGAAAGTCTCGATCATTGGCGATTCGTTGTAAATGAAGAGTACGATTTGTAACAAGCTGAATGAGTTGCTTGAATGGACGTATTTCTGCTGCGAGAAGGAAGATGGTAAGATTATAATCGGATACCAACGCTGTAGATCCTCTTGATAATTGATTACGAATTATGTGTAGAAGAAATGCTCCTAACGCTGGAAAAAGGAATGTTGCTAATAGTGCAAGTTTTTCGTGAACTCTTAATTTATCTATAGCTAAATCTTGTTCGGATCGTCCTGCAGGCGCTATGATTTCAGGTTCCTTGGGTGTCTTTGGACTTGGAACTTCATCTAGAATGACAGAATCATTTGGTGATCGATTTGGTGAAGATGGTAATGTGTCATCTTGATTTGTAGCTTGATCATGTTGTTTATCTGAGAAAGTAGATTGTTTTCGAGTAGAAGCTTGACAAATTGCCTGAGCAGAGTGATACCATTGCCTAGATAAAATCAATAAATCATAATTGACGATAATCTGTTTGTCGCACGACTAACCATGGTAATCTAACAGACCAATTTAAAAATATGGCCGCTAATCCTAGAAGCAAAACATCTGTAATGAATGCACTCCCATCTTTGAAAAAAAGACCACCAACAGCAGGTAAAATGGCAAAAGCAAGAGGTGAAGAATGCCAATGTGAAGCATTCTCTTCTGGAGTATTTTTGCGATCGACAGCCAAACTCGGCAATATAAAGTCGCTGGCGGACGAATGGACAGACTGTTTAGTATCGCTTGCATATGAAAGTACTGATGACCGACGTCTTGGAATCGATGTGGTTGATAATCTGGGCCCGTCACTCCCCTGTCGAGCTTTTTCACGCAACAAATTGCCCATCATTGGCGGTGCTATTCCCGTGGAAGCCATCAATTCTCAATTAAATATTTTCCTTACAAGAGATGTTCGAGATATTCATGTACGTCAGGTGCATGTCATCAATTGCCTCTCGTGCTCTATATTGACGAATGGACGCATCATCAAAATAAATAAATGCCGAACCATTCCGATGAACCAAAAAATGTCTACCCCACATGCAGCCCCACACTTTGATTAAAGAGCTTCCGCCAAGAATATCTCGTCCGGTCAGATATGTTACAATGTCTTACGGTACAGCATAATAATACAACAGTACTTGTATTTCTTGAAGTAAGCAATAATGTTACGAGCCAGAGATGGTAGTTCGAGTCAAACCTTACTTGGACGCTTAAGTGTATATCGATCAAGCACAAGCCATTTCGTAATGTCGTTAGTGATACTTTCCACGATCTTATTTTCAAAGAACAGCCGCTAGAACAATCGGTAGAATTTCATAGCATATCGTCATTCACGGCTACTTCTCACTTCCTCGGGCTGCACAGTGAGCAAAATACCGTTATATATGCCAAGTCGACGTTTGCGGTCGAAACAATAAACCGTTAAAATGACTTCGCCAAGACGATAGCTTTGCACGGTGGAAAATGTTCTACAGCACAATCATTCGTGGTATAGTGATAATTAGATTCATCCTGTAGGAATGGGAATGACTCATGAGGTGTTCGTCATACATTACAGCATTACATCTAGTAATCTTGAGAGCTTCCTGGTCTATCATAGACATGTATAGAATCCAGCCAAGCACCAAGTCATTCAGCTTCCAGAACGAGGGCAAGTACAGCTATCTTTCTAGAGACATATTGCCTTTACTATCGGCTTTTTTGTATAGCCTAAATGTACCTTTTTTGCTTAGGTATGTGAAACCTACCGGTATCGTTAGAACGCTTTACACCTTCTCTGAACATGCTATCGTACTTATATAAAGTATTTTCTATTCCTTCATACTGTCTTTTTATCAATTCATTCTTTTTACAAAGTCACTCTTTTTAATACTTGTCATAAATCCAAGAAAATCATGTTCCCTTCATTAGGACTATCTGCTATTACCATCCTATCGTTATACAACATTGCAGTATCTGCTCATCCAAATGCAGATGCTGGAATTGCACAAGTCGACGTACACGACCACTATGATTACCACAAGTTATCTCCTGAACTACTTGCCAAACGCGACCCTGCACGTCAAATAACAACCACGCCTGTCAAAAAACAAGTCACCACAAAGAAAAAGGTAGCAGCATCGACCTCGTCTGTCAAATTACCCTCGACAATCATCACGTCAACGTTAAAATCGAGCGCAGTAAAAATCGTCACTACTACGACAACGACGAAATCGACCACGACTACAAAACCATCTACAACTACTACAAAACCAACTACAACGACGACGACTACCAAATCCACCACGACTACCAAATCCACCACCACCACTACTACCAAATCTAGCCCAGTAACAACCACAACGTCGGCAAAGTCATCTCACACCCCCGCATTGATAAGAAAAGGTGCCATCCGTAGCGCTCAGAAATCGGCATGGCTTCAAAAACACGGCTATGCCTCTGCAACTAGCAATTGCTGAGCTGTTTACAACTTGTTACAAGTTTGACAATTGTGGTGAGACTGGCTTCTACTGTTTTTAAGTTTATATTCTATTCTTCCTTTGTATATATTATATATTTGTCTTGTCTTATTCATCTATTATTGTACATATGGACAAGATCAAATACTTTATTCTTTTTCCACTTTGTGTATAATGACAATTCTAAATATTTCATCCATAATTACTTGTAAGATTATATTGAACGACTGTAATGAGTAATTATTATACAATGTAACTAATCTCATGCACATACTATGCTATGTTCTGCTATGCTAAAGTTATGCTATGCTATGCCACATCATGCTATATCGTGTCAACACTGACGTTGACTTGCATAATTCACTGGAATGTTGCTGTGTATGGGTCATCTTCCTATGTATGGGTCGTAGTCATCTTCCTATGTATGGGTCGTCTTCCTACACTTATTCAACTAAATGATTGGTAATTTCAGCGATAAACTCATCATCCGTACCATGAATCATGACATCATGACCCTTATCGACTCCAGCTAACTCCAAAGCGCTTACGATTTGAGGTACACCAAAGCCCATTGGTGTGAATTTATTGACGAGAGCACGAGAATAGCCTTTATACTGCGCCGATACACTTGCGAGACTAGGTGCTTTGTTTCCGACTTGTGTGTGTCGATCAGTTGATCCACGACTGTCAATCTTTTGCTGTACATTCCTTTGTTGGCTTTCATCTTCATTATCATCTTTTTCTGGACTTTTCCTTTTTTGAGATCCACTTGATGTTGATGAACTTGGTGAAGATGACCCTCCAGCATGTTTGACAGTCCATTCCCGTGCTACACGAGCAAATTCTTGTGGCGTCCTGATTAGCATATTAGCTACTTCTGCATCTTGTGGGTCTCTGGGTTCTGGAGAAGCAAGAAGAGATTGTAGAGATATGAGGACTGATTTTAGAGTAAGAATTGGCGACCAGGCTGAGGCAAGCGTATCGAGACATATTGCACCCTTGACACAACATCCAGCGTGAGTTTAACTGTCGTATAATATATGAACTAGACATCATGTAGACTTACAGTTACACTTGATATATTCGGATGCCATATCTTTGTCACAAATGTCATTTTGGGCGGTTGAAAGGGATATTCTGCAGGGATTTTGATGTCGATAACATATGTGCCTCCTTCATATGGTGTATCTGGTGGACCAGTAAAGATACCAAGAAAATGCGTCAAGTCTTCAATTTCCGGATCCTCACCCGTTTTCTTGTTCGTGCCACGCCTCTCTGTTTGAATATCTGTCAAGGGTTCAAGCGATACCCCAGAGGTTGTGTCTGTTCGTACGTCTTGTATTTCTTTTACAACTCTTCTATTACGGTTAGACGTAGCTCTCGAAGCTGACGCCATGATTGAATGTATTCCAAAGTTTAGTGGTGTGCTTGGTGATTGCAATCAATAAAATATCAAAGCTGATGCGCACATGTAAGAGTGGTGACCTGGTGAAAATGAATGTCTTTCGATGTTGAAGAAATTACCAAGAAGAGTTATCTAAACAGCGTAGAAGCGATTTCAAAAAGATATAATTAAAGAAAGGTAATCAAGCCGGCGTGTAAGTACTTGACTACTATAGATACCCTGACGTAATTGTGAATTCACGACGGTCGCCCAAAGTGACCAAATCGCGCCACGACCTAAAAACGCTATTTCCTTATTTCCTTATTTCCTTCTTCCCTTATTTTTATATAAAGGCTAAACGAGTTTTGACTAAAACCCTTGTTTCCTTATTTCCTTATCTCTTTATTTGCTTATTTCCTTATTTTTATATTCTATTTGATTGATTTCATGATTAATTCTATGATCTATGATTGATTCTATGATTAATTCTATGATTAATCTATGATTAATTCTATGATTAATTCTATGATTAATCTATGTTTAATTCTATGATCTATGATTAATTCTATGATTGATTCTATGATTAATTCTATGATTAATTCTATAATTAATTCTATGATTAATTCTATGATTGATTCTATGATCTATGATTAATTCTATGATTAATTCTATGATTTATTTTGTGATTGATTCTATGATTAATCTATGTTTAATTCTATGATCTATGATTGATTCTATGATTAATTCTATGATTAATTCTATGATTAATTCTATGATTGATTCTATGATCTATGATTGATTCTATGATTAATTCTATGATTTGTTTTGTGATTGATTCTATGATTAATTCTATGATTAATTCTATGATTTATTCTATGATTTATTTTATGATTGATTTAATTAATGCTCTAATTCATGTTATATAAATCCTTCTAATATATTAACATAAAATAAATTATCTCATAATAAAATAAACATATTATAACATACATTATAGAATATATTATAAAC
>Ga0160427_10000023_pt1 | contig 163944 bp, 134 predicted proteins | sample SolpanmetagenomL_FD_108194 | JGI IMG/M metagenome (GOLD analysis project Ga0160427, IMG submission 108194) | Solar panel surface microbial communities from Lawrence Berkeley National Laboratory, California, USA - L | ecosystem: Engineered > Built environment > Solar panel > Unclassified ...
AACGCCAGCAATGGTGGCTTTAGCCCGGGTGTTCACCTCTTCCCATTCCGAACAGAGTCGTTAAGCCCCGGTGCGCCTATGGTACTGCCTTCACCGGTGGGAGAGTCGGTCGCCGCCAACTTTCGAGTGACGCCCCCCGTCGCTGCTTTCACCAGCAGTTGCGGAGGGCGTTTTGTGTTTAGGCCTAGCCCTAACTGGCCCACCCCGCCGAGGCCTTGGCTGAAGCTATAAGGGAGGGGCAGTTAATTGCTAGCATATTCGATGCTACTGCGTGCTCGTGAGAGATTGCTTGCATTAGTACCTAAGTGAGCTGGATGTAGTGTGTTTAATTAAAATCTGGGAGCTTGCTAGCTTGATAATCAGTTAGCTACTACCTATTACTAGGTAGCTATTGCTCTAGGAGCTTACTTGCTGCAGCCCATGGTGTAAGTTGCCCTAGGGCCACGGATTGGCGTACATTTACTAGAGCAGCTTGCACGCCTGGCCGGCTGTAGAACTGTGCGGCTAGGCCTTCGTGTATAGCTTCGTCTAGCCATTGCAGTTGCTGTTGGGCGCGACGTTGCTGCCAGTATCCATTACTTTGGGTGTGAGTAACATAGGTTTCTACTAGCGCCCAAGCTTCAGGAAGGCCTTCGCTAGTAAGGGCTGAGCAAGTGGCTACTGGTACTACCCAATCCGAGGCAGAGGGTGGAAAGAGGTGCAAGGCTCCTTCGTAGTCACGGACAGCGCGGCGAGCGGCGGTTTCGTTGCCGTAGTCGGCCTTGGTGATGAGTACTGCATCAGCCATCTCCATGATGCCGCGCTTTACGCCTTGCAGTTCATCGCCAGCGCCAGCTAGCATGAGCAGTAAAAAGAAATCAACTAAGCCGTGTACCGCTACTTCGCTCTGGCCAACGCCTACGGTTTCAACAAAGATGACGTCGTAGCCTGCGGCCTCGCACAGAAGTAAGGCCTCGCGAGTAGCACGAGCTACGCCCCCTAGGCTGCCCCCAGCCGGCGAAGGCCGAATAAATGCCCTAGAGTGGGCTGCCAAGAGCGGCATACGAGTTTTATCACCGAGGATACTACCGCCACCGCGAGGACTACTGGGGTCTACGGCCAGCACTGCTAAACGCTTACCTAGCTTTTCTACTAGATACAGCCCTAGGGCCTCGATAAATGTGCTCTTGCCTACACCTGGCACACCTGTAATACCTAGCCGGATGGATTTGCCGGTATGCGGCAGTACTGCTTGTAACACCTGCTGAGCTAAAGCTTGGTGTCGAGGTAACGTGCTTTCTACTAATGTAATAGCCCGAGCAAGGGTGCCGCGCTGGCCAGCTAGTAGACCTTGGGCAAATTCAGAAACGGATGGTAGCAATGGCGGCACAGCTGCAAAATAAAGGGATTAGGCGCTGAACTAAGGTTCGATGCGATTCTTATAGGCAATAGCCCCTAGTCTATTAACAGATAATATATTTGTGTAAGTACTTACATTACTTCCGCATGGATTTCATTCACCAACTTGGTCCGGTTGCTTTGGGTAGCCGCTTACGCCGTATTAGCGAACAACTTACTGCCGAGGCAGGCCTTATTTATGCCGATTATGGCCTAGCTTTTCAGCCGCGCTGGTACCCAGTATTTTACCTAGCTGCGCAGCAGCCTGGTCTTACCGCTAACGAGGTAGCTGAGCAGCTTGGCCATACCCACGCTGCCGTGAGCCAGGTGGTGAAGGAATTGACAAAGAGTGGATTGCTAGCTGCTGAGCCTAGTGCCAGCGACCAGCGCTGCCGCTTATTACACCTCACGGCCCGCGGCCAAGACCTATTGCCGCAATTGCAAGCCCAGACAGCCGACGTGCGCCAAAGCCTCGAAGACTTGCTGGCGGCCGCCGCGCCTAGCCTCTGGTCTGCTTTGGATGCGCTGGAGCAGCACTTGCACCAGCAGCCTCTGCATCAGCGAGTGGCCGCTGCTCGGCAACAGCGCGTTAGCCTTGGCGAATTTATCCGCGATTACACGCCTGCTGACCAGGCTGCTTTTCGGCAGCTGAATGTGGAGTGGATTACGCGCTACTTCGCTTTGGAGCCTGCCGACCTTAAGGCGCTTGATCAGCCGCAAGAGTATATACTTGGGCCTGGGGGCTGCATTTTGCTGGCCGAAAGCGGCGGACAGGTGGTGGGAGCCTGCGCCCTTATTAAGCTGAATGGCGAACAAGGCTACGAACTGGCTAAAATGGCTGTGTCGCCTGCTGTGCAAGGTCGGGGCCTAGGCTATCGCTTAGGCAGAGCAGCTATACAGCGCGCCCGCGAGCTAGGTGCTACCCGCTTGTATTTAGAAAGTAACTCCGCGCTTACGCCGGCTGTCAGCCTCTATCGTAAGCTGGGCTTTCGGCCGGTGGCCAACCCGCCCGCATCCCCCTACGCTCGTGCTAACGTGTTCATGGAGATATACTTAAGCTAATATCATAGAGTAGTAAGATTGCCCTAGTGCTGCGCCATGATTTGCCCAGTTGGCAAAAGTCTAACGTTAGCACTTTTTTGGCTAGCGCTAGTGCCATTCAGTTTTCCCAAACGCACTGCCAGCCCTTCGTTAGCGCTACTAGCACAGCATATCTATCGTTTTAAAGCTGCCATTCACGTGCACCAGGCGGACGATTTAGCCGGTTTGCAGCGGGCCCGCAGTCGTGCTCATAAGCAGGCCCGGACCTGGCTATGTATACGGAGCCGCTAGTTGCTACAAAGGGCGAAGCGTAAAACGCCAGCTACCCCAGCGATGCGCAGCCGCTGGTAGGGCGAGCCGCGTATGGATGGAGATAAAAAATTGGTAAATAAGGTCTTAAATGGGATAAAACTGCATGAGTAAGTGCCAACTAACAGCAGGTTGGGCCGCGCAGCAAAAAGGGCGGCTGCCAGCACGGCAGCCGCCCCTAGGGCAGGGATGGCCTACTAAGGCCGGAAGACTAAAGATTATTTTACATCCGTCAGCTCCACATCGAAGCGCAGCACGGAATTGGCCGGAACAGAGGTGCTGGGGCTGCTGGGGCCATAGGCCTGGGCCGAAGGGATAAGCAGCGTAGCTTTCTCGCCCTTGCGCATGAGCGCAATGCCCTCATCCCAACCAGGAATGACTTGCTTGGCGCCCAGCGTGAAGCTAAAGGGCGTGTTGCCGTGTTGCGACGAAGCATCAAACGTACTGCCGTCGAGCAACTTGCCGGTGTAGAGCACCGACGCTGTTTTACCGGCCGTAGCCTGGGTACCGGTGGGGTTGGCCACTACTGGTACGTAGTACAGACCCGAGGCCTGCTTCTGGGCACCCGTGATATTGTTGTCCGCGATATACTTCTGGATGAGGGCGTCGTCGGTGGCAGCGAAGTTGAAATCAATTACCTCGACGTCGATACGCACCACTGTATTAGCCGGCACGGTGCTACCATTGCCGTTGGGCCCAAAAGCTAGGCCCGATGGAACGAGCAGCGTGGCCTTGTCGCCTAAGTGCATCAGCGAAATGCCTTCTTGCAGGCCGGCGATGGTATTGGAGTTGCCCAGCACGAAATAGCCAGGCTTGGTCTTGTCCTGGGCCGAGCCGAAGGTAGTGCCGTTGAGGAGCGTGCCGGTATACAGGAAAGACACGTTGGTGCCCGAAGTGGGCTTGGCCGCGTTAGCATTGGTGACAACCGGCACGAAGTACAAACCCGAGGCCTGCTTTTGGGCAGTGGTGATGTTGTTGGTAGCGATGTAGCTCTTGATGAGGGCATCGTCGGTGGCAGTATAATCGGCCTGCACTTGGTCGTCCTTCTTGCAGCTGGTGAGGCTGGTGCTCCCTGCCAGGGCCAGCAACGCCACCACGCCCACGCGGTACGCTAGGCTAACGAAATATTTTTTCATGGGATAAATTTTCAACAAAGTTACCGCAAGGCCCGCGCTCATGCGCGCAATGGCCCTAGGGCTCTACTACAAATTCGGGCAGGCCGAGCTTACTGCGGCGGCCACCTAGGTTCAGACCATCGTCGACGTAGCGGGCGGTGGTACCAGTGGCATTGGGGCTCTCGATAACCCCTAGGAAAGAATTGTCTTCGCGGGCTACGTAAATTTTACCATCGGGACCGCGTTGCAGGGCGCCAATCTTGTGATTAGTGGAACGCCCGATGGGGATAACTTTTTTAGTAGCCAAATCGAACTGTAGCACCTGAGTTTCGCTGCCAGCCGTGGCCACATTCTTGGCCGATGTATTGCCGTTAGCGGTACCGTAGAGCTTGGTGCCGTCGGGTGAAAACTCCACGCCGTAGGCTTCCTGGTAGGGCCCGAAGCTGCGCGGGTTGCTCACCTGTCCGGTAGCGCGGTTGAAGTCGTACACCTCAAACTTGTTGTTCTCGCGCCAGAGCGCGGCGGCCAGCTTGGTGCCGTCAGGCGAGAACTTGAGCGCGCCAATGGCATTGCGGCCAGGACCGGCGTTCATGGCGCCCACGTTGCTCATCACCGGCTTGGCGCTCACGCCGTCGGCCGTCACGAGATAAGCCACGAAGGCGTTGGAGTTCCAGCGGTGGGCCAGCACCCACACATCGCGGCCATTGGGGTGGCGCACAGCGGCTAGCTTCTCGGCCACGGGCGTCACGAGTAGCAGGTTGGCGCGGGGCACGTCGCCGAGGCCGTCGGCGCGGGTCATGTCAACCACTGAGTAGCGTAGGCCGTCGGTATTGCCCTGCGGCCCCACTGTGAAGATGTAAAAGATATTGCCTGAGCCGGGGTCGGGCACGATGAGTGCCGACTGGGTGCTGCTACCGCTACCCATCAGGTGGCGGCCGCTGGGCATGGGTTGGTGCAGGCGATTCCACACGGTTTGGCCATCGGTGTAAAACAGCAGCTCGCCGCGCCGAGTAGTGGCTACAGCGCAGCCCTCGTAGGTGGTCATGGCCCCGTTGGTGAGCGGCGTGGGCGCCCCGCCAGCGAAGGTTAGGCCGGCCTGCTGGCCGAAGTACCATAGGTCGGTGGGCCGTTGGGCGCGGACGGGCCCTAGGGCCGCGAAAGCGAGTAAAGTGGCAAGAAAGAAGGAAGAGCGAAGCATAACGAGAAAACGAATAAGCCGACTGCTGGCAGTGCCGCACAGGCCGGTACCCTAGGGCAATAGCAACGAAAAACCGCGCCAAAGTGCTGCATTGAACGCTAGCGAACCAGTATCCTAGGGCTGTCGCTGCTGCTCGAAGCGCTGGTAGCCAGGCTGTAAGCTGCGCCAGAAGCTTGCGTGTGGGCTATCGGCGTGCCGCGCCAGCTCGTCGGGGGTGAGGGCAAACGGAAACAGGTGCACCGCGATACGAGCCTGCCCGGCCGCCCGCGCTGCTATGGCCAGCAAATACACTTCCTCAATGCCCGCGTCGGTGAGCGGCAAGCAACCCGCGGTGACATTGGAGCCGTGCACAAAAATGTCGCCGCCGGGGTCAGCGAGGCCGGTAGCCAGCACGTCATCGGGGGTGGGGTAGTCGAGACCTAGCGACAGGTGGTACAGGCTCTGGGGATTGAAGCGGTTGATGGTGTAAAAGCCCTCGGGCACCTGGCCATCGCCGGCACGACGCTTGGGCCCTAGGGTGCCCGAGGTGGCGGCGAGCGGCCACGCGCCCAGTAGCCGGAAGGCCGATTCACCTTTATTGCGCGCCCAAACTTCCAGTTCGCGGTGCGATTTTAGCAGTCGTAAAAATACCTCTAGGTGGCTTGCGTCGAGGTGCTGGGCGTGCAGCCGCTCGGCCAGGGCGGGCCAGCACCGGGCGTAGGCTGCCTGTACCCGCGGATACGTCAGTTGCTGCTGCCAGAAGTCGCTAGGGCTAGGAGTTTGCGCCGAGCAATTTAACATCATCAGGCAGCACAGCAGCAGAAATAGCGTGGGCATAGGTGTTTTTAAGCTCAACGCTAGCAAGGCGCTGGGTAGTATACTCCTAGGGCCCCTTAAGCTACCAGCGCCTATTCGAGCAAGGAGCGGCCGCATCTTTGCCGCATGAATCCCGCCGACCTGCTTGACTTTTTGCACGACCTTGCCGCCAACAACGACCGTGAGTGGTTTCAAGCCAATAAGGCTATCTACGATGACCTGCGCGCTGATTTCTTGCGGGCGGTAACCGGCTGGCTGCGCGAGCTAGCGCAGGATAATCCCGATTTAGCTAGCCTGGACCCCGCTAAGTGCGTTTTCCGCATTTACCGCGACGTGCGCTTCTCCAAAAACAAGGACCCTTACAAAGCTCATTTCTCGGCCTTCTTTGCGCCCGGTGGCAAGCAAAGCACCGCGCCCGGCTACTACGTCAAGATTGGGCCCGGCGGGCAGACGCTGGTGGCGGGCGGCCTCTACGAGCCTACCAAAGAGCAGCTGGCAGCCGTGCGCCAGGAAATAGACTACGACCCTGATTCACTGTACACGCTGCTGGCCGCGCCAACCGCTCGGAAATTTTTTCCGCAGGGCCTAGGGGGCGCCCAGCTTAAAAAGATGCCTCCTGGCTACGAGGCCACCCACCCCCAGGCCAACTGGCTACGCCACAAAGAGTTTCTGCTGCTGCACGAGCTGCCCGATGCAGCCGCGCGCAAGATGAAACCGGCCGAGTTTCAGGCGCACATCGCAACTGCGCTGCACGCCCTAGGGCCGTTTTGCCAGTGGCTAAGCACGGCTACGGAGCAAGCGTAAAAAAGCAGGCCTATTTACAACCCCTGCCTAAAACGTCAGCACCTGCTCTTCGTGGCCAGTGCGGAACAACACGCTTAGTTTCTTGCTACTGCTTTCCGCGTTCACGATGTTCATTTGGTCGGAGAACAGTTCGAGCAGCAAGTCCTGACGCACTAGCAGTTCGGTAGTGGGGTGGGGCAGGGCAGCCTTGGCATACAGCCAGTAAGCGTCCTTTTCGGGCTGCAATCCTAAGAACTGTACTTCTAGCGGCTGGCGACCGGCGCGGGCACTGGCGGGTAGGCTCAGCTTAAGGTGCTGGTGCAGGTAACGGTCGGCTAGCATCAGGGCGCGCGGGTCGCGCAGGCTCACGGTCTTGGGCAGGCCCTGCGAGAGCGCCTTTTCCAAGTCGTCGGTGAAGACCTTAATGGCCACCTCCACTTGCTGCGCCTGCGGGTTCAGGCGCAGCTCCGTGATGGTGCTGTGGTAGGCGTGGCGGGTGCCCCCTAGGGTGGGCAGTGCTAGCAGCAGACCCAGGAGCAGAAATAGGCGAGGCATGAAAGGATAAAGAAAACAGGATAAAGCTAAAACGTCATGCTTAGCTGGCGTTTGCTAGTTGCTACAATTCTACCGAACAAGATTGTGTGGTAGAACTGCTACGACTAGCGGATGCCAGCTAAGCATGACGTTCTGTTTGCAAGAAATATGCCCTAAAAGAACTTCATTATTTGCTTTACAATCAGCACGTAAAACATCAGCATCAGAATGAGTGCTGTACCCACGCGTTGTGCGTTTTCCAGGAAGCGCTCCGAGGGCTTGGTACGAGTAATCATCTCGTAGAGCAGGAACAGTACGTGGCCACCGTCGAGAGCCGGAATGGGCAGCAGGTTCATGAAGGCTAGCACCATGCTCAGCATGCCCACTAGCGTCCAGAAGTGCGGCCAGTTCCACACCCCGCCAAACTGCTGTGCAATTTCGACTGGGCCGCCCAGGTTGTCGGCTGCTGAAATTTCGCGGCGTGCCATTTTGCCTAGCGCCTTGGCTTGCAGCGTAACTACGCTGAAGGCCTTTTTGGCGCCTACTGGCACCGCGGCCCCTAGGCTATACTGGCGAGAGCTGAGCTGCAAGTCCGACTTGAGCGCCACGCCCATTTTGCCCGACGAGTTTACAGCTACCGGCAGCGTCAGCCGCTCGGTACCGCGCTGCACCATTACGGGTACCGTCTGGCTTTTGTACTTGGGCATCGTGGTCAGCAGCTCGTTGCTGAACTGGATGGGCGTGCTGCCTACCTGCAAAATCTTATCGCCAGCCTTGAGGCCAGCCTTGGCCGCCGGGCCACCACTCACTACTTGCTCGAGCGAGAACGGCGAGCGTGCGGCAATGAAAAAGTCCTCGCCCTGCTTGCCGATGCGGTCTAAGAAGCCCGGCCCGAGCTTGGGCAGGTCGATGAGTTGGCCGTTGCGCTCTACGGTGTAGTAGCTCTCGGCGTCGAGCAGCACATCGGGGTTGTAGATGTCGTTGAACTCCTGGAAGGGCCGGCCATTGATTTTTACCACCTGGTCGCCATCGCGGAAGCCTAGTTGCTGGGCTAGCGGCGTCGTCACGATGCCGTAGCGGGCCTGCGAGGCTGGCAGGTACTCCTCGCCCAGCTTGTAGGTGAGCATGGTAAACACCACGATGCCCGTGATGACGTTCATGATAATGCCGCCCAGCATTACCAGCAGGCGCTGCCAGGCTGGCTTAGCACGAAACTCATCGGGCTGCGGCGGACCAGCTAAGGCGTCGGCATCCTGGGTTTCGTCCACCATGCCGTGAATGGCCACATAGCCCCCTAGGGGGAACCAGCCAATACCGTACTCCGTCTCGCCTACTTTCTTTTTGAAGAGGCTGAAATTCGCCACGTTAGGCAGCGGAAACAGGAAGTCGAAGAAGATATAAAACTTGCTGACCCGAATTTTAAACAGCTTGGCAAAGGCAAAGTGCCCGAACTCGTGCAAGCCCACGAGCAGCGAAAGGGCCAGCACCAGCTGGCCAATCATCACAAGAATTTCCAAAGGAAGAATGAGGAATTAAAAATTAAGAATTAAAAATTAAGAATAATCTATAAAAATCTGTGAAACAATGCTTTGTAAAGCAAATGGCCACAATTTTTAATTGACAATTTTTAATTTTTAATTAAATCAGCCGCCACGCGCCGGGCCTCGGCGTCGGTGGCAGCGTAGTCGGCCAGGGTTGGGCTTGCAAGATATGGCACCCTTTCCAGGGTTTCGGCTACCACGTCGGCCATGGCCAGAAAGCCCACCTCATCCTGCAAAAACGCGGCTACGGCTACCTCGTTGGCGGCATTGAGGGTACAGGCCGCGGTGCCGCCCCGGCGCATAGCTGCAAACGCTAGCGGCAAGTGCCGGAAGGTATTCGGGTCGGGCGCCTCGAAGGTGAGGGTGGGATACTGCATGAACGAAAACCGCGGAAATTCATTCCCCAGCCGCTCAGGATACCCTAGGGCATATTGAATGGGCAGCTTCATGTCGGGCAACCCCAACTGCGCCTTCAGCGACCCGTCGCGGAACTGCACCAGCGAGTGCACAATGCTCTGCGGGTGCACCACCACGTCAATATGCTCATTGCCCAGCTCAAACAGCCACTTGGCTTCAATCACCTCCAGGCCCTTGTTCATGAGCGTGGCCGAGTCGATGGTGATTTTGGCGCCCATCGTCCAGTTGGGGTGCTTCAGGGCTTGGGCCTTGGTGATGTGGGCCAGCTCGGTTGCCGTGCGCCCCCTAAACGGCCCGCCCGAGGCCGTGAGGATAATCTTCTCCACGGAAGTGGCTTCCTCGCCTACCAGGCACTGGAAAATGGCGGAGTGCTCGCTGTCGACGGGCAGCAGGCGCACGCCGTGCTCGCGCACGAGGCTAGTAATCAGCTCACCGGCTACTACCAGCGTTTCCTTGTTGGCCAGGGCAATGTCTTTGCCGGCCCGGATGGCGGCCACCGTGGGCCCTAGGCCCGCGTAGCCCACCAGGGCCGTGAGTACGATGTCGATGTCGGGGCGCTGCACCACGTCGGTCAAGGCCGCCGCGCCGGCTAATACCTCGGTTTCGGGCTGGCCAGCCAGGGCGCTTTTTACCTCCTGGTAAAATTCGTCGCTGATAACCACCGCGGCTGGCCGAAACTCCTGCGCCTGCTGCACCAGCAGTTGCCACTGTCGCCCCGCCGTGAGCACCGCCACCCGGAACCGCCCCGCCTGCTCGCGCACCACTTCGAGCGCCTGCGTGCCAATCGAGCCCGTCGAGCCCAGCAGCGCCAGCGTTTTTACTTGATAAGAACTCACCTCAGCAATAGGGTAGGAAAGAAAGCCCAAAGGTAGCTTGGCCGCAGCGGTAGCGGCCCTTGCGCTAGCTCCACCTTATCCCTAAGAGCCGCTGGGCCGTACAGCCCTTGTCTCCCTTCCACGAACCAACCCCCTTTTATGTCTATCAAGCTCAAGCCGCTTCACCAGCAAGTGCTGGTTATCACCGGCGCCACCAGCGGCATCGGCCTCGCGACGGCCCGCCAGGCTGCCCAAGCGGGCGCCCGCCTAGTGCTGGCCGCCCGCTCGGCCCACGACCTCGAAACCGTAGCTCGCGAGCTAGGTAGCCACGTGGCTACCGTGGTGGCCGACGTGGCCAAGCCCGAAGATGTCGCCCATATTGCCGACACCGCCCGCTCGCATTTTGGCGGCTTCGATACCTGGGTAAACAACGCCGGCGTAGGTATGTGGGGCAAGATTGAGCAAGGCAACCTGGCCGATTTTAAGCAGCTCTACGACACTAACTTCTGGGGCGTGGTGAATGGCTCGCTCGAAGCCGTGAAGCACCTCAAGGAGCACAGCGGCGCGCTTATCAACGTGGGTAGCGTGGCTAGCGATGTAGCCATTCCTATTCAGGGCATGTACTCGTCGAGCAAGCACGCCGTCAAAGGCTTTACTAACGCCCTGCGCGTGGAGCTAGCCCAGGACGAGGCGCCTATTTCGGTAACGCTCATTAAGCCGGCGGCTATTAATACGCCCTTTCCGGCGCACGCCCGCAACTACCTGCCCGAGCAGCCCACTCTGCCCCCGCCCGTATATGCCCCCGAAGACGTGGCCAAGGCCATTCTGCACGCGGCTACGCACCCCGTGCGCGACGTGTACGTGGGTGGCGGTGGCAAAATGATGAGCACTACCGAGAAATACGCCCCCGGCACCATGGACTGGATGTCCTCGAAGATGGGAACCAGCATGCAGGTGCACGCCGGCACCCGCGCCCGTAATCCCGAGGGCACGCTGCGCCACCCGGCTGCCCCGCACGCACGCGTGCGCGGCGACTACGAGGGCCGCACCCAGCGCAGCTACTACACCCGTGCCAGCATGCACCCCGTAGTGGCCGGCCTAGTGGCTGCCACTACCCTAGGGGCTTCCCTGGCCCTCTGGCTGGGCCGCGACAAAACAACTCACCCCGGTGAAGACGGCACGGCGCCTGGCCGCGTGCCGCAGCCGCCCAGCGTATAAACTTGCCTGAACTGCGAAGCCAGATGAGGTTGCCGAACTAGGCAGGTTTTGCAGACGTGTAAAACAATAAAAGGCGACCTATACAGGTCGCCTTTTATTGTTAATGGCTGCTAGGTAAAACCTAAAAGAAGCGCGTAGTCCGCTTTAATCTGCGGTCTAAACAAGCTTATCCAGTGCCGCCCGCAGCCGGGGCAGTGCAGCCTGAATATCGTCGGCCGATTCGGCACCCACCGAGAGGCGGAACCACGGCGAACTGCCTGGGTTGCCAAAGGCGCTGAACGGTACCACCGCTAACTGTGCCTCCGCAATGAGGTAGGTAGCAATGTCGAGTGAAGTCTTTAGTTCTTGCCCAGCCGGGGTGCGGCGCCCTAGGACATCAACCTTCGCCGTGAGGTAAATGGCACCGGCCGGAGCTACGGCATCCACTGGGTAACCCTGGGCGCGCAGTTCGTGCAGGCCGTTGTAAAGGGCATCGAGGCTGGCTTGCAAGCGGGCTTTGAGCTGGGTGAGGTAGCTGTCAACTTCCTCGGTCTGGGGCAGGAACTTGGCGGCGGCTACCTGCTCGGCCTTGGGTGCCCAGGCGCCGTAGTGGCCCACCAGTGCCTTCATCTTATCCAGTATCGGCTTGGGGCCAAAGGCGTAGCCCACGCGCACGCCCGTCGCGGCAAAGCACTTCGAGAGGCCATCGATGTAAATGGTATAGTCGCGCAGCGCTGGGCGCAGGCTAACCGGGTCGTAGTGCTCGGTTTCACCGAAGGTGAGCAGCCAGTAAATCTGGTCGTAAAGCAAGTAGAGCGGCTTTTCGTCGGGTCCCCGGCGCTGGTTTTCAGCCAGCACCAAGTCGCAGATTTCGGCTAGACCTTCTTTGGTAAATACCGTGCCGGTGGGGTTCAGCGGCGAGCACAAGGCCAGCAGGGTGGCGCCGGCTAGGTGGGGCGCCAGGTCGGCGGCCGAGGGCATGAACTGGTTTTCGGGGGTGGTAGGCACCAATACCTGCTGCGCCCCGGTAAGGTGGCAGTAGTGGTTGTTGTTCCACGATGGCACCGGGAATACCACCCGGTCGCCGGGGTCTACTACGGCCATGTAGGCCGCGTAGATGAGCGGACGCGAGCCCCCGGCAATCATAATTTCATCGGCCGGCGAGTAGCGTAGCCCTAGGCGACTTTGTAAAAAATCAGCTGCCGACTGGCGCAAGTCGGCAATGCCGGCCGCGGGCGGGTAGTTGGTGTGCCCGGCCTCGTAAGCGGCCACGATGCTTTCGCGTAAGCCATCAGGAATCGGGTAGAGGGCCGAGTCGAAGTCGCCAATCGTGAGGTTGCAGATAGCCTCGCCCTGGCGGACGCGCTCGCTTACCTCGTTGCCGATTCGGATAATTTCGGAGCCGCTCATGGAGGCAGCCAGCCGGGAAACTTGCATGGGTAGAGAAGTAGGGAAAAAAGAATGCGTGCTAGTGACCCCGCAAAAATACCGCTAGTTGCAAGCTACGCCTTCGTTCTGCGCTAGCCAGCTCCGCCCAGATACCTTGGTGCAGGGCATAACGGTTGGCCTCACTTACTGCAATAGGCTCCGAAATGAGCTAATGCGCAGGATAATTAGCGCATCACTTGCCCTAGGGCCTTGCCACTGAAAATGTGCCCTAAAGGGTATACTCAGGCCTCGCTGCGCGTGAGCAGATGCGCCGCACGTGGCCCTAACGTGGGCGTTATCCAGGAGCTTGAATAGCAGTGCGGTAGATTATGCCATCACTAACTTGGCGGCGATAATAAAAAAACGGCTTCTCCTAGGGGGAGAAGCCGTTTTTTTATTGACTATTAACTTAGGGCGCTTAAGCGGCTACCACGTCGCGGCGACGCTCCTTGATGCGAGCAGCTTTGCCCGAGAGGCCACGCAGGTAGAACAGACGAGCGCGACGCACTTTGCCACGACGAATCAGCTCAATCTTGTCGATGTTGGGCGACAGCAGGGGGAAGATACGCTCGGTACCAATCTGGTTCGAGATTTTGCGAACCGTGAAGGTTTCGCCGTTGCTGCTGGGGTTGCGGCGCTGGATAACCACGCCTTGGAATTGCTGAACGCGCTCCTTGTTGCCCTCGCGGATTTTTACGTGGACGTTGATGGTGTCACCGGCAACGAACTTGGGAAAGCTGGCGCGGCGCTCCTGGCCTTCGGCATTGATGAAGTCGAGTAGTACGCTCATGGCGGAAAGTAAATTACAAGCGAGCGGCGCCGCCGCTCTAAAGGTTGGTATTTTGCGAAACGGAGCGCAAAGATAGGGAATTGCTTGCGCAAATGCAAACAATCCCCGACACTCAGCGCCTTAGCTGCGAATTACTCCAGCAAATCGGGCCGCCGGGCTAGGGTGCGGGCCAGGGCCTGCTCGTGCCGCCACTCCTCAATCTTGGGCGTATTGCCCGATAGCAGCACGTCCGGCACCGCTCGCCCGCGCCACTCGGCTGGCCGGGTGTACACCGGCGGCGCCAGCAATTCATCCTGAAATGAGTCGGACAGGGCCGATTCTTCATTGCCCAGCACGCCCGGCAGCAGGCGCACCACAGCGTCTACCAGCACTGCCGCCGCTAGCTCGCCGCCGCTCAGCACAAAGTCGCCGAGGCTGATTTCATGCGTAACGTACTCGTCACGAATGCGTTGGTCTACGCCCTTGTAATGCCCGCAGAGTAGAATTAAGTTGCCTAGTAGCGAGAGACGGTTGGCTAGAGGCTGGCGCAGCACTTCACCATCGGGCGTCAGGTACACTACGGCTTGGTAGTCACGCTCGGCGCATAGCTGGTCTATCCAGGTTGCAATGGGCTCGACGCGCAGTACCATGCCGGCTCCGCCCCCAAATACGTAGTCGTCGATTTGCCCGTGCTTGTTGATGGCATGGTCGCGCAGTTGGTGCAGGTGTATCTCGACCAAGCCTTTTTCCTGCGCCCGCTTCACAATAGAGTGCCCTAGGGGGCTAGCGAGCAGCTCGGGCTGGCAGGTAAGAATATCAATGCGCATCGGCCGCAGATATAACTGGTTTAACGAATTGGCTACGCTTTGCTGTAGTGCAGCTAACCCTGTGGTTCAGATAACCTAGGGGCGCGAGCGAGTCAGTCGGCGTTAGGGTTTTTGTGGGCGCTGGGGTTGAGGTAGATGTCTAGCAAGCCTTCGGGCAAGCTTACAAATAGCTGGCGGGCTTCCATGTCGGCGTGCGTCACCAGCTCATCAACCACGGGTATCAGCACTTCTTGGCCCTGGTAGCGCATGGCCAGCACATCTTGCTGGGGCAGCTCGTAGAAGTTTTCTACCGTGCCTAGGGCCCCCTCTGTTGCGTCGATTACTTGGAAGCCAATTACCTCGTGAAAGTAAAATTGGCGGTCATCCAGCGCGGGGAGTTCGCTCAGCGGCAGCCACAGCTTAGCGTTGCGCAGCGGCTCAGCTTCCTCAATGCGGTTGATGCCGCGCAGCTTAAGCAGCACGCGCAGGCCACCCTGGGGGCTAAGGCGCTCCACTGGGTAGGCGATGAGGCGCTCGGGGGCAGTAGGCAGGGCTAGGTATACAGTTTTGAGGTCGTCGTAGGCCGCAGCATCGTCTACGTCCAGCTCAGCTACCAGCTGGCCCTTCAGGCCGTGGGGCTTCACCAGAAAGCCCAACTCAAAGCATTCGTCAAGGGTCATAGGGCGTTTCCTATTGCTTATTTCTTATTACGAAAGAACGTCATGCTGGGCTTGCCAAAGTAGCTCGCTTGCGCCATCTGGGTGACCCTAGGCGCGGGAGAGATGCTTCGGCAAGCTCAGCATGACGTTCGAGTGTCAGCTAAGCCAGCGAAAAACTTATGCCGACTGCTCGGCAGCTTGCTCGGCGGTTTCCGTGGTTTCGGCTTCGCCTTCGGCGGGAGCCGGCGTGGCAGCGGCCAGGGCAGCTTCCTGCTTCTTGCGCAGGGCCTCAGCACGGGCTTCCTTCACTTTGGTCTCAGCAGCAAGCTGTTGCTTGCGGGCTTCGGCTTTGGTGTCGGTCAGGCCAGACTTTTTCGCCTCAACTTTGGCATTCTTCTCGTCCAGCCACTGGGTGTAGCGCTGGTCGGCAACCTCTTGCGTCAGAGCACCTTTGCCGACGCCAAGCTGCAAGTGGCGACGTAGCAACACGCCTTTGTAGGCGAGCATGGCACGTACCGTTTCGCTGGGCTGAGCACCGCTCATCATCCAGTAGAAAGCACGGTCGGTGTCGTAGTCGATGCTGGCGGGGTTGGTGTTGGGGTTGTAGGTGCCCAGCTTCTCAATGAAGCGGCCATCGCGCGGCGAGCGCGAGTCAGCAACTACGATGTCGTAAATCGCGGCCTTTTTACGGCCACGGCGGGCGAGGCGGATTTTAACTGCCATAAACCTTGTGGGTTGAGCGACGCAGCTCGTGCGTCTGGTGTAAATAAAAAATACTTTGGGGCCGCAAAGGTACGAGGCAACGCGCGCTAAATCAGCAGCTAGGCAGAAATATTCCGGCAAGGGCGCCGGCTGCCCAGCGCAAAAGCTGCCAGCAGGCCGGCTCGTAGTAGTTGCCTAGTGAGGCTGCAGGGGGCGTGCTACCCCTAGGCATTTAGCCTAGCCTATAAAAAAGCGCCCCGCTTCCAGGACGGTAGCGGGGCGCTTTTTTATAGGCTAGGCTTTAGGCAGCTTGCTTTAGCTCCTTTTTAGCACGCTGCTTGGGCTGCACGTTTTTGCGCTTAATCTTGATAATGCGCGCCTTATCGAGCGTCCAGATGGCCACGTAGGTGGGGTCAAACTCCCACCACTTCACGCCGAAGTTGACGCGCATTGGCAGCTTGTGGTGGTTGTTTTGGAACAGCTCGCCAAAGGCCAGGAAATCCATCGCCAGCGTGTTTTTGCTGTGGTCGTGGTTGTCGAAGTTCTGGTAGCCATACTTGTGGCCGCCCCAGTTCACGATAGCGCCGTGGATAGGGCCCATCAGGAAGTGGATGGGTAGCAGCAGGAACATCCACCAAGCGGTAGCAAATTGGATATAAAACAGCACGTAGAGTGTGCCCCAGCCGAGGCGCGAGTACCACTTATCGCCGAAGTTCTCTACAGCCTGCCACACTGGGTAGTCGCCCTCGAAGCGCTCGGCCAGCTCATACTTGTTGTTGAGCACATCGTTGTAGATGTTCTTGGTCTTCCACATCATGTCGAACGCGTTGTTCGAGAACAGCGGCGAGTGCGGGTCTAGCTCGGTGTCGGAGTAGGCGTGGTGCATGCGGTGCAGCAGGGCATAGGCCCGCGGCGACAAGAACGAGCTACCCTGGCACACATAGGTAAACAAGAAGAAGAAGCGCTCCCAAAACTTGTTCATCGTGAACATCTTATGCGCCGCATAACGGTGCAAGTAGAAGGTCTGCGTGAACAGCGATAGGTAGTAGTGTGCAACGAAGAAAGCCAGAATGACCATTCGAGGTGATGATGTAACGTGAGGGGAGGCCGTCCGCAAAAAAGCAATTCCCAGCGGGCTTGGTTCACCGTTAAGACAAATTTACGGCCGTTGTTTAAGTGATGTGGCCCTAGGGCTGCACAATGCCATAATGTTACACGGGAGTTGCAGCGGCGTACTGCAGCTAAGATAGAAATAGCACTTGGCGGCTCCCTGCGCGTTACTTAGCAAGATGAAAACTACTTTGCTACTCGCCCTAGGGCTGTGTTGGGGTACGGCGGCCCTGGCTCAAACCGCTACCTTCTTCACATTACGCAGCCAAGCTCTGGCAGCCTACCACACTAAGCAGTACCGCGAGTCGGCGCAGTGCTATGAAGACAGCTTTAAGATGAAGGCTGCCCAGCCCTCGGCTGGCGACTTTTTTAATGCCGCGTGTAGTTGGGCCCTGGCGGGCGAGGCTACCAAGGCTTTTCAGAACCTCGACCGCGCTACCCAGGCTGGGTGGGACGATGTAGCACACCTTAAAGTGGACAGTGACCTTACCTCACTACATGCCGATAAGCGCTGGAACCCCATGCTGCACAAGCTCGAAGCCAGCGTCGCGCAGGCCGAAGCCAAGCTTAACCAACCGCTCAAGCACGAACTGGCCGAAATTATGGAGTCGGACCAAAGTCTACGCCACCAAATTGCTTCCACGGAAGAGAAGTACGGCATGAAGTCGCCGCAAATGGATTCGCTGTGGCGCCAGATGCAGCGAGCCGACGCCCGCAATCTGCCGCGCGTCACGGCCATTATTGACCAATATGGTTGGCCGGGCAACAGCTTAGTGGGGCGCTCCGGCAGCCTCTCCGCCTTCCTAGTTATTCAACACTCCAACCTGGCTACTATGCAGAAGTACCTGCCTTTAATGCGCGCCGCAGCCGCTAAAGGGGAGCTGGCTAAGCAGAACCTAGCGTTACTCGAAGACCGGGTGTTGACGTTTCAACACAAGCCGCAGATTTATGGCAGCCAGCTTCAATCCAGCCCTACCACGGGCAAAATGGAGCTGCTGCCCATTGCCGATGAAGCGCACGTTGATGAGCGCCGTGCCGCAATGGGCCTGGAGCCACTGGCCAACTATGCCAAAAACTTCGGCCTAGACTACCACCCGGTGGTCCAGTAGCCTTAGCGCAAGCACTTATTGCGCCATTGCTCGCGCCGCATCCCAGTGTGGGGCGCTGGGCAGGGGTGCCGTGAACACCAGGTTTTCCTTCGTTACGGGATGCTGGATTTCGAGCTGCCGGGCGTGCAGGGCGATGCTCACATCGGGTAGCGGGTTTAGGAAGCCGTACTTCACATCGCCCACGATGGGGGTGCCTAGGCCGGTGGCCAGCTGCACCCGAATCTGGTGCGGGCGGCCCGTTACGGGATTCACTTGCACGAGCTGGCGGTTGGCGGCGGGGCCCAGCAGCTGGTAGCTCAGCTCGGAGCGCTGACCTTGGGTGTGGCGCTCGGTATAGGCCTTGGTGACGTTACGCACGGGGTCTTTCACCAGCCAATGCACCAGCGTGCCGCTTTCGGGCACGGGGGGCTTGCCCGTGAGCGCCCAGTAGGTCTTCTTCACCTTGTTGTCCCGAAACAGCTCGTTGAGGCGGCTCAGAGCCTTGCTGGTTTTGGCCAAGATAACCACCCCCGACACGGGTCGGTCGATGCGGTGGCACACACCAATGAAGGCCTCACCGGGCTTCTTATACTTAAATTTGAGGTACTCGGCAGCTTTGTCCGAAAGCGGCTCGTCGCCGGTTTCGTCGCCCTGCACCAGAATGCCAGCAGGCTTATTAATGACGAGTAAATGATTGTCCTCGAACAAGATTTCTTCTTGTTCCGACCACAGATTAGGACGGTTCACGCGGGGGCACGGCGGCCTTCTGCAGGCCAGGCTATTACCAGAAATGAGAAAGGCGGAGGCGCGTCCGAGTTAGCCCTAGGGCTACCAGCGGCGCGTGGCAGCTTTGCACCAACGGCCCGCGCTCCTTTCCGGCAAATATAAGCCTAGCCGCCATATAGGCCGCCCTAGGCCTCCTCGCCAGCCGGACTATACCAGTCGATGTTGCGCGAGAGGTACATGACGGCGGCCAGTACCACTACCAAGCCCAGGCTGCCTACCAGCAGGGCGTAGTCCTGAAGCTGCAGCACCACAAACACGAAGCCGTAGACCAGCGCCAGCACCCCAGCCGTGGCCAGCGCCGGCCGCCGCTGCCGGAAGCTGGCCGCCGCGTAAGCCGTTACTAGCCCCACGATGGTGAGTGCGGCGAGTCCGTAGGCGGCATCGAAGGGCATCTGCTCGGCCAGGGCCAGCAGCAGCACGTAAAAAATAACCAGCGCCAGGCCCACCAGCAGGTACTGGAAAGGGTGGATGCAACGGCGGTTGAGCACCTCCACAAAGAAGAATACCAGGAATGTGAGCCCTAGGGACAGCAGCGCATACTTGGCGGCGCGCATGGTTTTCTGGTATTCGTTGACTGGCACCAGCAGGCGCACGCCGAAGGTAGAGGCGTCTACATCGGGCCGGTTGGCGGCCGAGCGCCAGTGCTGCGGGTAGTTGCGGTTGAGGTGAAACACGCGCCAGTCGGCCGTAAACTGCCCGTTTTCGATGGTGCGGCTGGCTGGCAAGAAGGCGCCAATAAAGCTGGGGTCGGCCCAGGGGGCATTTAGGTGCAGGGTAGTTTGGCGCCCTAGGGGGGCTAGTAGTAGCCCGGTGCTGCCATTCAGGTCGAGGTCGAAGGCAAAGCTGTGGCGCTGGGCGAGGGCGGCTGCGTCGGGCAGCGGCACCAGCGCATTAAGGCCCTCGGCAGTGCCGGTGCTGCCGCTTGGGCCATCTTCCTCGTTGCCCATCGAAAACTTACTGCGCACTTGCGCCACGCTGCTCACCTGAGTGCTCACGCTGGGAGGCGACCCTAGGGGCAGTACCTCGCCATCGGGCAGGCCCGGCTCGAAGGGGTGCGCCTGCCTGTCCCAGCGCAGCGCCAAGCTGCTCCGGATGCCTTTGAGGTCGGACAGCCCGAGGGCTACGAAGGCTTCGGGCCAGTGCACCGCGGCTGGGTTTACGCCCAGGTCGGCCAGGGGCGGCGCTTGAAATGTGCCCTGCACGTGCAGCTGAGCCCGGTACACCACTGCCTCGTAAATGCCGCGGTGCCGCCGCTCGGGGCCAGCGTGCCGCGGCTGCTCAGCGTGTCGGGCAGCAGGCACAAGTAGCGCGTTATATCGGTGGTGTGGCCATCTTCGGTTTGCTGGGCGGTGTAGGGTAGCACCAGCACTGGCCCGAGCAGCAGCTGCGGCCCGCCCCATTGCGCGCTAATGGCCGCCGTGGCTTCGTCGCGGTTGGCTGCTCGTTCCGTTATCAAGCCTTCGACCATGCTACTGGGGATGAGTAGCAGTAGCAGCAGGATGCCAATGCTGATAAGTTTGAGCGTGACGGAGTTGCGAGCCCAAGTACCCAGACGAGCGAAGATAGTTGGCGTTGGCTCCATGTGTGGCGCGAAGAACTTTGTAATGCAAAGCAAATATAGGCGCCGCTTTATCACTTTAAGCTACTGCTATTTAAAAAAGTAGCAACGTTGTCTAACCAGTCTTAAGAAGTAGATGTCGGCCGAGAATGGGGGGACTAACCGGTGTGGCCGCCCGTGAAGACCATGGCGAAATACAGAAAGTTGGCCAGGGTGACCCCTAGGGTTGCGTATAGTGCTGCAGCCACCGGCTGCTCGCCGCGCGTGCTGCGGAAGATGCCTACCATGGCTAGCACCGTCCACAGGGCCGGCAGCTGAAAGCCCAGCAAGTCTTTGACCCACGTTTGGGTAGGGGCAAGGAATATCAGCGCCAGCAGCGTGAGCGCGGCGGCAAGCAAAAGAAATAAGCTACGGTTGCGCATAAAACGAAGGAAGCGAAAAAAGCAACCGGCCGAGCTTGCCGTAGGCCCCCTCACGCAGGAAGGCCCTAGGGCGGTTGCTCAGCCGGCTGCTTTGCAAAGTCACGAACAGCTTAGGAGTCTAGTACGCTTCTTCCTGGCTTGGAAACTCGCGGCTTTTTACGTCGGCCACGTAGTGCTGCACGGCTTGGGTCATCACGTCGTGGAGTTCGGCGTAGCGGCGCAAGAAGCGAGGCTGAAACTCCTTGGTAATGCCTAGCACGTCGTGCACCACCAGCACCTGCCCATCCACGTCGGGGCCGGCGCCAATGCCGATGACTGGAATGGTCAGCTCGCTGGCTACGCGCTTGGCCAAGGCGGCCGGTATTTTTTCGAGCACGAGTCCAAAGCAGCCTAATTCTTGTAGCAGGTGGGCGTCCTCGATGAGTTTGTTGGCTTCGGCTTCTTCTTTAGCCCGCACGCTGTAAGTGCCAAACTTATAGATGCTTTGCGGCGTGAGGCCTAGGTGGCCCATTACCGGAATACCCGCTGTGAGGATGCGCGAGATGGACTCCTTAATCTCGGCGCCGCCCTCTACCTTGATGCCGTGGCCACCGCTTTCTTTCATGATGCGAATGGCCGACTGCAGAGCGATGGACGAATTGCCCTGGTAGGAGCCGAAAGGCAAATCGACCACCACGAAAGCGCGCTTCACCGCCCGCACCACGCTCTGGGCGTGGTAGATCATTTGGTCGAGGGTAATGGGCAGGGTGGTTTCGTGGCCAGCCATCACGTTGGAGGCCGAGTCGCCCACGAGCAGCACGTCGATGCCGGCCCCATCCAGAATCTGGGCCATGGAGTAATCGTAGGCCGTGAGCATGGCAATTTTCTCGCCGCGCTGCTTCATCGCCAGCATCTGGTGGGTGGTTACAATCTTAACTTCTTTGTGCTGCGACATGGGGAAAAATAAGCTGGCTAGCCAGGGTGAGGCTACAAAGCTTAAAAGAAATTGTGAAACTCAATGATTATATTGGGCGTTGCATAGAAAATCCGGCGCTTCCTAAGCTCGGCATTGTTCTTCGTCGTACTCTAACTATCAGGCATGAAATACACGATGCTGGGCTTGGCGGCCGCGCTGCTAGTAGCCCACACCGCACCTGCGCAGAGCGCAACCGGAGCAGAAATTCATGGTCGACTTGATAATGCCCTCGGTGACCCGCTCGTCATCACTTGGCGGGCGCAGCCGCTTGCCACGCACGAGCAGCAACGGACCGTGCACCCGGATATCGACGGCAATTTTAAGCTTCATATTCCGGTTCAGCAGCCCACGCTCGCGCAGCTTACGTTTGGCGACGAAGAAGTAGCGGTATTCCTGGAGCCCGGCGACGACCTGGAGCTGCGCGGCGATGCCATCGAGCTGGCGAGCACGGCCAAGTTTGCAGCCGGTAGCGGGGCCTCGCAGCCCGCCGCTGCCGCCAACAACTACCTGGCCGAGCAAGGCCGCCGGTTTACCAGCAACGAGGCTTTCCAGGTGCTGCCCGAAAATATTAAGCTGCTGCCCGCCGGCTTCGTATCATTTCTGGATTACCGCCGCGAGCACGAAGAAGCATTGCTGAAGCAGGCAGAGCGCCGCGGCCACTTCACGTCTGCTTTCCAAACGTTTGCCGAAGCCGACATCGCTTATACCTACGCCGACGACCGCCTCAGCTACGCCGACCTGCGCGAGCAAACCGTAGCCGGCCAGCCCCGCCTCGACCTGCCTGCTGATTACTACAGCTTCCTGCAGTCGTCGGTGCTGGTGCCCGGCAGCCAAGAGGCTGCTACCAGCCCGCACTACCAGGACTTTCTGCTGAACTACGTGCACTACCAGGCCCGCACCACCGGCCACCGCACCACCGACCCTGATTATTTCCCGACCTGCTACCAGCTGGCCGACAAGCTGTTGCCTACTGGCCCCATGCGGGCCGTGGTGCTTGGCCGCGTAGTGCGCGAAACGATAGAGCAAGGGCACGTGGCGCACGCCCAGGCCCTGCTCGATACCTATGCGTCCACGGCCCAAGCACCGGCCGGCTGGCTGGCCCTGCTGCGCTCCGACTTGGCCGACCACCAGTCGCTGGCCATTGGCAGCCCCGCCCCGCCGCTCACGCTGCGCGGCATCGATGGCCGCCCGCTGTCGCTGGCCAGCTTCCGCGGCAAGCTTGTCTACATTACGTTCTGGGACAGCCGTTATCCGGCCGGGCAGCGCCTGCTGCCTTACGCCAAAGAGCTGACTACCAACCTAGCGGATAAACCTATTGTAGTCGTGATGGCCGCCCTCGACGACGTGCCGACTTATTGGCAGCAAACTGTAGTATGCGCCGAGCCGGCGCTAGCAGGCGTGCAGGCCTTCGTGCCCCTCGCCCAGCAGCAAGCTACCCGCCAAGCCTATAACGTCGGCCGCACGCCGACCGCCGTGCTCATTGCCGAAGATGGTACCCTGCTCGACCTGCATCCGCGTGACTTGGGTAGCCGCCCGCTGCAAGACGACCTACGGTCGGCAATCGGCCGGGCCGCTGCTTACAAAGCAGTAGCCCTAGGCAAGCAATAGAAGCGCCTATCATCAAGCTAGAAGCCCCTAGGGCCTCCAAATAAGAAGTACTTGCTTCTTATTTGGAGGCCCTAGGGGCTTCAAATTTGGTAGCGACACGTCGCCTCCTCGGTATAGCGTTTAGTAGAGCGGCACGCGGAGGGTTTCGCCAAGGCGCAGGGTGGGCTCGTTGCGGTCGTTATGGGCCAGCAGGTCGGCCACGGTGCAGCGATAGCGGCGGGCAATATTGTAAAACGTATCGCCAACCGACACGAGGTAGCGGCCGGTAGCCACGGCCGACGGGGCCGCAGCAGCTGACGGCCCTAGGCGCAGCAACTGGCCGCTTTGCAGGCCCGCGTTGGGAGGGAGGTTGTTCCAGGCGGCTAGGTCGGCGGGGCGCACGCCGTGGCGGCGTGCAATGCTGTAGAGCGTTTCGCGAGGAGTCACGATGTAGAGCGCTGGCGTTGCTTCCGTAGCGGGGGCGGCACGGCGCCTAGGGGCCACAACCACCGGGCGCGGCGCCGGCGCAGTGGGCGCGGAGGTGGGCACCTGCGCTACGGGCCGGTTGGCCGGTAGTTCGCGCACAGGTGGAGCGGGCACCTCGGTGGGTAGCTCGTCGTTTTGGTTAGGCGCACTGGCCACGATTGGGCCAGCTTGCGGCACTAGCAGCGTGTAAGCGCGGCCATCTTGCGGCACGGTGCTAGCGAGCAGCCAAGTGTTGAGCGCGGCTAACTCGGCCGGCGCTACCCCTAGGGTGGCGGCGTGCTGCGCCAGGCTTTGGCCGGGCGTGGCGGGCACCTCGCGCCAAGGCGTAAAGGGCACGATACCGGCCGCTGTAGCAGGCTCAAATACCAGCTTCTGCGCTATAAAATCGAGCAGGTAGGGGTTGGTACGCGCCGTGAATTCCATGCTGGTGGCGTCGGCGTCGTCAGGGTCGATGTAGGGCTGGGCGCCGGTGGGGCCCAGGTTGTAGCTCAGCAGCGCGTCGGCCCAGTTGTGCAGGTCCACGTTATTGCGCAGCAGGTAGCGGGCGGCGGCGCGGGTACTGGCGGCCAGGTGGCGGCGCTCGTCTACCTGGCCATTCACGACCAAGCCTAGCCCTAGGGCCGTTTCGCGCTTCATCTGCCAGTAGCCTACAGCGCCGTGGGCACTCTCGGCGTCGGGCTGCAGGGCGCTTTCTTGCAGCACGAGGTAGCGAAAGTCAGTGGGTACGCCCTCTTGCCGCAGCACTTGGTCGATAACCGGGAAGGCAGCTTCGGCCCGCGCCACGCGCTCGTCGAGCGAGGGCTGGTGGCGGCAGAGACTGTTCACTTTGGTTTGCACCAGCTGGCGCGCATCGGCATCGAGGGTCAGGCGGAGCCCGAGGGCATCGAGGGTGGCGGGCACGGTAGGCGGCGCCGCCCCTAGGGCGGTCCGGCTGGCCATGCCCAGCAGCAATACCGAGAGCAGGTGCTTCATAGTGTGTTGAGGAACAAGTGCTTGGGTGAAAGTAGAAGTGGCAAGTTAGCGCTTTTTTACGGCGCGGGTGCCCAACTGGGTTTCCGCAGCCCCCGAGCCCTAGGCCCCGGGGCCGCCAAAGCCTCCACCAGGAGGTGGCCCACCACCGGGGGGCGGGCCATCAAACCCACCGCGGCCGCGCCGGCCCCCGCCACCCGGACCGCCCGGGCCTTCGGGGCCGGTGGGCAAGGTCATGTTGGCCGAGCGGATGTTATAAGTGAACATCAGCATGAAGTAGCGCTGCAGCACCGTGGTTTGCACGTCTTCGTAATACGCCACGTTCACGTTGCGCTGGATGGCGCGGTTTTGCTTCAGCAAGTCAAAGGCATAGAGCTGGATTTCGCCGCGCTGCTTCAAGATTTTCTTGCCGATGCTGGCGTTCCACAGCACGTAATTCTGGTTGTAGGAGCTGCTCAGGCCGCGGTAGAGTTGGTGGGCCACGTCGCTTTTAATCGAAATGCCGGGGCCTACTATCCAAGCTAGCCGCAGGCGCGTGAGCTGGTTGAAGTAGTTGGTGTTGAGCTGGCGGCTGAGTGTGTTGCGCACGTAGCTCTGCGTCGAGGTCGAGGCCAGCGTGAAGTCTAGCCGCTCGCTGATGTTGCTGCTAAGGGTAATGCCCGCCGAAATGGCCGGGGTGCGAGCGTAGTTCAGGCCGTTGTTTACCAGGCCGGGATTCTGGTTGTAGCTAGCCCCTAGGTTGGCGTTGAGGTTCAGCTTCGAGCCCAGCAGCGGGCTGCCGTAGTTGGCCTGCGAGCGCACGCTGTACTGGTTCGAGAGGTTGGTGCTTTGGGTGAGCTGGCCGCCGGCGGGCAGGCGCACGGCTAGGTCAGTGCCGGTGGGCGTCACCACGGTGTCGCGGGCGGCTACCAGCGTGCGGTTCGAGATGGGGTTTTGGGTAAACGAGCCCGAGAGCAGGGCGAAGAAGTTGCCTTTCTTTTCGGGGTTGCTGGCCGAGTAGCGCGCCACCAAGTTGTGGGCGTACTCCTGGCGCAGGGCCGGGTTACCGATGGTGAGCTGCAACGGGTTCGAGTTGTTCACCACGGCTTGCAACTGATTGATGCTGGGCGCGTTGGTATTGGTGCGGTAGAATACGCGCAGGTTATGCTGGCGGTCGGGCCGGTACATGAGCATGGCCTGGGGCAGCACGTTCCAGAAGGTGTAGCTCACCGGCCCGGCAATGGGGAAGGCCTGGTCGCCGCGCAGCTGGGCCACTTGCCCGCTCAGCCCTACCGAGGCCTGAATCTTCCGGTTGTTGTAGCGGTAGCTCAGCCCGCCGCCCTGCGTGAGGTAGTAGTTGTTGAAGACGTTGCTCAGGGCCGTGTCGAGGCGCGAGTACTCCTGCGAGTTGTTTTCGAAGTCGAAGGTGCGCTTATCGGAGTTGTTGGGGGCGTAGTTGAGCGAGTAGTTGGCTTGCAGTTGGGCGTGCTTGCCCACGGGCTCGGTGTAGGCTAGGTTGCCACCTAGGTTGCCGCTGTGCTGAGTCAGGTTAGAGCGCTGGTTGAGGTTGGTGCCGGTACCCGTGCCAGTACTGGTGGTGCGCAGCAGGCTGGTGCCGCTGCGGTCGTTGAGCGCGCCATTGAGGCTGAGCGAGAGCGTGCGGCCGGCGCGCTTGCCTATGCGGCGGCGCAGCAGCAGGTCGCCAGCCGGGTTGGCGGCCATGTTGTTCGAGTTATACAGCGTATTGATATTGCTCAGCGGCCGGCCCTCGCGCGAGGTGATGCCGGCCAGAATCCGGTTGGCATCGTTTTGCTGCCACGACACCCGAGGCCGGAACAGCAGCGAAGTGGCCGAGTCAATCTGCTGCTCGAAGCGCACGTTGGCCCGGTGGTTCAGGTTGACGCTGTTCGAGGCCGAGTTCTCCTGGTAGAGCGTCCCGTTCACGAACTGGCGGTTGGTGCTGCTGTTGAGCTGGTTGTTCGAGCGGTTAAAGAAGTAGCTGCCCGTCAGCTCGGTATGCTTGTTGTTCCACGAGTTGGAGTAGTTCAGCCCCGCCGCATTGGTGGTGCTGATGCCCCCGTTCTGGTTGGTGAGGAAGTCGCCGGGGTTGCCGCCTGCGCCGCCGCCGCCGCCGCCCCGGCCACCCCCCGAGTTGCCAATGACCCCTAGGAGGTCGTCGGCCGCGAAGTTCTGCTCGTTTACGTTGTTGCTCTGGGCCAGCACGGTGGTACGCCGGTTGTTGTGGAAGTCGTTGAGGTTCAGGCTGGCTTTGTAGCGGGTACCGCTACTGCTGCCGGTGCCGCCGCCATCGGGGCCCGCGCCAGCCACTGCCCGCCCAAATTGTCCGTTGCGGAACTGTGGCTTCGTGATGATATTCAGCGTCTTCTGCGTGTTGCCGTCGTTGAAGCCCGAGAAGCGGCTCTGCTCGCTCATCTGGTCGAAAATCTCCACCCGGTCAACGGCCTCGGCCGGCAGGTTTTTCAATACCGCGTCGGGGTCGGTGCCGAAGAAGGGCTTGCCATCTACTAGCACCTGCTGCACCTGTTCGCCCTGGGCCTGGGTTTTGCCTTGCGCATCCACCTGAATGCCCGGCATCTTGCCAATGAGGTCACCCGCCGTAGCGTCGGGGTTGACCTTGAAGGCTTTGGCGTTGAGGCTGGTGGTGTCGCCGCGCTGAGTCTGCTGCACGGCCTGCCCGGTTACGACTACTGTTTTCAGGGCCACACCGCCGACGTTCAGGCGCACGGCCCCTAGGTCAAGGGGCGCGCCATCAGTAGGTACCGTTACGGGCTGGCGTTGGTCTTGGTAGCCGATAAAGGAGGCTTGGAACAGGTAGCGCCCGGGGGCTACGCCATTTATTTCGAAGCTGCCGTCGGAGTTCACCGCCGTGCCCGTCTTCACCGAGTCGGGCAGGTGAATGAGCACCGCGTTGGCCCCGATGAGCGGCGACTGGTCTTTGGCGTCGAGCACCTTGCCACGCACCGCGCTCTGGGCAAAAGCGCTGAAGGTCAAGAGCCAGCCTAGGCCGGCAAGGAGTAAAAAGCGCATAGAGCTTTTTGGTTTTGGTTGCTAATTGTTAGTTCTTGGCCGCTGGTTTTTGGTTGTTAGGTTCTCATTGCTTGTTTCGCTTGGTTAAAAACCAGCAACCAAAAGCCAGTAACCAAAAATCAAAGCCCAGTACTTACACCCGCCGCAGCAGTAGCAGGCCATCGCGCACGGGCAGCAGCAGCGGCACTACGCGCGGGTCGTGGCGCACGTGGTCGTTGAAGGCGATTACGGCACGGGTGTCGTGGTCGTTGGCTTTGAGCGGGTAGCCGGGCAGCACCTTGCCGCCCCACAGCACATTGTCGACGATGAGCAGGCCGCCGGGGCGCACCTGGTTGATTACGAGTTCAAAGTACCGGCCGTTATTGACCTTATCCGCATCGATAAAGACTAAGTCCCATACTTCACCGACCAACCCGGCCAGAACGCCGCCCGCGTCACCCAGGTGCAGGTGCACGCGGGACCCTAGGCCGGCCGCCGCCACGTAGCGCCGGATGCGGCTTTCGCGCTCGGGGTTGATTTCAATGGTGTGTAGCTGCCCATCAGGCGCCAGCCCCTCGGCCAGGCATAGCGTGGCGTAGCCCGTGAAGGTGCCGATTTCGAGGATGCGCCTAGGGCCCACCAGGTGCGAAAGCATGCTCAGCAGGCGGCCCTGCCAGTGGCCGGTGGCCATGCGCGGCATCAGCAGCTGCAGGTGGGTCTCGCGCCAGAGCTGGTGCAGCAGCGGCGGCTCGGGTTCGGAGTGGAGGTCGGCGTAGGCCTGGGTCGGGTCGGCGGGGAAAGACATGGAAAGCGCAGCGTAGGGCAAGGATGCAAAATTGCCTTCCGAAAGCTGCCCCCAGCAGCGCGGACTTTTAGTCTGCGAGTAGATGGTTACCGTAAACTCGCGGACTAAAAGTCCGCGCTACGCCCGCCACGGCTCCAGCCGAAACCGGAATACCTGCCGGCCCGAGCGGCCCGGCCCGTAGGTATGCGCCACCACGCGCCACAGCCCCTCGTAGCGGAACTGCCACTCGCCGCCCGGTGCAATGCGGCGGAACACGCGCACCGGCTGCCCGGTCTGCTCGCTGCGCACGAGGCCAAGGTTGCGATAGTCGCCGGGGTCTTGGTCGGCCACCTGGTGGCCAGTCTTGGTGTCGCGCCCGCCGCTGCCCGCGTACCAGAAGTAATCATCGTGGTACTCGTCGTCCTCGTAAGCCTCGGCCAGCACGATGCTCTCGGCCCCTAAGGCCGCCGTGGCGCCCACGCCCGCCCGCCGCGGCCGGTGCTGCCCCCGCAGCGACAGCTCCAGCCGCGAGTGAAACAAGTCGCCCGGCTGAGCCGTGCCCACGTGGCCGAAATGAGGTGCTGGCGGCTGGCTCATTAGTTTGTAAGCAGATAGCTGAGAAACAAAAAGCACGTCATGCTGAGCTTGCCGAAGCATCTCTACTGCGTAACTAAACCCCTGACGTTGGGATTACTTGCGCAGTAGAGATGCTTCGGCAAGCTCAGCATGACGTTCTACTTCAAGCAAATACAGTCTACTTCTCCGGCACGTACTGCAGGATGCTCAGGTTTTCGTCGCTCAGCACGTCGCGCGCCATTTCGCGCAGCTCACCGGCCGTCACGCGCTCGATGCGGCCGAAGATTTCGCTCAGCGGCTCTACGCGGCCCAGGTCGAGGGTGCTTTTGCCTAGTAGCTGCATGAGGCCCGAGTTGCTTTCCTCGCTCATGGCGAGCTGGCCCATTAGCTGGTTTTTGGCTACGTGCAGCTGGCTGGTGGTCAGCTCCTTGTCGCGTAGCAGCTTCAGCTCTTTCTGCACCAGCCCTAGGGTGCGCTGCAGCTGCTTGGCTTCGGTGCCGAAGTAGATGCCGAACAGGCCCGTGTCGGTGTAGGGCGAGTAGCTGCTGTCGATGGTGTACACCAGGCCGTACTTCTCGCGCACGGCCAGGTTGAGGCGCGAGTTCATGCCGGGGCCGCCCAGGATGTTGTTGAGCATGAAAATCGGCACCCGACGCTCATCGCGCAGCGAGTAGGCCGGGCCGCCCACCAGGCAGTGCGCCTGCTGAATGGGCCGGTGCTCACGGCGCTCCTGGCGCAGGTAGCCGGCGAAGGGCTGCCGCTCGTGCGGCCCCAGCCGGGCCGGCAGCGGCGCCAGAAACCGGTCGGCCAGCCGCTTCACTTCCTTAAACGGCAGGTTGCTGACCGAGCTGAATACCAGCCGGTCGGTGCGCACGTTTTCGTTGTAAAATGCGTGGAAATCAGCGCTCTGGAAGCCGCCCACGCTTTCGCGGGTACCTAGGATGTTGATGCCTAGGGGGTGCTGCCCGTACACCACGGCGTCGAAGTCGTCGATGATGGCGTCCTCGGGGGCGTCCTGGTACATGCTCATCTCCTCCAGAATCACGCCGCGCTCCTTCTCTACCTCGCGCTCGGGAAATACCGAATTGAAGGTCAGGTCGGTAAGCAGTTCGAAGGCGCGCTCGAAGTGGGTGCTGAGCAGCGTGGCGTAGAAGCAGATTTTCTCCTTGGTGGTATAAGCGTTCAGCTCACCGCCCACGGTTTCGAGGCGGTTGAGGATGTGAAACGACTTGCGCTTGTGGGTGCCTTTGAAGGCCATGTGCTCCCAGAAGTGGGCCAGGCCTTGCTGGTGCGTGCGCTCATCGCGCGAGCCAATGTCCAGTAAAAAACCGCAGTGGGCAATCTTGGTATGCGGCACCTCCTTGTGTAAAAGTCGGATGCCGTTGGGGTATTCGAATTGATGATAATCAGCCATTGCAGCTATAACAAAATCTGGGCGCAAAGTTCGCTATTTAGGGGCTGCTAGCTAGCAAAGCGAATTGGAAAACACGCCGAATGTAAGCCAGCCGTCGGCTGGGTTGCGCGAGACGCACTACTGAACATACTTGCCTACTGAACGAACTGGCTACCGAAGCTCATTGGCAGCGGGCCATTGCCGTCGCGTACTGAAGAGTAGCCCGCCGGACCTAGTAGCCGCTAGGCAAGCGAGCTGCTTGCAACCAATAAGTGCCCGCCCACCAGCGCCACTTGCGTGGGTACTGGCGGGCGGGCACCTACGCTTGAGAGCTACCCTTAGGGGTGGAGCGTGCCCTCAATGGAGTCGTCCAGCGTTTGGCCGATAACGGCCCCGATGGCGATTTTAACGGCGGCTACGGCATTGCCATGCTTGTTGTCCCAGTAGTAGCCCTGCTGCGGGGTTACTTCAATGGCCGTCAGGCGCGGGTCGTCCTCCCCTTCGGTGAACCAGGCCTTGAGTATCGGATTCCATAACTCCTTGATTTTGGTCTTGTCGGTCGAGATGGTGGCCGTGCCCACAATGCTCAGGTAGTCGGAGTGAGCCGAGCCTTGCAGCAGCAGGTGCACGGCGGGGTCTTGCTGAATTTCCGCGTTTTTGTGGCTGTCGTTGGCGCTCAAAAACCAGAAGTGGCCCTGCTCGTCGGGCTTGCGGATGGCCATGGGCCGAGTGGCGAAGGCCGCGCCGTGGATATTGGTGCAGAAGAAGCAGGTATCGGCTTTGTCGGCCAGCTCCTGCATTTTCTGAATGGCCGCCGCGCTGCTTAAGTCCTGGTGGTTTTTTTCGGGCTGTTGCTGATTGATGCTGTCCATGCGAGCGAGTGGAAAAGAAATAACTGGAAACCAGTACTTCTGCCTACGCGCGGCCCGGCGAGGGGTTATCGGCTGAGCGGGGGGCAACTGCCAGTAGCTTGAGCGCTAGCAACCTAAACCTGCCACAACGTGAATTGCGAAACAACACCCCAACCCAGTTGCATTTCCTCCATGCATACCGCAGGTAATACCCGCCCCCGAGGGCTGGTTGGCACTGAACAACTCAATGCACCAGCTTCTCGGCCCGAAACAAGTCGTCGGCCGCCTGCAAAATCTTGCCCCGCAGCTGCAAATTGTAGGTTTTGTGGGTAGCCAGGAAGTCGCGCACCACCTTGGCGGCGGCCGGCGACTGGTAGGGCCCTAGGGTAGCTTGCAGCCAGGCGGCGGGGAAAAAGATGTCGCCCGTCAGCTGGATTTCCTGGAGCAGCGCTAGGCTCTGGGGCAGGTATTTCTCGGACGTGGCCTGGCGGAGCGGGTGGTGCAGGTAGCCGAGAGCCGAGGTTACCCAGGCTTCCTTCTCGCGGTTTTTCTCCTGTGCTAGGCCGGCGAAAAACTTGTCGCGCACGGCCACCTCGGGCGAGAGGGCGGGCATAAGGTACTCGAGGCGAGCGCGGCGGTCGGGGTTCTTTACACGCATTAGCTGCTGGGGCAGAATGGGTTGCGGCGCGGGGTAGTCGTGCACGGCCAGCGCTAGGGCCAGGCTGGTGTAGTCATCCTCGGTCAGCTTTACCTGCGCAGGCGCCTGCTGCGTCTGCCAAATATGGTAGAGTTGCCCGAGGGCTGCTGGGGTGAGGGCCACGCGCTGATAAGCCTGAAAAAATAGCTTCTGCGCACCCGGCGTGGGAGCGGCTTGCAGGGCCTGCCACAGCGCTGCCTCCACGGCTGGGGCCTGCGCCAGGCGCTCGGCAGGCGTTAGAAACTGCCAGTAGATGGCGCTGAGTTGGCCGGTGAGGAGCTTAATATTCAGCTCACTGTATTCATTCGCTATTTGTGGTAGGTAAGTAGTTAATAGTTGCTGAGGAGTATTTCCTTCCCCACGCAGCATATTCTCATACAAACTGATATATGCGGCAGCTCGACTATCGTCAAGGTGCAGTAAGCCCGTGTTATTGGTCGCTGCCGGTAGGTCTTTGGCTATTTGCTGGGCCACTGGAAAAATGCCATAGCCCATACCGTTGGTATTGAGCATGATATAGGCTGGTGCTGGCATGCCTTTCGCCCACGCTATCTCTACGGTGCCGCGGTCAGATGTCACCGGATGTTCGGTTGTGCCACTCGGATAAACCAGCTTCACGCTGAACCGCTGCGGCCACACGCGCCGAGTGCCATCCTCAGCCCTCTGACTCACTGTGAGGCTGGTAACCTTGCCGTTGGCCGCTTTCAAATCGTAACTGAAGATGGGGCGGCCGGGCTCATTCACCCACACTTGGTTCCAGGCGGCAAGGTCGGCGGGGGTGTGGGCGTCCAGGATGGTGATGAGGTCGGGCCAGGTGGCGTTGCCGCCCGCATATTTGGCCAGGTACTCGCGCACGCCGGTCCGGAAGGCTTCTTCGCTCATCAGCAGCTCCAGCTGGCGCATCATGATGGGCGCTTTGTGGTAGATGATATTACCGTAGAGCGAGCCAGCGTCCTGCAGGTTGTCAAGTGGTTGGCGGATGGGATTGGCCCCTAAGGTGCGGTCTACAGCGTAGGCGGCGGGGTAGTGGTCGGTGATGAATTTGAGGTTGGCTTCTGCTTGTTTGTCTGCTTGGACGATATTACTAGGAGCGTCGCCAGCCGCCATCTTGTCGGCCATGAAGTTGGCAAATACCTCCTTCATCCACACATCGTTAAACCAGCGCATCGTCACGAGGTCGCCAAACCACATGTGGGCCGTTTCGTGGCCGATGAGGTTCTGGCGGGCCACCAGCTGGTCTTTGGTAGCGCCCTGGTCCAGGAACAGGCTGCTCGCCTTGTAGTCGATGGCGCCTACGTGCTCCATGCCGCCGTACTGGAAGTCGGGAATGGACGCGAAATCAAGCTTTTGGAACGGGTACTTCAGGCCCGTGTAGTCCTCCATAAATGCCAGCGCCCGGCCGTGCGTCTCAAACAGCACTGGCAGGCTAAGGCGTACTTTGGCGGTGTCGGTTTCGCGGTGCAGAAGGGCCATGGTGCGGCCCCGCACCGGCTCGAAGGTGTGGGTGAATTTGCCCGCCACGAACGAGAACAAATAAGTGCTCAGCGTATCGGAGGGCCGAAACTGCATGGTCTTGTCGAGGTCGCGCTCGACGTGGCCGGCGGGCTTGGCGTTGGCCAGCACCTGCCAGGCCCTAGGCACGGTGAGCGTGAGCGTGAAGCTGGCCTTGAGGTCGGGCTGGTCGAAGCAGGGAAACACCGTACGAGTGCGGTCGGGCACCAGCAGGGTGTAGAGGTAGTCGGCATTACGGTTGAGCGACTGCTCGCCCAGGCGCAGCTGCAGGCGCACCACGTTTTCACCCACGCGCAAAGCCTTGGCCGGCAGTAGGATGTGCTCGGCGCGGTGCTCGATGGCGACCGGCTGGCCGTTGATGTTGAGGCTGCGCAGGTAGCCGGCGGGCGCCTTAAAATCGAGCTGCACCGGCTCGCGGGCGTCGCGCAGCCGGAAGCTCACGAGTTCGCGGCCCAGGATGACCGAATCGCGCTGGGCCGGCACCGTAAAATCCAGCTCGTACCCCACCCGGCTGATGCGGGCCTTACGCGCCTCGGCCAGCGCCCGCGACACGCCCGGCACCACGGGCACGGGGCCAGGCGGCGGGGTAGGGGCAAGCAGGGCGGCGAGGAGAATAGAGAGGAGCATAGCAAAGTATAGAAAGGCGCCCTAGGGACACACGCATTACAAAAGAACGTCATGCTGAGCTTGCCGAAGCATCTCTACCGCGCCAGTCGGGTTCGGTAGAGATGCTTCGACAAGCTCAGCATGACGTTCTTTCAATAATCGACACCCTAGCAAATGTAGCCCGGCTACTCGCCCAAATAGGCGCGCAGATACTTCGCCAGCGCGCTTTTTTTGCTGTGGGCTACCTCGGCGGGCGGGCCGGCCACTACCACGCGGCCGCCCTCGTCGCCAGCACCGGGGCCGATGTCGAGCACCCAGTCGGCGGCGGCGATGACGGGCAGGTTGTGCTCGACTACCACCACCGTGTGGCCGGCCGCCACTAGGGCCCGCAGTTGCGTGAGCAAGCGCTCGACGTCGGCGGGGTGCAGGCCGGTGGTGGGCTCGTCGAGCACGTAGAGGGTGTGGCCGCGGGCAGCGCGCTGCAGCTCGGTGGCCAGCTTCACGCGCTGGGCCTCGCCGCCGCTGAGCTCGGTGGCGGGCTGGCCCAGGCGCAGGTACCCTAGGCCCACTTCGCGCAGCACCGTGAGGGCGCGGCGCACGGGCGCTTCGGCCTCGAAAAACTCCCAGGCGGCGTCCACGGTTAGCTCCAGCACGTCGGCGATGTTCTTGCCCTGGTAGGTGATTTCCAGGGTTTTGGGGTTGTAGCGGGCACCGTGGCAGACGGGGCAGGGCGCGTACACGCTGGGTAGAAATAGCAACTCCACCATCACCTGGCCCTCGCCCTGACAGTGCGGGCAGCGCCCCTTAGCCACGTTGAACGAGAAGCGGCCCGCGTCGTAGCGGCGCTGCCGGGCCTCGGGGGTGCTGGCAAACAGCGTCCGCACCGCATCGAACAAGCCGGTGTAGGTAGCCAGGTTCGAGCGCGGCGTGCGGCCAATGGCCTTCTGGTCCACTTGCACCAGCCGGACCACGCCGCTGAGGCCGGTGGGGTTGCCGGGGCCGCTAGCCAGGTAACCGCCGGTGGTTTCGGGGGCGGGCTGCTCCAGCGGGTCGGCATCGTCGGCTTCGGGCAGGGCCTGGCCTAGGGCCTCAAGCACCAGCTCCACCAGCACCTGGCTGATGAGCGTGCTCTTGCCCGAGCCCGACACGCCCGTGACGGCCGTGAGCACCCCTAGGGGTACGTCGGCGCTGAGCGCCTGTAAGTTGTGGCGGCTCACGTCGCGCAGCTGCAGCCAGCCGGCGGGCGGGCGCGGGGTAGGTGGCGCGGGCGGCGCGTCGGCAAAAAGGTAGCGCCGCGTCACCGATTCGGGCACGTCGCGCAGGCCAGCGGGCGGCCCGCTGTAGAGGATGTGCCCGCCGTTGACCCCCGCGGCGGGGCCCACGTCCACGAGCCAGTCGGCGCGGCGCACCACGTCGAGGTTGTGCTCGACCACGAACAGCGAATTGCCGGCCGCCCGCAGGTTCGCCAGCGCCCGCAGCAGCGCCTCGGTATCGGCTGGGTGCAGGCCCGCCGAGGGCTCGTCGAGCACGTACACCACGCCGAAGAGGTTGGAATACAACTGGGTAGCCAGCCGCAGCCGCTGCAGCTCGCCGGGCGAGAGGGTGGGCGTGCTGCGCTCCAGGTCGAGGTAGCCCAGGCCCAGCTCTAGCAGCACTGCCAGGCGGGCTACTAGGTCGGCGGCAATGCGCTGGGTCACGATGGCTTTTTCGGGCGCCTCGGCATCGGTGGGCGCCCCTAGGCCCGCTTTGGCAGCGAAGGGCTGCAATAATTCAGAGAGGCGCTTGAGGGGCAGGCGCTGCATCTCGGTGATGTCGAGGCCAGCGAAGGTGACGGCCAAGGCCTTCTTTTGCAAGCGCTTGCCGTGGCAGGTGGGGCACTCGGTGCTGAGCAGGTACTGGGCCACGCGCTTTTTCATGAGCGCGCTTTGCGTGGTGGCGAAGGTGTGCAGCACGTAGCGCCGCACGCCCGTGAAAGTGCCCATGTAGTTGGGCGGCTCGCGGCGCTTGATGGCCCGCTGGGTTTCCTGGGGCGAGTAGCCGGGGTACACCGGCACCTGCGGCTGCTCGTCGGTGAAGAGTATCCAGTCGCGGGTTTTCTGGGGAAGCTCGCGCCAGGGCACGTCCACGTCGTAGCCCATGCTCACGAGGATGTCGCGCTGGTTTTGGCCGCCCCAGGCCTGGGGCCAGGCCGCAATGGCGCGCTCGCGGATGGTGAGCGAAGGGTCGGGTACCATGCTGGCCTCGGTGGCTTCGTACACGCGGCCCAGGCCGTGGCAGGTGGGGCAGGCACCCTCGGGCGTATTGGGCGAGAAGCCCTCGGCGTATACAATGCTCTGGCCCCTAGGGTAGTGGCCGGCCCGCGAGTACAGCATCCGCAAGAGGTTGGCCAGGGTCGTGACGCTGCCCACCGACGAGCGGGTGCTGGGGGCGCCGCGCTGCTGCTGCAAGGCTACGGCCGGCGGCAGCCCCTCGATGGCATCTACCTCGGGCACGCTCATTTGGTTGAACAGCCGCCGGGCGTAGGGCGACACCGATTCGAGGTAGCGGCGCTGGGCCTCGGCGTAGAGCGTGCCAAACGCCAGGCTGCTCTTGCCCGAGCCCGAAATGCCAGTGAATACCACCAGCGCGTCGCGCGGTATGTCAACGTCGATATTTTGCAGGTTGTGCTCGCGGGCGCCCCGCACCTGCACAAAGCCGGTAAAGTCTTTTTGGGAAGGCATATGCTACGTGCATACGGCTAGCCAAGTGGCGGGGGTACTGTTCTGAGGCTTTAGGCGGCGCGGCCGCCAGGGCCCACAGCAGGAGCGGAAGCGCGTAGCGGGCCCTGTGCGCGGTAGGCGCGGGCATCGGCGAAGGCCTGTAGCAGCAGCGCCGTTTCTATCTCCAGGGCGCAGCGGAAGTGCCCTAGGGGGCAGCGGGCGTGCCCGTGCAGGCCGCAGGGCCGGCAGGCCAGCCCTGGTGCGTGCTGCACGATGCGGGCAAACGTGCTCAGCGGCCCAAACCCAAACGCTGGCACCGTGGAGCAGAAAATGGCGCACACCGGCGCATCCACGGCCGAGCACAAGTGCAGCGGTGCCGAGTCGTTGACGTAGTTGAGTACCGCCCCGCGCATGAGCGCCGCCGATGCCGGGAGCGACAACTTCCCCGCCAGGTTGAGCAGCTCCGGCCGGGCGGCAGCCTCAGCTAGCCGGGCGCAGGCGGCCGCATCGGGCGGGCCACCCAGCAAGTAGACCGGCAGGCCCGCTGGCAGCGCCGCCAGCAGCTGCAGCCACTTACTTTCGGGGTACTGCTTGGTAAACCACACCGACGTAGGCGCCAGGCACACGTACTCGCCCACGGCCGCGTAGGGCGCGGCAGCCGCCTCATCGGCCGTGGTGGGGTAGAGGCGGGGCCTTATTGAATTAGAAATTATAAATTGAGAACTATGAATTGGGTCGTAGTAAGCCGCTTGGCTATCGGGCCCTGACTGGTCATTTATAATTTCTACTTCATCACTCGTAATTAACCGCAGGTTGCGCTGCACCTCGTGCGTGCCATTGCCAATTACGTGCGGCACCCGGCGCGTAAAAAACCGGCTAAACGGGTTCTCGGCAAACCCCACCCGCTCGGGCGCCCCCGAAAACGCCGTGAGAAACCCCGTGCTGGCAAAGCGCTGCAAGTTGAGTACGCGCCCGTAGCCGGCGGCCCGCACCTGGCGCAGCAGCCGCAGCAGGTTGGGGTATTTCTGGGTCTTTTTATCCCACACCAGCACTTGCCGAATGTGCGGATTGCCCGCCAGCAGCCCTTCATTGCCGCTCCGCACCAGCACATCAAGCGGCGCATCGGGTGCGGTGCGAGCCAGCTCCTCCACCAGCGCCGTCGCCAGTATCACGTCGCCAATAAAGGCGGTTTGGATGAGGAGAATGGGGGAAGTCACCTTATTCTATTTTAGTTGATAGAACTGTACTATGAAGTAATATGGCTGCCAATATTTACTGTTTTATGATTAGCATTGCTGACAATATTGATTAGCCAACCATTGATAACTGTCCAAATCAATACGGAAAATCCATTCAGCAGAACCGATTTGCCAAGAAGCTCGAAAGGGACAAATGCTAAGCCGCTCATCATAGTTGTGATAACTATTTGTTTAATGGTTAAGTTTTTAAAGAGTAAAATCCTTGTTATTGTCATAAACAACAGTGAACCGAAAGCGCCTGCCAGCAAAGTAATAAATTTGAAGCGTGCTTCACCTGAAAATATCCAAACACTTGTATAGTATATCAAAACCGATAGTGCGAGATGAATATTTATTCTATTATTCAGTTTTTCGCTCTCGGAATTGAAATAGCATGTTAAGAGTGGAAATGTCAAGCCTGGTAAGAATTGAATTGTTATGATAAAAAATAATTTTAAGATATCTACATATTCTGTCAGCCAGAATAATAAAAAATAAAATATTCCAGATATTATAGCGTAAGTTAATGATTTATTATTAAGTAAAAAGTATTTCATTATTAAAAGAAGTTATATAGATATACCTTACAGCTATCAATCCTCGAGCACGTTGCTCATAAACGTGCTTTTCAGCGCCAGCCACAAAAACCACAGGAGTATCCCTAGACCCAGATACGGGCGATAGAAGTCCTGCACGCTACGGTAGCGTTGGGTGCGGATATCGGATTTTTCGAGGCGATTGATAGCAGCGAATACCTCGCCCAGGGCGGCGTTGTCGGTGGCGCGGAAGAACTGGCCGTCGGTGGCCTGGGCCAGCTGGCGCATGGTGGTTTCGTCGAGGCGGGTTTCCACGTAGCGGGTTTTGCCGGTGGTGCTGTCGCGGCCGAAGGGCACGAAACCATCCTGCCCTAGGCCGATGGTGTAGAGCCGGATGCCGTAGGCGTGCGCCAGCTGGGCGGCCAGCAGCGGGTCGAGGTTGCCGGCGTTGCTCTCCCCATCCGAGAGGAGCAGGCACACCCTGGAGCTGGCCCGCGAGTCGCGCAGGCGGTTGATGGCCGTGCCGATGGCGGTGCCAATGGCTGTGCCATCGTCGGCAATGAGGCCGGGGCGCAGGCTGGCCAGGTTGTCGAGCAGCAGGTCGTAGTCGGTGGTGAGGGGCGTGAGCGAGTAGGCCTGCCCAGCGAAGGCAATGAGGCCCAGGCGGTCGCCGGTGCGGCCCAGCACAAAGCGGCGGGCCAAGCGCTTGGCGGCGGCCAGGCGGGTGGGCTTCAGGTCCTCCAGCTCCATGCTGCCGCTCACGTCGAGGGCCAGCACGATGTCGATGCCGCGGCCGGTTTGGGTGAGGTGCTCGTCGGCGCGCTGGGGGCGGGCGGCGGCCAGCACCAGCAGCGCTAGGCTGGCGCTCAGCACGATGGGCGGCACGAAGCGAAGCAGCGCCCGCCAGTTGCTGCGCAGCCCGCCTGGCCCTAGGGCCACCACCACCTGCCGGCGCCGCCGGGCCAGCAGCGCCCGTAGCAGTGGCAGTAGCGGCACCAGCGCCAGCAGCAGCAGCAGGCGCGGGTGCGCCCATTGGTAGCCGGCCAGCGTGGCGTAGGAAAACAAATTCATGCGGGAGCGCTTAGAACCGAAAGTTTTGAACGTAGAACCGAGCGCTGGGCGCCGGGCATTGGGAACCTAGTTGGCGCTTGCGAGTAAAGAAAGCCACGTACTAAGCTCCCGACGCCCTGCTCCACCAGCCGCGAAGTTCGCCCTCCCGCATGATTCGTACCGTCATTTTCGATATGGATGGTGTCATTATCGACACCGAGCCCATTCACCACGCCGCCTTTTTAAAGCTGTTTGCCGAGCTGGGCATCGACGTTTCGGCCGCCGAGTACGCCGGTTTCCTGGGCTCGTCCACGCGCAACGTGATGCAGCGCCTGGTAGCTTCCTACTCGCTGCCCCAGGCTCCCGAAACCCTACTGCAACGCAAGCGCACGCTATTCAACCAGCAGTTCGACACCGACCCTAGCCTCGACTTGCTGCCCGGCGTGCGCCCGCTGCTCGATGATATCCGCCAAGCGGGCCTCGGACTGGTGCTGGCTTCCAGCGCCTCCAAGGCTACTATTAAGCGCGTGTTCGACCGCTTTGGGCTGGCGCCTTACTTCGCCCACGTCGTCAGCGGCGAAGAATTTGAGCATTCCAAGCCCGACCCCGCCATCTTCCTGCACGCCGCCGAGCTGGCTGGCACGCCCGTGGCCGAGTGCGTCGTCATCGAAGACTCGGCTAACGGCGTCGCTGCCGCTAAAGCCGCTGGCATCTACTGCATCGGCTACGCTAGCCCCCACTCCGAGGGCCAGGACCTGCGCCTCGCCGACCAGGTAATCAGCGACTTCAGCGAACTGTCAGCCGTCATAATTGCTGGGCTACCAGGCTAATTGACAGTTGGTGGTTGCTGAATGGACGTCATGCTGAGCGAAGCCGAAGCATCTCTACCGTTCCGTCTGGCTTCGTCTAGCGTGAGTTTTTAGTAAAAGGACGTCCTGCTAAGCTTGCCGAAGCATCGTCACCAGCCCCTAGGGACGATGCGGTCGAGATGCTTCGGCAAGCTCAGCAGGACGTCCTTTTGCTGCCGACTACTCAATCGAACCGCCCCAGCTCCTGCGTGCCGAACGTCCACTCAGGGGTGTCAAACTCGGCAGTCTCGGGCGCGGGCACTGCAAACCAAGCCCCTAGGGCCGGCGCGTCGCCATTGCGCAGCAGGTGGATGTTTTGGGCCGGCATGTAGCTCTGGGCCAGCAACAAGTAGCGCTGGCCGGTGCGTGGGTTTTCGGCCACGTCTACTACCAGCACGGCATGGCCGGGGCGCCCACCGTGCAGCAGCACGTCGCCGGGCTGCGCCTGCCCTAGGGGCACCGGGTGCAGGTCGCGCCCTAGCGAGAGCGTGCCCGCGTAGCCGAAGGTGGGCAGCAGGTAGCGCCCAAGGGCGGCGTGGGTGGGTGCCTCGGCTGGCTTAGCGGCGGGCAGCACCTGCTCGCGCTGCACCCGAAACGTGTGCCCCGCCACGTAGTCCGAAAACCAGAAGTCGTAGCCCGTGGTGAGGTGAAAATGCACCTTGTTCGGATCTTGGCTGAACAAATACTCCGCCCGCAGCCGAATCACGGCATCGGCGCACTGCTGCAAGTCCTGGGTGCCCACATCGATGTTCACTACGGCCGCCACCACGTCCTGCTGGTCTTTGAGCTTCCCATTGTAGAGCCGCGCGGGCGTGCCAGCCGGGCGCAGCGGCAGCCCGCGCAGCCACTCGCCCCACGAGCCAGTTGCTACTGGCACTCGGCGGCACCCTCGGGGCGGCGCAAAGCGGGCGGCCACGGTACTGGCAGCTGGGGGCGGGGTAGCCAGCCAAGGGTAGGTAGGCGGAGGAGCAACTGCCGAAACAGCTAAGCTGGCCAGTGCCAGCAGCAAATAGCTAAGCATGAGTAGTGTGTTGGGCAGCTAAACGGTTTCTGCCCCAGTTCTAGTATCGCTGGCTGGACGGGTTTTGGGCGCTGGTTCTGCCGATTTCAATTAGGCGGCTCCACTTAGTGCTCATTACCTTAGCGGCTCATCCTGTGCTCATTCACGAGTTTATGAAAAAAACGCTACTGCCTCTTCTTTTTCTGCTGCTTAGCGCCACCGGCCTGGTGGCCAAACCTAAACCAACCCCGCCGCCCAAGCCGGCCGCGCCCGTCGATTCGGCCGCGCTCTACCGGGCATTTGCCGATTCAGTCAATGATTCCTTCCATTTTCAGCAGGGCCATATCTCGCTGCCCGGTGGCATAGGCGAGCTGACCGTGCCGAAGGGTTTTCGGTACCTTGACTCGACGCAGAGCGGCTACGTGCTGCACAAGCTCTGGCACAACCCGCCCCAAACCAACCTCGGGATGCTGTTCCCGGCCAGCAAAGGACCGCTTAGCGAGAGCAACTGGGGCTACATCATTCAATATGAGCCCCTAGGGTACGTGAAGGACGATGATGCCGACGACATCAACTACGACGAGCTGCTGGAAACTATGCAGAAGGAGAGCGAGGAGGAAAACCCCGCTCGCGAAGAAGCCGGCTACGAGGCCGTGCACGTGTACGGCTGGGGCGCCAAGCCCTACTACGACAAGCAGCAGCACGCCCTGCACTGGGCCAAGCTGCTGCGCTTCGGCAGTGGCCTCGAGCAAACTCTCAACTACAACGTGCGCATTCTGGGGCGCAAGGGCGTGTTGATTTTCAACGCCGTTGCTGACCCCGACCAATTACCCGAAATTAAGCAAAGTATTCCCGGCCTGCTCACTAATGTGCAGTTTGTGCGCGGCGAGCAATACCGCGATTTCAACCCCAAGGTGGATGAGGTAGCGGCCTACTCCATCGGTGGCCTAGTAGCGGGCAAGGTGCTAGCTAAGGTGGGCGCCTTTGCACTCATCGCCAAGTTTTGGAAGGTACTAATTCTGGCCCTAGGGGGTGCCTGGGCTGCCATCAAGCGCTTCTTCGGCTTCGGCAAGAAGGAAGAGTAGGGGACAGTAAAAACGCAAAAGGCGGTCCTGCCAAGCTGACTAAAATAGCTCTACCACACCATTAGTGTTCGGTAGAGCTATTTTAGTCAGCTTGGCAGGACCGCCTTTTTTGTGCAGATACTCAGCTAGCAAGCAACAATTTACCTAGCCGCCGAGGGTGTCTTTGATGTTGCCGATAATAGTATCGGTTAGCGTCATTTGCTCTTTCTGGGCGTGGCCTTTGGGTACGGGCGGACCGAGCTTGGGCTCGTCGCCGTAGGGCTGGGCTTTCAGTACGTGAAACTCACCCTTGCCATCGAGGCTCTCGCCTTGCGTCCAGCGGCCCTGGGCAGGCGTGGCAGCCTCGTTGATGCCGGGGCTGATGAAGGCGTAATCGAACTGCTTGTACTCGCTTTGCTGCGGGAAAGAATTGGGGATGGGCAGGGCGCTGGTGCCACCTAGCTCCTCAATCACGGCCAGCCACTGCTGCTGGTGCATGGTGTCGCGGGCAATCATGAAGCCGAGCATATCCTTCATGCCGGGGTCATCGGTCAGCTCCCAGAGGCGGGTGGCCAGTACGCGGCCCGTGCTTTCGGCCGCCACGTTGGTGTACATGTCGCCCAAGATGTTACCGCTGCCCACTACGTAGGCGCCGCTAAACGGCACGCCCTCCGAGTCGAATGCCATAGCCCCTAGGCCCGCTGACAGGAAGGAACGGGGGTTCATGCCGCCCAACACCGCGCCCACAATGCCGTCTTGCTTAATGGCGTCTTCGGCCACGCTTAGCGGGGCACCTTCTAAGTTGAGGGCCACGGCGGTGGCTAGCATTTCAATGTGGCTAATTTCCTCGGTGCCCGTGTCGAGCAGCATGTCGCGGTACTTCACCGGGCCGCGCGAGTTCCAGGCCTGAAACAGGTACTGCAAACACACGCGCATCTCACCTTCAATGCCGCCAATGGCTTGCTGGAGCATGCGGGCAAAAGCTGGGTTAGGCTTCTCAACCCGCACTTTGTACTGGGTGCGCTTATCGTGGTAAAACATAGGAGTGTGGAAAAGGAGTTGCCGGCCCCATCGTTGGTAGCCGCCCTTTTTCTACGCCCGCTTGCTAGCCAAAGTTGATACGGATGAGGTTGCTTATCAAGATATTAGCAAAATAAAAATGCTTTTCTCGACCGTAGCGGCCACTTAAATTTTACCGCGGCTAGCTGGCTTGCCTGCGCTTTACACGCCGTCTAACTGCCACGCCCCTAGGTTTTATGCAAAAAGCCCCGCTGATGGGCGGGGCTTCCTACAAAAAGCGTACTAATAACTTACTTGCTGCCAGTAGTTTTTTTGGCCTTCGCAGCCTTGGCAGGGGCCTTTTTCTTGGCGGCTGTCGCGCTTTTCTTGGCCGGTACTGCCTCTTTTGCCGCCTTTTTAGTGGGGGCGTCCGCGTCCTTAGCTGGGGCCGCAGCCTCCGCCTTTTTGCCAAAGCGGCCTTTCGTAGGCTTGTCGGGGGTAGCGGCGGCTAGTTCGAGGCAGCGCTCCAGGGTCAGCTCGGCAGGCTCCTCGCCCTTGGGAATCTTCACGTTTTTCTTGCCCACCACGATGTAGGGGCCGAAGCGACCATTCAGCACCTGCACCTCGGGGTTTTCGGGGAAGGCCTTGATGAGGCGCTCTGCGTCGGTTTTGCGCTTGTTCTCGATGAGTAGCACCGCTTCTTCGGCCGTGAGGCTCATCGGGTCTTGCTCCTTGGTCAGGGAGTAGAATTTGCTGTCGTGGCGCACGTAGGGGCCAAAGCGACCCAGGTTGGCTTGCATCTCCTTGCCTTCAAACTCGCCCACCACCCTAGGCAGCTTAAACAAGTCAAGGGCCTCTTCCATAGTGATGGTTTCGATGAACTGGCCCTTGCGCAAGTTGGCGTAAGCGGGCTTTACATTAGGGTCGGTGGTGTCGCCTAGGGCTATGTAGGGGCCGTATTTGCCTAGGCGAGCCGTTATTTTCTCGCCCGTTTCGGGGTGCAGACCGATTTCGCGGGTGCTGCCCAGCGTGCTGCGCTCAATGTCTTGCCCGCGCTCTACGCTCTGGTGGAAGGGCTCGTAGAAGCCAGCCAGCATGTGGCCCCAGTCTTCGCGGCCGTTGGCAATCTGGTCGAACTCGTCCTCCACCTTGGCCGTGAACTGGAAGTCCACGATATTGGGAAAGTGTTCTACCAGAAAGTCGTTGACCACCAACGCGGTATCGGTCGGGAAGAGCTTGGCTTTGTCGGCGCCGTAGGTTTCGGTGCGCTGCTCGGTTTTCACCGCGCCGTCGGCCAGGCTCAGCACATAAAACTTGCGCTCCTTGCCATCGCGCGAGTCCTTCTCCACGTAGCCGCGCTTCTGCACGATGCTAATGGTAGGAGCGTAGGTGCTGGGGCGGCCAATGCCCATCTCTTCCAGCTTCTTCACCAATGAGGCCTCAGTGTAGCGGGCTGGCGGCGTGCTGAAGCGCTCGGTGGCCGTCAGGGTTTGTAGCGGCAAGTTTTGGCCTACGCTCAGCGGCGGCAGGCCCCGCGAGAAGCTGCTTTCGCCGTCGGCCGGCTGGTCCTCGTCATCTTTGCTTTCGGCGTAGGCCTTCAAAAAGCCCTCGAACGTAATCACCTCGCCCGTAGCCGAGAACGTGACGCCCGGTTGGGTGCTAATACCAATAACGGCCGTAGTGCGCTCTACCTGGGCATCGGCCATCTGCGAGCCCATGGCCCGCTTGCGAATCAGCTCGTACAGGCGCTGTTCCTGGCTGTCGGCGCCGGCCTTTACCTTCTCGAAGTGCGTAGGCCGAATGGCTTCGTGGGCTTCCTGGGCGCTGGCCGACTTGGTTTTGAACTGCCGCTCGTGGGCGTATTCGCTGCCATAGGCTGCCTCAATGGCCGCTTTCGCCCCCGCCCGTGCCTCCTCGCTCAGGTTCACCGAGTCGGTACGCATGTAGCTGATGTGCCCGGCCTCGTAGAGCTTCTGGGCCACGCTCATGGTTTGGGCTACCGAGAAGCTGAGCTTGCGCGAGGCCTCCTGTTGCAGGGTGCTGGTAGTGAAGGGCGGCGCGGGGGTACGCTTGCCCGGCTTCTTATCGAGGCTATTAATACTGTAGGTAGCCCCTAGGCAGCGCGCTAAAAAGGCTTCGGCTTCTTCGCGGGTTTTGTAACGCGTGGGCAGCTCGGCCTCCAACGTAGTGCCTTGGCCAGCGTCGAAGCGGGCCACCACGCGGTAGGCGCTAGCGCTCTTGTGCTGGTTGATTTCACGCTCGCGGTCCACCACCAGGCGCACGGCTACGCTCTGCACGCGTCCCGCACTCAGGCCGGCCTTCACCTTGCGCCACAGCACCGGGCTCAGCTCGAAGCCCACCAGACGGTCGAGCACGCGGCGGGCCTGCTGGGCGTTCACCAAGTTCAGGTCGATGGCCCTAGGGTTGTCGATGGCGCTGAGAATAGCCGGCTTGGTAATCTCGCGAAACACGATGCGCTTCGTCTTCTCGTCCTTTAAGTTAAGTGTCTCGGCCAGGTGCCAGCTGATGGCCTCGCCCTCACGGTCGTCGTCGCTCGCCAGCCACACCATCTCCGCTTCCTTAGCCAGCTTCTTAAGTTGTGAAATCAACTCGCGCTTGTCGGCATCCACCACGTAGGTGGGCTTAAAGCCGTTGGCGATGTCGATGGCGTTGTTGTCCTTGGGCAGGTCGCGCACGTGGCCGTAGCTGCTACGCACCACGTAGTCCTGGCCGAGGTAGCCCTCGATAGTTTTGGCCTTGGCTGGCGACTCAACAATAACTAGATTCTTAACCATATAGTAAAGTAGGAGGTATGGGTAGCGATGTATCTATCAGGATAAGCCGAACGTGCCGGGCTGCCGAAAAGTTGAAAGTGGGCGCAAAGATGCACGGCGCCGCCCGTTGCACACCCGAAGGCTAGGCCAGCGGCGCAACCGCTGGCCCCATATACGGGAGCCACCCCCCGGATTGGATGCCCAGCAGGGGCCTAGGGCCCGCGGCCCGTTCCCTTGTGCTACATTTGCTAGTCCCCCACTCAGCCGGGCCTGCCCCCGCTCCTTTGCTATTTCTTTTTTCTGAATATGGCTACTGCCAAGAAAGCTGCCGCCGCCGTCGCTGCGCCCGACCAAGCGCCAGACGTGCTGGAAACGCGTCCTAACTCGACCCGCAAGCGCGGCGTTCGCCGCGAGGCCCTCGACGTTGCTGCCGAAGGTGATTATGTAAATGAGCAGCTTAACCGCGTGCTCTACGCCCTCGATGCCTTCAAAAAAGGCGACGTGAGCGTGCGCCTGAGCAAGCAAAACGACGATATCTTTTCCGACATCGCTGAGGCGTACAACTCAATGGTGGAGATGATAGGCGGGGTAGGGGGCGAGGTGTCGCGCATCTCGAAGGTGGCCGGCGTGGAGGGCAACCTCAAGGCCCGCGCCTCGTCCGACGGGGCCAGCGGCTTCTGGCGCGACATGCTTAATAATATCAACGGCCTCGTGGATAGCATTGCGGTGCCAGTGCTGGAGGTGGGCAAGGTGCTGAAAACCATCAGCCGCGGCAACCTCGACGAGAGCTTTCAGATTCCGGTGTCGGGCGACTTTAAGGTGATGGCCGAAACTATCAACCGCACCATTGAAAACCTGAACGTGTTTGCCGGCGAGGTGAGCCGCGTGGCGTTGGAAGTAGGCACCGAGGGCAAGCTGGGTGGCCAGGCCGTGGTGCCCAACGTGGGCGGCGTGTGGAAAGAGCTGACCGACAACGTAAACACCATGGCCGCCTCGCTCACCAGCCAGGTGCGCGACATTGCCAACGTGACCACGGCCGTGGCGCGCGGCGACCTCAGCCAAAAGATGACTGTGGACGTGAAGGGCGAGCTGCTGCAGTTGAAGGAGAACCTGAACCAGATGGTGGACTCGCTCAACCTGTTTGCCGGCGAGGTAACGCGCGTGGCGCTGGACGTGGGCACTGAAGGCAAGCTAGGCGGCCAAGCCAACGTGCCGGGCGTAAGCGGCACCTGGAAAGACCTCACGGACAACGTGAACAACATGGCCAGCAACCTAACCGACCAGGTGCGCGACATCGCTAACGTAGCTACCGCCGTAGCGCGCGGCGACCTCGGCCAGAAAATGACGGTGAACGTGAAGGGCGAATTCCTGGAGGTGAAGAATATTCTCAACCAGATGGTGGACTCGCTCAATATTTTTGGTGACGAAGTGAGCCGCGTGGCCCGCGAGGTGGGTACCGAAGGCAAGCTCGGCGGCCAGGCCAGCGTGCCGGGCGTGGGCGGCACCTGGAAAGAGCTGACCGACAACGTGAACACGATGGCCAGCAACCTGACCGACCAGGTGCGCGATATCGCCAACGTGGCCACGGCCGTAGCGCGTGGTGACCTCAGCCAGAAGATGATGGTGGATGTGCAAGGCGAATTCCTTGATTTGAAAAACATCCTGAACCAGATGGTGGACTCGCTCAATATTTTCGCCGGCGAGGTAACCCGCGTGGCGCGCGAGGTAGGTACCGAGGGCATCCTAGGGGGGCAGGCCAACGTGCCCCGCGTAGGCGGCGTGTGGAAAGAACTGACGGACAACGTGAACACGATGGCCAGCAACCTGACTAGTCAGGTACGCGACATCGCCAATGTAGCTACCGCGGTGGCCCGTGGCGACCTGAGCCAGAAAATCACGGTGAACGTGCGCGGCGAGCTGCTGCAACTCAAGGAGAACCTCAACCAGATGGTGGACTCCCTGAACATCTTCGGCGACGAAGTAACCCGTGTGGCCCGTGAAGTAGGTACTGAAGGCCGCCTAGGGGGGCAAGCCGTAGTGCCGGGCGTGAAAGGCACCTGGAAAGACCTGACCGACAACGTAAATACGATGGCCTCGTCGCTCACCAGTCAGGTGCGCGACATTGCCAACGTGACCACGGCCGTAGCGCGCGGCGACCTCAGCCAGAAGGTGTCGGTGGATGTGCGCGGCGAGTTGCTCGACCTCAAGGACAACATCAACCAGATGGTGGACTCCTTGAACATCTTCGCCGGCGAGGTAACTCGCGTGGCGTCGGAGGTGGGCACCGAGGGCAAGCTGGGTGGCCAGGCAGCCGTGCCGGGCGTGAGCGGCGTGTGGAAAGACCTGACCAACAACGTAAACACGATGGCCGCCAACCTCACCACGCAGGTGCGCGGCATCGTGAAGGTGGTAACGGCGGTGAGCCAAGGTGACCTGACCCAGAAGCTGACCCTAGAGGCCGCTGGCGAGGTAGCCGAGCTGGCCCAGACCATCAACCGGATGGTGGACGACCTGAACCGCCTGGCCTCGGAAGTAAGCCGGGTGGCCCGCGTGGCGGGTGCCGAGGGCAAGCTCACCGAGCGCGCCTCGGTAGGCGGGGTGTCGGGCTCGTGGAAGGAGCTGGTGGATACCCTCAACGCGCTGATTGAGAGCATTGCCCTGCCGGTGCTGGAAGTGAGCCGCGTGGTGCAAGCCATCGCCCAAGGCGACCTGACGCAGCTGGTGGAGCTGCAAACGGCCGGTGATATCACGGCCATGTCAAACTCGCTCAACCAAGCCGTAGAAAACCTAAACGCCCTGCTCGGCGAAATCAACGAGTCGGCGCAGGTAGTGGGAACCAGCTCGGAGGAGATGGTGGATAAGGGCCAGGAAATGAGTCGCGTAACGGTAGACGTGGCCCTGGCCATGCAGCAAATGGCCGAGGGCGCTCAAAACCAGGCCCTCAAAACCGACCAGGCCTTCAAGCTGATTGAAGAGATTATGACGGCCACCAAGGAAACGGCCAACAAAGCCGATGTGGTGAACAAGGCCGCTATCATGGGTGAGCAAACCTCGCAACAAGGCCTGAAAACGGTGGCTGAGGTGGTGAAAAACATGGAGGAAATCTCCAGCGCCGCTACCCAGACCTCGCGCACCATCGAGGTGCTCTCGACCCGCTCGGGCGAAATCAGCAAGTCCCTAGGGGTGATTACCGACATCGCCTCGCAAACCAACCTACTGGCCCTGAACGCCGCCATTGAAGCCGCCCGCGCCGGCGAGGCGGGCCGCGGCTTTGCAGTAGTAGCCGAAGAAATCCGCAAGCTGGCTGAAGGCTCGCGCAAGTCGGCCAACGAAATTGCGACGCTGGTAGAAGATGTGCGCAAGGACACGACCAGCGCCGCCGCCGCTATCTCGGCCATGGAAAGCCGGGTGTCGAAAGGTAAAAACGCCACGTTCGAAGCCAGCGCGGCCTTTAAGAACATTGCCACCAGCAGCGGCGAAACCCTACGCACTTCGCGCGACATCCTCTCGGCCACCGAGGTGCAGCAGAACTCGATTTCGGACGTGGTGAAGTACGTGGAGGAAGTGGTGGCCATTGCCGAGCAAACGGCCACGGGCACCCAGCAGGTGGCCGGCACCGCCCGCCAGCTCTCGACCAGCATGCAGGAGCTCACCAGCTCGTCGCAGCGCCTCTCCGACATTGCCGACGACTTGCAAGGCGGCCTCGAAGCCTTCAGCCTCTTCGAATACTACGAGGAGCCCGAACCCGAGCCGGAGCCCGAGCCCGAACCTCCCCGCCGCATGTTGCGCCGGCCCGTCGCAGCAGCGAGCCCAGCCCCAGCCCCAGCACCTAGCAACGGCCAAGCCGGGGCACCCAAGGCCAGCAGCAACGGTAGCCCTGCTCGCCCCAGTACCGCCCCAGCCTCGGCCAATGGGCACGCCAGCAACGGCCGCTCCGCTCCGGCGCCTACCTCGGGCAGCGCCGCCACGCGCCGCCCCGGCCGTGAGGTAGAAGCCCCGGCCGAGAAAGCCGCGCCGGCCCCAACCAAGGCCGCCGTGCGCCGCCCCGCCGCGAAAGCGGCCGCGGCGCCCCAGGTGAAAGAAGAGCCAACTGCCCCCGCCGGCCGGGGGCGTAAGGCGAAGGCAAAATAGTTCGCTGCCCCTGGGCTCCAACTGGGGCCTAGGGGCATGGCTCCGAGATAAACCCGCCAACCGCTAGTAATTAATTGTTTTAGAGATATGCCTGAATCCACCAGCCGCCAGGCTCCTGCCGCGCCCGAGGCCACGGTGCAACTAATTGTTTTTCAGCTGGGCGACGAGGAATACGGTATCCGCATCGAGCAGGTGAAAGAAGTGACCATCACGCCCGAGGTGGTGAAGATGCCCAAGACTCCCCCCTTCATCAAGGGCATTGCCAACCTGCGGGGTGACATCATTGCCATCGTCGATTTGGAAGAGCGGTTTGAATTGCGGCCGGCCGGCCGGCCGGTGCCCGAGGTGTCGTACACGCTGGCCGTGGAAGCGCCCGACTATACCCTGGGGCTGCTGGTGCGCGAGGTGCCGCGCCCCCTCACGCTACCGGTGAGCCTGATTGAGCCCGCGCCGGAGTTTGTGCAAGACAGCGGGCAAAAAGAAAAATACCTCGAAGGGATTGCCAAGCTGCCCGGGAGCGGAAACGTTATCATTGTGCTGGATATGCTGAAGCTGCTCACACCCGCCGAAATAATGCGTCTGCCGGGCCGCGCGCCCGAGCCAGCTACTAAATCGAGCTAGCTTGCACCCTAGGCCCCCCCAACCCCGTAGAGGGCGTAGCTGCTACCAGCTACCTTTCCTAAGTTTTCTCTTCTAGCAGATTTTACATGAATAAGCGCATTCTCATTGTCGATGATTCGTTCTATATGCGGACCATGCTCAAGAACATGCTCACCGACGCCGGCTATGACGTGGTAGGCGAAGCCGCCAACGGCGCCCAGGCGCTTGAAATGGCCGTAGCTACTACCCCCGACCTAATTACCCTCGACGTGATTTTACCCGATAACACCGGCCTTGACGTGCTGAAAGGCATCCGCCAGCAGCAGCCCGATGCCAAAGTGGTAATGTGCTCGGCTGTTGGCCAGGAAACTATTGTGAACGAGGCCATTGAAAACGGCGCGCTGGCTTACATCGTGAAGCCATTTAGCGAAGAGCAGGTGCTCGACATCGTGGGTGGGGCGCTGCAAGGCTCGCCCGCCTAGGGTAGCTGCTCACGTCGGCACCTCCCCCTCATTTACTACCCGTCTCGGCTAGCGCCTGCGCAATACCTAGTTTCCATGACTGCCTCTGTACGTTACCTGCTCCTACCTGCCCCGGCCTCGGCCGGCGGGCGGGTGCGTGTGTTGGTAGCCGGTCGCTTATCCTCTAGCAGGCTATGAAATCACGCGAGCAGGAGTACCGAGAGCTGTTCATGGCCGAGGCCCTGGAATACTACGACGCCATGTCGCGCCACTTGAGCGAGCTGGAGCGTAACCCGCAGGAGGCCAGTGCGCTCAATGAGCTGTTCCGGCTCATGCACAACCTCAAGGCCAATGCCCGCGCCATGGGCTTCACCGAGATGGGGGAGGTGGCGCACAAGATGGAAACGCTCATGGGCCAGATTCGGGCTGGGGAGCGCCCCTTTGCCGGCTCGCTGGTGGGCATGACGTTCCAATCCATCGATACCCTAGGCAACATGATTCGGGCGGTGGGCGCGGGGCAGGAAGCGGTGGACTCCAAGCCACTGCTGGCCAATCTCGACCTGCTCATCAGCGGCCAGGAGCCGGTGCAGCCCAAGGCCGAGCCAACTGCCGAGCAAACCGACGCCGACGCTAACCGTCGCTTAGAGCTTTCCGACCTGGTGTCGATTCCGGTGAAAAAGCTCGATACGCTGCTCAACCTAGTGGGCGAACTGGTTATCGACCGCGACCGGATTTTGACCCTAGCCACTGAGCTGGGCAACCCGGCGCTGCAAGCCACGGCCCGCCACCTGTTCCGCATTTCCGACGATTTGCAGTACTCGGTGATGGACGTGCGGCTGGTAGGAGTAGGCGTGCTGCTCAACAAATTTCCTAGGGTAGTGCGCGACGTGGCGGCCGCCGAAAACAAGCAAGTGGACCTCACGCTGGGCGGCCAGGACGTGCAAATCGACCGTAATGTGCTGCAGCTCATTACCGATGCGCTGCTGCACATTGTGCGCAATGCCGTAAGCCACGGCATTGAAACGCCCGAGGTGCGCGAGGCCGCGGGCAAGCCGGCCACCGGCCGCCTGACCATTTCGGCCCTGACCGAGCGCGACAACGTGCTTATACAGATACAGGACGATGGTCGGGGCATCGACACCGAGGCCGTACGTAAGAAAGCCGTGCGCCAAGATATGCTGTCGGCCGAAGCGGCGGCGGCCCTTGACGAGCAAAGTGTGTGGGCGCTGCTCTTTGAGGCTGGCTTTTCCATGGCCGATAAGATTACCGATATCTCGGGCCGGGGCGTGGGCCTCGACGTGGTGAAGCTGGCCATCGACTCCCTAGGGGGGCGCCTGCGCGTGGCCTCAGTACTGGGCAAAGGCACCACGTTTACGCTGGTGCTGCCTACCAGCATCGCCGTAAAAGGGGCATTGCTGGTAGAGCAGGAGGGACGAGCCTACGCCGTGCCACTGCTGCATACCGACGTGGTACTTTCACTGCGCCACGACGATATTTTCGCCGTAGGCGGCCTGCTAATGACGCGCGTGCAAGACGAAAATGTGCCCCTGGTACCGCTGCAACAGCTGCTGCACCTTGAGGGCGACGAGCGCCTGCCCCGCGCTACCCGCGCCGACTTGCCGGCCGATGGCACGCCGCAGCAAGTGCTGGTCGTCAGCTACAGCGGCAGGCGCCTGGGGCTGGTGGTAGACCGCTTTCTGCGTCAGCAAAATATTGTGGTGAAGCAGCTTAGCAAGCCGCTCGACACCATTGACCTTTTTGGCGGCGTCACGCTGCTGGGCAGCGGGCAGTTGTGCCTGGTGCTCGACGTGCCAGCGCTTACCCGTGTGTACCTGGCCAAGCGCCCCTGATTTTCGCTGCATTTAGTTTTTCTTCGTACTACTTTGCCGGCCCCGGCCGCCGTGCCTTCTGCACCAAGAGTTTATGAGTATATCCATGAGTGAGCTTGAGCGGGACATCATCCGCGAAATTCTAAATATCGGCTTGGCGCGGGCAGCCGATAGCTTCGCCGTGATTGCCCAGGAGCGGGTGATGCTGGAGGTGCCCAACCTGGATTTGCTGCCCAGTAGCAGCATCATCGAGCGGGTGCGCGACTATCAGTCGAGCTACATCGCTATCCAGAGCGACATCCGCGGCGATTTTAACGGCTCTACGTTCATGTTCTTTTCGGGCCAGCACGTGCAGCGCCTGTCGCGGGTGTGCCTGCGCATGAGCGTGCCCGATTCGCTCAAGCTCGACGAATTGCAGGAGTCGCTGCTGCTCGAAATCAGCAACATCATTACCGGCGCGCTGGTAACGCAGCTCGCTAACATCTTGAAGGCGAATATTTACGGGGCACCACCCATGGCCCCGACTGGCGACCTGGGCACCGCTTTGCACGCCTTGATGCCCGACCAGGATGCGCTGCAGCCCCTTATCTTTTCGGTTATCACCCAGTTTTCTGACAAAGAAAATTCCGTAGAACTGCCGCTCATGCTGTTCTTCGACCGCGCCACGTTCGAGAAGATTCTCGACATCATCCGTACCTACGAGTTTTTGGGCAAGACCCAGGCCTCCCGTTAAGGCGTATTTTTGCCCGCCTATCATTGCGAGCCTCGCGAAGCAGTTACCCCTTAGAACGTCGTCACCCGGGAAGTACCGGATACTATTGTTCTAGTAGGATTGCTTCGGAGGCTCGCAATGCTATTTTTCACCCTTATACTTTTCTGTCGTGTCAGCCGAAAGCTTCGCACAAAAAATTGCCAACTTTGACCCCAACGCTCCGGGTGATGCCGCCGAAGGAGGCCTGTTTGGTCTGCCCTTCACGCCCGAGGAAGCGCAGGTAGTAGTAGTGCCCGTGCCGTGGGAAGTAACTGTCAGCTACCGGGCTGGCACCGCCCTAGGCCCCGAAGCCATCCGCGAAGCCTCCCTGCAAGTAGACCTGTACGACCCCGACCTGCCGCAGGCCTGGAAGCTGGGCCTGGCTATGGAAGAGCAGGACGAGCACATTGCGGCTACCAGCCGCGAGCTACGCCCCACCGCCGCCGACTACATCGGCTGGGTGGAGCAAGGCAGCCCGGCCGAGCAGGCTGGCCAGTACCAGGCTGTGCCGGGCCAAGTTACCCAGGCCGGCGACCAACTCATTGGCTGGCTGAAGAACAAGACTGGCGCACTACTAGACGCCGGCAAGAGCGTGGGCGTGCTGGGTGGCGACCACAGCACCCCGCTAGGCTTCATGCAAGCGCTGGCCGAGCGCCATCCCGATGGCTTTGGCATTCTGCAGTTTGACGCACACTGCGACCTGCGGCCCGCCTACGAGGGCTTCCAGTACTCGCACGCCAGTATTATGTACAACGCCCTGCAATTGCCGCAAATAAAGAAGCTGGTGCAAGTGGGCATCCGCGACTTGTGCCAGCAGGAGGCTGATTACATCGAGCACTCGAACGGGCGCGTAGCCATGTTTGGGCAGCGCTTCCTCAGCGACGAGAAGTTTGCTAAGAAGTCGTGGAAGAAGGTGTGCGGCAAAATCATTGCCCAGCTGCCGCAAAAGGTATACATTAGCTTTGATATTGACGGGCTCGACCCCAAGCTGTGCCCCGGCACCGGCACCCCGGTGCCCGGTGGCCTGGAATATGAAGAGGCTACCTACCTGATTCGCCAGGTAGTACGCGAGGGCAAGCAAATTATCGGCTTCGACCTCAACGAAGTAGCTCCGGGCGATACCGAGTGGAACGCCATTGTGGGGGCTCGTTTGCTGTACCAGCTCTGCAACTGGATGGCTGCCTCGCAAGGCCGCCTGGCGGCCAAAGGCATGGAATAATACCGGTGGGTGTAACCACTAGGTTCTTAAAAACGTCATGCTGTGCTAGCCACGGCATGGCGTTTTTTTATGCCACCACCTTCCTCAACCTCTTTCACATGGGAAAATTTATCATCAAGTTTCTGCTCACGGCGGCCCTTACCTATGGCCTGGCCCAGGTGCTGCCTAACGTGCACCTCAATGGCTTTGGCAGCGCCATAATTTTAGTTATCGTGCTGGGCCTGCTTAACGCCACTGTCAAGCCTATTCTCAAGATTATTGGCTTTCCCATCACCGTAATTACCCTAGGGCTCTTTGCGCTCGTCATCAACGTAATCATCATTAAGCTAGCTGATTACTTGATGAGCAGCTTCGCTGTTGAAGGCTTCTTGAGCGCTTTGATTTTCAGCCTGGCACTCTCGCTAGTATCCGCTGTAGTGGATATGGTAGCGGACTAACCATAATTGGCAATCTCGCTCAGACAACGGGGCCACAACCAGCTACTGGTTGTGGCCCCGTTGCGTAGCATAAAGCACTTTTTCTAAGAAGCAATTGAAGCTTCTAGCTGCCGGCGCCGCGCCCGGCGGTGCAGCCACCACCAGCCGCCGACTGCTCCTAATAGCAGCATCGGCCACAAACTGATGCCGCCGAGCAGCAGCATTACCAGCAGCTGCCAGCCAGCATAAAAAGACTCCACCAGCCGGCTGCCGAAGGATACCATTGGTGCATCGGGAACCGCTAAGGCAAGTGGCTGATAGAGAACAAGCGTAATAGTGGAGTAGGCAACTTCGTCGTATAGGGCTTTCAAACGGCTTTCGGTAGCCTCAATTTCCTCGCGCACCTCCCCGAGCTTAGCTTCAATGTCTAGCACATCCTTGATGCGCTGGGCACGGCCAAGTAGGGTAGTATACTGGCGCTCGATGGCACGCTTGGTGGCCAGGCGAGCCGCCACGTCGGCGTGCTCGGCCGTTACGTCATCCGTGCTAAGCTTTTTCTCCTCAACAGCCCCTAGGCCGCTCAACCCGCCCAGCAGGTGCTGAAACTGCGTGGGCGGCACGCGGATGGTGGTTTCCTGGCGCCACTCGCCATCCGCCCGAGTTTCGGCCGACGAGCTGACAAAGCCCCCACTGCGGCGCACCAGGCTATCGAGCCGAGCAGCGGCGCGGGGCATGGCTTCAGTTTTGAGGCGCACATCGGCGTGGTATACCAGCAGGCGGTGCGCTGGGACGCTGGCTGCCGCTTGTGGGGGAGAAGCTGCCGCAACAGCTACACTAGCAGGCGAGTTGAACGTTACGGCTTGCGCTAAACTGGTAGGTTGCTGGGGCGCCGCTGGTGGCGGTGGGGCCTGTATCTCAGCAGGCTGGGATGCAAGTTCCCGCATGGCTGATTCCTGTTTAGCAGGGTGATTACAGCCTAATAACGTGCTGGTGGACAGTAGATAGCCGGTAAGGAATAGCGGTTCATAAGCAAGGAGCTAGGTAAACAGAGCAGTTCTTACCAGATGCCGCGGGGCCCGGACTTGCACATGAAAGGTGCTGTAAACCAAGCCTAGGGCCACTCACCGCGCGTTACTCGGTAGGCGCGGGGTGGCGCAGGCGCCAGTAGCGCATACCTACCGCCCCAGCTACGCCCAGCACTAGCAGCGGCCACACGTGGGTGAAGGCCACCACTACGGCCAGCACCGCAGCCCAGCCCGTATTGAAGGCGGCCTGCCAGCGGGGCTGAAAAGCGGGCAGGGGCGCGGTGGGCTCGTCGGCTGGCAGCAACTGGGTCAGGTGTAGGCGTAGCACAGCCCAGCGCGCCTGCTCGCGGGTGCTACGTAGGCGAGCTTGGGTGGCGCTGGCTTCTTGCTCGGCTTGGCTGAGCTGGCCATGCAGGCGGCGCACCTGCGCGGCATCGGTGGTGCGGGCCAGCAACTGGCGCAGCTGGGTGGCGCTGGCCTGGGCGGCTTGCACGCCGGCACTACCGTCGAGCACATCAGCGGTTACGTCGCTGGACGTAATGTCTTTCTGATTAATGCGGCCGAGGCGGCCTAGGGCAGTTACCAGCGGCGCGAATTGGTCGGGCCGCACCTTGATGGTCATGTCCTGCTGGTGCTCTTCAGCGCTGCGGGTTTCGTGCGCCGAGTCGAGGTAGGCGTGGTGCGTGGCCAGCAGTTGGTCGATGCGGGCGCTGGCCTGCTCGAAGCTGTCTACCGTGAGGCTGAGCGTGCCTCGGTACACCACTAGGCGGTCGGCCGCTTCCGGGTGCGGGCTAGGGTTAGCGGCAACGCCATCTGCACTGCTGGAGTCGGCAATAGGCGCAGCGGCAGGGCTCGCGACTGGCGCAGCTACTTCGGTGGCAGGGCCCTGAGCCACAGTTGCTTCAATACTTTCTTTCTGAGCGGATGAGCTGCACCCGGCCAGCCCTAGGCCGCACAGGGCCAGGAAAAGGCAACGTTTCATCTTGATGAGGGGAAGGGAGAAGGCTGAAGGAAAAACAACAGCGGCGCAGCTACCTCTTTATCCGCTCGCCCCCCGAGGGTAACCCAACCTGCAACAAAAAAGCGGTCTGGCTACAACGAGCCAGACCGCCTTCGTGCGGTAAAAGGATTACTTATTGTACCCGGCGAATATCGGCCCCTAGGGCGTTCAGGCGCTCGTCGATGTTCTGGTAGCCGCGGTCAATCTGCTCGATGTTGAGAATGCGGCTAGTGCCATCGGCCGAAAGGGCGGCGATGAGCAGCGCCACCCCGGCCCGGATGTCGGGCGACGACATGGTGATGCCGTGCAGCTGCTTCTGGTTGTCGAGGCCGATAACGGTGGCGCGGTGCGGGTCGCAGAGGATAATCTGGGCGCCCATGTCGATGAGCTTATCCACGAAAAACAGGCGCGACTCGAACATCTTCTGGTGAATGAGCACCGTACCCTTAGCCTGGGTGGCTACCACCAGGATAATGCTCAGCAAATCGGGGGTGAAGCCCGGCCAGGTGTGGTCGCTCACCGTCAGGATGGAGCCATCGAGGTAGGTGGCAATCTCGTAGTGCTCCTGCGCCGGCACGTAGATGTCGTCGCCGCGGAACTCCAACTGAATACCCAGCTTGCGGAAGGTGTCGGGGATGATACCCAGCTCCGGAATCTGGCAGTTTTTGATGGTGATTTCCGAGCCCGTCATGGCCGCTAAGCCGATGAAAGAGCCGATTTCAATCATGTCGGGCAGCATGCGGTGCTCGGTACCCCCTAGGCGCTCCACGCCCTCGATGGTGAGCAGGTTCGAGCCGATGCCTTGGATATTCGCGCCCATGCGCACCAGCATGCGGCAGAGCTGCTGCAGGTAGGGCTCGCAGGCAGCGTTGTAGATGGTGGTGGTGCCCTCGGCCAGCACGGCCGCCATCACGATATTAGCAGTGCCGGTTACACTGGCCTCATCCAGCAGCATGCTGGCGCCTTGCAGCTTGCCATCAGCGTGCAAGCGGTAGAAGTCGTTGCCTTCGAGGGTGAGCTGGCCGCCCAGCTTTTCGAGGCCCACGAAGTGCGTATCGAGCGGCCGGCGCCCGATTTTATCGCCACCTGGCTTGGGCAATTGGGCGCGGCCGTAGCGGGCCAGCAGCGGGCCCAGCAGCATTACCGAGCCGCGCAGCTCGCGGGCCTGGGCCACAAAGGCGGGCGTATCGAGGTAGTCGAGGTGCACGTCTTCGGCCTGAAACACATAAGTGTCCGGCGCTACTTGCCCTACTTTCACCCCTAGGTCACGCAGCAGCTCGATGAGCTTGTTGACGTCGCGGATATTCGGGATGTTGCTGATAGTGACTGGGTCGCCCGTCAGCAGCACGGCGCACAGTATCTGGAGCGCCTCGTTTTTAGCGCCCTGCGGCACAATCTCACCCTGGAGCTTGCGCCCACCGCGCACTTCAAAAACAGCCATTTAAATCAAATATCAAGTAACAATGAGCGAATAGAAACTGGAAAGGCAGGTATTGCCAAAGCCAATTAGGAGTGCAAAGCTACTAGGAGTGGGCTTAGGCACGGCAGCTATACCAGCTGTAAACAGCACGGCTTGCGGAGCCGACTGCCACAACCCCGCACAATGCCCCTAAGGAGCACGCAGTAAAGTTGCGACAATCGGCTTCGCAAGCCGTGCTTTTGGGTGATTGCAACCGCCTGTTACTGCGGGGGTTGCTGCACCTCGCTGCGGAATTTCTTACGCTTCTTGTTGTTTTTCTTTCCGTTTTTGTCGCCATCGTTTCGGCGGTCCGCGCGCTCGGGGCGGCCTTCGCGCGGCGTGGGCTGCAAGCTGGGGGCAGTGCTGGCCGGCAACTCAAATAGGCCCTGGTCGGCTACGGCCTGCGGGTCGAGGCGCAACTGGCCTCCCGACAGCTCGGCCAAGTGGCGCAGGATAGTGGTGTCCTTGGCGTTCTCCTTGTTGTGCTGCCGAAACAGAAACTTCATAGTGCGGCCAATTTGCACGGCGGCCTGCTCGCGCTCGGCGTCGGGCAGCGTCAGGGCCTTGGCTACTAGCGCTTCCACGCCTTTGCCATAAGCCTTAAGCTTCGGCGACTGCCTAGGGTACTCGATGCGCTTGGGGCGCTCGGTGCGCAGACGCGGTGATGCCAGCGGTACGGGTGCGTCCAGCTGCACGTCTTCGCCAGCCATGGCGTAGAGGTGGTTCCAGAGGCGAGTTTGCACCTCGGGCAGTTCGCGCAAGCTGGGACGCAGGCGCAGCATCATTTGCACGATGCCAGCAGCGCGACGCGAGCGCTCGGCTACGTCGTCAATCTTGCGCAGGCCCTGGATGAGCTGGTAGGTGCTTTGCCCGTATTCGCGCACCAGCAGTTGCAGGTGGAAGGGCAGGTTAAGGGTTTCGGGAGACATTCTTGTAAATAATAATGCTAACTAAGAACCAAGAGCTTAGAACTGAGAGCTTAGACTAGCTAAGCAAACAATTCTAGGCTCTCAGTTCTAAGCTCTTGGTTCTTAGTTATAGTATCCGCAGCTTGGCGAAGCTGAGTAGCAGCGTTTTTTCGCCTACCTCATCAAACTGGATAACCGCTTTGACGGTGCCCTGCTGCTTTTCCAGGGTGGTTACCTGGCCGTAGCCGAATTTAGGGTGCTCTACGCGCTGGCCCGTCTGCAAGTTAGTGGTATCCGAAGGTTTAAAGTCGGCCGGGGCCACGTATTTGGTGGCGACCACCTTGCGCGGCGGTGCGGCCACTAGGTTCGAGCGCTTCTCAAATACGTGCTGGAAGGGCTGCTCGCGCTCGGCCGGACCGGCCGTAAACTTTACGTTTAGGTACTGCGGGTCAATCTCGTCGAGGAACCGCGACTTCTCGCAACTGCGCAAGTTGCCCCACTGGTAGCGCGAGGTAGCGTAGCTGAGTGTCAGCTTCTTCTCGGCCCGCGTGATGGCCACGTAAAACAAGCGGCGCTCCTCTTCCAGGTCGGCCCGCGAGGTTATCATCATTTGGCTAGGGAAGAGGTTTTCCTCCATGCCCACGATGTACACGTTGCGGAATTCCAAGCCCTTGGCCGAGTGAATGGTCATCATCGTCACGGCCTCACCTTCCTGGGCGGCGTCCTTCAGGTCGGAATCGGTGACAAGGGCAATGTCCTGCAAGAACGTTTCCAGCGACTTGTCCTCGCGTTCGGGGTCATCTACAAACTCTTTGATGCCATTGAGCAATTCTTGAATGTTCTCGTAGCGCGACAGGCCTTCAATGCTCTTGTCGGCGTACAATTCCTCAATCATGCCCGAGTTTTTGGCAATAAACTTGGCCGCCTCGAAGGCGTCTTCCTTGCCAGCTACTGCGGTGTAGCTCTTGATTTTTTCGGCAAAGCCCACCACGGGGTTGCTCACCCGGGCGGGCATAAACTGGTCGGCGTTGCTCACCACTTCCCACAGCGTGTGGTTGCTTTCCTCAGCCGAAACAATTAGCTTGGAAATAGTCGTGTCACCGATGCCGCGCTTGGGGTAATTGATTACCCGACGCAAGGCCTGCTCGTCGTTTGGGTTTACCGTGAGGCGCAAATACGCCACTAAGTCCTTGATTTCTTTACGCTGGTAAAAGCTCAGGCCGCCCACAATCTTGTAGCGCACGTTGAGCTTGCGCAGGGCTTCTTCCATGGCCCGGCTCTGCGCGTTGGTGCGGTACAAAATGGCGAAATCGTCGTAGGACAAGCGCTGATTCATCTTGTCCTCGTAAATCGATTGGGCAATGAGTTTGCCTTCCTCGTTGTCGGAAGATGCGCGAAGTACCTCGATTAAATTACCGTCTTCGTTTTCCGAGAATACATTTTTGCGCAGCTGCTCCTGGTTATTTTTAATAACCGAATTAGCAGCCCATACAATATTTTTCGTGGAGCGATAATTCTGCTCCAGCTTAAATACATTCAGCTCGGGATAGTCTTTCTCGAAATTGAGAATATTGGAAATATCAGCGCCGCGGAACGCGTAAATACTTTGCGCATCATCGCCTACCACGCAAATATTGCGTTCCTTGGCCGCGAGCTTACGAGTAATTAAATACTGCGAATAGTTGGTGTCTTGATACTCGTCCACCATCACATACCGAAACTTATTCTGATACTTATTCAGCACGTCCGGGTGGTCGCGGAACAGGACGTTGGTCTGATACAGCAAGTCGTCAAAGTCCATGGCGCCGGCCTTGAAGCAGCGCTGCTGGTATTGCTGGTAGAGCACCCCAATCTTGGGCCGCAGCGCCGCCTCGTCGTCCTGCCGAATCACGGGGTCGTTGAGGTATTGCTGCACGCTCACCAACTTGTTCTTGGCGGCCGAAATGCGCCCTAGGACGGTGCTGGCCTTATAGAGCTTATCATCGAGCTCTAGCTCCTTCACAATCTGGCCGATGAGGGTTTTTGAATCCTGCGTGTCGTAAATGGTGAACGAGCGCGGGAAACCGATTTTATCGGCTTCGGAGCGCAGGATTTTGGCAAAGACCGAGTGGAAAGTGCCCATCCACAGGCTTTTGGCGGCAGGGCCCACCACCTTCTCAATGCGGGCGCGCATTTCCTTGGCGGCCTTGTTGGTGAAGGTGAGTGCCAGGATGTTAAATGGGTCCACGCCCTTTTCGAGCAGGTGGGCAATGCGATAGGTGAGCACCCGGGTTTTGCCCGAGCCCGCTCCGGCGATAATCATGCAAGGACCTTCCGTTTGGAGCACGGCGGCGGCTTGCGAAGGGTTCAGCAGCGCGTTATAATCTAAAGCCATACGAAGAGGCCGCCGGCTGGCGGCTAGCCGACAAAGATAAGTTCGGGGGCAGCGGGGCGGTATCTTTGTGCTAGCCAAATTAGCCCTGCCCACAGGTAACTCCTAGTCACTTGACTTGGTTACTAACCGCGTTTGCCCGCCGATAATTTCGCAATATCCCCATGATAGTTATCCAGCATACCGTTATCTCAGACGACGTAGCCGAAAATTTCTTTGTGTGCAACCTCGATGCCTGCAAAGGAGCTTGCTGCGTGGAAGGCGACCTAGGGGCTCCGCTAGAGCCCGAGGAACTCACCATCTTGCAGCAGGAATACCCTAAAATTGAGCCGTTTCTGAATGATGCCGGCCGCAAGGCCATTGCCGAGCAGGGTCTGTACATCGAAGATTGGGAGGGCGACTACAGTACTCCCACCATCAACGACCGCGAGTGCGCTTATGCTTTGTACGATGGCAAAGGCATCTTGAAATGTGGCATTGAAGAGGCCTATCTGGCGGGCGCTACGACGTTCAAGAAGCCCATCAGCTGCCATCTGTACCCGATTCGTGTAACGAAGTACGAGGGTTTTGAGGCGCTCAACTACGACCGCTGGGATATTTGCTCGCCGGCCTGCTCGTTTGGGGCCAAGCTAGGCGTGCCGGTGTACAAGTTCTTGAAGGAGCCCCTGGTTCGCCGCTACGGTGCCGAGTGGTATGCCGAGCTAAGCCGGGAGATTGAAAATCCTACGCCTGAGGCGTAAAGGCTATCCTCAACAAACCGAAAATCGTTTGTCATTGCGAGCGCAGCGCGGTAATCGCGTCAGAACAATCCGCCTATGGTTCGTGCAGGTGCGATTGCCACGCTGCGCTCGCAATGACAGACTTCCTAATTAGCCCCAGTCGCTCACCGCCGCACTAGCCCCAAACTCAGCCGGAGCGAGTCGCGGTGCCAGCGGCCGAGTAGGTGCAGCGAATCGCGGTGCGTGCGGGGTTGGTAGCGCTAGCGTACGGGCAGAAAGCCGTTGAGGTCGGTGCGCTGGGTCAGTTTTAGCTCGCGTTTGGTGCTGTCCTCGTCGCACGTAAAGCGGTCGCGGCGAGCAGCATTGCGGATGACAACCTAGCCTGCCTGCAGGTAGAAATGGGTTGGGTAGGCCGAATCGGCGGGGGCTAGGGGCTGCCAGCGGCCGGCTACCCAGCGCTCGACCCGGCGCGGCTGCCACACCCCGGTAAGCGCCGTGGGGCGCTGGCTTTGGGCATACTGGTACACGCCCTGGGCATCAAAACCCGCCGCTACCAGCAGCAGCGCCACCACGGCCAGCATCAAGCTGCGAAAACGGCGGCGACCGGGGCGGCTCTCAAAAACCAGTCGGTGGCCACCCGGCGGGGCGGCACCGGTCCGTTGCCGAAGAAAAACTGCCACAGCCGGTTGGTGTCTTATAAGAAAATCAGCAGGGCGCTGGCCAAGTACAGCCCCGACTGCAGCTTCACGCAGATGTCGAAGAAGATGTTGAGCGCAAAGACGTTGGCCATGACCGTGATGGCCAATAGCGCGCCTAGGGTGGCCGTGCGGCGCGGCAGTAGCAACAGGGCGGGCACCACCTCGGCCCAGGCCAGAAACTGCTGGTAGGGCTGCGAGTAGCCGAAAAATAGCCAGGCTACGCGCATGGGCGTTAGCTCGCTGGTCGGCGTGTCGAGATTGGCCCAGAGGCTCGGGAATTGCGTGGCCCACACCTTAGATAGGCCGTAGCCCAGCAGCGTAAGCGCCAAGTAAAAGCGCAGCAAATCGACCGCGACTGCCCCAAATGCGCGGCCCCGGCCCCGGCGCAGTTGCCAGGCTACCACAGCCCCGCCCACTAGCAGCCCGATGGCCGCCCCGGTGCCCGCCATCGTAAAATCGGCGGGGTCGTCGCCGCAGGTGCCGTTCTGGCGGACTAGCGCCGGCCATAGGCCTAGGCTGGCGCCGAGCGGATACAGCACCGACCCCAGCAGGGCGCCCCATAGGGTGGCAGCCCCTAGGGCATTGAGGGCCGGTATGACAACTGGCCGGGCTGCAGTAGAAATTGGCTGCATATCAGAAGGTTAAGGACTGATAGGGAGCCGCTAAGGTAGCAAGCAGTTGGCTACAAAACCAGGCTACTGAATAAACGCGGGCCGGATAAGATTCTCGAACGTAAAAATCTCGTCCCACTTAGCTTGCGTTAACAGCTGGCGCTCGGTTACGGCGATGTCGTGCACCGATTTACCGGTTTGCAGTGCTTCCTTGGCGATGCTGGCACTGGTTTCGTAGCCCAGCACCGGGTTGAGCTGCGTCACGATGCCGATACTGTTGTACACCAGATTGGCGGCGTGCGTGGCGTTGGCCGTGATGCCCACTACGCACTTCTCGCGCAGGGTGCGGCAGGCATTGGTGAGGTAGCTGATGCTGGTAAACAGGGCAAAGGAGATAACCGGCTCCATCACGTTGAGTTGCAGCTGGCCCGCCTCGGCGGCCATGGTCACGGTGGTGTCGGCCCCGATGACGTAGAACGCCGTTTGGTTGACGACCTCGGGAATGACCGGGTTGACCTTGCCGGGCATAATACTGCTGGCGGGCTGCAGGGGCGGCAGGTTTATTTCGGCAATGCCGCACCGGGGGCCGCTACTCAGCAGGCGCAGGTCGTTGCATATCTTGCTCAGCTTCACGGCCGTGCGCTTCAGCACGCCGCTTAGCTGCACGTAGGCGCCGGTATCGTAGGTGGCTTCGATGAGGTCGCCGGCCAGGCTCAGGTCGAGGCCCGTAATCTGGCGCAAGTACTTCGTAACCAGGCCTGCGTAGCCGGGCGGCGTGTTGACGCCGGTGCCGATGGCGGTGGCGCCCATGTTGATTTCGGCAATAAGCCGGCGCGAGTCGTCGATGCGCAGTAGCTCCTCGCGCAGGTTGGTGGCGAAGGCGTGAAACTCGTCGCCCATGCTCATGGGCACGGCGTCTTGCAGCTGGGTGCGGCCCATCTTCAGCACGTTGCGAAACTCCTCGCCCTTAGCGGCGAAGGCCTCGGCCAGCTCGGAAAGCACGTCGCGGTAGCCCGCCAGCTTGTTGTTGAGCGCGATGCGGAAGGCGGTGGGGTAAGCGTCGTTGGTGCTTTGCGAGCAGTTGACTTGGTTGTTGGGGTGGCAATACTGGTACTCGCCCTTCTGGTGGCCCATCAGTTCCAGCGCCACGTTGGCAATCACCTCGTTGGCATTCATGTTCACCGAAGTGCCCGCGCCGCCCTGTATCATGTCGGTCAGGAACTGGTCGTCGAACTCGCCCGCCGCCACGCGGTCGCAGGCCTGCACGATGTAGTCGGCCACCGCGGGGTCGAGCACACCCAGCTCCTTATTGGCGAGCGCCGCGCCCTTCTTCACGTAGGCTAGCGCCTGCACGAACAGCGGCTCGGCCTTGATGGGAATGCCCGTGATGTGGAAATTCTCCAGCGCGCGCAGGGTCTGAATACCGTAGTAAACGCTGGTAGGAATAGGCAGTTCGCCCAAGAAATCGTGTTCGAGGCGGGTGGGAGCGGTCATACAATGGCGGTAAGTGTAGCGCTTTAAACGGCAAAACTCCCCTAGGGGCTGCCGGGGGAGTTGCGCGAGGCAGGAGCGCGGGCGTGCCTGGCCCCCTGGTTGCGTGGCCGGGCCTAGGCCCCTAGGGGTGCGTAGTGCGGGCCAGTGCCGGCGTGCGCACGGCGCTGCGCAGCGAAGACGCCCGCACAAATAACTCAGGCTGAATCATAATTTGGCGCTGCATGAACGTGGCTTTGGGCACGGCCGCCAGCTCCAGAAACAGCTGCACCGCGGCGGCGCCCATTTGCTCGCAGCGCTGGTCGACGCTCGTGAGGGGAGGCTCGATGATGGCCGTAAAGCCCTCGTTGCTGAAACCCGCCAGCGCTACCTGCTGCGGAATGGCAATGCCTTTGCTTTTAAGCAGTTGCATGGCTCCCAGTACGGCCGAGTCGCCCGCCCCAAACACGGCGTCGACCGCCTGCGGCAGTAGCTGCTGCATCGCGCGGGCTCCGTCCTCTACCGTCATATCAGAGTAGATAATCAGCTCTTCGTCAACGGGTATGCCTTGGGCCGCTAGGGCGTCGAGGTAGCCTTGGCGACGCTCGCGGTAAATGTTCAGGTGCTGCGGGCCCGCCAAATGGGCTACTCGGCGGCAGCCCTGCGCTAGCAGGTGGCTGGTAGCCTGGTAAGCGCCCTCCCGGTCGTTGAGCACCACGGCGTTCACCGATTCGCTGGTTGGGATGCGGTCGAAAAATACCAGCGGCACTTCCCGCTGGCGCACTTTGGTGAAATGCTGGTAGTCAAGCGTATTGCGGGCTAAAGACACCAGGATGCCCGCCACCTGCGCGTGCAGCAGCGTTTCGATGTTGCGGCGCTCTAGCTGCACATCCTCGTGCGACTGGCACACGATAACGCTGAAGCCGGCCTTGCTGGCGGCTTGCTCGATGCCCTGGATAACCGACGGAAAAAACTTGCCTTCGATGTAGGGGACCACCACGCCCAGCAGGCGGCTCTGCCCCCGGCGCAGCGCCGAAGCCAGGTGGTTGGGCTGGTAGTTGAGCTTCTTGGCCAGCTTGAGCACCCGCTGCTTGGTGGCTGCGCCAATGCTGTGGTGGTCGCTCAGAGCCCGCGAAATGGTAGTCATCGATACGCCCAGCTCGCGCGCCAGGTCGGCCATGGAAACGGGCGCCGGAGCGGGGCTATCGGCTTGTTTTTTGCGTGAACTCATGAGGGGCAGCACCGACCGGTAGAGGTACCAGCGTAGGCCGAAGCTACAAATTTATCGGCCCCAGGTTTAAACCAGCAATCAGGATACGGGGTAAGGACGAGCCAAAGGGGAACCTTGTTGCCTAGGGTAGTGCGCAGCCCGGGAAGCTAGCCGCATTTGTGCGTAGCCAGGGGGAGGGGCTAGCGTGTGCTTGAGCCTGGCAGCTGCGTGCTGCTAGAAATAGTTACCACTAAATGGGGCTATTATGCTGCGTTTGCTACTACATTTACACAATCGATTGTGTTATGAAAATTGTGCGAATCATTCTAGCAGTGGCAGGCTGGCTGCTGGGGCAACTGGCCGTAGCCCAGGTACCATCCATTCCCATCCACGACCCCGTTATAATCCGGCAAAACGGCACCTACTACCTGTTTGCGACGGGCAATGGCATTGCGGTGTGGTCGTCGAAAGACCGGCAGCATTGGACGCCCCAGCCCGCGGTGTTTGCTACACCGCCGGCCTGGGCCGTGCGCGACGTGCCGGGTTTTAAAGGACACATCTGGGCGCCCGATATTTCTTTCGCCGACGGGCAATACAGCCTATTTTATTCAATATCAACGTTCGGCAAAAACCGCTCGGCCATTGGCCTAGCCACCAACAAGACCCTAGACCCCGCCTCGCCCGACTTTAAGTGGGTAGACCACGGGCCAGTGCTGGCATCGGTGCCCGGCCGCGACCTCTGGAACGCCATTGACCCCAACCTGGCCCGCGACGAGCAGGGTACACCCTGGCTGGCGTTTGGCTCGTTTTGGAACGGCATTAAGCTGGTGCGCCTACGCCCCGACCTCGGGGGCCCGGCCGAGCCGCCGCAGTGGCGCACGTTGGCTCGCCGCCCCCGCGCCGCCACCCTGGCCGACTCGCTGCCCGGCGACGGGGCCATTGAGGGGCCTTTCATTTTTCGCCACGCCGGCTACTACTACCTGTTCGTATCGTTCGACTACTGCTGCCGCGGCCCCCAAAGCACCTACAAGATGATGGTAGGCCGCTCGCGCCGCATTACTGGCCCTTACCTCGATGCCGCCGGTACGCCCCTGGAGCAGGGCGGCGGTACGTTGGTGCTGGAGGGTGACGCCAACTGGCACGGCGTGGGCCACAATGCCGTAGCCACCTTCGACGGCCGCGACTACCTGGTTTTTCATGGCTACGATGCCCACGACCAGGGCCGGCCCAAGCTGCGCATCGAGCCCCTAGGGTGGAGCGCAGCGGGGTGGCCCCAGGTAACGGGGCGCTAGGCAGCGTAGCAGTTGCCTAGGGCCACGCGGGCCGGGCAGGCTAACCTACGCCCCGACGGCGGCGAGTTAACTGCCCGGCCCGGATTGCGTAAGCTTAGGCCTAGGGGGCTGCTGCCCACCGCGCCTGAGGCGGGGTAGGGGCGCCACTCCTGGCTCTGATTCGCTTTCTTTCACTTGCCCTATGCTCGCTTACACTCCTGCCATCGACCGCTACCACGCCTCGCCCGCCCCCTGGCTTAGCTCGTACTTTCTGTTTTCGTTCGCTGGTTATTTCGATAAAAACAACGTGCACTTCGGGCCGCTGCGAGTGTTCAACGACGACTCGGTGGCCGCGCAAAACGGCTTCCCAGAGCACCCGCATACCGAAATGGAGATTGTGACACTGGTGCTAGAAGGTGAGGTGCACCACGACGATACCATCGGCAACCGCACCAGCATTAAGGCCGGCGAAGTGCAGCGCCTGACGGCCGGCAAGGGCGTGGCCCACTCCGAGATGAACCGCCAGGATAAGCCGCTGCACCTGTACCAGCTGTGGTTTATGCCCAGCCAAAAAGGCCTGGCGCCCAGCTACGAACAGCAGAATATCAACTTCCTAGACGGCCCTAACAACCGGCTGATTCCGCTGGTGACTGGGCAGCGCGTGCTGGAAAACGTGGTGTATATGAACTCGAACAGCACCGTGTACTGGGCCAACCTGGAATGCGGGAAGAGCATCGTCTTCAAGACGTTCCCACTGCGCTTTACGTTCGTGTACGTGCACCAGGGCTGCCTTACGTTGCTGGGCCAGGAGCTAGGCCCCGGCGACCAGGCCCGCGTATCGGAAGAAGACGTGCTGGAGCTGACGTCCACCAAAGACGCGCAGTTCATCCTCATTGACCTGCCCAGCGACGAGGCCAACTACTAAGGTTCTAGGCCTCCTGCTGCCCCTAGAGATACCTGCGGCAACCCCCGCTGCAAGCGAGCGGCTACCCAGCCGGGTAGGTGGGGCTAACCGTGAGGCCGTGCTTCACGTTTGGAAAGGCGCGCTCGGGAGCCTTTTTTCACCTTTCGGTCTCGACACTCACACGTATGCTCCGTTCCCTGCCCACATTTGCCGCGGGCCTGCTGGCGGCTAGCCTAGGGGCCACCGCGCCCGCCCTGGCCCAGAAGCCCGCCCGTACCCCTGCCACCCGCTCCGCGCCGGCCACTGCGCCGGCTCCTACTACCGTGCCCAACCCCAACTCGCAGCCCCTCGACCCGACGCCGCACCCCGTGCTGCCCCTCTACGCGGGCTCGGTGCCCAACTCGAAGCCTAGCCAAGTCAAGGAATCGACCGTGAACGAAGGCAGCGGCCGCTTCACCGTGTCTAATGTGGTGCAGCCCACCTTGACGGTGTATTTGCCAGCGCCAAATGCGGCTACGGGTACGGCCGTCATCATCTGCCCCGGTGGTGGCTACAGTGTGCTGGCCATAGGCCACGAGGGCTACGACGTGGCCCAGCGCCTCAACGAGATGGGCGTGGCAGCCTTCGTGCTGAAGTACCGCTTGCCCAATACTCGCAGCCAACCCGACCCCAGCATTACCCCTTTGCTCGACGTGCAGCAGGCGCTGCGGCTCGTTCGCTCGCAGGCTGCCAAGTACAACATCAACCCCGAGCGCATTGGCGTAATGGGCTTCTCGGCGGGGGGGCACCTCGCGGCTACGGCCGCTACGCACTTCGCCCGGCCCGTGGGCAGCAACCCCGGCACCGAGTCGGTGCGCCCAGCGTTTTCAATGCTTATCTACCCGGTTATTAGCTTCTCCGACAGCCTCATGCACAAGGGCTCGCGTGACCAACTGCTGGGTCCCAATGCCAGCGCCGCCCAGGTGAAGGAGTACTCTAACGAGCTGCAGGTGACCGCCCAAACCCCGCCCACCTTCCTGGTGCACGCCGAGGACGACACGGTGGTGCCTGTAGGCAATAGCCTAGCGTATTACCAAGCCCTAGCCCGCCACAAGGTGCCTGCCGAAATGCACCTCTACCCTAAGGGCGGCCACGGCTTCGGCATGAACAACTCGACCACTCAAGACCAGTGGATGGAGCACCTGCGGGAGTGGTTGGCCGCCAACGGCTGGCTGAGCAAGTAGTGCTTAGTATTTAGTGCTCAGTAATTAACGAGCACTTGTGATTGCAAACCAAAAAAAGTAAAGCCGAAATAGACGGTCAGGCTGAGCGCAGTCAAAGTCTCTCTTTCACGTCGCCTTGGATTAGCCCCAGGCCCACTGTTAAGTAGAGAGGCTTCAACTGTGCCTGGCCTGATCACCTGCTTTCTCCGCTCTGCTTCATCATTAACTATACAAGCGCCAGACGCTAATCATCAACTACCATGCTCCAAGTAGGCGACTTCGCTCCTGATTTTTCGCTGCCGACTGACAGCGGCACCACGTTTCGCCTTTCTGAGCTGCGCGGGCAGCCGGTAGTGCTGTACTTCTATCCCAAGGATGACACGCCTGGCTGCACGGCCGAAGCCTGCGCCTTCCGCGACCAATACGAGGACTTCCAGGACCTGGGGGCACAAGTAGTGGGCGTCAGCTCCGACAGTGAGGCCTCGCACCAGAAGTTTGTGCAGAAGCACCGGCTGCCCTTTCCGCTGCTGGCCGATGCAGGTGGGCAGGTGCGCAAGCTCTACGAAGTGCCGCGCGCTTTTCTGGGTTTGCTGCCGGGCCGCGTCACGTTCGTGATTGACGCCGAAGGACGCATTGCCTACGTTTTCAATTCAATGAGCGGGGCCACCGACCACGTGCGCAACACCAAAGAGGTGCTGCAGAAACTGCAAAGGGCCTAGGGCATTACCAGCTGTACGGCCCGCGCGTATGCAGCCGTATGGCGCTTTCTCCTTCTCTATTCACCAACATTGGGCTGGTTGCGGCGGGCTGCTCGGCCGTCACATTTTTGCCCCAGGCCCTGCACTCCTGGACGACCCGCTCGGCCAATGGGCTGAGTGGGCCGATGCTGGCCCTAGGGGCCACGGCCTGCATCTTGTGGCTGCTCTACGGGCTGTATTTCCACAACGTGCCCATCTTGTGGGGCAAAAGCGTCAACCTGTTTTTCACGCTGCTGCTCATCTTCTTCAAGCACCACTTCCAGCAATTAGGTGAGCCGGCTACGCCTACTCCTGCGCCAGGTGCCGCACCGCTACCGCCAACCGCCCCCTAGGGCATGGTAGAGGTTAGTAACAGCCTGGCGCTGCTGCAGCTGGTCGTTCACGCCGTTGAGCTGGGCTTGCAGCTGGGCCTGCTGGGCGGTGAGCACCTCGGTGTAGTTGGCAAAGCCAGCCCGCAGCAGTTCGTGCGTGTAGTCCACCGACTTGGCCAGGGCGTCGAGCTGCTGGGCTCGAATGCGCATTTTGTCCTGGGCCATTTGGTAGGAAAATAACGCATTGCTGACTTCCTGGCCCGCTACAAACATCGTTTGCTGGTAGGTGGCCAGGTATTCTTGCTGCAAGCCCTGGGCCCGGCGCAGGCGCGCCCGGTTCAGGCCCTGGCTGAAAATAGGCTGGGCTAGACCGCCTACAATGCTAGCAAAAACGGCCGTGGGCGAAAACAGGTTCTGGATGGTCGTGCTGGTGACGCCCGCATTGGCCGTGACGGTAAATGACGGGTAGAAGTAGGTGCGTGCTGCGTTGGTGTTCTCGAAGGCGCTTTCAAAGGCGAACTCGGCTTGCTGCACATCGGGGCGGTTGCGTAGCAGGCGGCTGGGCACACCCGTGAGCAATTCCGGCGGCGTTGGCTGCATGGCCAGCGAGCTGCGTTCGATGGAACTCGGCACCCGGCCCAGCAGGGTGCAGAGCAAGTTCTCGGTTTCGCGCACGCTGCGCTTCAGGTCCGGAATGGTGACCTCGGCGGCGTAGCGCTGAGCTTCGCTTTGCACGACGGCGGCGCCCGTTACCACGTCACCCTCCAGCAGCAGCTTCATCGTTTCCACGTCGCGAATGCGGTTTTGCACCGTCTGCTCCGTGATTTGCAGCTGTGCGTCGTAGGCCAGCAACAGGTAGTAGTTATCGGCAATGTCGGCGATGAGCTGGGTAAGCACCACGCGGCGATAGGCCTCACTTTGCAGCACGGTGGCGTAGTATGAGCGCCGGGTGCTGCGCAGCTTGCCCCACACATCGGCCTCCCAGCTGCTGCTGAGCCCTAGGAGGTACTGGTGGGAAGCGCCGCCCGTCACAATGGTCGATTGGTCGGTAGAAGTGCTGGTGCCGGTGCTGCCCGTGCCGGTTCCGGTGCCCGTACCGCCAGTAGTGCCGCCGGTGCCCGTTCCTCCTGTCCCGGTGCCGCCTGTCCCGGTTCCACCCGTGCCCGTGCCGCCAGTACCGGTGCCCCCGGTGCCGGTACCGCCCGTACCTGTGCCTACGCCCCCGCCCACGGTGCCGCCCGTGGTAGTATTGCCGCCTCCAAAGCCAGTGCTCACAAACGCACCGCCGGTGCGGGTGAGCGTCGTAGTGGCGCGCCCACTCAGGCTAGGTAGAAACTGCGCGCGGCTTTGCGCGAGTAGGGCTTGGGACTGGGCAATGCGCGCGTCGGCGACTTGCAGGTTGCGGTTGTTGGCAATGCCTTCGGCCAGCAGCGTTTGCAACTGCGGGTCGGTGAACAGCTGCCGCCAGGGCAACTCGGCCAGCGAGGTCGTATCGGTAGGTGCCACGTCGCGGTAGAGGCCCGCGACGGCGGTATCGGGGCGCGAGTAGGGGCGCAACAGGCCACACCCGCTGGCAGCCAGCAGTAACAGAGGTGCGAAAAAAGTAGTGGAGGGGCGGAAAAGCATTCCGGTGATTTTTAAGCGTATACGTGTCTGCGTGAGGTAGGGGCGGAGTTGCGCTCACCCGGCGGTGGAACGACTAGCACCTAGTGGCGCAGGAAAGCAATTAGGGGCTGAGTCCATCACAGCCCCTAGGGCCGTGGTTAGTGGTTTATCAGCTCCTCGGCAGGCTCGGGGCGCGATTGTTTCTCTTGGTCGGCGTGCTTCTGCTCCTCGCTCTGCGGGCCTTGGGGGCCACCCTCTGATTCTTCTTTCTCCAACTGCTCTTGCGTCTTGGGCGGCCCGCTGATGCGTTCCTGCAAGCCCTCGAACACGATGTAGAGCACCGGCACGAAGAACACGCCCACCAGCGTGCCAAACAGCATGCCGCCGATGGCGCCCGTGCCGATGCTGCGGTTGCCATTGGCCCCGGCGCCGCTGGCAAACAGCAGCGGTAGCAGGCCGGCCACGAAAGCCAGTGAGGTCATCAGGATGGGGCGCAGGCGGGCTTTAGCACCTTCCAACGCAGCCTCGGCCACCCCCAGGCCGTGCAGGCGGCGCTGAGCCGCAAACTCCACAATCAGAATGGCGTTTTTGGCCAGCAGGCCGATGAGCATAATCACCGAAATCTGCAGGTAGATATTGTTATCTACCCCCATCACCTTGGCAAATAAGTAGGTGCCCGTGAGGCCGATGGGCAGGGAGAGCAGCACTGCAAAAGGCAGCAGGTAGCTTTCGTACTGCGCGCTCAAAAGCAAATACACGAACACCAGCGACATGGCGAAGATGTAGAGCGACTGCTTGCCCGAGTTCTGCTCCTCGCGGCTGATGCCCGAAAACTCGAAGCCGTAGCCGGCCGGCAGCTTCTGCCGGGCCACGTCTTGAATGGCCAGCAGCGCCTCGCCCGAGCTGACGCCATCCTTGGGCGAGCCGTTTACTGAGATGGCCGTGAAGAGGTTAAAGCGGTTTAGCGTTTCGGGTCCGTACACGCGCTTCATCTCCACAAACTCGGTGATGGGTGCCATGGTGCCGGCCGCGTTGCGCACGAAAATCTTGCTCAGGCCAGCCGGTGCCGAGCGGTAGGCCGTGTCGGCCTGCACCATTACGCGGTACTGCTTGCCAAACTGGTTGAAGTTGGTGGCGTACAGCCCGCCGTAGTACACCTGCATGGCGTTCAAGATGTTCGCTTCCGTCAGGCCCGCCTGTTTCACCTTGGCTACGTTCACGCTCATCTGATACTGCGGAAAGCCAGGGTTGAAGGCCGTGGTGGCAAACTGAATCTCGGGCCGCTGGTTGAGCGCCGCTAGGAAGTCCTGCGACACCTTGTAGAACTGGTCTACCGTGTGCCCGCCCTGGTCTTGCAGCTGAAACGTGAAGCCGCTAGTGGCCCCGAAACCCGAGATGGTGGGCTGCGAAATGCTCCGGATATCAGCCCCCCGAATGCCACTCGTAAGCTGGGTTATCTGCGCAATTACCTCTTGGTTGTCTTGCTTGCGCTCGTCCCAGGCCTTAAGGCGCACGATGACCATGCCGTAGCTGCTGCCACTACCGGCCAGGAAGTTCTGGCCCGAGATGCGCAACGTGCCCCGCACCGCCGGCAAGCCCCGGATGAGGCTATCCACTTGCGTATTGATGGCCGTGGTGCGCTCCAGCGACGAGGCCGGCGGTAAGCTCACGTTCACGAAGATGGTGCCCATATCCTCGGCTGGCACAAAGCTGCTCGCGGTGCCCGTCATGAGGAAGTACAGCGCCACCCCGAAGCCCGCTACTCCCCCTAGGGCCAGTACTTTATGGTTAGTTAAGAACTCCACCCCCTTCGTGTACTTACCCACTAGCGCCTCGTAGGACGCGTTAAACGCCCGGCTGAAGCGCTGCCGGTAGCTGAGCTTGGGTGCGGGTTGGGGCTGTCCGGCCGGGGCGTTGGGGTCGGCATCCACCTTGGCGGGCTCGTTGCCGTGGTCGGGCGGCAGCAAAAACAGCGCCGCCAGCGCCGGGCACAAGGTCAGGGCATTTACGGCCGAGATGACGATGGCGATGGCGAGGGTAATACCGAACTGCTTGTAAAACACGCCCGTCGAGCCCTCAATAAACGTTACGGGTAGGAATACCGCCGCCATCACGAGCGTGATGCTGACGATGGCCCCGCTGATTTCGCTCATTGCGTCGATGGCCGCTCGCCTAGGGGAGGTGTAGCCGCTTTCGAGCTTGCCGTGCACGGCCTCCACTACCACAATGGCGTCATCGACCACAATCCCGATGGCCAGCACCAGCGCAAACAGCGTGAGCAGGTTAATGCTATAGCCGAATAGCTTGAGAAAGAAGAAGGTGCCGATGATAGATACTGGTACCGACACCCCGTGGATGATAGTGGAGCGGAAGTCTTGCAGGAAGATGAAAATGACGAGGAACACCAGCGCGAAAGCTTCGAGCAAGGTGTGAATCACCTTGTCGATGCTGGCATCCAAGAAGTCATTCACGTTCACCAAAGTGGTGTACTTGATGCCCGCCGGGAATGTCTTGGCCGCATCTTCCAGCACCTTAACCGACTGCTCGATAACGGCGCGGGCGTTGGAGCCGGGCGTCTGGTTCACGGAAATACCCACTGAGGGCTTGCCAAACGTGGCGCTGCTTGAGTTGTAGGCCTGCGCGCCCAGCTCGATGCGGGCCACGTCGCGTAGGTGCAGCAGCTGCCCCTGGCCCGTACCGCGTAGTATAATATCGCCGAACTGCTCGGCCGAAATCAGCTTGCCGGTGTACTGAATCACGTACTGGAAGCTCTGGTCGGAGTTTTCACCAAACTTGCCGGGCGCAGCATACACGTTTTGGTCGGCCAGCGCGGCCGTCACGTCGGCCGGCACCAGCCCGTAAATGGCCATCACGTCGGGCTTCAGCCAAATACGCATCGAATAATCGCGCGAGCCGAAGGCGTTGCTGGCGCCCACCCCCGTCACACGGCGCACCCTAGGGGTGATGTTAATCTGGGCGTAGTTCTGCAGAAAGGTTTGGTCGTAGGCTGGATTGTCGCTGTAGAGCGCAAAAATCAACAAGTTGCTGCTCTGCTGCTTGCGCACTGTTACGCCGGCCAGGGTTACTTCCGGGGGCAGCAGGCTGGTGGCGCTCGATACCCGGTTTTGCACGTCCACGGCCGCCTGGTCAGGGTCGCGCCCCACGTTGAAATACACTTGGATGCTGGCCGAGCCGTCGTTGGTGGCCGAGGAGGTCATGTAGGTCATGCCCTCCACGCCGTTTATCTGCTCTTCCAGCGGCGTAATCACGCTTTTCAGCACCACGTCGGCATTGGCGCCCGCATAGCTGGCCGACACCTGCACCGTGGGCGGCGAGATGTCGGGGTACTGGGCAATGGGCAGCGTTAGGAGCCCCAGCACCCCTAGGAGCACCAGAATAACGGAAATAACCGTGGAGAGGACCGGCCGCTCGATGAATACTTTTAACATATAAACACTTTTGATTCAAGTAACTATCAGTGCGTCCTAGATAGCTAGCAATCGCCCTAGAACGCCACTTGCTAGCTATCTAGGACGCGGTTGCTACACAGCGCTCGCCATGGCAACTGACTAGCCTTTCGTTTCCGGCTTAGCTGGCGCTTTGGCTTGCACCACTGGCTTAATCTTGGTGCCGTCTTTAAGGCTGGCCGCGCCCTGCAGCACTATCTCCTGGCCCTTTTTCAACCCCGAGTCCACCACAAACGACTGGCCGTCGGGCGTGGGCGTCACCACAATGGGGGCGGCGTACACGGCCGTGTCGCGGCCCAGCACGTAGGCGAAGCGCTTGCCTTGCAGCTCGTAGGTGGCGCTTTGCGGAATGAGCAGCGCGTTGCTCACCGGCCGCAGCGTACGCACCGAGCCGCTGCTCCCGCTGCGCAGCAGGCCCTGAGGGTTCGGGAAGGTAGCCCGGAAGCTGCTAGAGCCGGTTTCGGTATCTATCTGGCCGATAGCAGTTTTGACGCGGCCGGTGTACTGGTACACGTCGCCGTTGGCCAGCACCAGGCGCACGTCGGGCAAATGAGCTAACTTATCTTGCAGGGTGGCACCCGCCCGCCGCTGCACAAAGCTGAGCAATGCCTTTTCGCTCAGCGAGAAGTAGGCGTACACGTCGCTGGTATTAGAAACGGTGGTGAGCGGCGTGGCAGAAGTGCTGCTCACGAGGCTACCAATCTTGTTGGGAATGGTGCCGATAATGCCGTCTACCGGACTGGTGAGGGTGGTGTAGCCCAGGTTGGTGCGGGCGTTGGCCAGGGTGGCGCGGGCTTGCGCCAGGGCGGCCTGCCGGCTTTGCAGCGTGTACTGCGCACCTTCCAGCTCATACTTGCTGATAATGCCGCGCGCCACCAGCGGCTCTACTTTGCGCACGCCCATTTCGGCGGCGGCTTCATCGGCCAGGGCCGTTTTAATGCCGGCCTCGGCCGTGCGCACATCCTGCTCGTACTGGGGGGCGCTGATTTTGAACAGCAGCTGGCCCTTGCGCACGCTGGCGCCTTCATCCACGTAAATAGCTTGTACATAGCCATCTACCTTAGGTCGAATCTCTACGTTCTGCTCGCCCTGAATAGTGGCGGGGTAGTCTTGGTAGAGCGTCACCGTATCAGGGCGCAGCTTCAGCACCGGGTAGGTCTGAATCTTGGGCGGGCCTTGCTTGGCCGTGTCCTTTTTTTTGCCGCCGCACGCTGCCAGGCTCAGCGCCAGCAGGCCGGCCGCCACATAGGGCAGGGGGTTCCACATACTCGTAAAGCTGCTAGGCCGCGTCCTGAAGTCTGCCAGAAAGTGGGCAGACAAGCGGATTATGTCGGCTAAAGCCGCTATACGCAAAAGAGGCCAGTCCGGTAGCGCGCCGGTAGCTAAGGACCACCGCGTTGCGCACCCCTAGGGCTCGTGCGGCGAGCCGCCTAGTGGTGATGGTGGTGACCAGGTGCCGCGGGCTTGCCAAATAAGTTGACCAGCGAGCCCACCACAAACAGCGCCGCCCAGCAGAGATATAGCCAGTTGAAGCCCGCCGGCAGGGGCCGGGCAAAAACAAACCGAATGAGCAGGGCCGCCCCCGCGCTCATGAGCAGCCCCGTAAAGGCAATAAACTGCCAGGAATTAAACAGGGTAGGGCGGTAGAGCTTGGCGAGTTGCATGGATGACGAGGGGCCTAGGGGTGCAAAATTAAAAAAACCCGGCTTCCGGCCCCGCGTATGCACAACGAGGCCGGCTGGCTGGAAGTTTACCACTTCCGCTCTCTAGCCCCTTTCCTACGCTTGCAGTCCCACTTTACTTCATAGCCATGTTACTCAACGACGAAATTTTCGACGAAAACCAGCCCAAGTCGGGCGAGCAGAAACACGAGGCGCCCAACCAGAACCCCACGAACACCGTGCCCGGCACCCACAACGAGGAGCTGGAAAAGCAGCGCGACTACCAGCGCGACCAAAGCAATAATAAAAACAGCGACGACGCCAGCGCCCACCGCAACGTGGGAGCCAACGGCTACACCCAGCGTAGCGATCAGAAAGACCAGTTAGAGAACCTGCACATCGGCGGCGGCGAAGGCGAGCCCCAGGGCGGCAGCAACCACGAAACGGCTGGCGAGCAGGCCCAAGGCCCCGGCTTCACCGAGGAGGGTAGCTATGAGCTGGGCGACGGCATTCGGATGCACGACCAGCGCCTGGGCGAAGACCACACCAGCGGCCCCGCCCGCAAGCCCGAAGAAGAAACCAGCAACTAGGCTAAACCTACTTGTTCGTACAGCATGACAGAGCTGGTTGCGCAGAAAAAAGCTGCGTGGCCCGCTCTGTCAGCTTTTTGTAGCCTTTTATGAGTCACCGACCTATGAATAAATTAGTTAAAACGACCTGCCTGGTTGCCGTTGACCTGCTGATAGTTGCCGGCCTAGCCGCCTGTGACCCGCCGGCCAAGCAAACCGGTACTGACGCCACTGTGACGCTACCAGCCACCGCGGCCGCTCGCGACTCGGTGCAGGCTGACCTTACGACGCCCGCGCGCGACGCCGCCAGTACCGCTGCCGACTCGACTGCTGGTCGCTCAAGCGTGACGCCTCGCTGAACAACCTAGCCCGAGGGGTACTAAGCCCGTCTAGCTATGGCGCGGTAACGTGTGCGGCTACACATGCTGTTGACTTTGAGAGGCTTGTGGCGCTGGGTCGAAGTGCAAAAAGTCCCGTGCGCCAGGGCCGCCTCCAAGTAGGAGCGCTAGCAGCTGGGGTGTACTCGCTGGTGTTTGAGCTAAACCGGAAAACCGTGCGCAAACGCCTAGTGCGCCAAGCCGAGTAAGCGCCGGCTGCATTTACGTAGTAAACAAAAAGAGCACGCTCCTCTAGCCATCTGGCTGGGGAGCGTGCTCTTTTTGTGGAGTATGCAGTTGGCAAGGCTCGCTGGCTACCAACCGCGGCAGTGCCCTAGGGGCAAGCGGCGGCAAGAGCGCAGCACTTAACCGCGCGCGCTGCCGCCCAGGCGGCGCCCAAACAGCAGGTACACGGGTAGCCCCAGCGCCACCAGCCCTAGGCCGTAGCGCGAGTACTCGGCCGTGTCGGGGGCGATGAGCAGGATAATGCAGAAGGCTGAGGCCAGCACCACGTAGAGGCCCGGCAGCACCGGGTAGCCCCAGGCGCGGTAGGGGCGGGGCGCCTCGGGCCGGGTGCGGCGCAGCACGAAAATGCCGATAATGGTGACGAGGTAGAACAGGATAACCGAGAACATGACGTAGTTGAGCAGCTGCCCGTAGCGGCCGCTTAGGCACAGTAGGCTGGCCCACAGGCACTGCGCCCACAGCGCCCGGCCCGGTACCCCAGCCCGATTGAGGGTGGCCAGGCCCGGAAAGAACAGCCCGTCCTTGGCCATGGCGTAGTAAGCGCGGGCCCCGCTCAGGATAATACCGTTGTTGGCCCCGAAGGTGCTGAGCATAATGAGCACGGCCAGCACGATGGCGCCTTTCGGGCCCATTACCGACTCGGCCACGGCCGTAGCCACGCGCTCGTCGGCGGCGTACTGAATGCCGCGGCCCGCCAGCGTAGTAGCCTCGGGCGACCCCTTGAGGGGCAGCACCAGCAGGTACACCACATTGATGAGAATGTAGAGCGCCGTGACGATGGCCGTGCCCAGGGCCATGCTGCGTACCAGCGTCCGCTCGGGGTTCTGGATTTCCTCGCCCGCGAAGCCGATGTTGTTCCACGAGTCGGACGAGAACAGCGAGCCGGTCATGGCCATGCCAATGCCGATGATGAGCGCCCCGGTGCCCAGGGGCACGGTGGCCCCGGTAGCCCCCGGCGCGGGCGAGCGGGTGGCATGCCAGAGGTCGTGGAAGTTGGCTTGCACGGCGTCGGCGTTTAGCCCCAGGGCCAGCCCGAAGATGATGAGCAGCGCCAGCGCCACCAGCTTGGTCGAGCCCAGCACGTTCTGAATGAGCTTGCCCGACTGTACACCCTGCGCGTTGATGGCCGTGATGCCCACGATGAGCGCAATAGCCAGCAGCTGCACCGTGGTGAAGCTAAACGCCCCGAGGGTAAAGAGCACGTGCTGGCTCGAAAACCACGGCACCAGCACCCCGGTGTAGTTGGCGAAGGCCACGGCCACGGCCGCAATCACGCCGGTTTGAATGACTAGAAACAGCGTCCAGCCGTAGAGAAACGCCACTAGCCGGCCGAAGGCCTCACGCAGGTACACGTACTGCCCGCCCACCTTGGGGAACATGGCCGCCAGCTCGCCGTAGCTGATGGCGCCGGCCATGGTGATGAGGCCCGTGAGCAGCCACACCACCAGTAACCAGCCCGCCGAGCCCACCTGCCGGGCAATATCGGCCGACACCAGGAAGATGCCCGAGCCAATCATGGAGCCCGTGACGAGCATCACGGCATCGAACAGCGTAAGCGCGCGCTTGAAGTGGCCGGGCGCGTCGGCAGCAGGAGTAGGAGAGGGGGTAGTGGGAGATGCCATGCGGGAGGATTTTCGCCAAAGAACGGGCCTAGGGCCTAATGCAACTTCCGGCTTAGCATAGGTATCTTCAGGCTGGCTTCAGGAAACCAATGGTTTTACTGAAAATAAACCTCCGCTATGCGCCTGCTGCTACTTAGCTCCGTCAGTGCCTTTTCCCTCACCTGCCTGGTAGCTTGCCAGAACACTGCCGACCCTGACCAGCTGACTGTAGTGCAGGGTACCGTAACCAGCGCCGATAGCGGCCGGCCCCTGGCGGGGGTGCTGATGACTATTGAGTCATTTGGGCGAGGCTTTTATGGGGCTACCGGCTTTATGGCGACTGGTGACTCAGTTCGCACCGATGCTCAAGGAAAATACCAATTGAGCTTTCGCAACAAGAAAGGACTTTATTACGCCGTTAGCGTAGATAATTTGCCGTACGCCAACACATTTTACCTTAAATATCAATTTGTTACCAATCAAAATTCGGGCAACGTTGCTACTGTTGGACCTGGTACCTACGAGCTGACCCTAGGCCAAGCCAATACCGTCGATTTCAAGCCCAACGAGTTGCGCACCGTGGCTGTGCGCATTCGCAACCGCAACACTGGCTACCAACGACTAGATTTTAATTATCGTAACCTGCACGGTAACAGCCTGGACACGTTGGCTTACATAGGTAGCTTCTACTTGCCGCCTACGGGAGTTAAGTTTAGGTACTATAGTATGAATGCGGCGGGCACCATAATAAAGGACACCGCCGTGGCTCTAGCCGTGCAAAATCCCGCCGCCCTGCCACCCGACACGGTGCGCGCCACGCTCACCTTCGTGCGCTAGCCCTAGGGGCTCAATTGCCAGCGGAGGCTACTTTTGCTGCCATGTCTCGCAAGCTCCTGGCCTTGCTGCTGGCCGCGTTGCTGCTGCTGTCGCTGGCCACCTACGTGTATTACCGCCGCACGCTGGCCGCCGTGCCGGTCGACCCCTACGCCCTGGTGCCCGACGATGCCGTGCTGGTGCTTTCGACCCGCAACCACCCGGCCCTGGTGCGCCGCCTGCAAGAAGCCGGCGCGTGGGACAACCTGACCGGCGTGCGCTACTACCAGCAGGTGGCCGGCCAACTGGCCCTGGCCGACAGCCTGGCCACCGGCGGCAACCCGGCCGCCAGCCAGCGCCGTGGCCTGCTGAGCCTGCTCGGCAATAAGCTGGTGCTCACCTCCCTGCACGTCACGGGGCCGCGCCAGGTAGATGTGCTGTACCAGGTGCCGCTGCTGACCGTGCGCGAGTACCGCCAGGCTCGCGGCCTGCTCGAAACCCTGGGGCGTGACCACCGCTACACCCTGGGCACCCGCGCCTACGAAGGCCAGGAGCTGCAGGAGCTGACCCGCCTCGGCGGCGAGCGGCTGACCCTGCTCAACTACCGCAACCATTTGGTATTTAGCACGAATGCAACCCTGGTGGAGGCCGTGGTGCAGCGCCTGGCGCACCTCGACAGCCCCACCGTGCGCGCTGGCTTCGCCCAAACCGACCTGCTGCGCCAGCCCGACCTCGACGTGACCATGCTGGTAAACTTCCGGCGCCTGCCGGGGCTGCTGGATGTACTGTTTCAGCCCGGCACCCACGCCCGGCTCGACCAGGCGCTGGCTCTGGCCCGCGATGGGCTGCTGGGGCTGCGCCTGGGTGCGGGCCAGCTCGTGGGCACCGGCTTCGCCAATCCCGAAACCACCCCCGCCGCCTGGCAAAGCGCCCTGAGCCGGCAGCCACCCCAGGCCCTGCGCCCCCTGGCCGAGGTGCTGCCCCTGCGCACGGCCCTGGTGCTGGCCCTCGCCGGCCGCTTGCCTCAGGTTCCCGCCACCGACTCGGCCGCCCGGCCCCTGCTCGATAGTCTGCGGGCGACGTTACTGCCCGGCGGCACGCTGGTGTGGCTGGCTGCCCCCTCGCCGGGCGCCGCGCCGGGGCCCGTGCTGCTGCTGCGCAGCCGGGCCCCCGGCCGCACGGCCACCTGGCTGGGCCGCCTGCGCCGGGCCGCGAGCAGCTCCCCGGCCTTCGAGCGGGTGGGCCGCTACGAGCTATTCGAGGCGCCCCTGACGGCTACCCAACTGGCCGGGCCCCTAGGGGTGCCCGCCGTGCTCGATAGCGCGGGTACCCGCACGACCTTGGTAGGCAGCTTCTTAGTTGTGGGCGAAGCCACTGCCCTGCGCCGCTACGCGCAGGAAGTTGCCAGCGGGCAGGTGTGGAGCAGCTCGGCCACCCAAGTGGCGCTTTTGCAGCAAAGCCTGCCGCAGGCTGGCCTCACGGTGCTGGCTGATGTGCGCCAGGGCTGGAACGCGCTGCTGGGCGCCCTGGCCGAAGACCGCCGCGCCGGCTTGCTGCGCAACGAGAGCCTGCTGCGCCGCTTCCCGCAGCTGGCGTGGCAGCTGCTGCCCACCGACCCGGCGGCCGCCGCTACTGCCCCCGGCTCGTACTACGCCCAGCTGCTGCTGCGCCGCCCCAGCGAAACCACCACGCCCACCGACTCGGTGCCGGCGGCGGGCGCCAGCCTGCGCTTCCGTACGCCGCTGGCTGGCAGCCCCTTGCTGCTGAGCGCGTCCCAAAATGCCTTTTCTACCGTGGTGGCCGATTCGAGCGGGGTGCTGCGGCTGCTGCCCGGCGCCCCGGCCGCCCTGGCCTGGACCGATACCTTGCCGGGCGCTATGGTGAGTAGCCCGCGCCCGGTGCGGGGCCGGCTGCTGCTGGCTACCGCCCACCGCGTGCACTGGCTCAGCCAGGCCGATGGCCGCGAGGCGCCGGGTTTCCCCCTCAACCTGCCCGATTCGGCGGCCATCACGGCCGTGGTGGGGGCGGCTAGCACCCCTCGGTTAGTCGTGGCTACCAGCGCCCCCGACCTGTTGCTGTTCGATACTAACGGCCGCCGCTACCCCGGCTGGCCCCATCGCCTCGAAGCCCCCCTGGCCGGCCCGCCCGTGCTGCTCACCGTAGGGGGGCGCGACGTGGTAGTGGCCGCCCTGCGCAACGGCTACGTGTACGCCTTCGACCAGGCAGGTGGGCGCTTTCCGGGCTTTCCGGTGAGCGCGGGGGCTCGGCTCGACGGGCCGGTGCTGGCCACGGCCGGGCCCACCCTGGCCCAGAGCCAGCTGCGCCTCGTCAACCAGCACGGCGAGCTGCTCACGCTCACGCTCAGCGGCGACATCACGGCCCGGCGCCGGGTAGCTACCTGGAGCCGCACGAGCACCTTCCGACTGGTGCCCGAGGCTAGCGGGCGGGGCCGCTCGTTCGTGGTGGTGCGCCAGGATGGCGGCCAGCTCGACGTGTACGCGCCTACGGCCGCCGCGCCGCTGCTCAGCCGCCAGCTGCTCACCTCCGGGCCTAAGCCCGTGCAGTGGTTCGACGTTGCACCCGGCCACGAGGTGCTGGCTCTCACCGAGCCGCAACCGGGGCAGGTGTCGCTCTTCACCGGCCGGGGACAAGTGCTGGCCCCGGCCCAGCCCAGCACCGGCACCGGCGTAGCCCTGCGCTACGACGCGGCCCGCCGCCGCTACGTGCTGCTGCGCTACCAGGGCCGCGACCTGCACCGCGAGGAGCTGGCCGACTAAAAAAGCCGCCCCCGGGGTGGGAGCGGCTTTTTTAGTCGGCCAGCTGAGGTAGGTGCCAGGCGCTTGCTGGCCCTAGGGCCCTAGGCCTGCAGTAAGGGGGCAGCCGAGAAACCGGCTTCTTCTACCAGCGCTTGCACTTGGGCCGGCGTGAGGGTAGTGGCCACGGTGAGCACCTTGTCGGGCGTGGTGGTGTCTACCTGCCAGCTCGCAATGGCCGGCTCGGCGTTGAGGGCGGGCGTCACGGCCCGCAGGCAGTTGGCGCAGTTGATGGTGGTTTTAAAGCGTTGCGTGGTCATGAGCAAAGGTGAAGGTGCGCCAAAGTGAGGCAGCTACCTCGTGTAAAACTACTAGCGCCGCGAATTAATTTCCTGGCCGGCTCGCTTAGAAAGGATACCCTAGGCCCACGTTGATGACGGTCTGGTTGGATGTCTGTTGCAGGGCGCGCTTCAACACCCAGGGGTGCTCGCCCTCGGTGGGGTCGTACACCTTGGTGGCGATGTCGAAGCGCAAAATGATGAACGTGAAATCCATGCGCAGGCCAAAGCCCGAGGCCACCGCAAACTGCCGGTAAAACTTGTTCAAGTAGAACTGCGAGCCATCGCGCCGGTCGTCGGGCTGCAGCGACCACACGTTGCCGAAGTCGGTGAACAGCGCCCCGCGGATGAAGGAATACAGTGGAAAGCGGTACTCCACCGAGCCCTCCAGCAGCACGTTGCCAGGCTGCTCGGTAATGTAGTCACGCTCAAGCTGATTAGTAACCGGGTTGAGGCGTTGCGTAGCGAAAGAGCCGATACCAAGGCGGCGCGGGCTCCAGGCGCGCACGCTGTTTGAGCCGCCTGCAAACAAGAACTTGTCGTAAGGGATGATGAAGCGACTATCGCCTTCCTGCACGGGCGGTGTGGGTGTTATGGCGCGGGCAACGCCCCCGTTGAGGCGCCAGGCTAGATAGGTGCTAGGCGTCAGCTTGTAGTAGCGCCGGTAGTCGGCCGTGATGCGGTAGAAATTATACACCGCTAGGCCCCGGTTAGTAAACCATTCCTCGTTACGGTACAGTCCCCGCGTTAGCCCCCCAAACTCCACGAACAGCCGCAGAAACTGCGCCGAGCGCGTCTGGTTGATATCGTTGGAGTTATAGATGGATGTGAAGCTAAAGCTCGGCTCGTAGATAGAGCGGAACGACTGGTAGAGCGGGCTGCCCAGCGTCACGCGGTAGTAGTCAAGCAGATTACGGTAAGCTGAGTCAATGTGAAAGGCATTGACAATACCGATATCAATTGGCGTTAAGATAAACTGCTGGTACGGCGATGGCTGCCAGAGATAATCGAAGGTGGCCTCCGTATTGCTGCGGGTATAGTAGGGGGTATTGGTATAAGTAGTCGACAGCGTAAAGCGCGTGCGCGGCTGGGCGTTGCGCAAAAGTCTGCCTGCCCGGAAGGGCACTAAGAACTTCGGCACTACCAGCGCGGCCGAGGCGCCGTACTGCAGCGTGTAGTAGGCCGTTACGCCCTGGTTGCTGAGCTGCGCCAGCTGACCTTCTACGCTGACGCGGGCGCCGAGCTCTAGCACCTCGGCCCCGCCAAATGGATTGCGCCACTTCAGGCGCAGGTTGCCGAAGGGGCCTAGGCGCCCGGCCACGTAGGTGCCCCCAAACTCGGTGGTTTCGGAAAAGCGCGGGCTGGCCGAGGTGGTAATAATGGCGTCGAGGTAGCCTAGGGGTACGGGCGCCCCAGATGCGCGGGCCGGCGTGGCGCGCAGCGTGTCGGCTCCGCTGGCCGCCTCGGCCGTGTCGCGCGCCACGGTGTCGTAGCTGAGCCGCGAGGTTCCTTCCGTCACCTTATGGTAGCTCACCGTGTTGAACTGGAACATGTCGAGCGCCGAAAGCAGGCGCTGCGTGCGCTGGGTGCGCGTCAGGTTGAAGAGCTGGTTGGGCCGCAGCGTTACCTGGCGCGACAATAGCCGGGGGTTTATTTCGAGCGGCCCCCGGCTGGTAATCAAGATGGAGTCCTGCCGCACGGTATCGCGCGGGGCCAGGCGCCGGCCCTCGCGCCGCAGCCGGCTGGCCGTCATCGAGTCCGACACGGCCGCGGGCGTAATGCCAGCCGGCAGGTTAGCCGTCGAGATGCGGCCCGTGCGGTTGGCATTGGTCGCTACGCGAGCCGCGGCCGTATCCACGGCGGCACCCCTAGGGCCCCGGCGGCGCCGCAGCTGCGCCGTATCGCGGGCCAGGGTGCGCAAGGCCCGGTTGCGGCCCACATCGGTGAGCAGCGTTACCTGGCGCAGGCGGTAGGGGCGCAGGCCGCCGGGCGGGTTGGCCACCAGCAGCCGCAGCCGCACCTGCTGCTTCTCGAAGCTGGTATCGGCTTCGAACGACAGCAGCTGGGCCCGAAAATCGTAGTAGCCCGCGTTCTTAAGCAGCGTTTCGAGGCGCTGGCGTTCCAGGCCGATTACCTCTTCGTTGTACGGCTCGCCGGCGCGCAGCAGCGTCGCTTCCTGGCCCTGGCGGATGATGCGCGCCACCGCCGAGTCGGGCACCACCCGCGACAGCTGCCCTAGGGTAAACTCCGGGCCCGGCTGCACCTCATAGACCACGGCCACGCGCCGGTACAAGCGCCGGCCCGCCGAGTCGCGCAGCGGCGTGGCCTGGGTGGGCCGGGTGCCCAGCACGTGCCGCAAAATGCCCCCCGGGCTGCGGCCCGCCCGCGCCGTGTCGGTGTAGCTGGCGTGGCTGCGGAAATAGCCCTGCGAGTGCAGGTACGTATTAAACTGCTCGAGCGAGCGCTGGCTAAGGCTGGGGTCGTAGATAACCGGCGGCTCGCCCAGGCGCATGAGCGTGTTGCCTTTCTCCAGCACTGTGCGCTTGCGCTCCAGCAGCCGGTCGCGCCGGGCCGTCAGGCGCCGGCTCCGGGCCGAGTCGCCGGCCGCAGCAGTAAGCTTGGCCGCGTACTTCTCTTGAATAGAAGTAATGTGCCGCACGATGCGGGCCGAGTCGTAGAAGGCGTGCCCAAACTGGTAGATGGCCAGCTTGGGCAGGGGCAGGTTGCGGTTGGGCTTTTGCTGCACCAGCGTGGCCAGCCGCTCTTGCTGCGTCTGGGTGATGCCCCGGCTTTCTACGGTCACGCGGGCCAGCAGGCGCTGGTTGGGGCGCAAGAGGCGTAGCGGCGAGCAGCCCACGGCCAGCCCCAGCCCTAGGGCCAACAAGACTAGCAGGGCGGCCGCGGCCACCCGGCCCCGGCGCGGGTAGTCGTTACTTTGTGGTCGTAATGGTTTCAAAAGCTCTCGCCAAATACATTCGGTCGCTGCATCAGCGCAAATATCGGCAGCGCCACGCCGCCTTCCTGGTTGAAGGCGCAAAGAGTGTGCTAGAGCTGCTAAGCTCGGACCTTGCCGTGGAGTTTTTTGTGGCTACCCCGGCCTTTGCCCCGCAGCTGGCCGCCGCCCGTGCTCCGTTGCACCTCTGCGCCGACGACGAGCTAGCGCAGCTCGGCACGCTGCAAACTAACGCCGCCGCCCTGGCCGTAGTACGCCAGCCCGTCGAGCTGCCCCTGCCGCCCGCCCTGGCCACCACCCACCTGCTGCTGGCCCTCGACAACGTAGCCGACCCTGGCAACCTGGGCACTCTCTGGCGCTTGGCCGACTGGTATGGTCTACCGGGCCTGGTGCTCAGCGAGAACTGCGCCGACCCGTTCAACCCCAAGGCGGTGGCCGCTAGCATGGGGGCCTTTGGCCGGGTGCCCGTGTGGCCGGGCCGGGCCCTAGGGGAGTGGCTGGGCACCCTGCCGCCCGAGGCCGCTATTTTCGGCGCCGACCTGCACGGCGACAACGTGCACCGCCTGGCGCTGGCCCCTAGGGGGGTGCTGGTGATGGGCAGTGAAAGCCACGGCCTCAGCCCCGAGGTGAGCCAGGTGCTCACGCGCCGCCTACACATTCCGCACGGCCCCGGCGGCCGCGCCGAAAGCCTGAACGTGGCCGTATCAGCCGCCATTCTGCTGGATAATTTTTTCCGGAACGTGAGTTAATAACGCAAAGCATGCCTGAATCAGCAGCTGCGGGCGGCGGCGCACGCAACCGGCACTGCGAAATGAGTCGGAATTAATGCCCGCCGGCCAGCGCTACCTGCCGAATGCCTTTCAGCTCCAGGTCGATGCCGCGGGCCGGGGCCGCCTGGCGGAACGCCTCGATGGCTTCAAGCACGTCGTGGTCGATGGCGTCGGAGTGCGAGCCGTCGAGGGTGACGCGGGTGCCGGCCGGCAGCTGGTCGAGGGTGGTGACGATGCTGGCTTTATTAAGGAACGACACGTGCTCGGGCAAGCGCAAGTGCAGGCGGTCGGGGTCCTGGCCCGGGCGGTCGTCTTGGCGGCGCAGGTAAGAGCCGGCCTTGGCGTTGTCCTTCAAAATGAAAAAGAACCCGAGGACCAGCCCAATGCTCACGCCCTTGAGCAAATCGGTAAACAGCACGGCCACGATGGTAAAGATGAACGGCCCAAACTGCGGCCAGCCCAGCCGCCACTGCGAGCGGTAGAGCGCCGGCTTGGTGAGCTTAAAGCCAACGACCAGCAGCACCGCCGCCAGCGCCGACAGCGGAATCAGGTTGAGGATGCGCCCCATAAAGAGCAGGCTCGACAGCAGCAGCATACCGTGGATGAGGGCCGCCAGCCGCGTGCGCGCCCCCGCCGCAATGTTGGCCGACGAGCGCACGATTACCGCCGTCAGGGGCAGGCCGCCGAGCATTGCGCTTACTAGGTTGCCCACCCCCTGGGCCAGCAGCTCGCGGTTGGGCGGGGTGTGGCGCTTCTGCGGGTCCAGGTTATCAACGGCTTCAATGCTGAGCAGCGTTTCGAGCGACGCCACAATAGCAATGGTTAGGGCCACGCCGTAGGTGGCAGGCCGCTGCAGGGCCGTGTAGTCGGGCCAGGTCATGGCGCCCGCCAGCTGCCCTAGGGAGTGCACCACGGGCAGATGCACCAAGTGCTCGGGCCGCACTTGCAGGCCGGGGCTGAGCGCGGCCAGCAACTGGTTGATGCCCACGGCGGCTACCACGGCCACCAGCGCCCCCGGCACCAACCGCGCCCAGCCCTGCCGTTTCACGAAAGGCCGGTCCCAGAGTAGCAAAAGTCCTAGCGATACCACGCCAATCAGCACCGAGCCGGGACTAAAGGCTTTGAAGGCCGCCCCCAGCTCGGTGAAGGTGGTGCGCCCATCGGCCTGAAAAAACTCCAGGTCCTCAAAATAATCCTTATCGAACCCCACGAAGTGCGGCAGCTGCTTAAGAATGAGAATAATGCCGATGGCAGCCAGCATGCCCCGAATAACGGCCGCCGGGAAGTACAGCGCGATAATGCCGGCCCGCGCCGCGCCCAGAGCCAGCTGCATCGCCCCCGCCACTACCGTAGCCGCCAGCACTGCCGGAAACGACCCTAGGGTTGAAATGGCGGACAGCATAACGATGGTCAGCCCCGCCGCCGGGCCGCTCACGCTCACGTGCGAGCCGCTGAGCAGGCTCACCACTACGCCGCCCACAATGCCCGCCACCACGCCCGCCAGCAGTGGTGCTCCCGAGGCCAGCGAGATGCCCAGGCACAGCGGCAGTGCCACCAGAAATACCACCAGCCCCGCTGGTGCATCCTGGCTCAGAAAGGCAAAGGGCGAAGACTTAACCGGTGGGGCAAGCTCGGCAGCGGAGGGGGCGGGGCGTAGCGGGTGCGACATATTAAGAGCAGAGAGGGTGGGGGTAAGCTATATACTTCTTCAGCAGAAGTACATCTTCATCTTACAAACATAATCTTTTTGTTCACATGAATCAATCATGAATAATAAAATATAAGTTGCTCATAGCTGGCCAATTGCACAAACGGTTGTGAGGGTACCACATAGGCTGCTTCCCACATAAGCAAAAGGGTGAGCAAATGGCCTTTGCTGGCTAGCGTGCTGTAATTTTGGCGTATGAATGTGTTGCTTCGCTTGCTGTGGGGGGGCTTACTGGCCCTAGGGCTGGCAGCTTGCCAGGGCACGCCCGCCGAGCACCCCGATACGCTGGTGAACCTGGCTACCGTGCAAACCGGGCCCCGCGTGCAGGCCGATGAGCTAGACGGCGCCATTCGGCAGCAGCCCCAGAACACGGCCCTGCTGGCGCGCCGAGCGGGCTTGCGCCTAGCCGCTGGCCAGCCCACCGCGGCCTTGCGCGACGTAGCCGCGGCGCTGGCCATCGACGGCCAGAACGGTGAGCTGTACTACCTGCAAGCCCGCGCCCTGCGGGCCCTAGGGCGCTTATCAGAGGCTTTAACGGCCGCCCGGCACGCCGCCGACAACGACTTCGATGCGCCCGAGCTTTCGCTGCTCGAAGGTGAAACGTTATTGGCCGCCCGCCGCTACCCCGAGGCCCTGGTCCGCCTCGACCGCACCCTGCGCCTCGACCCCGACCAGCCCGCCGCGCTTTTCTACAAGGGCCTGGCCTACGCCGCCACCCAGGACACGCTGCAGGCCTTCGACTACCTGCGCGCCGCCTTGGCCCGCGACCCCCGCCAGCCCGAGATTCTGCACCAGCTGGCTTTCCTATCCAATGCCTACCGCGACCCCCTGATGGCGGCCCGCTACGCCAGCCGGGGCCTGCGCCTCGATTCTACCTCGGGCGCCCTGCACTACGACCTAGGCCGCCAGTTCGAGTTGCTGGGGCGCCCCGACAGCGCCGCGCGGTACTATCGTCGGGCGCTGGCCCTCGATTCTACCCAGTACCGGGCCGACTACCGCCTGGCCCTGGCTGCCACCCGGCACGGCGCCCGCCCGGCCGCCATTATCCCGCACCTGCGCCGCGCCCTGCGCCGCAATGCGCACCTGCCCCAAGCCCGCATGCTGCTGGCCGAAGCCCTTGAGGCCCAACGCCAACTGCCCCAGGCCTTGCAGCAGTACCGCATGCTGGTGCTCGAAAACCCCAGCAATACCCACTGGACCTTTAAAGTATGGAACCTGGGCCAGAGAGTGCAGGCCCTGCTGCCCGACAGCCTGCGCACCGGCCCACGCTACTACTACCCCCGCCGGGCCCCCGCCGCCGCGCGCCCCGCCCCCATCGAGGCGCTGGCTCCCCGCTAGGCCCTAGGCACTATTGCCCCCGCCGAGCTGTTTTGCTTGCAGTTTAGCAGCTATCAGGGCGCAAACGGCTGCTCGCTGCCAGAAACCGGCCTTTTCAATCGGTAAACCCCCCGTAACTTGCCGGCCCGTTTGCGCCACCCGCAGCGACAATCTTATGCTTAACATTACGCTCCCCGATGGCTCGGTCCGGCAGGTCGAGCCCGGCACGACCGGCTACGACCTAGCCGCTGGTATCAGTGAAGGTCTGGCCCGCAACGCATTGGCTGTGAAAGTCAATGGTGAAATCCGTGACTTGCACCGTCCGCTCACCCAAGATGCCCCCGTTGAAATCCTGACTTGGAACGACGCTGGCGGCAAGCAAGCTTACTGGCACTCCTCGGCGCACTTGATGGCCGAGGCCCTAGAGGCGCTTTACCCCGGCGTGAAGCTGGCCATTGGCCCCGCCATCGAAAACGGTTTCTACTACGATGTGGACCTGGGCGAAGGCCGCACCATCTCCAGCGACGACTTCCCTCTGATTGAGAAGAAGATGCTGGAGCTGGCCAAGAACAAGAGCAAGTTTGAGCGCCGCCAGGTGCCCAAGGCCGAGGCCATTGCCTACTTCACCGAAAAGGCAGACCCTTACAAGCTAGAGTTGGTTGACGGCCTGGAAGATGGTAACATCACCTTCTATACCCAAGGCAACTTCACGGACCTGTGCCGCGGCCCCCATATCCCGGATACCAGCCCCATCAAGGCGGCTAAAATCATGAACGTGGCGGGCGCTTACTGGCGCGGCGACGAGAAAAATAAGCAGCTCACGCGCCTCTACGGCATCACGTTTCCGAAGCAAAAGGACCTTACCGAGTACCTCGAAAAGCTGGAGGAAGCCAAGCGCCGTGACCACCGCAAGCTAGGTAAAGAACTGGAGCTATTTGCCTTCTCGGAGAAGGTAGGCGCTGGCCTGCCGCTGTGGCTGCCCAAGGGCACGGCCTTGCGCGAGCGCTTAGAGCAGTTCTTGCGTAAAGCGCAGGTAAAGGCTGGCTACCAGCCCGTTGTGACCCCCCATATTGGTGCCAAGGAGTTATACGTTACCAGCGGTCACTACGAAAAATACGGTGCCGATTCGTTTCAGCCCATCCGCACGCCCAACCCCGGCGAGGAGTTTTTCCTCAAGCCGATGAACTGCCCGCACCACTGCGAAATCTACCGCACCAAGCCCCGCAGCTACCGCGACCTGCCCGTGCGCCTGGCCGAGTTCGGCACGGTCTACCGCTACGAGCAAAGCGGTGAGCTGCACGGCCTGACCCGCGTGCGTGGCTTTACGCAAGATGACGCGCACATCTTCTGCCGCCCCGACCAGGTAGTGGACGAGTTTAAGAAGGTGGTTGACTTGGTGTTGCACGTATTTAAATCGCTGGGCTTCACTGATTATACGGCTCAGATTTCGCTGCGCGACCCTGAGAACAAAACCAAGTACATCGGCTCTGACGAGAATTGGGCCATCGCTGAGCAAGCCATCATCCAAGCGGCCACCGACAAGGGGCTGCCTACCGTCACGGAGCTGGGCGAAGCGGCCTTCTACGGCCCGAAGCTCGACTTCATGGTGCGCGATGCCCTAGGCCGCCGCTGGCAGCTGGGCACGGTGCAGGTCGACTACAACCTGCCCGAGCGCTTCGAGCTGGAGTACGTGGCGTCGGATAATACCAAGCAGCGCCCCGTCATGTTGCACCGTGCGCCGTTCGGTTCGCTGGAGCGTTTCGTGGCCGTGCTCATCGAGCACTGCGCCGGCAATTTCCCCCTGTGGCTCACGCCCGAGCAGTTCATCGTACTGCCTATCTCAGACAAGTTTGCTGACTACGCTTACCAAGTAAAAGAGGCCCTGGAGGCTGCCGACCTGCGCGGCACGGTTGACGCGCGCGACGAGCGCATCGGCCGCAAAATTCGCGATGCCGAATTGGCCAAAACGCCTTACTTGCTGGTAGTTGGTGAAAAGGAAGCTGAAGGCACTACCATCAGCGTCCGCCGCCACGGCGAGGGCGACCAAGGGTCCATGACTGTTGAGGCCTTCGTTCAGAATGTGCAGCAGCAAATTACGCAAGCAGTAGGGTAGGCCCCTAGGAGCCTACTCGCAGCTAACCTTGTTTATGATGCTCGTCAGTGCGTTGTCGCCCGCCGAGCAGCCCGGAATTTAGGGTAATAGCAAGGCAGTGGTAGTGGGTTACAGTTGGCATGATGTTCTTTTTTAGCACATTTGCTGAACTGATGCTTGATTCTGTCGGTTAATTTTCCGATATTTGCCCCCCGAATGCCCGGTAAATGCCGGGCATTCACCTTAACAGACTTCTTTCCAGCCACTTTTAGCAGGAGGACTTTCGCCATAGCTACCCCCAATCGTCGGTACGTGCCCCGCCAGCAGGTAGAGGAGCCGTTCAAAATTAACCAGAAGATTACCGCCCGCGAGGTGCGCCTTGTCGGCGACAACATCGAGCAGGGGATTTATCCCATTGACCAGGCGCGTAAATTCGCCCAGGACCAGCAACTCGACCTCGTTGAGATTTCGCCTACGGCCACGCCGCCCGTATGTCGCGTTATCGACTACTCGAAATTCAAATACGAGCAGAAGAAAAAGACGCGCGAGCTGAAGGCCAAGCAAACCAAGGTCGTTATCAAGGAAATTCGCTTCGGTCCTAATACCGACGACCATGACTTCGATTTCAAGCTCAAGCATGCGCAAGAGTTCTTGAAAGAAGGTGCCAAGATTAAGGCATATGTGCACTTCGTGGGCCGTAGCATCGTGTTCAAAGAGCGCGGCGAGATTCTGCTGCTCAAGTTTGCCCAAGCTCTCGAAGAGCTGGCCAAAGTAGAGCAGCTGCCCAAGCTAGAAGGCAAGCGGATGTTCTTGTACCTCGCGCCCAAAGCCATCGTGGTAAAGCCGACTAAGCCGGCTGCCCCAGCTCCGGTTGCTAAGGACGCCAAGCCAACTGCCCCGGCCAAGGAAACTGCCCCCGCAGCTGCTACTGAATAGCTTTTCATCCCGGTTGTTGATGGCTGCCGCCGCCTAAGCGAGGGCTTCGGGCCGGCGTCAGTTCCAAACAATCAATAATCAACCCCAACCCAATGCCCAAGACCAAAACCAAGTCGGGTGCCAAGAAGCGCTTTAAGCTCACCGGCACCGGCAAAGTGAAGCGTAAGCACGCCTTCAAATCGCACATCCTCACCAAGAAGAGCACCAAGCGTAAGCGGGCGCTCACCCACGCCGGCCTCGTGAGCAGCGCCGATATGGGTCGCGTGCAGGCAATGCTGAATATATAAGTTGGCCCTAGGTTTCTAGTTAGTTGCTCTTAGCTTGATTAAGCTTGAGCAGCAGACCTAAAACCAACAGCGAACAACCAAAAAATACTACAAACCAGGCTTCCGGCCGAAATTTAAGCTGCTGCTGAACCAGCCGCCGGCTGCCAAAAAACTACTAGGTTACTATGCCCCGCAGTGTCAATCACGTGGCCTCGCGCCACCGCCGCAAAAAAGTAATGCGCCTCGCCAAAGGCTACTATGGCCGGCGCAAGAATGTGTGGACCGTTGCCAAGAACGCCGTTGAGAAAGGCTTGGTATACGCTTACCGCGACCGTAAGGTAAAGAAGCGCGAATTCCGCGCCCTCTGGATTCAGCGTATCAACGCTGGCGCCCGTGAGCACGGTCTTTCGTATTCGCAACTGATGGGTGGCCTCAAGCAGGCTGGTATCGACCTCAACCGCAAGGTGTTGGCCGACCTCGCCCTCAACCATCCGGCTGCCTTCGCAGGCATCGTGGAGAAAGTGAAGTAAACGCGGATTGCTCCACCTTCGAGGAACACCCACCCAACTGCAACTGAAACGCGCTTGCCCCCACTACAGGAGGTAGGCGCGTTTCTTGCTTTTAGGCTGTTCTATGCCCCTAGGGCATCGCTATTAACCCAAACGCTTCGGTATTAGCCAGTGGCGTAACGCGTACAAACCTGCTTTGCCAAGGCGATTATACGCAAAAAAGCCGCTTCAGCATGACTGAAACGGCTTTCGAAAAGTAGCGGGGACGAGAGTTGAACTCGTGACCTCAGGGTTATGAATCCTGTGCTCTAACCAACTGAGCTACCCCGCCAGGTGGTGTTTGGGAGCGCAAAGGTAGCAAAAATTCGTTGCCTTGCAAACCCTACCTCCAAAAAATAGTGTATTTCTGCCCATAGCGTTGCCAGTAGAGTGGCCGGTAGTGGGCACAGTTTTGTTGAAAGTAACTATGGCTGAACCAGTCGCCGTAAAGCACCGCTTCGAGCGCGAATATTCCATTAATGCGTCGCCGCGCATCTTATTCCCCTACATTGCCTCAGCTTCAGGCTTGGCACAGTGGTTTTGCGATGACGTGCGTCGCGAGTCGGACCAGCACCTGACCATGGTGTGGGACAAGCAAACTCATTATGCCGCGATTATTGCTGAGCGGCCCGGGCGCAGCATCCGCTACGCGTTCCTGGACGAGCGTCGACAGCCCCAGCCAGATGCCGACTACCTCGACTTTAGCCTGGAAGCATCGCGCATTACCCACGAAGTGTTCTTGCGCGTTACCGACTACTCCGACCAGATGAGTGAGCTTGAGCAACTGGAACTGTGGGAAGGCCTCGTGGAGCGGCTGCGCCAGCGAGTAAGCGGCGAAGCCGGCAATCGGCGCTAAAGAACGCGCGTGGTTGCACTATCCAGCCTGACCTTTGCGTTGAGGAGCTAGTCGCTGACTAGCGCGCTGCTATGCTGAAGAAACTTGATAAGCTGATTTTAAAGGCTTTTGCTGGGCCGTTTCTGCTCACGTTTGCGGTGGTGGAGTTTATTTTCCTCACCCAAACCTTGCTCAAATACCTCGACGACTTAGTTGGGAAGGACCTAGGGCTGCTGGTATTCGTGAAGCTGCTCTTTTACTTCTCAGTACTTATCGTACCCATTTCGCTGCCGCTGGCCGTGCTACTGTCGTCGCTGATGACTTACGGTAGCCTAGGCGAGCACCACGAGCTAACGGCTATCAAGGCTTCCGGCATTGCCCTCACGCGTATTTTGCGGCCAGTGATGGTGCTGAGCCTTGCGCTGGCAGCGGGCGGCTTCTGGTTCAACGAGCACATTGTGCCCAAGGCCAACCTAGGGGCCTATAGCCTATTGTGGGACGTGCGCCAGAAGAAACTCGCACTCGACATTCGGCCGGGGGTGTTCTATAACGGCATCCCCGGATTCACCATTAAAGTAGACAAGAAAGTAGGGCCCGAGCATGATATCCTAATGGGCGTCATGATTTATGACCACCGCCAGAAGGACGGAAGCTCCGTGGTTATTTTGGCTGACTCGGGGCACATGAGCACCCGCTTCAACGGCCAGTACCTGGTGATGGAACTGCACCGGGGGCATTCCTACGTGGAGCAGCCCGAGGCGCAAAATCGCTCGGCCGCTTCTTTCGTTCGGCAAGGTTTCAAGAAAAACGTGATGACGTTTGACTTGTCATCCTTCAATCTAAACCGGACCAAGCAGGAGCTATTCAAAACCAACCGCATGATGCTGACGATTCCGCAGTTGTTTCATGCTACCGATTCTATCCAAACCAAGCTGGGGCGCGAGCGACGAATACTGCCATTACAACTTGGCGGTTACTACACCTATTTGCGCCTGGATACAACCGGCCGAGCCGCAAACCGAAAAGCGGAACGGCTGCAAGTGTCACCCAGCAAGCTCGCCTCGCTGACGCCCCAAGCCGCTGAGCAGGCTTTGAGCCGGTCACGTAACGTGCAAAGCTTTATTGGCGCTACCTCGGCACGGTTACTGGAGATTGCCCACGATTCGGCCGAGCACCGCATCGAGATTTATAAGAAGTACACGCAGTCGCTGGCTATTGTCCTGATGTTTCTCATCGGGGCGCCCCTAGGGTCTATTATCAAGAAGGGAGGCATTGGAGTACCTATCCTAATTTCCATTGTTTTCTTCATCGTCTTCTACGTGTTTACGACGATGGGCGAGAAGTACGCGAAGGACTTCATCCTGCCGGTATGGACGGGTACTTTCTTGCCAATTGCGGGGCTTTTGCCCTTCGGGCTGTTCTTCCTCTACCAGGCCTACCACGACTCGGGCTTGCTCGAAACCGATTTTTGGCGGCGCTTGGGCCAGCGGTTGCCGCGTTTTCCAAAACTGCGCCGGCTAGTGATGCCCGAGCCCGAACCGACCTAGGCGAACTTGCTGACTCCTTAAGAGTAGCTGAGGGCTGCGCTACGGCATAACGTAAGCTTGGAATAACGCAAAATTTTCCGTACCTTTGCGCCCGCCTCGCGGTGTGGGGTAGTAGTTCTTATTTTTTTACAATCTAAAGACGGGGTCACCCCCTATCAGCCGATGATTCTCTCGACCGAGGCCAAGCAGGCCATCTTCGAAAAAAACAGCCTTCAGAAATCAAGCACCGACACCGGGTCGGCCGAGTCGCAAATTGCGCTGTTCACGCACCGCATTACGCACCTCACCGAGCACCTCAAGGTGAACAAGAAGGACCACAGCACCCGCCTGGGTTTGCTGAAACTGGTAGGTAAGCGCCGCCGGATGCTGGATTACCTGCAGCACCGCGATATCAACCGCTACCGCGCTATTATTAAGGAGCTGGGTATCCGCAAGTAAGCCCGCTACTGGGGAGCAGGGAGCCTTCATTATCGAAGGTTCCCTGCTCTTTTTTTGCCCCTTTACTGTTGTAGACACGGGATGTTAGGGATGAGACGCTGGACTGGTCGCCTCGTACCCGCAAGCTGGTCTACTGTTCCGTGTCTAACGTCCTCCAGTCTAAAAATTCCCAAATGCCCGTTCCTCACGCAATTACTAAAACTTTGGCGCTGCCCGATGGCCGCCAACTTTCCATCGAAACCGGCAAGCTTGCCAAGTTCGCTGACGGTGCTGTGGTAGTGCGCCTCGGCGACACGATGCTGCTGGCCACCGTAGTGTCGGCGCCGAGCCAGCGCGAAGGCGTTGACTTCTTGCCGCTGTCGGTTGATTACCAAGAGAAGTTTGGCTCGGCCGGTAAGATTCCCGGCTCGTTCCAGCGCCGCGAAGGCCGCCTCTCGGACTACGAGATTCTCATCTCGCGTCTCGTTGACCGCATCCTGCGGCCCATGTTCCCGAAGGACTACCACTACGAGGTGCAGGTGATGATTAACCTCATCTCGGCCGATAAAGAAGTGCAGCCCGATGCCCTAGCCGCCTTGGCTGCTTCGGCCGCCCTCTCGATTTCGGACATTCCGTTTGCTGGTCCCATCTCGGAAGTGCGCGTGGCGCGCATCGACGGTAAGCTGCAAATCAATCCTAAAACCAGCGACCTCCAACGCGCTGACATCGACCTGATTGTAGGTGCTACTGCCGATTCGGTGGCGATGGTAGAAGGGGAGATGAAAGAAGTAAGCGAGGAAGAGATGGTAGAAGCCATCAACTTCGCTCACGAAGCCATCAAGCCCCAGATTCAGCTGCAGAAGGAACTAGCTGAAGCAGTAGGCCGCACGCCCGAGTCGCAGCCCCGCGAGTATCCTAAGTACGAGGAAAACGAAGAACTGAAGAAGTTCGTCAGCGAAGGTATTTACCAAGGTGCTTACGACGTTGCGCGTTCGGGCAACACGAGCAAGGCCGGCCGTAAGGAAGGCTTCTCGGGCGTAAAAAAGGCTTTCCTTGATAAGCTTGTGGCCGAGCAGCCTGAGTTGGACATGAAGATGTTCAGCCGCTACTATGGCTCGGCCGAGAAGAAGGCTATCCGCGATATGATGGTGAAGGAGCGCGTGCGCCTTGACGGGCGCGGCCTCACCGAAATTCGTCCTATCTGGTCGGAAATTAACTACTTGCCTGGTGCTCACGGCTCGGCCGTTTTTACCCGTGGTGAAACCCAGAGCTTGACTACGGCGACCCTAGGTACCAAGCTGGACGAGCAGATTATCGACCAGCCGTTGTTCCAGGGCTACAACCGCTTCATGCTGCACTACAACTTCCCCGGCTACTCGACGGGCGAAGTAAAGCCGAACCGGGGTGCTGGCCGCCGCGAAATCGGCCACGGCAACCTAGCTATGCGCTCGCTCAAGCAAGTGCTGCCGCCCGACGAGGAAAATCCCTACACCATCCGCATTGTGTCGGACATTCTGGAGTCGAATGGCTCTAGCTCGATGGCTACGGTGTGCGCTGGCTCACTAGCGCTGATGGATGCTGGCGTGAAAGTGCGCTCGGCAGTAGCCGGTATTGCTATGGGCCTGGTGCAAGATAAAGAAACGGGCGAGTACGCCGTGCTGTCGGACATCCTAGGCGACGAAGACCACCTCGGCGATATGGACTTCAAGATAACGGGCACCGAGAAGGGCATTGTAGGCTGCCAGATGGACATCAAGATCCAAGGGCTTAGCAATGAGATTCTGACCGCGGCGCTGCATCAAGCGCGTGAGGGCCGCCTGCATATCCTCGGCGAGATGGCCAAGACCATTGCTGCTCCCGCTCCCGAGCTGAAGGCGCACACCCCCCGTTCGCACAAGATGCTCATCGATAAGGAATTCATCGGTGCAGTTATCGGGCCGGGCGGCAAGGTTATTCAGCAGATTCAGAAGGATACCGGCGCTACGGTTATCATAGAAGAGAAGGACGAGAAGGGCCACGTAAGCATTTACGCTGCCAACCAAGACTCGATGCAGGGCGCCATCGACCGTATCCGGGGCATCGCTGCCACTCCTGAAGTAGGCGAAACCTACAAGGGTAAAGTGCGCAGCATCCAGCCTTATGGTGCCTTCGTTGAAATTATGCCTGGTAAGGACGGCTTGTTGCACATTTCGGAGGTGACGCACGAGCGTATCGCGTCACTTGAGGGTGTGCTGGAGGTAGGCCAGGAAATAGATGTAAAGTTGGTAGATATCGATAAGAAGACTGGTAAGTACCGTCTCTCGCGTAAGGCGCTGCTAGCCAAGCCAGCGTAGGTTTTTGCTAAATTTTAGTGCCTAGACAATAGAACTTAGGGCACAGCTATTGTTACCTTCAGTAGGTGATGCGTCTGGGTCCTAAGTTCTACTATCTAAGCTCAACCTGTACCTTTCTCTGGTTCATTATTAAAATAGAACTTTCGGCTGAATAGGGGCGTTGCTTGCTACTAAACTGGCCGAATGCCGGAGAATGTATGTATCCTTCTTTACCCCTTTGAAAATTAATTAATTAGCGCCGTTACCGATGAGACAGCTAAAAATCAGCAAGCAGATTACTAACCGCGAAAGCCAGTCGCTGGATAAATATCTCCAGGAAATCGGTAAAGTGGACCTGCTGACGCCCGACGAAGAGGTAACGCTGGCCCAACGCATTCGTGACGGGGACCAGAAGGCGCTTGAAAAACTGACTAAGGCTAACCTACGCTTCGTAGTATCGGTTGCTAAGCAATACCAGAACCAGGGCCTAAGCCTCGGTGACCTTATCAACGAAGGCAACCTAGGCCTCATTAAAGCAGCTAAGCGCTTCGATGAGACCCGCGGCTTCAAATTTATCTCTTATGCTGTGTGGTGGATTCGTCAGAGCATTTTGCAGGCCTTGGCCGAGCAGAGCCGCATTGTGCGGCTGCCCTTGAATCGCGTAGGTTCGCTGAATAAAATTAGCAAGTCATTCTCGGAGCTAGAGCAAAAGTTCGAGCGCGAGCCCTCGCCTGAAGAAATTGCTGAGGTGCTGGAGCTTACCACGTCTGAGGTAGTTGATACGTTGAAGATTTCTGGTCGTCATGTATCGGTGGACGCGCCCTTTGTGCAGGGCGAAGAAAACCGCCTGCTTGACGTGCTTGAGAACGAAGACGAGGAAACACCTGATTCGGGCTTGATGAACGACTCGCTCCGCAAGGAAGTGCAACGGGCACTCTCTACGCTGACTAAGCGCGAAGCCGACGTGATTACCCTGTATTTTGGCTTGAATGGCGAAGCTGCTCTTACACTAGAAGAGATTGGCGAGAAGTTCAACCTAACGCGTGAACGCGTGCGTCAAATAAAGGAGAAGGCTATTCGCCGCCTCCGTCATACTTCGCGCTCAAAAGCGCTAAAGCCTTATTTGGGCTAAATTTCTACCTTATTTTTGCAAATGAAAACCCCGACCGTGAGGTTGGGGTTTTTTGTACAGCGCAGTTTTGGCGTACGTGCCTCCCTAGGGCCGCGCTTAGCGATAATTTATTCTACGATGGAACACATTCATTGCCTGATTATTGGCTCGGGTCCAGCAGGCTATACGGCCGCTATTTACGCTTCACGCGCCGGCTTGAAACCAGTAATGTACCAAGGGCTGCAGCCCGGCGGACAGCTTACTATTACCAACGATGTAGAGAATTTTCCGGGCTACCCTGATGGCATCATGGGGCCGGAGATGATGGAAGACCTTAAAAAGCAGGCTGAGCGCTTTGGCACTGACATCCGCTACGGTATTGCTACTAAAGTTGACTTCTCGGGACACCCGCACAAGGTCACCATTGATGAAACCACAGAGCTTACGGCTGATGCCGTAATTATTGCCACCGGGGCCTCGGCCAAGTGGCTAGGCATTCCCTCGGAAGCGCGTCTGAATGGGGCCGGCGTATCGGCCTGCGCCGTGTGCGACGGCTTCTTCTACCGGGGGAAGGACGTGGCTATCGTAGGGGCTGGCGACACTGCCGCCGAGGAAGCCTCTTACCTGGCTAACTTGTGCTCAAAGGTGTACATGCTGGTGCGCAAGGACGCTATGCGCGCTTCTAAAATCATGCAGAAGCGGGTACTGGAAAACCCGAAGATTGAAGTGCTGTTCGACACCGTGACGGAGGAAATTGTGGGCGAGCACGCGGTAGAGGGCGTGCGGGTGCGCAACATGCTCACGGAAGAGGAAAAAACGCTGCCGGTGCACGGGTTTTTTGTAGCCATTGGGCACGAGCCTAATAGTAAGATTTTCCAAGACTATCTGCACCACGACCCGCAGGGCTACTTGAAGACCTTACCTGGTACCTCGAAGACCAACGTGGACGGCGTATTTGCGTGTGGTGACGTGCAGGACTTTACCTATCGGCAGGCGGTAACGGCCGCGGGCACGGGCTGCATGGCGGCTCTCGACGCCGAGCGCTACCTGGCGGGCCTTAAGGGCTAGTTTCTTCATGCTGCCGCCCATACCGGGCGGCTACTTTTGTGCGTTAGCGCTTCTCTGAACGCTAGTTGGTGCCCTTGTGCAGGTGGCCGACTGGCTTAGCAAGCTCAACTTGACATTTGTAAGATATTTCATTGGCCTGCTGCTTTTGCTAAGCTGCCTGCTCGCAACTTCGGATGCGATGGCGCAGCGGCGCAAATCGACGCGGTCGCGAGCAGGGAGCTCGCGCGGGCAAGGCGACTTTTTCAAGGCCAAGGCGCCTACTATGCGCTACGTGCGCCCCGATACGACGACGGTTATCGAAACCGAGGAGATGCCCGATGTGCAGTCCGACGCGGCCAAATCCATTTTCAACCCGGCGCGGCAGCTTAGTATTGTCAGCGAGGATACAACGTCGCTTAATGAGGGCGGGCAGGAGATTGTGGAGATGGCCGATGAGGTGCTTATTGACACATCGTGGGTACGGGTGGCGGGCTACTATTCCATTTGGGATACGCACAACATCAACCCTTACCGGGTAGATGGCCGCCGCATCCGGGATACGCTCGTCATTCACCTGACTGACTCCGAGCGGCAACGCTTTGCGCGGATGCCGCTGACTACCACGCCCATTACGTCGGGCTTTACCTACCGCTGGGGGCGCTGGCACTACGGGGTTGACCTCGACCTCGAAACCGGGGACTCGGTGCGGGCCGTGTTTGACGGCGTGATGCGCATTAGCAAGTGGGACGGGGGCGGCTACGGCAACTACTTGCTGGTGAGGCACTACAACGGCCTGGAAACCATTTACGGCCACTTAAGCAAGCCACTGGTGAAAGTGGGTACGTTTGTAAAGGCCGGCCAGGTGATAGGCCTAGGGGGTAGTACGGGCCGCAGCACGGGGTCGCACCTGCACTTTGAGGTGCGCTACGAGGGTAACCCCATCAACCCGACAGTCGTGTATGACTTCCCCGACTACAAGCTAAAGAGTGAGACTTTCCGCATTACATCGTCGCTCTTCAGCTACTACAGCCGGGCTCTGCGCCGAAGTAGGGGCGCGGCCGCCGAGCGGGTCCGCGAGCCACGAGCGGCCCGGCAAACTGCCCTGCACCGGGTACGCTCGGGTGATACGCTTTCGGAGATTGCCGATAGATACGGCGTGCGGGTGAGCGCCTTAAAAAAGCTCAATCCGAAGCTGAAAGGTAAAATCCAGCCCGGCCAGAAGCTGCGCGTCAAGTAAGGCCGTAGTGCAAGTATGCAAGTAAACGGGCAGTGCCCACGTGGCAACGCTCCGTTTCATCCGTTAAATCTGTTACATCTGCGGTCTATGAAGCTGGATATTTTGGCCCTAGGGGCGCACCCCGACGACGTGGAGATGTCGTGCTCGGGCACCATGCTGGCGGCGGTGGCGATGGGCAAGAAGGTTGGTATTGTTGATTTTACGCGCGGCGAACTAGGTACCCGCGGTACTCCCGAAACGCGCGCTGCCGAATCGGAGGCCGCCAGCAAGATTTTGCAGCTGAGCGCCCGCGAAAACCTGGGGCTGCCCGATGGCTTCTTTCAGAACGACCGGGCGCACCAACTGCCACTCATTGCTGCCATCCGGCGCTACCGGCCCGAGGTGGTGCTGTGCAACGCCATCCGGGACCGGCACCCCGACCACGGTAAGGGAGCCCAACTAGCTACCGATGCTTGCTTTTTGAGCGGGCTGCGCATGATTGAGACCCTAGGGACTGACGGGCAGCCGCAGGAAGCCTGGCGGCCCAAGCACGTGTACCACTACATCCAGGACCGGCAGATTACGGCTGATTTCGTGGTAGATATTACCCCTTATTGGCAGGGCAAGTGGGCCAGCATTAATGCCTACGGTACCCAGTTTTTCAACCCGAACGCCGACCCCGCTGCGCCGCAGACCTACTTGTCGGGTAACGTCTTTCACCAGTTTATGGAAGCCCGGGCCCGGGAGTTCGGTCACTTGATTGGCGTAGAGTTTGGAGAGGGCTTTACGGTGGAGAGAACCCTAGGGGTAAAAGAGTTAGGTGACTTGATTTAAGGTAAAGCTAACATTAAAAAAGGCAGTCATTACGGCTGCCTTTTTTAATGTGGAATGCGAACCAACCCATCTTAAAATAGCTCGCCTTGCTGGCCGGTTTCGGCTGCTGGCGTAGGAGCTTCGGTAGGTTGCTCATCGGCTGGGCTGTCGGTGGGGAGCAGGGCCAGCAGGTCGTTTTCCGAGATGATGGGCACTTTGAGCGTAGTGGCCTTTTCGCGCTTGGCGGGCCCCATATTTTCGCCGGCCACGAGGTAGCTGAGTTTCTTGGAGATGGAGCCGGTAATCTTACCGCCGTTTTGCTGGATTAGCTCCTGCAGTTGCTCGCGGCTGTAGTGCTCGAATACGCCCGAGAGCACGAACGTGAGGCCGGCCAGGCGGTCGCTCACGGCGCGGGGCGGCTCGCCGCTGGCTTCGAGCTGCACGCCGGCCGCTTGCAGCCGCTGCACGAGGTCGCGGTTTTCGGGCTGCTGGCTCCACAGCGCCACCGAGTCAGCAATGACGCCGCCCACCTCGGGCACGGCGGCCAGCTCCTCGGCCGGCGCCGCCAAGATGGCCTGCATCGAGCGGTAGTGCTGGGCTAGCTTCAGGGCCACGGTTTCGCCCACGTAGCGGATGCCCAGGCCGAAGAGCACGCGCTCGAAGGGTACCGTCTTACTTTTCTCGATTCCCGCAATAAGGTTGTCGATGGATTTCTCCCCTAGGCGCTCTAGCTGCACCAGTTCGGCGCGGCGCTGGGGCAGGTCGTAGATGTCGGCGGGCGTGGCTACCAGGCCCAGGTCGAAGAAGCGGCCGACGGTTTCGGCGCCCAGGCCGTCGATATTCAACGCCTTACGCGATACGTAGTGCTCGAGCCGGGCTTTGAGCTGGGGCGGGCAGGCGCGCTCGTTGGGGCAGCGGTAGTGGGCCTCGCCTTCGGGGCGCACCAGGGGGGTGCCGCAGGCGGGGCACTCCCTAGGGAAGCGCACCGGCTCGGAGCCCTCGGGGCGGGCGGCTACGTCGACGCCCGTGATTTTGGGGATGATTTCGCCGCCCTTCTCTACGTACACCATATCGCCGAGGCGCAGGTCGAGCAGCGCTATTTGGTTGGCGTTGTGCACGCTGGCGCGCTTTACGATGGTGCCGGCCAGCGGTACTGGGTCGAGTAGGGCCACGGGCGTCACGGCCCCGGTGCGGCCCACATTGTAGATGATTTCGCGCAGGCGGGTGCGGGCCGCCGCGGCCGGGTATTTGTAGGCAATGGCCCAGCGCGGGCTCTTGGCCGTGAGGCCGAGCTGCTCCTGCTGGCGCAAGTCGTCCACTTTTATCACGATACCGTCGGTATTAACGGGCAGCTCAAACCGCTTTTGGGCCCACTCGTGGATGTAATCGAGCACCTCCTGCAGGCTGTGGCAGCGCCGCCAGGTGGGCGACACCGGCAGGCCCCAGGCCGCGGCGGCCTCCAGCCCGGCGCTGTGGGTGGGGAAGTGGCGACCAGGAGTTAGCACCGAGTAGGCGTAGAAGCGTAGTTTGCGGGCCGCCACTAGCGTCGAATCTTGCAGCTTGAGGGCGCCGCTGGCCGCGTTGCGCGGGTTAGCCAGCAGGGCTTCGCCGTTTTGCTCGCGCTCCTGGTTTAGCTCGTCAAACACCTGATTGGGCATGAATACCTCGCCGCGGACTTCTACATCAGTTGGAAAGCTGCCGTGCAGGTGCAGCGGTAGCGTGCGGATGGTGCGCACGTTGGCCGTTACCACGTCGCCGCGGGTGCCGTCGCCGCGCGTTACGCCCTGGTGCAGCTCACCGTTTTCGTACCCTAGGCTCATGGCCACGCCGTCGAACTTCTGCTCGCATACGTAGGCGTAGGGCGCGCCTTCAAGGCCGCGCTGCACCCGCTCGTCGAACTCGCGCAGGTCGTCCTCCGAGTAGGTGTTGCCCAGGCTGAGCATGGGGTAGCGGTGCTGGGCTGTGGCAAACTGCTTGGTAATGGTGCCGCCCACGCGCCGGGTGGGCGAGTTGGGCGAGGCCAGCTCGGGGTGGGCGGTTTCGAGCGCCTGCAGCTCGGCCAGCAACTGGTCGAACTCCTGGTCGCTCACTTCCGAGATATCGTGCTGGTAGTATTGCGTGTTGAGGTGGTGCAGGCGCTGCGTAAGCTCCTGAATGCGGACTTGCGGGTTCATGGAAAGGCAGGGTAGGGTAGCGCGAAAATACAGAACGCCATCCGGAGCCTGCCGTAGCAGTCCCGAATGGCGTTTCTAGGGGGTAGGCGAGCCGAAGAGCTAGCAGCTGGTAGCCAGGCGCTGCGCCGCGGCCGGCAGCAAGTAGTAGGAAGTGCCGCCTTGTTGGGCTGCTTTTTTGCCTTGCTCTTCCGTGCGAGCGGGCGGAGCATTTTCGTCGGTGTCGGGCCGGCCTTGCGCTTCTTTCACTTCAGTAGGAATGATGGGCTCGGCCGCCGACTTGGGCTTGAAGCGGGCGATGAGCAGGAAGGCGATGGTAGCAGCTACAAACCAAACGAAGAATTTCATGGGTAAATAAACCAAGGTTGACGCCCGCAAACTTACGGCTGGCTGGCGGTGAAACAGTAGGTTGCCGCGCCGGGCCTAGGGGATGCGCGTGGAAAAACGCGTCCACCGGCCGGCGAACAGCGGGCTTTTTACGTAACCTTTGCCCGCCGAAGCTGCTTTTTTCGCGTTAAAACTCGGTTTTTCTCCGCTTATGCCCGACCAACCTTCTCCTTCCTTGGCCGAAACGGCCGTCTCGCTGCTCTCCAAGCTTTCGGGGGGCGTTGAGCTCAACTTGTCCTTCGACCAGATGGAGCTGCAAGTACCTAACCAGCAAAACCCCGCCGCCCCGGCTGCCACCTGGAAGCTCAACGGCTCGTTGCGCATCCGCACCAAGGGCGAGCCCGCTCAACTGCCGGCGCCGCGTGGCTAGTGGCCTCGAAGTAGAAGCGCGGCTGACCCTGACCTGGCCAACTGGGCACGAGTTGGAGCTGGCCGCCGCTGGCTCGTACCTGATACTGAGCGTACCCAGCCAGGAAGTGCTTGACCTGGTGACCAGCGGCCCGCCCCGGCCGGCTGGCGCTCCTAAGCCCCCCAAGCCGCCTGGCCCCGACCCGCTGCAGCAGGTGCACGACCTGGCCCGGGCCCTAGGGCTAGTGCTCGACCTGCGCGTGGCGGGTAAAACCTACGTGCTATTTGGCCTGCCCGACCGGCACAGCCCGAAAATCACGCTCAGCGCTGTACTGGGCAAAATTGGCTCTTTCTTTAAATAAGCACGGCGTTAGCTGCCGGGCTGGCGCACCCCCTAGGCCGCGGCGCAGGGCAGTGTAAGCTAGCGCGGCAGCTAGTATACATGAAAACCATATGTAGTAGTGTCGCTTAGAGCGTGTTTAGATTTTGCAAAAATGAGCTTTAACCCGTCATGCTGAGCGCAGCCGAAGCATCTCTACCGCGTAAGTAATCCTAACGGTTGGAGTTAGCTACGCGGTAGAGATGCTTCGACAAGCTCAGCATGACCCAAATTTGAAAATACAAACACGCTCTTAGTATAGTATAAAAACCTGATGCGTAGTAGCTTAAGTCGATTTTAATAAAATTCGGGCAATTGGCAACTTATTGCCGGCTAAAGCACTTTTCTTTCTAGGCAATATACTAGCTTTGAGTGCGGGCGCGAGTCGTCTGCTGGCACCTATGGTTATGCGAAACGCACCTGATAATGAGTCGAATAAGTTTGTTGGCACGGGGCAGCAGCCAGCGGGCGAATCCATGTTTGGGCGCATCGAGCGGCTGGCCCCCATGCAAATGGTCGTCTACCTGTGCCTGCTAGGCGTCACCATCATATTCGGCACGCTAGTAGCGCTCTACATCGCCTCGCGCAGCTACAGCCAGATACCGGCCGGGATGCACGCGTTTCCCCGCTATTTCTCGCTGAGCACGGTGGTGCTGCTGGTGTCGTCGTACACGCTAGCGCAGGCGCCGCGCTTCTACAAGGCCGACGACTTGCCCAACTTGGCGCGCTGTTTGGTGGCTACGCTGCTCCTAGGGTGCATTTTTAGTGGGCTGCAGGTGCAAGGCTGGCGCGAGCTGGTGCAGCAAGGCGTGTTTTTCCAGGGCGAGCGCAGCGGCACGTTTGTGTACGTAATATCGGGCTTGCACGTGGCGCACGTGGTGGTAGGGCTGCTGCTGGTGTTAGCGCAGCTGCTGCGCACCACTTACGCCGCCCGCGATGGCGTGCGGGCGTTGGTGTTCATCCGCAACCCTTTTCACCGGCGGCAGCTACAGTTGCTGAGTACTTACTGGCACTTCATCGACGGCCTGTGGGTGGTGCTATTTAGCATGTTTCTGCTTCTCTATTAAGCGGTAGTTGTAACAGCCTGCGTACGGGCTGTTTAAAGCTTTAATTTGGTTGGTTTTGCCCCGGTTTTTATGCTTCCCTTAGATTAGCGGGGGAGCGTAAAAGCCGGGGCACAACTTTGAGGCAGCGCAGGGCCGGCTGGGTACTGCCAGCTGTTAGGTAGCTTGCGCGCCTCATGCGAAAACTTTTACTGCTGCTTGGGGGGCTATTGGGTGCCGCGCCGGTTCTGGCCCAGCAGCCCGTTGCCAGCACCTACTACGCCTCGGCTACCAAGGTTAACGACTTGGTGCACACCCGGCTGGCTGTGCGCTTCGACTACGCTCGGCGCTACCTCTACGGCCAGGCCGAGCTGACCCTCAAGCCCCACGGCCTGGCTGCTGACTCGCTGCAACTCGATGCGCAGGGCATGGATATTAAGGAGGTGTCGCTGGTGCAGCCGGGGGTGCCCGGGACGCGGCTAAAGCTGCGCTACGACTACAACCAGCGCCAACTGCTGGTGCACCTGCCCCGTACCGTGCCGGCCGGCGAAGCCTACACCGTGTACCTCGACTACACAGCCAAGCCCGACGAGCTGCATGCCAAAACGAGCGACGCTATTGGCGAGGCGAAAGGGCTGTTTTTCATCAACCCCGACAGCGCAGTAGCCGGCAAACCGGTCCAAATCTGGACCCAGGGCGAGACGCAATCCAACTCGGCCTGGTTTCCAACAATTGACCGGCCCAACCAGAAAACGACCACCGAAATTAGCCTCACCGTCCCGGCCAAGTACGTGACGCTTAGCAACGGCCACCTCACCAGCCAGGTAGCCGCCGGCCCCGGCCTGCGCACCGACACTTGGAAGATGGATGAGCCCCACGCGCCCTACCTAGTAATGCTGGCCGTGGGCGACTTCCGCATCACCAAGGACAGCTGGCGCGGCAAGGAAGTCAGCTACTACCTTGAGCCGCGTTACGCTGCCCAGGCCCGGCCCATTTTTGGCCGCACCCCCGCCATGCTAGAGTTTTTCTCGCGGCGCCTAGGGGTTGATTTTCCGTGGAATAAGTACGCCCAGGTGGTGTGCCGCGAGTACACGGCCGGCGCCATGGAAAACACCTCGGCCTCGCTGTTTGGCGAGCAGGCCCAAGGCACACCCCGCGAGCTACTGGACTGGGAGTACGCCGGCACGGAGCGCGAGATCTCCCACGAGCTGTTTCACCAGTGGTTTGGCGACTACGTGACCTGCGAAAGCTGGAGCAACTTGACCATGAACGAGTCGTTCGCCAACTTCGGCGAGGTGCTGTGGGCCGAGCATGCCCACGGCGCCGATGCCGGGGCCGAGCACGCTTACCGCAGCCTGCGCACCTACTTGGGTAACCAGTCTAACTACACCAAGCCCCTGGTGCGCTTCGCGTATGCCGAGCAGGAGGACATGTTCGACAACGTGACCTACCAGAAAGGCGGCAGCATCCTGAATATGCTGCGGGCGGAGCTAGGGGAGGAGGTGTTTTTCAAGGGGTTGCAGCGCTACTTGCAGCAAAATGCCCTAGGCACTGGCGAGCCCCACCAGCTGCGGTTGGCGCTGGAAGCGGCGTCGGGCCGCGACTTGAACTGGTTTTTCAACCAGTGGTACTACCGCGCCGGCCACCCCGTAGTAACTATTGACTACCAGTGGGATGCCGCTCGCCACCGGCAGGCTGTGGTAGTGCGCCAAACCCAGTCCGGCGCGCCCTTTGTGCTGCCGCTGCAAGTGGATGTGTATACCCGGGGCCGCGCCCGGCGCTACGCCGCCACCCTCCGCCACGCCGTTGATACGCTATACTTTCCGGCCGCCACCCGGCCCGATTTGGTGAACGTGGACGCCAATAAAGTGCTGGTGTGGCAGAAGCAGGACCATAAGTCGCCGGCCGAGTTTGCCTATCAGTACCGCCACGCCCCCGGCTACCTCGACCGCTACGAGGCCCTGGCCGCCGCCGGCACCTGGCCGGGCCAGCCGCCGCTAGCGCGCCAGATGCTGCTGGCAGGCCTAGGCGATAAATCGCCCGCGCTACGGCAGCTGGCTATGGAGCAGCTCGACCTCAAAAACGTTGCCCTGCGCCAGGCTGCCGTACCCGTGCTTGCTCGGCTGGCCGCCACCGATTCGGCCTTGCCGGTGCGAGCACGGGCCCTCACGTCCCTAGGGGGCCTGCACGAAAAGCGCTACGCCTCGTTGTTCACGCAGGCGCTGGGCAGTGCTTCGTACCAAGTGCAGGCGGCGGCCCTGCTGGGGCTGCTGCCGCTGGCGCCCGCCCAGGCGCTGGCCCGCGCCACGGCCTTCGAGGCCGACAACAAAGGCGCCCTGACCACGGCCCTGGTAACGGTGTACGGCCAGGCGGGTAGTGCCGCACAGTGGCCCTCGATGCTGGCCAAGTACGACGCCGCCGACCCCAACAGCCGCTTCCGTATGCTGCCCGGCCTGCGGGAAATGCTGTTCCGCCTCGATGACCCCGTCGCCCTTACGCAGGGCATTACCCGCATCCGCGACCTAGCGGTGAAGTACAAGCATTATAATGATCCGACAAGCTTGATTGGGCTGCTCCAACAGATACAGCAGCGGCAGGCAACCCGGCCCCAGGCGGCGCACGTGGCGACGCAGGTAACCCAGGCGGTAGCCGCCATCCGGGCAGCACCCTAGGGACTCGGCCTACGCAGCGGCGGCCGGGTTACGTGCGTAACTGCTGCCAGTAAACCGTTTCACTTGCCCTATGCCAACGTTCACGCTTTTACTATTCGCGCTGCTCGCGGTGCTAGCTGCCCCAGCGCGGGCGCAGCAAGTGGGCTACGACCCGGCCGGGGCGGAGGCCCTGGCCTGCTACCGCGCCCACCTAACCCAGGCGCAACGCACCGCCCAGGTGGCACTGGTGTCGGCCCGCCACCGCCGCCTGCTCGACCGCTACGACGTGCAGTGGTACAAGCTTGACCTGACGCTGAGTAACACCTCGCGCGACGTAGCGGGCTCGGTGCTGATGCGAGTGCGGGCCCTGCAACCCCTCGATTCGGTGGCGTTTGAGTTGTACCAGGGGCCGGCGGGGCAGCCTACGCTGAGCATCGATTCGGTGGTGGCGGGCGGGCAGCGCTCGCCGGGCGTGCGGCGCCTAGGGTCCGAAGCCACGGCGGCCCTAGCCCGGCCAGCGGCGGCGGGCGCGGTGCTCGACGTGCGGGTGTACTACCACGGTACGGCGCCCTACGCCGGCCCAGTTGCGCCCGGCGCGGGCAACGGCTTGCGCAACTACACCTCGTACAAGGTCAATGACACCACCTATCCCTATAACGTAACGGCCAGCCTCTCCGAGCCCTTCTTCGCCCACGAGTGGTTTGCGTGCAAGCAGGTGCTGACCGATAAGGCCGACTCAACGGCAGTGTCGGTGACGACGGCGGCTACCAATAAGGTGGGCTCGAACGGGCTACTGCGTCGCACGGTAGCCTTGCCTGGCGGGCAGGTGCGCTACGAGTGGAGCACGCGCCACCCCATTGCCTACTACCTCATTTCGGTGGCCGTGGCGCCCTATGTGCAGAGCGTGCGCTACGCGCAGCCGGCTGGCGGCCCCAGCATCCCGGTGCTTGATTACGTGTACGATGCCGCTTACCAGGCGACTTTTGAAAGCCAATTGGCGCTGACGCCGGGCTTTATCGAGAACTACTCGCGCCTGGTGGGGCTCTACCCGTTTGCCGACGAGAAGTATGGGCACGCTACGGCGCCCATTGGCGGGGGTATGGAGCACCAAACCATGACCACCCAAGATGGCTTTACTTTCATCCTGACCGCGCATGAGCTGTTTCACCAGTGGTTTGGCGACAACGTGACGTGCGCCTCCTGGCAGGATATCTGGCTGAACGAGGGGTTTGCCTCCTACGGCGAGTACCTCTCGCTGCAGGCCCTAGGGGCGCCCGGCGACGCCCGCGCCTGGATGGACGACGCCCAGGCGCGCGCCCAGCAGGACAACGCGGGTACCGTGCTGGTGCCCGACACCACCAACGAGGCCCGCATTTTCGACTACAACCTGAGCTACAAAAAGGCCGCCGCCGTGCTGCACCAGCTGCGCTACCTCTGCCACGACGACACCCGTTTTTTTAGGGTGCTGCGTGCCTACCAGCAGCAGTACGGCGGCCGCACGGCCCGCACCGCCGACCTGCAGCGCCTCTTCGAAACCGAGCTAGGCACCTCCCTAGGGTACTTTTTTGACCAGTGGGTGCGCGGGCAGGGTTACCCGGTAGTGGGGGTGCGCTGGAACCAGGCGGGCACCACCTTGCAGCTACAGAGCGTGCAAACCAGCACCGGTGCCACCCTATTCTTCCGCACCGAAGTCGAGTACCAGCTCACCTACACCGACGGCAGCCAGCAGCTCGTGCGCCTATCCCAGAATCAGTCCACTGAGCGCTACCAACTAGCCGTGCGCGGCCCCGTGCAGCGCATCGACCTCGACCCCGCCGGCTGGTTGCCCGACCCCGGCAGCACCGTGCAGTACGACCCCGCGCTGGTGCTGGCGGCTACCTCGCCGGGGGCACCAACCAGCATTGGCGCCTACCCGAATCCGTGCCGCGAGCAGTTGCTGCTCAGCGGCTTGCCCGCGGCGCCCGTGGCAGCCGAGGTGCGCAATGCCCTAGGGCAGCTGGTGCTGCGCCAAGCGCTAAGTGCAGCTCAGCCAGCATTGGCCACGGCCAGTTTAGCGCCGGGCCTGTACGTAGTGCAGCTGCGTGGGCCGGCTGAACAAGCAGTAGGGCGGGTGCGGTTTGCGCGCGAGTAGGGGCGGGCCCGGCGCCGGCTAGTCGGTCTGCTTGTGCGCTAGGGGCCGCTCGGGGGCGAGAGCGGGCTCCTCAAACAGCGCTTGCAGCAAGTCTTCAAACGACTGGGCTGGCGTAAAGTGCGTGGCTTCCTGCACCGGGTTGGCACTGAGGCGGATAAACAGCGGCTCCCCGTTGACAACTACCAGGTCGAGGTGCAGCAGGCCAAAGCGCTGGTTGCAGCGCCCGCTGTGGGCGCAGTCGGAGGGGTTGGGCTTGAGCAGCTGCTTGAGGGTAAGCTCGTGCAGTTGGTGCTGCTGGCGGTGGCGCCGGTCGTGGCAGGCGCGGTGGTAGCCTTGCTGCGCCACGCGCTCGCCCAGCAGCCAATACAAGTGCTCGAAGTTGGCGCGCCCAATGGTTGGGTCGTAAAAAAACAAGGCGCCCTGGCGGCCTTCCTCGCGCAGCAGCTCCACGCGCAGGCCCCGCTGGCTCGTAATGCCCGTCTTCGCCAAATGATAAGCCTTGAAATACGCCCCCAGCCATTCGCGGTACGCCCGCGCCGCTACCCAGGCTGCGTGCTGGGCAGTCTGGGCGGGCGTCGGCTCGGCAGCGGGCTGCCAGCCGGCGGCTGGCCGGGCATTGCGGGGGGCGAAAAGCTGCTGAAGAAAATCTAGCACCTAGTAGAAGGAGAAGGTAAGCGCTGGGCGGAGTTCAGCTTAAAAAACACTGCGCGGGACAAATAGTTTCGGCGGCGCCCCGGGCCGGGTGGTCAAAAAAAACGCCCCTCCCGCCAGGCGAGAAGGGCGTTGTATAGCGCTAAACTCAGCGAGCGCGGCTATTTCACGCGGGTCCAGGTTTGCGACTTGCCAATGAGCGAAAACCCAATGTAGCCCTTCACTTCCATGGTATTGGCGCTTTCCAGCTTCATGTAGCAGGAGTAGGTTTTGCCATCCTCCGGATTGTAGATTTTGCCGCCGTCCCACTTATTGTCATCGTCGTAGCTGAAGCCTTGCATAAACACCAGGCCCAGGCGAGGGCGGTTGCGCAGCTTGGGGTCGGGGTTTTGCGAGTCGGTTTTGGGCTTGCCCGTAGCCGGGTCGTTGGGCACGGTCAGGCTCACGATTTTGCCGCAGAGCTTGTCGCCGCACTTATATATCTCAAAGGTGGCTTTTTTCTCGGCGTTGGTCCAGATGCCCAGGGGCGAAAGCGTTTGAGCACGGCCAACTGAAGCTGCCCCAAGCCACACGGCCAGAAAGAAGAAGAGCGATTTGCACATAAGGTGAAGGTTTTATGAAATTGAGATGGCTAGGCGAGCAGGTACGCGAGGAGCGTCAGCTAAGTTGGCTTGGCAATTATACGGCCAGAAACGAAGCTGTAGGGGCTGGGGCGATTGGATAGCCACTTTTTTGCCTAAAAGAAGTAGCTTGACTTTCAGCCCGCTGGCCACAAAATGAGTGGCGGGCCCTAACAAATGGCGCAAATATTTTGAACCTAAGCTTGCGCAACTAACTTTACCTCTCAGTAGCGAGTGCTACGGCCCCTCCCAAGTAGCCCTAAGATGCTGGGCAGCGCGAGGGGGGTTATGTGGAACCATAAAGAAAGGAGGTCTAAATGTCTAGTAGTCCCAACCAAATCCTGCCGAGCCTGTCCAATGTAGTACGCTTCACCGCCGTACTCGCCTAAACACACAGCTCGGCGGAGGGCACTACCGTGGTGTAGTCCCCTTTCGTTGGACAGGTCTTACTGTGAGAAGCTGGCCCTGTACCCCAGGGGCAACGCTCGGTAAGATTTGAAGGATTAGATGCCCGGCTGGCCCCGCAGCGCTTCTGTATAGAAGCGTTGGGGCCGCCGGGCATCGCTCTTTTATAAGAAATAATGGGCGTCGTGATGCTGCTAGCTAACATCACGACGCCCATTATGCTTAGGGCCTATTGCCTATAGCACCCGCCGCACCCCTAGGAAGCGCGCTTCGTAGCCGCTGCCCTCAACTTGGCTCACCTTAACGCCGGACTCTTTTTTGGCGGAGGAAGAATGGACGAAGCGCAGGGGCACTTCGCCCAGAGCTGAAATAACGATGCCTGCGTGGCCGGGGGTGCTGCTGCCCGGCGCCGTGCCCGCAAACAACACAATATCGCCGGGGCGGGCCTGAGTGCGCGTCACGGGCCGGCCTGCGTTGATGAGCAGGGCTGTGGAGTGGGGCACCTCGTAGCCAAAGTGGCCGAACACATAGTGCACAAAGCCCGAGCAGTCGAAGCCGGTGGCGGGGCTGGTGCCGGCGTAGCAATAGGCCGTGCCGCGCTGCGCCAGCGCAAAGCGCACCAGGCTATCGGGGCGGGGCGACGCGGCCGTGGGTTGGGCGGGGGGCCTAGGGGTAAGAAGCGGGGCCCGCGAGGCCGAAGCCGCCGGGCCCGACCACACCGCAACGGCCAAAGCCGGGTGGTGGCCGAAGCGGTAGCCCAGCCCAAGGGCCGCCAGCAGGCCACTAAATACAAGCCAGATACTGCGCATGAGCAGCTGCAACGCAGCGGGCGGCGGCAAAGTTTGGCGGGCTGTGGGTGGGCGTGCAACGGCTGGGTGCCGGGTGCATCTTTGCGGGATGTTTGCAACTGCTTCTGCCTGGAGCCGCGCCGTGCTGGTGGCGGCCCTGCTGGCGGCCACCCAGCCCCTCGCCGCCCAAACCACTAAAACCAAGACGAAAACCAAAACCAAGGCCGCCACCACGTCCGGCGCTTCGGCCAGCAGCGCGGGTGGCCCCAGCCTGCGCTACACCCTGGCCATGCCCGCCCCCCAAACGCACTACTTCGAGGTGCAGATGGACTTGCGGGGCTTCGAAAAAGACTACGTAGACCTAAAAATGGCGGTGTGGGCCCCCGGCTCGTACCTGATTCGGGAGTTTGCCCGCCACGTCGAGCGCCTGCAAGCCACGGCCGACGGCCAGGCCCTGCGCGCCGAGAAAATCGACAAGAACACCTGGCGCATCTTCAACCCCCGCCGCGGCTCGCTGCGGGTGAGCTACGGTGTGTATGCCTACGAGCTGAGCGTGCGCACCAGCTACATCGACGCCGACCACGGCTTTGCGCTGCCCAGCAGCGTGCTGATGTACCCGGCCGGCTACAAGGAGCTGCCCAGCCAGGTGACCGTGCAGCCCGCTGCCGGCTGGAGCACCGTGAGCACCCCGCTGCGCCCGGTGGCGGGCATGCAGAAGTTCACCTACCAAGCTGCCAATTTCGACGAGCTGGCCGACTCGCCCATTGAGGTAGGCAACCAGAAGGTGCTGAACTTCACGGCCCAGGGCACGCCCCACCAAATGGCCATGTACGGGCCCTACAACCTGCCCGACGAGGCCAAGCTCCTGGCCGATATGAAGCGCGTGACCGAAGAGGCCCAGCGCGTGGTAGGCCAGAATCCGCTTGACCACTACCTGTTCATCGTGCACCACACCGATGCGGGCGGGGGCGGCTTGGAGCACTTGTTCTCGACTACCCTGGGGGCCCGGCCCGGCACCTACGCCAGCGAGGTGGGCTACAAGAACTTCCTGCGCCTAGTGGCCCACGAGTACTTCCACCTCTGGAACGTGAAGCGCATTCGGCCGGTGGCCCTAGGGCCTTTCGACTACGACAAGGAGAACTACACCCACATGCTGTGGGTGAGCGAGGGCCAGACCGAGTACATGGCCAACCAGATAACCCAGCGCGCGGGCTTCTACACGCCGCAGCAGTACTTCGACCACCTGGCCACAACCCTGACGAGCGTAGAAAACACGCCCGGCAACAAGCTGCAGCCCGTGAGCGAGTCGAGCTTCGACGCCTGGATAAACTACTACCGACCCGACGAAAACTCGGCCAACTCGGGCATCAGCTACTACGACAAGGGCGAGCTGGTGGGTCTGATGCAGGATTTGATGATAGTGCAAGCCACCAAGGGCGAGAAGCACCTCGACGACGTGTTTCGGCTGCTCTACGACAAATATTATAAGGGCCTGAAGCGCGGCTTCACCGACCAGGAGTATCAGGACGCCGTGGCCCAGGTAGCCGGCCGCCGCTTCGACGACTTCTTCCAGAACTGCGTGTACGGCACCCGCACGCCCGACTACGCCACTGCGCTGGGCTACGTGGGCCTGACCCTTACCAGTGCTCCTAGCACCACCAACGGGGCCCTAGGGGCCAGCATCGTCAACCGCGGCGGACATTACCTGGTGGGCACGGCCCGCCCCGGCGGCACCCCCGTGCGGCGCGACGGCGCAGCCTGGCTGGGCGGCCTGAACGCAGGCGATGAGATACTGCAACTCAACGGCGCGGCCCCCACCGACGAGGCTGTGAAACAGGTGCTAAGTGGCAGCCCAGCCGGCACGGTGGTCAAAATGCAGGTGAAACACGGGGCCGAAACCCATGACCTGACCCTGACCCTGACGCCCGACCCCCTGCGCACCTACCAGGTTCAGCCCAGCCCCCAGGCCACGCCCGAGCAGCAAAAGCTGCTGGCCAAATGGCTGGGTAAGTAAGAACGTAGAGCCTAGAACTTAGAACAAAGAGCCTAGAGCCAAGCACTTAGACAACAAGCCGAAATATAGTTAAGGCTCTATTTATAATCTAAATGCTTGGCTCTAGGCTCTTTGTTCTAAGTTCTAGTCTTACTCAGCCAGCCACAGCCCGTGGAAACCTAGGGGGATGTTGTGTGGTAGGCGCCAGCGGGCCAACGTGGTTAGGGTAGCGGCGTCGGCCACCAGCAGGTCGGTGGTGTGGGTGGCGGCGTCGAAGCGCAGGTAGGCGAGGTAGGCGTCGTCCTCGGCGGTGGCCCCAGGGCGCGGGATGATGACGGGCTCGCTGCAGAGCGTGGCGGGCTGGTAGGCGGTGCGGGCCGCGCCGGTTTGCACGTCGAGCTTCACCAGGTGGTCGAGCAGGGGTAGGGGGTGGCCGGGCGGGCGGCCGATGCTCCAGGTGTAGCGGTAGGGCTGGCCGGTGCGGGTGGGGTTGATTTCGGGCAGCTCGCCCTCGTAGTCGCTCAAGGGCTGGCGCGACACGGTGCCAGCGGCCAGGTCGAGCCGGAAGCGGGTGAAGCGCGCCTGGGTGGCATCGTCGGGCAGTTCGCCCTTGAGGTAGGCCCGGATGCTGAGCGAGTCGGGGTAGTCATCCATCAGCAGCGCGTCGGCCACCAGGGTGCCGTCGGCGTCCTGGTAGCCATTCACGAAGTGGAAGACGAAGCAGAAGTCGGTGGTCAGGCGGTGCACGGTGCCATCGGGCGCCACCACCAGCACCAGCGTGCCCTGGGTGCGGTCTACCTTAATGGAGGCGGCCGGCGACGTCAGCCCCGAAAAGGCGCGCAGCACATCGAAGGCCACCGGCGTGAGAAAGAAAATCTGGTGCCCGCTCTGCGTCAGCAAGAAGTCGTGGGCGAAGGTGGCGGCGGGCATGGGCAGCGCGTGGGCCACCTTGGCTTGGCCGTCGGGGCTCACCTCGTAGAGCACCAGCCGGTGAGTGCTGCCCGCCACGGTGCCAAAGTTGTAAAGCACGCCGGTGGTGGGGTGCACCTTGGGGTGGGCCGAAAACGGCATTTCGGGCGTGATGCGCCGGTCGAGCCACGAAAACTGATTCAGCAGCACCCCGCCGTAGTCAAAGCGCCCTAGGGTGGCCAGCGAGCTGGGGTCGAGGGCGTGGGGCAGGCCGCCTTCCCAGAGGGCCAGCAGGTGACCACCGTGCTGCACCAGGCTGGTATTGGCGGTGTTCTTGAACTGCATCTTGCCGAAATTGGCGCGCAGGCCGCCCGGCAGGTTGGTGCCGAAGCTACGGTAGAGCATGCGCCCGGCGGCTTCTTCGGCCACGAACTCGCGGGTGCGCACATAGCGGTTGCGGTAACGCACGCCGCCCTGCCCGTCGAACACGAAGCGGGCCACCATGCCGTCGCCGTCGAACAAGTGCTCGTAGGGCACGCCGTGCTGCTCGAAGCGGCCGTTGCCATTGCGCAGCAGGGTGCCCACCAGGTCGGGCGGCGGGGTGCCTTCCAGCAGCTCCAGCAACTCGTTATCATACTCGGTGCTCACGCAGCGGTTGTCGGCGATATAGGTCCCTAGGGTGGGGTAGTGCTGAATGGGCATGGCACAGCTTGGGCTAGCTACTAATTGGCTGCTAACTGCCGGTGGCTCGCAATAGTTGCCCGCGCCCGCTGCCTGGGCTTGCTCTGGCGGGCCTTGCCGCTTTGGTTGAAATAGGCCCGCACTTAGCCAGTGGCAAACTGCGCGGAATTGAGCAGGCGCAGGGTAAATCCACTGATTTAGCAACTAATCAGGGCATGCTACCGACAACGGTTCAGCTGGCCCTACTGCTGGGCGTAACTTACGGCGCAGCTTAACCTGCGCACTGTTAGTTTGTTTAGTTGCTATTTTGTGTAAAATCTGTAGAAATCCTGTGGCGCTGCCTACAGTCAGCGGCTCGCGTCGCTAGTCCGATGGCTTGCCCTCGCTGCAGTGCCAGGCCACCGCAGGGCACTTCTCTTTTCATGAATTTGTTGCTTACACCTTTCTTCCGGCCGGTGGTGGGCCTGCTGCTGACGGCCCTGCTAGGCTGGGTGCCGGCCGCAGCCCAGACGGCCCTAGTCCCCGATAGTGTCACGGTACCCATCGACTCGCAGTTTGTGCAGGTGAGCGGGGCACACCGGTTGTTTTTTGGCACCGGCTACCGCGCCGAGTGGGCCACGCCGGCGCGCATGCCGGTGCTGCACCTGGCCACAACCCACGGCGGCTTCACTGTTTTGCAGCGGGGCGGCGATGGCCAAACCCGCTCGCTGCGCCTGCGCGATGCCAGCGGCCGGCAGTGGGCGCTGCGCATGGTACAGAAAAACCCCCTCAAGGGTCTGCCCCCCACGCTGCGCACCACCATTGCCATGCGCATTTTGCAAGACCAGACCTCGTCGTCGCACCCCTACGCGCCGCTCACGGTGCCGCCACTAGCCACGGCACTGGGCATTCCGCACGCCACGCCCGAGCTGGTGTACCTGGGCAACGACCCGCTGCTGGGTGAGTACGCCGACGAGTTTGCCAACCACGTGTACATGCTGGAGGAGCGCAAGCCCGGCGACTACGACTCGGACAACACCGAGAAAACCCAGAAGCGCCTCGAAAAAGACCACGACAACCGCGTGGACCAGCGCCTGGTGCTGCGCGCCCGCCTGCTCGACCTGCTGCTGGGCGACTACGACCGTCACGAAGACCAGTGGCGCTGGCAGCGCACCGGCCCCGACAAGGCCACCGTGTACGAGCCCGTACCGCGCGACCGCGACCACGTGTACTACAAGCCTAACGGGGCGCTGCTTTGGATAGTGTCGCGCCATTTGCTGCAAGCCAACGTGCAGGGCTACAGCGGCCACATCCGCAGCATTGGCCGCTGGAATACCCAGGCCCGCTACTTCGACCGCTACTTCCTCAATGAGCTAAACGAGGCCGACTGGCGGCGCGAGATTGCCTTCGTGCAAAAAACGCTCAGTGACAGCCTCTTCCACGCTGCCATGCGCCAGATGCCACCGCAGGTGTACGCCGAGAGCGGGCCCGAGATTGAGCGCAAGTTTCGGGAGCGGCGGGCTGGGCTGCTGCGCCAGGGGCTGCACTACTACCGCTTCCTGGCCCGCAATGTGGACGTGCCCGCCTCCAACAAGCGCGAGCAGCTGACCGTGCGGCGCGAGGCGGGCGGGCAATTGGCCGTCACCATCGCCAAGCTCAACAAGCAGGGCCGCCTGGGCGACACCACCTACCAGCGCACCTTCGACCCTAGGGTGACCCGCGAGGTGCGCCTCTACGGGCTGGCCGGGGCCGACAGCTTCCGGGTGGCGGGGGCGGGGCGCTCGCGCATCAAGGTACGGCTGGTGGGCGGCGCCGGGCCCGATGCCTTTGCGGTGGCGCCTAATGCCCCGAGGCCCTACCTGTACGACACGCCCACCGAAGCCAACCAGCTGCCCCCGGCCGGCGCGGCCCACCGCCAGCTGGGCCCCGACACGGTGACCAACGCCTTCGACCGCACCGGCTTCCGCTACGGCTTCGTGCAGCCGCTGGTGAGTGGCGGCTACAGCGTCGATTACGGGGTGCAGGTGGGCACCAACCTTATTTGGCAGCGGCCGGGCTTCCGCAAGCTGCCTTATACTTGGCGCCAGAGCCTGGCCGCCAGCTACGGCTTCGCCTGGAGCTCGCTCATTGCCAGCTACACGGGCGATTTTCGGCAGGCAATTAAAGGCAATGACTTGCTGGTGAGCTTGGTGTCTAAGGGGCCCAATTACACCAGCCACTTCTTCGGGCTGGGCAACGACACGGAATTCAACAACGAAAACCGCAACACCATTAGCTACTACCGTAGCTTCTACACCCTCGTGACGCTCGATGTGCGGCTGGCCCGCACCGTGGGCCGTTGGCGGCTCAGCGGCGGCCCCGTAGCCCAGTACTACAGCGCCAAAGCCGCCCGAAACGGCGACCGCCTGCTGGCCATGTACAACCAGCAGCGGCCCCAGGAGGAAGTATTTAGCCACCAAGGCTACGCTGGCCTCACTGCCGAGGCCGTGCTTGACACGCGCGGGCCCGGCTTGCTCACGGGCAGCGGGGTGCTGTGGCGCAGCAGCCTCACCGCCCAGCGCCGCCTTGACGAGCAGCCCCTGACTTACGGCCAGCTCCTGACCGACTTCACCGCCTACTGGCTGCCTAGGGCCGATTCGAGCCTACGGGTATCCATGCGGGTGGGCGGCGGGCACACGGTGGGCACGGCGCCTTACTTCCAGCACCTCTACCTGGGCGGCGCCCAAAACCTGCGCGGCTACTACCTGTGGCGCTTCTCGGGCCGCACGCTGCTCTACCACAACCTGAACGTGCACCTGCGCCTGGCCACCATCCGCTCCTACATCCTGCCCGGCACCCTGGGCCTGGTAGCGTTCAACGATGTGGGCCGGGTGTGGCAGCCGGGCGAGGCTTCCAGCCGCTGGCACGACGGCTACGGCGGCGGCCTCTACTACCTGCCTGCGCAGTTGCTGCTGGTACAGGCCGTAGTCGGCTTTTCTAAGGAAGGAACCTACCCCTACATCTCGGTGGGGGTACGCTTGTAGGCGGCTTCTGAGCCTGGACGCAGCTAACCTAGGGTGCCTGGGCGCCCTAGAGCCAGCCTTGGCTGACGGCAATTTTCACCAGGGCGGCGGTGTTTTTGGCGCCGGTTTTTTCCATGATGTTTTGGCGGTGCGTCTCTACCGTGCGCGGGCTGGTGAAGAGCTTGTCGGCAATTTGAGAAGTAGTGAGCCCGTCGGCCACGAGCTGCAAAATTTCCTGCTCGCGGGCCGAAAGGCCGACCGCGGACTTGACCGGAGCCTCGGGGGTGTGCAGCAGCACTTTCTCCAGCATCGCCAGGCCCAGCTCGGAGCACAGAAAGCGCCGGCCCGCGGCCACGGCCCGCACGGCCACTAGTATCTCGTCGGCCCCCGTGTTTTTCAGCACGTACCCGAGGGCCCCGGCCGCCAGCACCTGCCCAATGGCCCGCTCGTTGTCCACCATCGACAGTACCAGCACGCGCACCGCCGGAAACTCGGCGCGCAGCCGCTGGGTGGTGGCCAGGCCGTCGAGCACGGGCATGTGCAAGTCGAGCAGCACCACGTCGCAGGGCGTGGTGGGCAGCTGCGCCAGCAGCTGCTCGCCGTTTTCGGCGTCGCCTACTACTTGCAGCGAGGGCTCCTGCTGAAAGAGGGCGCGTAGGCCGTAGCGTAGTACGGCGTGGTCATCAACCAGAAAGAGGCGTATCATAAGGCAAGGTTGGCGGAAGGAGGGGAATACGGATGCGAACATAGGCGCCACCCGTGAGAGCCGAGCCACTTCCGAGCCGGCCGCCCAGCAGGGCTACCCGGTCGGGGATGCTGCGCAGGCCCGGGCGGGCGGCCGCCGCTGGGCTGAAGCCCGGACCGTTGTCTTCGGCGCGCAGCATCGCCCAGCCGGGCGTAGTTTCCAGCTCCAGGCTGGCTTCGGTGGCGCCGTGCGCGTGTTTCACGCTATTCTGGGCCAGCTCCTGGGCCATTCGTAGCGGCGTGGCGGCGGGGTCGAGTAGCACGTGGCTGCGCAAGTGTAGCTGCGGAGTACTCATCTTGCAACTAATATCTTGCAGGGCAGCGGCCAGGCCAAATTCTTCCAGCACCAGCGGCACCAATTCGTGCGAAAGCGCGCGGGGCTGGCGGATGGCCTCGCTCAAGAGCTGGTCGGCCTCGCGGCGGGCGGCCACTAGCGCGGCCTGCGTGCCCAGGATGGGGGAGTGCAGGCAATCGAGGCGCAGCTTGGTGGCGTATAAAATCCGGCCAATGCCGTTGTGCAGGCTTTCGGCCATGCGCTTGCGTTCGGTTTCCTGGGTTGCTTGCACGGCTTCGAACAGGGCCTGTTGCTGCCCTAGGGGCAGGCGCAAGTTGTCAGTTTCCAGGCGCTGCAGCTCGCTGATACCGACCTCTACGCCCAGCACTCGCGCGGGGTGGCCAGCTGCGTCGGGCAGCACCACGGCTTTTAGGCGCACGGTTTTGACGTGCTCGCGCAGGCGCAGGACACCCTCAAAGTCGGCGCCGGTAGTGAGTTAGGGCACCAGCTGCGCGGCGCGGGTCCGGTCTTCCTCCACCAGGCGCAGGTAGCTGCCGGGCTCGACGGGCTAGCCCAAGGGCAAGCCCAGGAGCTGGTACATGCCTGCCCACTCGCCGGAAGCCAGGGCTTAGGTTTGACACCTGGGCAGGGCAGCGGCCTACGTCAGGGCCGCCGCGTCGTCCAGGGTGGGCACGATGAGCAGGCAGCTGCCCGTGCACGCCAGGGTGCACCCCAGCATCCGCTCAAGGGTAGCCGACACGCGGTAGAGCACCAGGCGGGCATGGCGCCGGTGCAGGCGCTGCTGGCAGGCCCAGAGCAGCCAGGCCGCCGTGGGCGACAGTGTATCAAGCAGGCGGCAATCGACCCACACGGCGGGCTTGCCGCTGTGGCAGGCCTGGGCCAGGTGGGCAGCTAGTTGGGGTTCAAGTGCGGTTGTAGTAGTGGGGGCCAGCGCCAGTAGGTAACCACTTGGTAATGACTCATGGTAGATAATCATAACGCCGGACATAAAGGATGGAGGAATTTACACGCTCAAAATTCCGCATCCCTTTGTAGCTTATGGCCAGCATTTATCCTGAAAAATCTAGAAAAAAATACTGATTTCACGGTAGTTACCACGGTAGTTAGTAATCCCGATGGCCTGGTTGCCGGTCAGGGTATAATCCAGGGCTAGTAGGGCAGGCGCTTAAAGTAGAATAGCCCGCCGGGCACCCCTAGGGGCGCTCGGCGGGCTGCGGGCCTCTCACTAAGTGCGCGTTACTGCACCCGCGTGAGGGCTACTTCGCGCACCGGCGCAATCACCAGCGGCACCTTTTCTACTTTCACCGACGACGTGTCGAGGCCAAAGTACTGCGCCTCACCCGAAATAAACTGCTTGATGTAGAAGTAGGCTTGCATCACCAGCTTTTCGAGCGTCGGAAAGTCGTTCTCAACCGACAAGTACTTCTCCAGTACCACGAAGCGAAAGTCGCCCACCACGTGCTGCTTGCTGAGCGAGGCGTAGCGCGAGGTAATATCCACTTCCTTGTTGCGCACCAGGTCCTCCACCACTTTGCGGAAGAACAGGTTGATGCGCTGCTGCACCCGGAAACCGAGGCGGAAATTGATGCGGAACACGTCGTCGTGCGCCAGCTCGGTCACCTTATACTCCATGGTATAGGGCTCGTCGGTGGTGTCGACGTGGATAAACCAGTAGATATCAGCCCGCTTGGGCCGCTTCTGGAAGATGGAGTAAATAATCTTCTGTTCTATCTCGCTGGGACGCTCGGCCGAGGTCAAAAACACGAGGTGGGTGGCGTATTTACCCACCGATTCGTCGTTGCTGAGTTGCTTCAGCGGCTCGATGTAGGGCTCCATCTTCACGAAGTCGGTGAGGCGGCGCTTGATGTAGTACGACTTCAGCCACACGTACATCACGGCCATCAGCGTGGCGCCAATCATCAGCGACACGTAGCCACCCTTGGGAAACTTAATAAGGTTGGCCACTAGAAAGGAGCCCTCGATGAGCCCATACACCAGCACAAACAACGATAACAGGGGCAGCGCCACGTGCCGAATCTTGCGCAGCCACACCGTCAGCAGCACCGTGGTCATGAGCATGGTGAGGGTAATGGCCAAGCCGTAAGCCGCTTCCATTTCGCTGCTTTCGCGGAAGTGCAGCACCACCCCAATGCAGCCCAGCAGCAGCAGCCGGTTCATACTGGGCACGTAGAGCTGGCCCTTCACATCGGTGGGGTAGCTCAGGCGCACTTTGGGCCACATATTGAGGCGAATGGCCTCGGCCACCAGCGTAAACGAGCCCGTGATGAGGGCCTGCGAGGCAATGATGGCGGCCACCGTAGCCAGCACAATGCCAAACAGCAGGAACCACTGCGGCATGAGTTGGTAGAAGGGATTCTTATCGCCAATCATCTGGTTTTTGTGGGCCAGCAGCCAAGCACCCTGCCCTAGGTAGTTGAGCACCAGGCAGGTTTTCACGAACGTCCAGCTGATGCGGATGTTACCCTTGCCGCAGTGCCCGAGGTCGGAGTACAAGGCCTCGGCCCCGGTGGTGCACAGGAATACCGACCCGAGTAGCCAGAAGCCCCCCGGATACTTTGAAAGCAGCTGGTAGGCGTAGTAAGGGTTGATGGCCCGCAGAATGCTGGGGTCGTGGGCTATCCACACGGCGCCGAGCACGCCCAGCATCGTGAACCACAAGAACATGATGGGCCCAAAGGCTTTGCCAACTATCTGCGTGCCAAAGCTTTGGACTAGAAATAGCCCCGCAATAATGCCCACCACGATGTATACTATCATGGTTTGGGTCAGGCCGGGGTACACGGTTTTAAGTCCTTCGATGGCCGACGTAACCGAGATGGGGGGCGTAATCACCCCGTCGGCGAGCAGCGAGGCGCCGCCGATGATGGCAATGGCCGAAAGCCAGCCCCCCCGCCGCCGCACCAGCGCATAGAGCGAGAAAATGCCCCCCTCGCCGTTGTTATCGGCGTTGAGGGTGATGAGCACGTACTTGACGGTGGTTTGCAGGGTGAGCGTCCAGATGACGCACGAAATACCCCCGAGCACCAGCACCGGGTCAATAAGGCCCGGCACTCGGCCGTTGGCCAGGATGGACGACATCACGTAGAGCGGCGAGGTGCCGATATCGCCGTAAATGATGCCTAGGGCAATGAGCAGCCCCGCCCCCGAAATAGCCGTGTGGTCGTGCTTGGCGGCCGCGTGCGGGTCGACGCTGAGCGTAGTAGTAGTAGAACTCATGACAGAAGGTACGAAGCCGGTTGCTCTGGGCTGCCAGCAGCTAGCGAGATGAGTTGAAAAGCAAACCGGGCTAGCTACTGCTACTGCCCCTAGGGCAGCGCGCGGCAGGTAAGGCCGATGTGAGGTAGCGAAGTAAATGAAAAGTAAGCGGGCGCCGGCAAGACCAGCCACTACGCCGGCTCGGAAGGAGTTGCCGTATTCGGCGGCGCCTCGGGGGCGGTGAGTAGGGCGACGGCTTCGGCAGCGGCGTGGTCGTGGGCGCGGGCAATGCGGCGGTTCAGCTCGGCCACCAGGCGCTGCCAGCGGGCTAGCTCGCCAGGCAGCGCTACGTGCAGGGGCTGGGGGCCCAGGCGCCATAGGCGCAGCCGGTTGGTGCCGCGCTGCCCGTAGGCTAGTAGCACCGCCGTGCCGAGTAAGCCCAGGGCGGCGGGCATCGTGCGCAGCCAGTTTTGCAAAAAGCCGATTAGCACGACGGCCATCCCTAGGCCCCCCAGCAGTATCCACAGCACCCAGCGCACGTGCGCCACGTCGGCGCGTTCCAGCTCGCGGTAGCTAAACTGCCGGCCGTCTGCCAGCAGGTACGTATCGGTAAGCACCATTCGTCCATCGGGGCTTTGCACTGTTGGGAGTGGTACATACGCGCTAGGCTCGTTAAGTGGCTGTGCTGATGGCGGTTCTGCAAAGAGAGCGAAAGCATCGCTTGGAGTGGATACCGCAGGCGCGGCCACCGCAAGGGGCCGCACTGCGGCCGAACTGCTGTGCACCCAGCGGGGTGCGGTAGCGGTTGGCGTTGGCAGCGCGGCCCCGGTGGGCGGCCCTCAGTTATTCACCTTCAGCAGCTCCACGTCAAAGACGAGGGCCGAGTCGGGGCCGATGTCGCGGCCCGCACCACGCTTGCCGTAGGCCAGGTCCGAGGGGATGTAAAGGCGCCACTTCGAGCCTTCGGGCATCAGCTGCAGAGCTTCGGTCCAGCCGGCAATTACCTGGTTCACGCCGAACGTAGCCGGCTGGCCGCGCTGGTAGCTGCTGTCGAACACCTTGCCGTTGGTGAGTGTGCCGTGGTAGTGGGTAGTTACCTGCGAGCGGGGGCCGGGCTTCTTGCCGCTGCCCTCGGTTAGCACTTCGTACTGCAAGCCGCTGGGCAGGGTGGTTACGCCTGGCTTGTTTGCGTTTTCGGCTAGGAAAGCCTCGCCTTCTGCTTTGTTATTGTTCATAGAGGTAGAATCTGAGGAGTCGTCATCGTTGTTATCTTCGTCTTCGCCGCCGCCCAGTTGCTCCTGCAATTGCTGCATGGCAGCCTGCATTTGCTCGGGAGAGAGCCGTAGTGGCTGGCCGGCGAGCCCTTCTTTCAAGGCAGTGGTCAGGATGTCAATGTCAAGGTCCAGGCCCTGCTGAGCAAAATTACGGGCTAGGTCGCGGCCAATTATGTAGCTGACCTGCTGTTGGTTGGTGTCAAGCGTCACGAGTAAAGCTGTAAGTCGGGCGCCCCCTAGGGGTGTTCCCGCATGAAGGAAGTGGGCCGCGAAGGTCGGCACGGCAGCCCAATCATACGCAAAAAGCCCCGCCGGGTAGGCGAGGCTGGGCGGTGGGAGGGCACGCGGCGGCTACAAGTAGTCGTAGTCCTGCTCGCCGTGCAGCGAGAAGGTAAGGTCGAGTTTAGCCAGCCGCCTGCTCAGCAGGCTGAGCGAACCCAGGCCGCCCAGCAGTAGCAGCGACGAGAAAGCAGTAGTCTTTTTCATTGGGTTGAAGGAGTTGGGTACCACGCAAAGATACGCCAGCGCAGAGATATTTGTTATGCAAGCAGCGTATTGTCTCCTAAAGAGGCTCTAACATGGTCGGCTACTATTTGCTGGTTTAGTCTGGTTGGATGTTGGGGGGCGGATTGAGAATTACCAGCAACATACCTACCATGGCCAGCACTACCAGACTACCTAGGGTTAGGCCTGCTAACGCTAATAGGCGCCGCCCCTCAGTAGCAGCTACACGACTAAGGCGAAGTAGCTTAAGGCACCCAGCTATACCAAGCAATAGTAGAGGCAGCAAGGGAACAAGCAGGAGGCCAGCCATAGAGATTAGAAATACTCGCTGAAGCACGACAGCAAGGCAAGGCTTAATAGCGGCAGTCGGATAATGTAACCTGCCGGGCACTAGCTGGTGTGGTCTGCCACGATAACCCACTGGCCCCCTAGGCGCCGGAAAATGAGCAGGAAGTACCCGCCCAGGTCGCCGGCAGCCACACCCGGCCGGGCTAGATGCCAGCGGCCCACTACCTGGGCTGCGTCGGTCCCTAGGGAGTTGATGCGCAATTCGCTGAAGGCAAGTTGGCCCATCTCGGCGGGGGTGGGGTAGCGGCGGCGGTAGTTGGTGAGGGTAGTTTGCCAGCCGTAGGTGGGGCCGCCCTTACCGATAAACACGAGCGAGTCGGAGTGCCAGTAGCCGGCCATAAAGCCGGGAATGTCGCCGCGGTTCCAAGCGGCCGTTTGCGTCGTGAGCACCTGCGCGATGGCTTGGCGCGGGGTAGGTGGGAGCGCCCGCACAGCAGACTGGCCGCCAAGCAGCAACAGGCAGCAAAACAAGATTTTCAGCATACGCATCTGATTGAGTAGATGCGAAGTAAACGCCTAGTGGGCTTCTATAGCTGCCATGCAGCTTCTAACCGCTCAGTGTAGGCTTTAGCACGCCGCACCCCCTAGGGGGCTTATTTGGCAAGTAGCTGACTCGGCCAGCGGGATGGTGCAGGTGACGGAAAATTTACAACTGTGATTTACTGCTCAAGCTCAGCTACATACACCGAGCCTCGCAGCACGCGCATGCGCTGCAGCACCCGGCGCTGCTTGGCGCGGGCCTGGGGGCCGGGCTCACCGGCCCGGAAGCGTAGGGGGTTGGGCAGCACGCCGGCCAGCAGGGCGGCCTCGGGGGCGCTGAGCTGCCGGGCCGGCTTGTGGAAGTAGCGCTCGCTGGCCGCCTCTACCCCGAAAGTGCAGTCGCCTAGTTCGGCTACGCTCAGGTACATCTCCATGATGCGGCGCTTGCTCCACAGCAGTTCGATGAGCACCGTGAAGTAGGCCTCGGCGGCTTTGCGCACGTAGGAGCGGCCGTGCCAGAGAAATACGTTTTTGGCTACCTGCTGCGAGATGGTAGAGCCGCCGCGCACGGGCTTGCCCTCGGCCCGGCTCCAGTTGTACTTGGCTGCCTGCCACATGCCGTCGAGGTCGAAGCCGTGGTGCAGCAGAAAGCGCTGGTCTTCGGAGGCTACCACGGCCAGCGGCACGCTAGGGGATATTTCGTCGAGGGACGTGAACTGGTAGTGCGCGTGGCGTGGGTCGGGCTGAATACCGATGTAGCCGCGGCCCACTGGTGCGTGCGAGCGGCGCTCCAGCATCAGCCAGGTGCAGGGTGGCGCCACCCAGCGGTAAAGTAATACCCAGCTCAGGGTGAGCAGGAATAGGGCCGCTAGGCTTTGCAAGCTCACGCGCAGCACCGTGCGCCAGGTAGGTAGGTAGGGGCGAATAGAAGTTGAGGAAGCCACAAGTCAGCTGCTAAAATCGACGCAAAGGTCGGGGCGGTGGGAGCTTTGCTCGTGCGCCAAACGCCGAATTTTAGCGGCGGACGATGCTTTCATACGTAGGAGCGACCTGCCCAAGCCCAGCAGTGCCCAACGCCCGCCCTGAGCAACCTCTTGGCTATTAGCTGAGCCTGGCGCCAAGAGAAGAAGCGTAAAATACGTAGTAGGGCGCTAGTTTATACGGAGGTGTCAATGGGTGTTAAGTACTAATTATTTCAACATAAGCTGGTTATTGTACTTAAATAGTAGTCGCTACTCCTGGCTAAATCGTTAAAGCTAGTGTTGTTGGTGCAGGTAGGCTAGTTAGTGGCTGCCGGCACTGTAGGGTACTAGCTAGCTATGAAAGGATTGTGTGAAGTATATACGATGTATTTCGCGCTAGTCATTCTTACCCGCTTCTGTGCTCGGAACCCTTTGCCACGTTGCTAGCGACTACTTCTACCGCCGAGTATGCCCTAGGGCCCTACCCGCCACAGCAAAGCAGTCAACTCTTTTTCACCCCCTTTTCCACGTCAACTATAATATGGAAATCAACCTCCTGTTGCCGCTACGTGCGGCAGTGCTCACCCTCGGTCTCGGTTTAGTAGCTAGCGCTGCTCAAGCCCAAACAACTACTGGCACCACCAGCGGCTCGACCACGTCGAGCGGTACTACTGTCGGCAGCACAAGCGGCTCGACGGCTGGGTCCATGACTTCCGGCAATTCTACCTCGGGTAGCACGAGCGGCAGCACCACGAGCAGCACCAGCGGCAGCACAATGGGTAGCACTAGCGGCAGCACGTCGGGCAGCATGAGTGACCGCGGCAGCACGTCGGGCAGCATGAGCGGCCGTGGCCGCCAGCGTGGCAACAGCACGTCCGGCTCGAAGCAGACTCGTCGCAACCGTTCTACCACGGGTAGCACCAGCGGCAGCACTACCGGAGGCAGCACGAGCGGCAGCACTTCGGGAAGCACCACTATGTAAGTTGGCAGCGAGCCGCTTCACCGACCACCGGGCGAGCAGCCAGGCCTCTGAGGGGCCGGCTGCTCGCCCAGTAGTGGCAGAGGCTGCCGCGCAACCGGCGCCGCCCGGCCTCTGGGCAACCATGCGACTGCCCTTTGTGCTAGACCTACGGGCGCTGGCACTGCTGCGCATGGGTACGGCTGCCGTCATATTACTCGACTTAGCCATTCGAAGCACTGACCTCGAAGCTCACTACTCCAATATGGGGGTGCTACCGATTTCGGTGCTGCTCGACCATAGCTGGACACCCTACCAGTTTTCTTTTCATATCATTAGTGGGTTGTGGCAGGTGCAAGCTGGGCTGTTTGGGCTAGCGGCACTCATAGCTGTGGCCTTACTGCTGGGTTACCAAACGCGGCTGGCCACCGTAGCCTCCTGGGTGCTGCTAGTATCGCTGCAAAACCGGAATACGCTAATCGGCCAAGGCGGCGACGACCTGCTGCGGATGCTGCTGTTCTGGGGTATTTTTTTGCCCTGGGGCCGCGTCTGGAGCAGGGACGCCTGCCATAAGCCCTTGCCTGCCCGGCTCGACTACGTCAGCGCGGCCACCGTGGCTTACATCGTGCAACTGGCTTTGCTCTACTGGTGCACGGCGCTACTTAAAAGCGGCACCGAGTGGACGAAGGACGGCACCGCTTTGTATTACGCGTTAAGCCTCGACCAACTGCTGCTGCCATTCGGACGGCTGCTGTACCCGCACCCCGACTTGCTGCGCTGGCTCACCTTCGGCACCTGGTATACCGAGCTGCTGCTGCCGCTGGCCTTGTTTATACCGTGGGGCGTGCGCTGGTGGCGGCTGCTAGTGGTGGGCGTGCTACTAGGCTTCCACCTCGGCATCAGCTTTACACTCTACGTTGGCTTATTTTTCATCATCAACATTGCGTCGATATTGGGGCTGCTGCCGCCGCTAGCGCTCGACTGGCTTACGCCGCGCCTGGCCAGGCCCCTAGGGTACGCCCGGCAATGGTGGCAGCGCCGACCTACCTGGCAGCTGCCTTGGCGCCTCCGCGTCGAGCACACCCGCCCCCTAACGCCGGGCTTTTACCAACTGCTGCGCCAAGTGCGCGAGGGGGTAGTAGTGAGCCTGTTGCTATACGTGGTATGGTGGAACCTCGACGACATAGCTGGCGCCAAGCAGCATTTGATGTCGCAGTCCACGCGCTGGTTCGGCTACTTCTTCCGCATCGACCAGCACTGGGGCATGTTTGCGCCCAATGTATTTAAAGATGATGGCTGGTACGTATTGGAAGGCACTACCCAGGCCGGTCAGCGTATCGACCTTAACCGCCACGGCCAGCCCGTGAGCTACGCCAAGCCCGCCTCGGTGGTATCGCTGTTTGCCAATGACCGCTGGCGTAAATACTCCGAGAACTACCTGTTCGTTGACCACGCCTGGATGCGGCCTTACTACTGCAACTACCTGCTGCGCAGCTGGAACCAACACCACCAGCACTCGCCCTTGCACCACCTAAGCGTGGTGTACATGAAAGAAGTGTCGCAGCCCAATTACCGCGTGCCACCCGCTACCCGCGAAGTGCTGTGCGAATGCGAGGCGGAGCAGTAGCTACCCGTGGCTTTGTGCCTCCGGGTGCTGGACGCGGCCGACTTCGCTAGGTATATCCGTGATTTTCTAAGCCGTAAAGCTGTAAACCTGTACGGCAACACTCTCTCCCTATCTTTTCCTTTTCCCCTTTTCCATAAAACGTAATTGGATTTCTATAACGCTAGGCGTTGCGCTGTGCGCCTCGCTCGCGTTGGCCAGCGCCTGCAGCGGCGACGACGACCCCACGCCGAGCACTACCTCGGACACCACGGCTGGCTCGACCGCGGGTAGTACCGCCGGCACTACCTCGGGTACTACGACTAGCACCACGGGTACTACAAGCTCCACTACCTCGGGTATGACCACTGGTACCACCTCGGGTACTACCAGCGGCACCACCGGCACGACTATCAGTGGCACTACGGGCACGACCACGAGTGGCACTACTGGTGGTACAACGGGCGGCTCGACTGGTGGCGGCGGTGGCACCACCCAAGGCGCGCCCACAGCGAAGTTGACAGGCAGCTGCCCGTCCGGTTTTTGCCGGGCGGGCAGCTATTTTTTTGGCTGGGCCAAGCAGGGTGCCCTAGGGGGCCTAGGCCTCCTGGGCGTGCACTGCCGCCACGGTAGCCAGCCCTTCGGCCGTGATGAGCCCGTGCGCGGCGGCGTGGGTAGCGGCGGCCAGGTAGTCGGGCACGAGCAGCATCGGCACGTCCGTGTCGCGCAGCAATAGGTTGGCAATGGGCTCGACCGGGGTGCTGCGCTTGGGCACGCCCACCTCGCGGATGTACACCACCCGGATGCGGCCCGGATGCTGGCGCACCACCTCGGCGTAAATAACCGGGTCTTGCTGGCCGTTGTCGCCGAGCAGCACAAAGCTCAGGTGCGGGTATGTGTTCAGCACCTGCTTGATTTCTTTGAGCTTGTGGTAGTGGTGGCTCGAGGCTGGTGCTTCCTCGCCCTCGGCTACGGGCGGGCGGCCCAGCAGCGTATCGCGCAGCAATAGCGGCCCGGCCGGAATACCGCGCAGCTCTAGAAAGTCAATCAATACGTCGTACAGGTTCCAAGGCGAGGAGCTGACGTAGAAGAAGGGGTTGTCGGGCCGGTTGCTTTGCCCGCGCAGCAGCGCCTGGTAGAAGGCCGCCACGCCCGCCAGGGGCTCGTGCGAGTGGGCATTGCGCAGCAGCACCGTGCGCAGCATGCGCCAGATGTGGGTGGCGCGGGTTACAATCACCGTGTCGTCGAGGTCGGAGATAACGCCGAACTCGGCCGTGGGGGGCGGAATCATCACCTCGGCCGTGGCGCGCACCGTGCCGTGCAGCCCCCGAAAGCGGTAGGGCAGCCGCGCCAGCTGCACCGGCACCTGGTGCCAGAGGTAGTCGTGCGCGGCCGGCAGGCTGGGCGGGTCGAGGGCCACCGTGTAGTAGCCCGCGTCGTCGGTGGTCACGTAGTAGTCGAGCCCGTCGGGCAGCGACAGCAGCACCTGCGCCCCCGGAATCTCGCGGCTGTTAAAGCGCCGGTACATGGCTTGGAAGTTGCGCCACGGCGAGTCGGCTTCGGTTTGCGGCGTTAGGCCGCGGTCGGCTAGTAGGCGGCCCTTCACGTAGAGGCGGTGCTGGGTACCGTAGCTGCGGTAGGCATCGAGGTGCAGGGGGCGCAGGCGCCCTAGGCGGGCCGCCCAGCGGGTAATGGCCCCATCGGCCCATTCTACCGCATTTAAAAACCATTGGCGCACATCCATTCGGCAAACCTACGGCCGGGCGCGGGTTCGAGCGGTAAGTAGGTCCTAGGGCTGCCCCGCAAAGAACGTTTCGTAAAAGCAGCAGCTACCTGAAATAAAAAGCCCGGCCGCGAGCATACCGGGTAAAAGAGCATCTATTTATTGGCGTTGGTGGCTAGTGAGTTGCGAAATAAAAGGGCTTACGTGATAGCAATAATCAAACATAAATATGCACTTACCGTAGTCGCCTCATAACTGCTTTAATATAAGCATACCGCTACTTGCTAGGCTTGAGTTAAGCGGGGGCAGTATGCCACAAAAGGCAGTCAACTTTCTTTCCCCATTTTCTCTATGCAAACATTTACGATGCGCACCCTGCTGCTGGCCAGCAGTATGCTTACCTTCCACCTGCCGGGCATGTCGCAGGCCCAAACTCCCGCCGCTGTCCAGCCAGTTTGGATAAATAGCGATGATGAAGCATACAATGCGCCATTTAATGCGCGAAAAATAGCTACCGATGCGGCCGGTAATGTATATACGCTCGCCGAATTCCGAAACATAAGGGCAAATGGCCTTTCCTCAGCCCGAGTTAACAAGATTAGCCCTGCCGGAAAGCTGCTTTGGTCCACTAGCTACACTACTACTGGCTCTGCTGTCCAGGGGATAGCTGGCTACACCATGCCAGTAGACCTGGAGGTCGATGCCGGGGGCAATGTATATATCTTATGTCTAGCAACGCTGCCGCTATCGCCCAACGCGCAGGAATTTCATACAGTGAAATTCTCGCCCGCCGGACAGCAGCAATGGGTGGCCCGCTATACCGAGCCGGGCAATAAGGTAGCCAGCGCGTTAGCGCTGGATAATGCTGGGAACGCGTATATAACGGGCGAGTTGGCGGGCGACTACCTGACCGTACGCTACAACGCCGCCGGCCAGCAGCAGTGGGCAGCCCGCTACGACAGCGGCAGCGCTGATACGCCCACCGACATTGCCGTGGATGCTACGGGCACTACCGTAGCCGTGACCGGCAGTTCGGGTACCGATTATGCTACCGTGAAGTACACCCCCACCGGCCAGCAGCAGTGGGTAGCCCGCTACGATAGCGGCGGGTCCGACGTGCCGACCAAAGTTGCTGTCACGGCCACTGGCAGTGCAATTGTCGTAACGGGCACCTCGGCTAACGACTACGCCACCGTGCAGTACGGACCTAATGGGCAACAGCAGTGGGTAGCCCGCTACGACGGCAACAGCAAGGGGATTGATAGGGCCGCCGAGCTGGTATTAGACGCCGGGGGGAATGTCTACGTTGCCGGCTCCTCGCAAAGTACCACCGGCTACGACTTCGCCACGCTCAGCTACTCGCCCACGGGACAGCAGCGGTGGGAGGCTCGCTACCGCAACACCTTGAATATTAGTAGTGCGGCCTTTGCGCTGGATGCAGCTGGCAATACCTACGTAACGGGCCAGGGCCCAAGTGCCATCGGAAAGACGGAAGCGGTTACGCTTAAGTTTGATACTTCTGGCCAGCCGCAGTGGGTAGGGCGCTTTAATAATACCGCCGTGCAGCAATATGTTGGTGATGCAGCAGGCGTTGCTATTGCTGTGGATGCGCAAGGTAATGTAGCTATTGTAGCCAATGCTACAGACTATGCATCGCGAACCAGTGTGGTGGCTATCAGCTACGGCCGGCCGCTTACCACCGGCTGCGACCCGCTAGCTACCGAGCCTAACGTACCTAACCAGCAACTGGCCACGGCGGTGGGCGCGCCCCTCACCTTCACAGCCGCCTCGCTGCTGAACGGCGCCACCGACCCCCTAGGGCGCACCTTGCAAGTAGCCAGCATCGCCAAGCCCAGCACGGGCACGCTGGTCAAGAACGCCGACGGCAGCTACACCTACCCCCCGCAAGCTGGCTACACGGGCCCGGTGACGCTGAGCTACGTCGTCCAGGAAGCCGGGCCGGTGCTGGCCTCGCCGCAAACTCGCCACTACTACGAGTTTGTGAGTGCGCCCGGCATCAGCTGGTTGGCCGCTAAGGCTACCGCCGCGGCGCGCAGCTACCGGGGCCTGCAAGGCTACCTGGCTACCATCACCTACCAGGGCGAGCAGGACTTCCTGAGCGGGCGCCAGAATGGCCAGTACTGGCTAGGCGCTTCCGACGAGACGACCGAAGGCGAGTGGCGCTGGACCACGGGCCCGGAGGCGGGTACCCTTATCTGGCGCGGCACGGCCTCGGGCTACGGCACCGCGTACACGAATTGGCAGCCGGGCCAGCCCGACGACTATAAGAACCAGTACCGACCTCAGGGTGAAGATTACAGCTTGTTTTATGGGCAGTCGGGCTACTGGAACGACGTGGACGTCAACGCCACGGGCACGAGCGTGGCGGGCTACTTGGTGGAGTACGGCGGGCTGGAAAGCTGCACGCCTGTTTTATATACGCTCGGCACGCTCACCATCCAGGTAGGCAACACCAGTGCCGCGATGACGGCCCGGATGACGGCCATGGGCAGTGCGGCGCTGGCCACGGCGGCCCAAGGCACGGGGCTCGAACTCGAAGCCATGCCCAACCCGAGCCACGGACAGTTTCGGGTGCGGCTGACGGCCACCCAGGACGGCCCAGCTCAGCTAGAGCTATTTGACGTGCAGGGTCGCCGGGTGCGGGCCTTGTTTAGCGGCAACCTGGCGGCGGGCGAAACCCGCGAGTTGGCCGTGGACGACGCCAGCCTAGCCACGGGCCTCTACCAACTGCGCCTGCAAAGCGCTGAAGGTACCCGCAATCTGCGCCTGAGCGTGCAGCCCTAAGGGTAGTAGCGCGCATAGTTGCAGTAAGAACGTCCTGCTCGGCTGGCGTTTGCGTGTCGAAATATCTCTGCCGTGCTAGTAGTAGTTGGTAGGAATACTTCGACACGCAAACGCCAGCCGAGCAGGACGTGCTTTTTGGCTTTGCACCAGCTGCTGAGCTTTCGCTTGCGCTACTCTGGCTCTTTCAAGCTAAGGTTCTGTGTTTTTAAGTAATTTATTATGTAAAAATATTTTATGGGCTTTTTGCTAACGCATGGCCCTAGGGGGTAGGGGGGGCAGCTTAGCCGCACCAGCCGCGCCTGCGTACACCTGGGTACTACGCTGTTCTCTGCCTTATGTCCGTCCCTGCTGCCCCCGCCGCCCGCCCCAAAACCCGCAAGAAGCACCTGCCACCCGTGCACGACCTGGCGGCCCATGAGCTGTATAAAGACCCTGCCTACCAGGCTGAGCTGGCGGGCCTGCGCTACACCACCGACCAAGGCCCCGGCCTGCGCCGCCAGGCCCTAGAGGGCAAGGGCGAGTTTGCCTACTTCGACGCCAAAGGCCACCGGGTGGAAGACCAAAAGACCCTCGACCGCATTCATAGCTTCGTGATTCCGCCGGCCTGGACCGACGTGTGGATTGCGCCCAACCCGAAGTTTCACCTGCAGGTGACGGGCCACGACGCGGCTGGCCGCAAGCAGTACCGCTACCACCCGGCCTGGGACGCGGCCCGCTCGCTCACCAAGTTTTCGCGCCTGCTGGCATTCGGCCAGCAGCTGGGCGAGCTGCGCCAGCAGCTGCAAAAGGACCTGGGCCGCCCCGGCCTCGACCGCGACAAGGTGGTGGCCCTCGTGCTCACGCTCATGGACCAGTCGTTCATCCGCATCGGCAACGAGGAATATGCCAAGAAAAACAAGAGCTACGGCCTGACGACGCTGCTCGATGACCACGCCGACATCCATGGCCAGGACGTGCGCTTCAAGTTTGTGGGCAAGAAGGGCGTGGAGCACGACGTGACGGTGCACGACCGCCGGCTGGCCCAGCTGGTGCGCAAGTGCAAGGAGATTCCCGGCCAGCACCTGTTCCAGTTCTACACCCCCGACGGGCAGCACCACTCGCTCGAGTCGGGCCACGTCAACGAGTACTTGCACCAGCACACCGGCCTAGCCCTGTCGGCCAAGGACTTCCGGACCTGGGGTGGCACCGTGAAGATGGTAGAATGCCTGGAGGCCGTGCTGCACGACGAGCCCAAGCTGGCGCCCGACAAAGCTATTCGCAAATCGGTGAAAGAGGTAGCGGGCCGCCTAGGCAATACGCCCACCGTGTGCTCGAAGTACTACATCCACCCGCAAGTGGTCGAGCTGTTTAAATCGGGCCGCCTCATCGAATACCTGCGCCGCCACGACGCCGACCCGCAAGACGAAGACGCCCTGTCGCCCACCGAGCACCTCGTGCTGGAAATGCTGGCGGAGGTTTGAGTCATTTAACAGGTACCACTTATCAGTTAACAGTTGTTCTACTTGCTTACTCCAGGCGGCTAGAACCATTGTTAACTGATAAGTGATACCTGTTAAATGACCATTACTCGTCTGCCAGCCGGTCATACGGGTGGAATTGCTCGTGCTTGTTGCGGGGTTCGGGGCGGTTGAGGCGGCCGTTGGATTCTTCCTCGTAGCGCAGGCGGCGACGCGAGGTGGCTTGCAGCACATCGGCGCCCGCTCCGGCGTGGATAACCACTTTCAGCCCCTGGCCACGCACCTCAAACACGTCGCGGGATTCGAGGCCCTCTAGGGTCAAGCGGTTAGTTTCGCGGGTGTAGAAGGTGCGCTGGTAGTAGAGCGAGTCGGCCCCTAGGGCGCGGCTGAACACACGCACGGTGGTTGAGTCGGGGGTGCGGTCCACCAGGAAGTGGTCGGGCTGGTTGGTGCCCGCCACCACCGGGCGCTCGGCCTTGAGCAGGTAGTAGCGGGCGGCCGCGGCGGGCAGAGCATCGCGTCGAGCCTTAAGGTCGGCGAGCAGCCTAGGGCCTTCGAGGGCGTACACGGCCGGGGGCAGGCGGCGCACGGCGCGGGTCAGGGTCGAGTCGGGCAGCAGGCGGCTAGTGCGCTCGGCGGCGGCCACGTAGTCGCGGCGCGTCAGCTCGTTGAGGCCACGCTGGTCTACGTAGCGGCCCTGGCCGGTGAGGGCCGTCAGGTCGTGGTAGCGGCGCCGGAACGTGACGAGGTGGCGCACCAGAAACCGGCGCGTCAGCACCCACGGAATAGCCCCGTCGGCGAGCCGGAAAAACACCTGGTCCCGGTCTTTGGGCACGGCCGTAAACAGGCGGCGAGTGGCGGGCGCGGCCGGGTCGGGGTACACCCCCCATTGCCACTGCCCGGCGTGGCGGTCCCAGTCGCCAATCAGAATGTCGAGCAAGCGCACCCGCAGCAGCGCCTGCTGGTCGGGGCGGTAGTGCGGGTCTGCGTAGAGCAGCTTGCGCATGTCCTCGTCGTTGAGGTACTCCGTGACCTGGGGCAGCAGCGGCGTGCGCACCTGCTTGCCACTATACTTTTCTTCGAGCAGCACCAGCTTGCCGCGCAGCCGCTGGTTGGCCTCGTCCGAGCCCAGGGCGCGCTCGCTGAGCGGCACGTATAGCATCTGTGGGTGCGTGGCCGGGATGCCTAGGGTCTCCGATAGTGGCGTAACCACCAGCGCCCCGTAGCCCATGCCCGCCGAGGTGGCATCGCGCAGGGCGTTGGCCACAAAGGTGCGCTGCCAGAACTTGGGCAGAATGCGCGCGGGGTCCTTGTCGAGTGTGCGGATAACGTAGGGCCGGCCATCGGCACCCTTCAGGCTCAGGCTAGTGGTTTGGAAGCCCCCGCCCAGTTTGGTCGGTTCTAGGGGGCCGGCGGCCGGCAAAGCCGTGCGCAGCGCTAGCACCGGCACCCGCACGGGCGCAGCCCAGGCGGCGCGGTGATGACGGCCCACCAGCAACCGGTGCACAAAGCCATGCGTGTCGTAGTGGCGGCCCGCGGTAGCCCACACGCTGTCGGCAGTATTGGGCCGGCTGGCCTGCACGGCGGGCACCAGGGCATCAGTCTGAAAGAAATGGCGTTTGGCGCAACCGCCCAGTCCGAGCGAGCTGCCAGCAGCCAGGCATACTAAAAGTGGTACAGCGCGCAAAATCAAGCTTCGGGTTGAGCGGGTAAGGGCCGAGCGGGAGTAAACTGGTGGTTTTAACGTAGTCTATTTCGAAAAAGATGAGCCTAATTTGCTACCCCCGAAGCAACTGCTTCCGTGGTCGCCACGTTTGGGACGGTATATTGCAACCGCGTATTGCCTAAGTGCAAGCATAAAGAGGAGTGAGCTCTACGCACTGCCTTGATTTTCACTGCCCCCAGCCTTGCACTCGTCGCCCACTACTATGGTAGCTACCCGCCGCGCCGGCTGTGATAACCCGCGTTCCCAGCGCGCGTGGCTAGCTAGTTATTGCGCCATAGCAGTAGGCTTGGTACTAGGCCTCAGCAGCTGCGGTGTCCCGCCGTCCGCTGCCAATCAGCCCAGCTTCTCGGCCGATTCGACCCAGGTGCTGGTAGCAGCTAACGTTAGCTATGCCCAGCGCGGCTGGTGGTGGCAGCGCCTGTGGGGGCGGCACTACCGCACGCTGTGGGCCACGCCGGTGGCTGCGCCGGTGCTGCGCCTCGGAGACGTGGGCCTGGTGCCCGAGCGCCTGGGCGGCAGCTTCCAAACCCTGGTGCTGCACCTACGCGCCCCCGATGGCCGGCAGTTTGTGCTGCGCTCGGTGGATAAAGACCTGGGCCGCGCGCTGCACGGACGCCGACTAGCCGGCCTGCTGGGCCCGTTGCTGCGCGACCAAACCTGCGCCGCCCCGCCCTACGGCGCCTACGTAGCTGCCGAGCTGGCCCGCGCCGCCGGGGTGTACCACACCAATCCGCGCCTCTACTATTTGCTGTCCGATAAGGCCCTAGGGGTATTTCGGGCGCGGGTGCGGGCGGGCCTGTACTTGCTGGAAGAGCGGCCCGAGGGCGACCAGGCCCACGCCGCCAGCTTTGGCGGGGCGCGCCGGGTGGTGGGCTCGGAGGTGATGCTGGGCGAGGTGCTGGCCGGCCCGGGCGCCCGCCTCGACGCCCGCGCCTACTTGCGCGCCCGCCTGCTCGACCTACTGGTGGGCGACTGGAGCCGCCGGGCCGACCAGTGGCGCTGGGCTGCCTTTGCCGACTCGGCCGGCCGCACTACCTTCCGGCCCATTCCGCGCGACCGCGACCAGGCGTTTTTTCGCTTCGACGACGGCTGGCTGACCCGCGCGGTATCGTGGGTGCGCCCGCGCTACCAAACCTTTAACCGCTACCTCGTGCCCGCCGATGTGCGCCCGCTCACTACCACGGCCCGCACCCTCGACCACACGGCCCTGGCTGAACTGCCCGAGGCGGCCTTTTTGGCCGAGGCCGACTCGCTGGCCCGCCGCCTGCCCGACCACGTGCTCCGCCAAGCCCTAGGGGCGGCGCCCGCTTCCGTGCGCCCGCGCCTGCTGCGCGAGTTGCTACCAGCCCTGCAGGACCGCCGCGCTGCCCTGCCGGCCGTGGCCCGCCGCTACTACCAAGTGCTGCAAGAAGAGCCTCTACTGCTGGGCACCGATGCCGCCGAGCGGTTCGAGTTGCAAGCCCTGGGGCCGGGCCGGCTGCAAGTGCGCGTGTGGGCCCGCCCCCCCCTGCGCCCCGACTCGCTGCAAAGCACGCACACCTACGACGTGCGCCGCACCACGCGCCTTACCATCCAGGCCCTAGGAGGCAACGACGTGTTTGAGCTGCGTGGGGCGCTGGCGCCGGGCTATGGGGTGCACCTGCACGGCGGGGCTGGGCGCAACCAGTTCCTGCAAGAAAACCTGATGCAGCCGCTGGGGCCCGGCCTCACCGCCTACACCTCGCCCGCCGACCTGGTGCAGCTCGGTTCGGCGGTGCGCGTGCAGCCCGACGAGCCCACCACGGCCACGCCCGCCTGGCTGGCGGCTACTTACCGCCTAGGGCTGACACGGGTGCTTTAGGGCAGGCTTTCGGTAAAAGAATTCAGCTAACAGTCACATTGGCTAGCGCCTATGCGGTAATGGCGCTCAACTGCCTCATTTATAAGCACCCGCATGAGCCTTTGTGCCGTTGCATGAAGTGCTGATGAGTAAGTTTTTGGAGTGCCTGGACTTACCAAACGCAGGTGAAAAAATAACCGTGATGCGCTGAAAATGCTTGTACTAGCTAAGCTGTATGCTGTTCGGGCCTATGGTAGTTACCCTAAGCCCGCCTTTAGCTTTGTTGTTTTCTATGAGTCAACCGCCCCTGTCACCGCCTAGCCCGAATCGTTTTGCAGCCCTCCTTGCCCGCGCCGGGCTCGACTGGTTTCTGCTGGCTTTGCTGGGCGTGGTGGGGCTGGCCTACTGGCGGCCGGACCTGGGCAGCAAGGCCAGCCCCATGCCGTGGCACCTGGTCACGACGGTGGGCGTGGCGCTGGTGTTCTTCTTTTACGGGCTGAAGCTGAACCTGGACCGGCTGCGCGAAGGCATGCGCAACTGGCGGCTACCCGTGGTAGTGCAGCTCACCACGTTCGTGTTGTTTCCCGCGCTGGCACTGCTGGCCAAGCCGTTGTTTGGCACGGAGAAGGGCGAGTTGCTGTGGCAAAGCATTTTCTTTTTGTGCGCGCTGCCCAGCACGGTTTCGACCTCGGTGGTGATGGTGAGCATGGCGGGCGGCAACCTGCCCGCGGCCATCTTCAACGCCAGCCTGTCTAGCTTGCTGGGCATTGCACTCACGCCGCTGCTTACCAGCCTGTTTCTGCACACCGGCACGGGGGGCGGCCAGCTGTGGGGCCTGGCGGCGCAGCTGCTGTGGCAGGTGGTGCTGCCGGTAGGCGCGGGCATTCTGCTAAACCCGCGCTTCGGCGCGGCCGCCGACCGCCACAAGGCTAGCCTGCGCTATTTCGACCAATTCACCATCCTGCTCATCGTGTACACGGCCTTCTGCGAGTCGTTTGCCGAGGGCATCTTTGGCAGCTACGAGCCCGCCGATGTCGCCAAGCTCAGCCTTGGGATGATGGGGCTGTACCTGTTGGTATTTGCCCTGGTGTGGGGCCTAGGGCGCGCGCTGCATTTCTCGCGCGCCGACAACATTACGACCGTGTTTTGCGGCTCCAAGAAATCGCTGGTGCACGGCAGCGTCATGGCGAGCCTGCTTTTTCCGGCCAGCACCGCCACCGGGCTACTGCTGCTGCCCCTTATGCTCTACCACGCCCTGCAAATTATTCTGGCCAGCAGCATGGCCCAGTACCTGGGGCGGCAGCCGGTGGTGGCCGCTAGCCAAGGCAGTGCCCAAAACGCTTAGCTACTAGCTGCTTAAGCCAGCCAGCTAGCCTAGGCCCACGAGGGGCAAGTCGGCTAGCGGGTCGCGGCCATCGATGGTGCCGGTGCTGCCCAGCACGGCAAAGCGCGCAAACAGCTCCTCGGCGTACCAGCCTTCGCGGCGCGTGAGCTGGATAACCTCGCGGTGGGTGGGGTTGCGGTAGGCGTACTGCTGCATGGCCGCCACCGACTCCCAGACGCTGAACGTGGCTTGGCGCACCAGCGGCAGCTCGCCCAGCCCAATGGCGAGCCGCAGGCCCGGCGACCCGCCCACCGCCCGGCCCGTGGGCTCGACGTAGCGCCAGAAGCGCAGCGCCCGCCGCCACCGGATGCTGGCGCGCGTAAGCACGGCCACCGGACCCGCGGGCGCTGCTGGTGGGGGAGTACCCCCGGCAAATGGGTCGGCGCCGTACCAAGCCCCGTGGCTCTGCAGGGGGGCTAGGGTGGCCGTCCAGGTTTCGCAGCTGCGCTGCGCAAAAGCTTGCCACACCGGGTGGCTGGCAAAAAAGGCGTCGGCCGCGGCGGCATCAACCCACGTGGCGAGCAGGCCGTAGCGCTGCCAGTTGGGCCAGGCCCCGAAGCCGTTGGCGGCCCCGCTGCCCAGCAGCTGCGAAAACTGCAGGCCCGGCACTTTCTGCAACTGGGCGGGAGCCAGCGCCATCTGGGCGAGAGCCCAGCGGGCAGGTCCTAGGCCAGCAGGGAGCGTTAAGATGGAAACGGTAGTGTGCACGCAGCAAGCAACAACAAAAGCGTAAGAAAAGGCCGCGTAACGGCCTACCTAAAAAATAAGCGCAGAACCCGCACCCTGAACAGGGCGGATTCTGCGCTTAGGACTAGCTAAGAGGCTGGGGCCTTAGCGCTGCACCTGGGCGTGCTCGTTCACGTCGTCGTCCTTGCTTTTCTCGCCCGTGGCCAGGGCGCGCACGTAGGCGTAGGCCTGGGTGAGGAAGCTGCTGGGGGTATCCCAGTACTCAGCCTGCTGGATTTCAACTTTCAAAATCGTGATGCGGGGGTCTTCTTTGCCCTTCGGAAACCAGGCGCGGAAGGGCTCGGCCCACAGCTCATTTATCTTGGCTTGGTCGTGGTAGGTGGTGGCGTGGCCCGTTACCGAAACGTAGATGTTCTTGCTGGGGTCGCTGTACGTCAGGTTCACCTGGCTGTCTTTGTGCACCTCGGCCACCAGGGCGTTCTCTTTATCGGTCAGGAACAGGAGCGAACCGTCGGCATCGGGCTTAATGGTGCCCATGGGGCGGCTGTGCATCTGATGCTTCTCATCAAAGGTGGTGAGCATGGCAATGTGCACATCCTTAATTTTATCGAAGAGTTGGCTGAGGTCGTGCGTGACGGGCGTGTGGTCGGACATGGGAAAGGGTGTTTACGGCGGTGTAATAGGGCCCTAGGGGTGGGCCCGCTCGCCTAGCCTGTACGAGCTGGACCGGGCCGGGGTTGGCCGGGGGCACCCGCCGGGGCTAGCTACCGTACCTTGCCGCCCTCCATGAATTTCCTGGCACACCTCGTACTCAGCGGGCCCGCTACGGCCGCCGACTACCCCGGCCGGCTTACGGGCCAGTTCATTGCCGACTCGGTGCCCGGCCGGCAGCTGCTGAATTACCCGGCGGCGGTGCAGGCCGGCATCCGGGCTCACCGCGCCATCGACACCTTCACCGACCAGCACCCCATCGTGCGGCGCACTACGGCCCGGTTGCGGACGGCCGGCTACGGCAAATACGCGGGCGTAGTGTCCGATATGTTTTTCGACCACCTGCTGGCCCGCGACTTTGCCAGCTATTATCCGGCCGAGCCGCTGGCAACTTTCACGGCGCGGGTGTACAGGGTGCTGGCGGCGCACGAGGCGCTGTTTCCGGTGGCGGTGCAACGATTTTTTCCGCACCTCGTGCAGCACAATTGGCTGCTGAGCTACGCCCAGCTCGCGGGCCTCAACCGGGCCCTAGGGGGCCTTGGGCACCGCGCCCCCGCCTCGGGCATGGAAACGGCTGGTGCCGAGCTAGTCCGCCACGAAGCCGACTACCAAGCTGATTTTGCCGAGTTCTTCCCGCTGCTGCAAGCCTACGCGGCGACTTTGGCGGCCGAGCTTAGCTAGCGCGGCGCCGGGCCGCGCCGGGACTTGGAGGTGATTTTAAGATAGAGAATAATACTGGATAGCACCAACGATATTACGTTGGTTATCAAGATGGGAACGTCCTTAATCAGCACTGCGTAGATTCCCCACAGGATGGTGCCGCAAAAGAGCAGCAGGTAGGTGGGCAGCGAGAGGTCGTCGGTGGCGCGGGTTTTGATGGTTTGGATGGCCTGGGGCAGCAGCGCAACCGTAGTGCAGAGGGCAGCCACGCTGCCGATGATAGTAACGAGCATCATAAGAACGGGCGTTTAGCGGGCGCGCTTGCTGGCAAAAACTAGCTGCGCCGCTTGCTTGCGGTGCCGTAAAGATGCAGCGCCGCTGGCGCCGCTACCCCAGCCTGCGGAGCACCCCCTAGGGTAGCCAGCAACGAAAAGCGGGAGCGGTCACCCTGGGTGGGTGGCCGCTCCCGCTGGCAAGGGGGCAAAAAGTCGGGTTGGTGCTTACCCGTTGACTATTAGTGCTGGTGGCCGCCGTCGCCGTGCACGTGGCCGTGGGTTAGCTCCTCGGCGGTGGCGGGGCGTACCTCTTCTACCTGCCCGTCGAAGTGCATGACCATGCCGGCCAGCGGGTGGTTGAAGTCCATGGTCACCTGCTCGGGGCCCACTTCTACCACTTTGGCTTGCATGTGGTTACCTTCGTTGTCGGCCATGGGCAGGTAGTTGCCGGGCTGCAGCATCTCGTCGTCGAGCTTGCCATCTACTAAGAATACGTCTTTCGGAATCTGCACCACGGCTTGGTCGTCGTAGTCGCCGTAGCCCTGGTCGGGCGTGAGCGAGAAGCTGAACGCGTCGCCGGGATTTTTGCCAGCTAGCTGGCTCTCAAACTCTTCGGGCAAGCCGCTGTGGCCAAACAGGAACACCATCGGCGCTTCGGCATCGGCGGTTTCGACCAACACTTTTTGCTGCTCGTCGTCGGTTACGGAGAGGTTGTAGGTAATGGTTACTACTGAATCGGGGGCAATGGCGGCCATGTGGTGGGAAGGGGTGTGGTTTGAAACAAAGGTAGGCGCTTTACGGAGCCGCCCGCGCTGGCGGCCAACTTCCAGCGGGCCCGGCGCGTACTGCCCCCGACGCTAATCTTTCCTTTTCCCCATGAAACCCAGTCACTACGCCGCCTTGGCGCTGCTGGCCGGCAGCGGCCTATTCGCCGCTTGCGGCCCGCAGCAGTCCGAGCAACAGCAGCAAGTTGCGAAGGCCACCGACCAGGCTGCCGCGCACGCCGACACGGCCAGCGAGGGCCTCAAGCCCCGCCTCATCACCACCTTCCCCGACTCGCTGAACACGCCCGACGGCCTTACGCTGGCCCCCGACGGCCGGGTGCTGCTCACGTTCCCGAACCTGGCTGACAACAAGTACCCGTGCAGCATCGTGGTGCTCACCGACCACGGCTACGAGCCCTTCCTGAGCCGCCTGCCCGTGGAGCCCAGCACCAAGCACGCCGCGCCCATGGACCTGGCCTTCGGGCCCGATGGTAATTTATACTACGCTGAAAACCAGTACGAGAACAGCAAAGATTACAAGTCGCGCCTAATGCGGGTAATCATGCAGGGCGGTAAGCCAATGAAGGTAGAAACGGCCGTGGACAAGTTCGGGCTGGCCAACGGCACCGTCTGGAAAGGCAACACGCTCTACGTGACCGATAGCCAGTGGGACATGCCCGGCAATGACAAGGGTAGCGCCATCATGCAGTTCAAGCTCAGCGAGTTGAAGCCGGGCACTACCATCCACCTGGTACCCAAAACCAAGGACGCGCACGTGCTGGCCCAGTTCACCACCACCGTCAACGAAACGGGCGTGGACAACGGCTGCGACGGCCTCGACTACGACAGCCAGGGCAACCTCTACACCGGCTCGTTTGGCGACGGTACCTTCCATAAGCTGACCCTGGGGCCCGATGGCCGCCTGCTGAAGCCAGAAGTGCTGCCCGTGGCCGCCCCTAAGATTCCGTGCATTGACGGCCTCGTGATTGACCGCAAAACCGATAAGGCCTACGTCACCAGCGCCCGCCTCAACTCGGTGGACGTGATTGACCTCAAAACCAACGCCCACACCATCCTGGCCCGCAACGGCGACACCGACGGCACCGGCGGCAAGCTCGACCAGCCCAGCGAGGTGCTGCTGAAAGGCAAGCAGCTGATTGTGACCGACTACGACGACCCGGTAAAGCACTTCGTAAACACGAAAACGGACGCCCCGCACACCGAGTCGGTGCTGGACCTGCCCTAGGGCCTGGGCGACCCTCATTGCCCGCGTCGGGCTGCCGACAAGGCACCAAGGGGACTGGACCAGTTTCGTAGCAGAAGCTGGTCCAGTCCCCTTTTGCGTGGAGCGCGCGGCCTAGGGCTTGGTGCTGGCCGCCGGCTCGGCAACGCGCTGCACGTCCAGGTCCTCGAAGTCGAAGCTGGGGTCAGTTTGCTCGGAGATTGCCTTGAGCTTGAAGCCGGTGGCCTGGCCCTGCGGGTCGAAGGCAAAGCTGGCAAAGGCATCGGCGCGCAGGCTGCGGTCGCGCCAGCGCACCACGTAGGTGGTGCCGCGGTAGGGCAGCACCTCACCCACCAGGCGCGGCGAGCGGGCCACGCGCAGCCACAGCTGCGGGCCCTGCGTGGTGAGGGTCAGGTCGCCGAGCCAGGCGTCGTGGTAGCGGCCGGCCAGCGGGGCGTAGTTGGGGCGCTTCGGGGCGGCCTTCTGGGCCAGGGTTACTTGTTTCCACAGCGCGGCCGTGGCCTTATCCCGCTCAGCATAGTAGTCGTGCATCATCTTAGCCTGCGCGGCAGTGAGCAGGGGCGCGGCGGGCAAACCCAAAACGGCATCTTCCAAGTAGGCGGATATGGTACTAAACGCAAGGCCTTCTTCCTGGTTAGTGAGCACGATAATGCCCAGGTGCTGCTCGGGCAGCAACGTTACTTCACTCACCATGCCGGCCAGCCCACCGGTGTGCGAGGCTTCGAGGTAGCCCTGCACATCGCGCAGAAACCAACCCAGGCCGTAGGCCGAAAAATGGGTGCGGTAGTGAAAGGGATAAGATTTTTGCAGCGTCTGGGGCGTCCAAAGCTCCCGCTGCGTGGCGGGCTTGAGCAGCGGGGTCGGCGCGCCGGGCCCGCCGAGCAGCATCATCGCCCAGCGGCTCATATCGGCCACGCTGCTCCACATGCCGCCGGCCGGGTCCAGGAGCGGCATTTCTTCGCGCGCCAGCGGCTGCAAGCGGCCATCGACCTCGGCGTGGGGCAGGGCGGCGTTGGTAGGGTCGGGCAGGCGCTTGAAGCTGGTAGCGGTGCGCGCCATGCCCAGCGGGCGCAGCAGGCGCGCTTCCACAAAGTCGTTCCACGACTGCCCCGCGAGGCGGCGCACCAACTCACCGGCTATCAGGTACATATTGTTGTCGTAGGCAAACTGGGTGCGGAACGAGCTGGCCGGCTTGAGGTAGCGCAGGTTGTGCAGGATTTCGGGCAGGGTGAAGGTGGTCGAGTCGGGCCACTGCATGAGGTCGCCGGCGTAGGGCGCCAGGCCGCTGCGGTGCGTCAGCATATCGCGCACCGTAAACTCGGCCGTGGCGTAGGGGTCGTAGAGCTTGAACTCGGGGATGTAATCGGTCAGCTTGTCATCCCAGCGCAGCTTGCCTTCGTCTACCAGCAGCCCTAGGGCCGCCGCGGTAAAGGCCTTGGTATTGGAGGCAATGCCGAACAAGGTGTTGGCATCGACCGGCTCTTTGGTGGCCAGCGAGCGCACGCCGTAGCCCTTGGCCACCAGTATCTTGCCATCTTTCACCACGGCCACCGCTATGCCCGGTACCTTATACTCGCGCTGGGCGAAGGCCACCACGCTATCGAGGCCTGCGAGCCTGAACGGGGGGCTAGGGCTGGCCGCAGGGGCCGGCAAGGCGGGCGTCTGGGCCGCCGCGGGCAGCCCCGCCAGCAAGGCCACTACTATGCCACAAAGTTTCAAGAGGTTCATACTATTCAGTCTTTCAAGTAGTACTGCTCGCAGCTAGGTAAAGCGCGGCAGTTCAATCAGCGCCCGCGCAGCAGGCCGGTTGGTGTGGCTCGTCCGGGCCGGGCGCACTTGTCTCACTGCCACCCGTAAGCCCAGGCCAGGGCCCCGGTTATCCACCTACTGGGTTGCCACGGTGGCGCCTTCGGGCAGTTGGCCGGGGGCGGGCCGGGTGAAGGGGCCCCACTCGCGCAGCCAGGCCAGCATCCTGGGCAGCTCAGTGTCGCGCAGCCAGCGGTAGCGCAGCAGCGTGGCGCGGGCCACCTCGCCGCCCACGGTGGGCTGCGGGGCAATGCTTTCGGGGTGCGGGGCGGGCAGGGCGTAGGCCGTGAGGGTAAGCAGCAACAGCAGCAGGCTGGTAATGCGTAACGTTTTCATAGCGAAGAGGATAAGAATGGTGAAGGGTAAGCGATATTAGTCGGCTTGCCAGCCGATAATCCGGCGCGGGCGCCCGGTTGAGAAAGCCGCCGCCTGCTGGCTTTGCAGCGCGTTGAGCTGCTGGCGCAGGTCTTCTTGCTTGGCGTGGTCGAGCAGCAGCTCGCCGTTGAGCTTCTGGGTGGCCGCCAACTGGCTGCGCAGGGCGGCCAGCTGCTGCTGCACGGCCAGTAGCGCTTGCGCCAGCTGCTGCGTGGCGCGCAGTTGCAGCAGGGCCAGGGCTTGGTAGTCGGGGGCCTGCTCGGCGGGGTGCTCAAGGCCCACCACAAATACAGTCTGGCCAGCCAAGCCGGGGGCGGCGCGCACCACCAGCGAGCAACTGCCCGCCGCCGCCGGGCGCGCCACGGCCACGAGCTGCTCACCGCTGGGAGTCAGTAGCTTGAGGCGCTGGCCGGAAGTGGCGCCGCCCGCTGGCACGCCCGCCGCCCCTAGGGGGCAGGTAAGGGCCACCAGCCCGTGGCTGCCGGGCACGGGCGCCGCCGTAGCCAGGGTCGCTATGTCGGGCCGGAAGCTGGCCAGCGGGTGCACGCACTGCGGAAGAAGCCGCGCCAGCTCGGCGAGTGGCAGCTGGGCAGACTGGCCAGCGGCGGGCAGCTGTAGCTGGCGCAGCTGGGTCAGGTCGGCCGCTTCGCTTGGCTCGGCGGTAGCGGCCTGCAACTGGGGCGGGCCCCCCAGCACCGGCCGCTCGCCGGGGGCCACGGCGGGTAGCGCAGGGCCCCCGGCCGTTAGCGGCGAGTTAGCGTCGAGGGAGGAAGATTGGGCCAGGGCCGCCCCGGATAGGGTGAGTAGCCCGGCCAGTAGCCAGGTGAAACGGATGGTTTTCATGCAGGTAAAAAAGGAGGCAAGGTGTTGTCTAGAAAGGCGTTGTCTAGAAAGTAAGGTGCTGGCTGGGCTAGGCGCCTAGGGCCGGGCACTGCCGGCAGCCGCCACCGCCACGGCGCGAGGCGGGCCCTAGGGGCGGACGAGCCGGATGAGTTGCTGCTGGCTGCCTTGCCGCACGTGCAGCAGGTACACGCCAGCGGCCAGGTCTTGGGCGGCGGGCAGCGGCAGGGTAGTGGTGCCGGGGCTCAGGGTGAGTTGCTGCTGGCTCAGCGGCCGGCCCAGGGCGTCGGCCAGCAGCAGCGTGGCTGGCCCGCCCTGCTCGGTGCGGATGGTGAGCGTGGGCGCCTGCACCATGGGGTTGGGGAAGGCTTGCACTAGCCAGTTCGAGCGCAGCGGCTGGCGGTCCTCGGGCGAGCTGGCTGGCAGCACGGTGGCCGGGGCCGGCCGGGGCCAGGGCTGGTTGAGGCGCACGCGCAGCTGGCCGGCCGCGGGGCTGGTAGTCAGCACGTCCAGGTCGCCGTCGCCGTCCACGTCGCCCAGGGCCAGGCCCACCGGCGCAGTTCCTACGGTTGGGTCGCTGCCCTCGCTGAAGCGGCCCGTGCCCCCGCCCGCGGCGTCGCCGCCATTCAGGCGCACGCTTACCGTGCCCGACCCGGTGCAGGTCGCCAGCAGGTCGAGGTCGCCATCGTGGTCTACGTCGGCCAGGGCCACGCGCTGCGGCTGGCTGCCCACCGGCACCTCGGCCCCGGCCCCAAAGCGGCCGGGGTTCAAGCCGGTGGCGTCGCTGCCGTTCAAGCGCACGCTCACCGTGCCGGCCGTAAAGTTGGCCGTGAGCACGTCCAGGTCGCCGTCGCCATCCACGTCGCCCAGGGCCAGGCCCACGGCGCCCGCGCCCACCGGCAGTTCGCTGCCCTCGCTAAAGCGGCCCGTGCCGCCCCCCTGGGCATCGCCGCCGTTGAGGCGCACGCTCACCGTGCCGCCCAGGTTGGCCGTGAGCACGTCCAGGTCGCCTCGCCATCCACGTCGCCCAGGGCCAGGCCGAAGGGGTTGCTGCCCACGGCCACCTGCCCGCCCTTGCTGAAAATGCCCGTGTTGGTGCCGAGGGCGTCGCCGCCATTCAGGCGCACGTGCACCACCCCAGTGCCGCAGTTGCTCGTGGCCAGCAGGTCGAGGTCGCCATCGCCGTCCACGTCGCCCAGGGCCACGCTCAGCGGAGTAGCGCAGCCACCCACGTACGCTTCGCTGCCCCCGCTAAAGCGGCCCGTGCCGGAGCCCGTGGCGTCGCCCCCGTTCAGGCGCACGCTTACCCGGTTGCTGTGGTCGCTGCCGCTTACTAGGTCGAGGTCGCCATCGCCATCCACGTCGCCCAACACCAGGCTGTAGTTGGGGTAGCCCGCCTCCACGAGCGTGCCGGCGTCGTACTGGCCGGTGTTGGTGCCGGTGGCATCGCCGCCGTTCAGGCGTACGCGCACCCGGCTGGTGGAGGCGCTGGCCGTGAGCACGTCCAGGTCGCCGTCGCCATCCACATCCCCTAGGGCCAGGCCGGGGGCCAGGGCCGGAGTGGCGAGGTCGGCGCCGGGCTGCAGGTTGCCCTCGCCTGTGCCGCCTACCGCCGCCGTAAACTGCCACAGCTGGGCCTGCGCCACTGGGTTGAACATGCGCGAGGCCCAAGTGGTGGCATACACCACCTCGCCGGGCAAGAAATCGTAGCTGGGCTTGAAGAAAAGCTGCTGCCCCGCCCGCTCTAGCTGGCCGCTGCGGCCGGTGCGCCGCCCGCCCCGCTGGGCCGAGTACACCCACAGCGGTGGCGAGTGCAGCTTCTGGCCGGGCGCGAGGCTAAACTGCACGCGCACCCCGCCGTTGGGGGCCGCCGCCACGGCGTTGGCCGCCGGCCAGCACTGCTGCATAGTAGGCTGGGCCAGCGCAGGGCCGGCCCAGCCTACTATGCCAAGCGTGACTGCCAGCGCAGCCCCCCAGGGTAGATGTTGTTTCATAGCTAAGGTTGGAAAGAGCAGTAGCGAAGCGTCAGTCCCCGGCGGCAACCCGGCCAGCCCTCATCTAGGGAGGGAGTGGCCCGGCTATTCGCTGGGTTGATAACGCTGCAAAACTCCGCCTACCGCTCGGCTAACCCGGCTGAATGCTCGCCATTCTTGGCTTAGTACAGTATTTGCCACCGATTGGCAGCACAGCGGCTGGTTTTGGCAGGCCAACATCCCGCCCGCCGATTTTCTGCCACCCGGCAAAAGCTCCCGCCAATCGCGCTTGGCAGGCTCGATGCCAGCGCGAGCCGGGGGCCGGGCTACCCGCCACCCCGCCTATCTGGGCAGCAGGTTGCAGCGGGGCTTGGCGGGTAGCGGGCAAGAGTAGGCCACCCGCTTGGCAACTCTGCGGCGCACTAGGTAGTAGGCTCCTCTTGCAGCGCGCCTAGCGCGGCAGGGACGTATGCGCCCAGGCCGCGAGCAGCGGGCGGGGTGCGCCCCCCAGGTGGCCTAGGTGGTTGCTGCGCCTGCTGCTCGCGGCCTGGGCGCATATGTCCCTGCCGGAGGTGGTTAGGCCCCTAGGCCTTAGTAGTCGGTGGGGCGGCGGCCGAAGCGCTCGGTATAGAGGGTGGCGAAGTACCGGGGGCTGGCAAAGCCCACCGCGTCGGCCACCTCGGCCACCGAGGCGCCCCCGGCTTCGAGCAGACGCCGGGCCTGGGTGAGGCGCAGCTCGCGCAGCCAGGCCGCCGGCGTGAGGCCCGCCAGCTCGCCCAGGCGCCGGTACAGGGTGCGCTGGCTCAGGCAAAGCAGCTCGGCCAGTTCAGTGGGCCCAAACTGCTCGTCGGCCAGCCGGCTGGCCGCTTGCGCCTGCCAGTGCCCCAGTAGCTCGGCCGCGGCGGGCTCGGCGGGGCGGGTGGGCGGCGCCGCCTCGGCTACCAAGCCAGCAGCTTGCCGTTCGGGCCGGCTACGCGGGCTGGGCGTAGCCTTCGGTGTGGGCTGGGGCTCTTCGGGCTCGGGCGGCAGGGCGGCAAACTGGCGCCGCACCTGGTGGCGGGCCAGCAGCGCGCGCACCCGGGCCAGCAGCTCGGCCGTGGCAAAGGGCTTGGTCAGGTAGTCGTCTACGCCCACCGTGAGGGCGGCCAGGCGGTGGCCCTCGTCGGCGCGGGCCGTGAGCATGAGTACCGGCACGGCGTGCTGGGTGGGGTCGGCCCGCAGGCGCGCCAGCAGTGCCGTGCCACTCACGCGCGGCATCATGGCGTCGGTAGTGATGAGGTCGACGGGCGCCTCGTGGGCCAGCAGGTCCAGGGCCGCCTGGCCGTCTTCGGCCAGCAGCACCTCGTAGCTCGGCGCCAGCAGGCCGCGCAGGTACTCGCGCAGGTCGGGCTGGTCTTCGACCACCAGCACCCGCGGGCGTGGGCCGGCCCCGGCCGCCGCGGGTAGCGGTGCCTCGGCTGCAGCAACTGGCTCGGGGGCCGCCGCCGCCCCTAGGGCCGCGGCGGGCAGCTCTTCGGCCGCAAAGCGCAGCGTGAAAGCCGCGCCGCGCCCCAGCTCACTGGCTAGCGTGAGCGAGCCCCCCAGCAGCTGGGCTAGCTCGCGGCTCAGGGCTAGCCCGAGGCCCGTGCCGCCCTGGGCCTGGCTCTGGGGGCTCTGGTAGAAACGCTCGAACACGCGCGCCTGCTCGGCCTCGGCAATGCCGGGGCCGGTGTCGCGTACCGTTACACTGTACTGCCCCCCGGCGGCGGCGGGCAGGGCCACCGCCACGTGCACCGCGCCGCCCGCGGGCGTGTGGTTGAGGGCGTTGATGAGCAGGTTGGTTAGAATTTCCTCGACCTTGTCGGCGTCGAGTAGCAAGCGCAGGCTCTCGGGCAGCGGGGCCGGGCCGTGCAGGGCAATGCCGCGCTGGGTGGCCAGGCTCGCAAACTGCTCCACCACCCGCCGCAGCAGCGCCCCGAGGGGCGTGGGCGTGGGGTGCAGGGCCAGCCGCCCAGCCTGCAATTTGGTGAGGTCCAGGATGCGGTTGACGAGCTGCTGCAGGCGCTGGGCCTGGCGGTAGGCCAGGGCCACGGGGCTGCGCACGGCGGAGGGCAGGCCCTGGCTAGGGCTAGTAAGCAGCGCGTCGAGCGGCCCTAGGATGAGGGTGAGGGGCGTGCGCAACTCGTGGCTGGCGTTGGCGAAGAACTGGTTTTTGGCTTCGTCGAGCGCCCCCAGGCGGGCGGCTTGCTCCTCAATCTGGGCTTTCTGGCGGGCCAGCAACGTGTTGGCGCGCTGCTTCTGGCGGTTGAGCCGCCAAAGCAAACCGGCCCCGCCGCCAAGTAGCACCAGGCCCCCGAGGGCCGTCAGCAGCCACAAGCGCTGGCGCCGCGTTCGGGCCTCGGCCCGGGCCTGGGTTTGGCGCAAGCGGGCGATGCGAAGCGTTTGCGCGCGGTCGGTACGCTCGATTTCGTAGCGGGACACGTGCAGCACGCCTTCGGCAGCCCGCAGGGTGTCGGTAAGGCGAAGGGCCGCTAGCGCGTAGCGAGCGGCCTCCGCCGGTTGCTGCTGCCGGTAGAAGTAACTCAGCTCGTGCAGGTACACCAAGCGCAGCGGCGTGGCCTGGGCCAGTTCTGCCTTGTGGTAGGCGTTCAGCCAGTGGGCCTCGGCCCGGGCGGGCTCGTGGCGGGCGGCGTAGTAGCGAGCCCAGGTTGCATCCAACTCAAAGAAGCCGGCCGCATCTTCGAGGTGCATGCCCAGCGAGTCGGCCAGGTGCTGGGTGGCTTGTAGCAGCGGCAGCGCTTCGGCCAGGTGCCCCTGGGCCAGCAGCACCTGGCCAGTAGTTAGCGAGGCGTAGGCCTGCAGCCTTCTGGGGACTACGTTGTTAGGGGTTTGCGAAGCCGAAAACTGGCTGATGGCTTGCAGGGCGTCGGCGTAGCGTTGCCGCTGCAAGTTGATTTGGGCGATGCGCACAAAGGCGTAGTAGCGGTTGCCCGCGCTACCCGGCCCCTGGGTGGCTTGCCGCAGGTAGTATAGTCCCTTGGCCGTGTTGCCCCACTCGGCGTAGGTGCTGCCCGCGGCGGCCAGCGCGGCGCGGTAAGCATTGGGCGAAAAAGTATCAAACAGCTCGGCGGCCCTGAGGCAGTTGCCGATGGCCTGGCTGTAGTCGCCCAGCGATATATAGTGGCTACTGGTGGCCCGGTAGCACACGGCCAAGTTTTCGCGGGGCCCGCCGCGGCGACGGTAATAGTCCAGCCGGGCCAGGATATACGCATCCCAAGCGGTGTGGTCCAGCCGGTTGTAGAAGAACCAGATATTGGACAGCACCCACGGGATAGGCCGGTTCAGGCGGTCGAACTCGGCAATGGCCGCCTGCAGGCTGTCGCGGGCCGGCAGCAAGGCCTTGGCTTGGACTAGCCGGTTGCAGGCGGCCAGCAAGCGGTAGGCCCGCTGGTCGGGGCGGTGCAGCCGCGCGCTGAGGGCCGCAGCTTCGGTTGTCTCGGTCAGGAAGTAGGCGTTCTCTTCTGAAATGGCCCCTAGGTCGACGAGGTGCTGCAGGGTGCGCAGGCGGGTTGTGTCGGCGCGCTGCCCGGCCAGCAGCCGGCGTAGCGAGTCGGCGCTGGTGTCCCAGTACGTGGGCCTGCGCTGGGCTATTCCTGGCAGGGTGGCCCCAATGACTAGTAGTAACAGGAATATGTATTTCATAGCGGAGCCAGGAGCAGCCAGCCACGCGTAGCGGCAAGCATACCCAGGTAGCGTAGGTCGAGTAGCAGCGAATCAAGGATAAGAGCACCAAATTTCTGCCACAAACCCTACCGAGCGCCTACTAGGTAGCACTCCGCTGCTAAAATATTGCATTGTTTGGCAAAAAACTAGCTCGCTAGTGCCATCCTGCTTGCTGAATGGCCATTGCCCGTCGCTTAGCCAGCGCGGTACAGCCGGCGGGCGCAGCAAAAACCCGATGGCGAATGCCGGCCGCGCCGGGACCCACCATCGGGTTGTGTAGTGCTGGCTAAGGCAGTCAGGCCAGGCGGCCGGCTGCCCTAGGGCCTGTTTTAGTCTTGCAGCTCCCAGGCGGTGCGGTAGCCGCCCACGCGTTCCACGTAGTCGAGGAAGGCTTTGTAGAAGGGGTGCGCCCCTAGGGTGCTGGAGTCGCCCACGAGCAGCAGCTTCTTGCGGGCGCGGGTCATGCCCACGTTCATGCGGCGGATGTCGCTCAAAAAGCCAATTTCGCCCTGCTGGTTGCTGCGCGTGAGGCTGATGGCGATGATGCCGCGCTCCTGACCCTGAAACGAGTCGACGGTGCCCACGCTGAGCTGGCGCTGCAGCAGCAGGCCATTGAGCTCGTCGTTTTCCTCTACCGCATCCTTGAGGTAGTTAATCTGGGCGCGGTAGGGGGCGATGACGCCGATGCTGAGCGGGTCGGCCTCGTGCTCGGCCTGGTCGTAAGGCTCTAGCAGCTGGGCCAGGCGGCGCAGCAGCAGGTCGGCTTCCTCGGGGTTGGCCGTGGAGCGGCTCTCGGGGATGGTAATTTCCTGCATGCCGAAGCCGGCCGTGTCCAGAAACTCCACTGGCAGGTCGGGCGCGAAGCTCAGGTCGTAGGCGTCGAGCCCGGCGTGGGCTACGCTGGCGTCGGCTACCAGGCGGCCTTCGTAAAACTGCTCGGAGCTGAACTCCATAATTTGCTCGTGCATGCGGTACTGCACCGTGAGCATGCGCGACACCGTAGGCTGGCGCCGGATGCACTTCTCGAACAGCGTTTCGCGCAGGGCGCCGGCCTTGTCGCTCTTCACGGTGGGCGGCAGTTGCTGGTGGTCGCCGGCCAGCACCACGCGGTTGGCTTTGGCAATGGGTATCCAGCAGCCTGGCTCCAGGGCCTGGGCGGCCTCGTCGATAAACACCGTTTCGTAAGTGAGGTGGCGGATGTTGCGGTTGGCGGCGCCCACCAGCGTGCACGTAATCACCTGCACCTGCTCCAGTAGGTCTTCCGTAATGTGGCGCTCCAGGCCGTCGGCTTCCTGGTGCAGGGCGCGGGCCTCCTCTTTTAGCAGGCGGCGCTGCTCGCGCTCTTCCCAGCCGAAGCTGCGCACATATTTACTGGCCTGCTCGCGGTACTGCTCGGCGGTTTGGCGCATCGAGCGCAGCTGGCCGTAGCTCTTGTGGGCCATCACCTGGGCATCGAGCGTGTGGTCAAGCAGCAAGTCGTTCACCCGGCTGGGGTTGCCCATGCGAATGACGTTGACGCCGCGCTCAGCTAGCTTCTCGGTGAGCAAATCCACCGCCGTATTGCTGGGGGCGCACACCAGCACGCGCCGCTCGCGCCGGATGGTTTCCAGGATGGCCTGCACCAGGGTCGTCGTTTTGCCGGTGCCGGGCGGGCCGTGGATGATGGCCACGTCCTGGGCCGCCAGCACGTGGCGCACGGCCGCCTGCTGCGAGTCGTTGAGGGGGCTAGGGTAGAAAACGTCTTCGGGCTTCTCCGGGCGGAAGCGGGCGGGCTTGGCACCCAGCAGGATGTCGCGCAGGTCAGCCAGGCGGTCGCCAAAGGCGCCCATCACCTTGCCCAGCGCGTAGTCCATCTCGCGGTAGCTCACCTCGTCGAAGGTGAGGTCGATGCCCAGCTTGCCGCCTTCCAGCACCCAGTCGGGCAGGTCTTCCTTGGCAGTGGCTAGAGTCAGCTTGTTGCGCCGCACGCTGGTAATCACGCCGCTCAGCGTGGGCCGGTCGGTGGCCGAGCGGCCGGGGATGTTGCCAAACAGCGCCGCGTTCTTGCCCACCTGAAACAGGTGCAGCCCTTGCTGCCCGGCGGGGCGCTCCAGCTCCAGCACCACCTTGCCACCAAAGCCGATTTCCTCGCTGGCAATGGTGACGGGGTACCAGGTCAGGCCACGCTGCTGACGCTCCTGGATGCTGGCTTTCGCATTCTTGAGCTTGAACTGCTCGGCGTCTTCTTCCTGCTCCAGCTTGAGCAGAGCTTGCACCCGGCGCAGCTCTTTCTCAATGGCATAGGGCTCGGCGTGGGGCAGGCTAGGGGTAGTGTCGGTTGTCAAAAGTTGGTCGTTGAGTTCGTTGGAGGGATAACAACGAAAAAGGCGAATAGGTGGCAATAATACTGGATAAGCCGGCGGCCCTGCCCCGAGGGCCACAAGCGACGCGTAAGGCCTAGGACAGCCGCGCCTGGGCCTTGCTTATCGAAACACGCAGGGGCCTGCCCGAAACTGCCGACTTCGGCCAGTGCCGCTGCAGCAGCCAGGCACCCAGCAGCAGCACGACGCAGCCGGGCCCGATGGTGCTCCACCAGAAGTAAGCGGCCGAAAAAAGGCGGTAGGTGCTCTCGACTACAAACGTGGCGTAAACCCCCGTGAGGGAGGCGCCCATGCCCAGGTAGTGCCACTGGCGCCAGCCCGGCACCACGCGCTGGCCGGCCACCGCCCCGGTGCCCACCAGCAGCGCCAGGCCGCTGCCCACCGCGCCCCAGTGCACAATGCCGAAGTGCCCGAATAAAAAATACAAGTGAAAAGCCGTCCAGAGCACGACCACCATGCTGCCCACGTAGAGCCGCCCGCTGTAGAAATGGCGGCGCGTGCCCTTAGGCCCCAGCAGGGCGTAGGTGCCGGCCACCAGCGCCAAGCCGGCCGCCGCCACGTGCACCACACTTACTGAGGAATGAAAAACCGCGTTCATCCGCGAACTAGCCTACCGCTTTGCCGCCCCTAGGCCGGCACCTGAGAAAAGAATAACAGCCTGTGCTGGCTGCCCGGCGGGTAACCGCGCACTAGCTAAAAACTCAGTTGCCTACGCCCGCCGTTCAGGTAGAGTTTGCCGCGCCAAGCTGCCCTAGGGTTCCTGGCCGCCGCCCAGCCTCAGCCGCAAGCGGCGCGCCGCCCTGACTTTTTACGCGTTAGGCAACCGGCTGCCTAATTACCAGGAGAATAAAATTTTAGGTGGCAGCGCTCAGGCACTGCTCGCCGAAACGTGAGTGCCCAGTTAGAATAATGCACGCAGTCTATATTTTGAGAGTAAGCAGGCTTCAAAAAGGGAACTGCATCCAGCGCGGCAGCTATCCCAGTTGACGCGGGGCTAACTGCCACTGTACAAATCAGCAAGCCGATGAGCGACGGGGCTGCCTTCGCCACTGGGGTGCTGGCTGGGGCTTGGGGGCCACCAATCAAGCCAACATCATGGTGAATAGTAATGATGGCCCCTCTGGCAAGCTGCTGTGGAACTACAACTTCGTAGCTGCTGGCTCGATAGGCAGCTCGCCCCAAAACATCGTGAATGCGCTGATGCGCAATGCTTCGCGCAAGTTTCCCTACACGCCCACTAAGTAGTACGTAGTTTCGGTACCTAGGGCATTTAATACTGAGCGTGTTTAAATTTTGTTGGAAACGCTTCCAGAACGTCATGCTGAGCTTGCCGAAGCATCTCCCCCGCCTCGTTGACCATTCCAAATGGCGCGGCAGAGATGCTTCGGCAAGCTCAGCATGACGTTCTTCTTGGTTTCTAAGCACGTTCACTAAAAAAGGCCGCTTCTAGCATTGAGAGCGGCCTTTTTTAGTGAACGTGCTGCCTACCCGATGCTGCGCACCACGCCGCCATCTACCCGCACCGAGGCGCCGTTGGTAGCTGCGGCCAGGGGGCTGCATAAGAATACCGTCATGTCAGCCACTTCCTCGGTGGTGATGAAGCGCTGCAGCAGCGACGAGGGCCGCGCATCGCGGAAGAACTCGTGCTCGGCTTCTTCGCGCGTTTTGCCCGCCCCCGCCAGCTTGCCCAGAAAATCCTCGACGCCCTCCGACGCCGTGGGGCCGGGCAGCACCGAGTTCACCGTTACGCCCGTGCCCTTCGTAAGCTCGGCCAAGCCGCGGGCGACGGCCAGCTGGGCGGTTTTGGTGGTGCCGTAGTGCACCATCTCGGCCGGAATCTGCAAGCCCGACTCGCTGGAGATGAAGATGATGCGGCCCCAGTTAGCTGCTAGCATCTGGGGGAAGTACTGGCGCGAGAGGCGCACCCCGCTGAGCACGTTTACTTCGAAAAAGCGCAGCCAGTCGGCATCGGGAATCTCGGCAAACGGCTTGGGCTCGAAGATGCCCACGTTGTTGACCAGAATATCAACCTGAGGTACCTCTTGCAGCAGGTGGTTCACCTCGTCGGCCTTGCCAAAATCGACGGCCACGCCGCGCACTTCGGCCTGCGGCGTCTGCTGCAGAATGGCCGCTTTGGCTTCGTTAATGCGCGCTTCGGTGCGCCCGGTGATGATAACGCGGGCACCCTCAGCCGCCAGGCGCTGGGCAATAGCTAGGCCAATACCGGCCGTAGAGCCCGTGACGAGGGCAGTTTTAGCAGTGAGTTGGAGGTCCATGGAAAGAGGAGAAACGAATGACTAATTCGCCCTTAAACCCTTGACCTTGCCGTTTTGATTTGCGCGCGGCCCTAGACCAGCCACAGTGCCCCTAGGGCTGAGGCGGGTGGCAAGTACGATATAGGCAAAGGCCTTACTGATGTAAACTGCGCCCACCCAGCAACTTAGGCACGCTGCGCAGCAGCAGCCAGGCAATGGCGCCGCTCACCGCCACCAGCGGTACCACCGACGACCGGATGGGCCGGAAGCGGCTGCGGCCATCCCGCAACTCGATGTAGCCCACGGGCGTGAGCGACACGCCGGCCCCGGCCCCTAGGCCCGCACCGGCGGCGTCACCCGCCTCGGTGCCGCCACCTCCGCCACCCCCAAAGCCGTAGCGCGCCCGCGCCACCGGAATGACCGTGATGCCCTCGCGTTCGACGGGGGTACCGTACACAGTCTGGGCCGCGGCGGTGCTGCTAAGCTGCTGGCCGAGGCGTTCGAGCAGCGAGCGAACCGGGGTTTCGGCGGCAGATGGTTTTTCCATGAGATGCAAAAAGTAAAGAGGTTACTCTCCCAGCTTTTCCAGTATTTCCAGCGCGGCTTTGGCGATTACCGTGCCGGGGCCGTAGATGCCGGCCACGCCCGCGTCGTAGAGGCGCTGGTAGTCCTGGGGCGGGATGACGCCACCGGCTATGACCAGGATGTCGGGGCGGCCCTCGGCGGCTAGTTCCTGGATGAGCTGGGGCAGCAGCGTGTTGTGGCCGGCGGCCAGGCTGCTCACGCCCACCACGTGCACATCGTTATCCACGGCCTGGCGGGCTACCTCGGCGGGCGTCTGGAAGAGGGGAGCCAGGTCCACATCAAAGCCCACATCGGCGAAGCTGGTGGCGATGATTTTGGCGCCGCGGTCGTGGCCGTCCTGGCCCATTTTGGCCACCAGCATGCGCGGGCGGCGGCCCTGGGCGGCGGCAAAATCCTGGGCTGCCTGCCGGGCCTGGGCAAACTCGGTATTGTCTTGCATGCCTTGCTGATATACTCCTTGCACGGTGCGAGTGGTGGCCTGGTGGCGCCCCCAAGCCACTTCCAGCGCGTCCGATATTTCGCCTAGGGTGGCGCGGGCGCGAGCAGCCGTTACGGCCAGGGCCAACAGGTTTTGGCTGGTGTCGGTGGCGCCAGCTTGCAAGGCGGCCAGGGCGGCCTGCACGGCGGCGCTGTCGCGCTCGGCGCGGATTTTTTGCAGGCGCGCTACCTGGCTTTCGCGCACGGCGTCGTTGTCAATCTGCAGCACCTCCAGCGGCGCCTCGCCCTCAGGGGCGGGGTACTTGTTGACGCCCACAATCACCTCCTGGCCGGTATCGATGCGCGACTGCTTGCGGGCGGCGGCTTCCTCGATGCGCAACTTGGGCAGGCCGGTTTCGATGGCGGCGGCCATGCCTCCTAGGCCCTCTACTTCCTCGATAAGCGCCCAAGCTTGGTTAGCGAGGTCAGCCGTGAGGCTTTCCACGTAGTACGAGCCGCCCCAGGGGTCCACTACTTTTGTAATATCGGTTTCGTGCTGCAAATACAATTGTGTATTGCGGGCAATGCGGGCCGAAAAATCGGTAGGTAGGGCCAGGGCTTCGTCGAGGGCGTTAGTGTGGAGGCTCTGAGTGCCCCCTAGGGCAGCTGCCAGGGCCTCTACAGTGGTGCGCGTTACATTATTAAACGGGTCTTGGGCCGTAAGCGAGTAGCCCGAAGTTTGGCAGTGCGTGCGGAGCGCCAGGCTTTTAGGATTGCCGGGGTTAAACTGTTTGATGAGCTTAGACCACAGCAGGCGTCCGGCGCGCAGCTTGGCAATTTCCAAAAAGAAATTCATGCCGATGCCCCAGAAAAACGACAGGCGCGGCGCGAAATCGTCAATCTTAAGCCCCGCCGCCAGGCCAGCGCGCACGTATTGCACGCCGTCGGCCAGGGTGTAGGCCAGCTCTAGCTCGGCGGTGGCGCCGGCCTCGTGCATGTGGTAGCCCGAAATGCTGATGCTGTTGAATTTGGGCATGTGCTGCGCCGTGTAGGCGAAGATGTCGGCAATGAGCCGCATGCTCGGCGCGGGCGGGTAGATGTAGGTGTTGCGCACCATAAACTCCTTCAGAATG